>Ga0213881_10000373_pt1 | contig 30574 bp, 25 predicted proteins | sample BarmaccoBMER_R08_FD_160104 | JGI IMG/M metagenome (GOLD analysis project Ga0213881, IMG submission 160104) | Barbacenia macrantha exposed rock microbial communities from rupestrian grasslands, the National Park of Serra do Cipo, Brazil - ER_R08 ...
TCACCCACAACCACGAGCACCCACACCACCAAAGCCCCGCAGCCGCCCTGGCTGCGGGGCTTTCCCGCACCCCCACGTCGGCATCGTGAACGCCGCCTGCGTGGTGATCTTCAGCGCCGGGCAACAATCAGGGCGATGACATGGTCATCGCCGAGATTATGGCGCATGCGGGCCAAGGTGTTCTCTTCCAACTCCCGGGCCTCGGCATATCGGCCCAGATAATGCAGCGACCAGGCGAGGTAGTGCGCGATTACCAGCACATCATCGTCATCGCCGCCGAGTTGCTCATGCCACCGCTGGTACAAGTCGCGGGCCATGTCGTGGCAGGTGCGGGCATCGCCGCGCGCCAGCAGGTAACCGCACGACTCACAGATCAGACCGCGGAGGACAGGAGCAGGGGAGACAAGGTTGGCGGCCAGCACATGCGGCATGAGCTGGGCCCACCGGGGCCAGATGGGCGGCTCTTCCGAGCTACCTGGATCCGCCGCGATGAGCAGCGCCTCGGTACGGGCGCGGGTGGTGGCCGCTTCGGCCGGAGTGAGGCGGTCGCGGAGGATGGCTTGGACTAGGCGGTGGAACTGGACGCCTCGGTTATCGATCCTGGCCAGTGACCGGTGGGACAGGCGGGCCAGGGTCTGCCGCCAGGCCAGACGGTCGGCGATACGTTCCGTCAGCTCGTCGGATAGCTCATCGGGCGCGCTGGTCAGCAGGAATTCTGGGATCGGCTCGGGGCCGAAAAAGGCGCACAGGTTGGCCAGTTCGGCTGCGGCTGGGTCTTCATCGGCGAGTTTGCTGATCGTGATGTCGACGGCGGCTGCCAGCGACTGTGGATATGAGCCTGGCGCGCCTTGGGCGAGGAGTTCTCTGGTCCTCGACTTCAGCAGGTCCAGGTACTCGTCGGCGGGCATCGCGGTCTCGGCCATGAAGCCAGCGGCCTGGGCGATGGCCAGCGGCAGGTCGCCTAGCTCGGTTGCGAGGCGGTCCGCGCCGGGCCCGGTCAGTTCGGGTACCCGTTCCCGCAGCATGGCTACCGACTCGGCGCGGGCTAGGACGTCCACCTCGATCGGCGCGGCGATCTCGGCCCAGACGCGTTCCCGGGACGTGATCAGCACGTGGCCGCCTGGCCCGGGCAGCCAGGGACGCATATCGTCGGGGCTCTCCGCGTTGTCGAAGACCAGCAGCCAGCCGCCCCGCTCTCGCAGCTCGGCCAGCACCGCGGGACGGGTGGGCACGCAGTCCAATTCGGAGGCGAGGGTGGCGAACTGCTCGGTGATCAGGCCGGCCTGTTCGGAATCGATCCACCAGACCAGGTCGTAGGTGCCGGCGAAACGGTGGGCGTACTCGATGGCGAGCTGCGTTTTGCCTACGCCGCCCATGCCGTGCAGCGCCTGGACCACCGCGCGCTCGCCGGACAATAGCCGCTCCGCAACGTGACCAGCAGCCCGTCCCGGCCGGTGAACCCGGGATTTCGGGCCGGCACATTCCATATTCGCGGAGTCCTTCTGGGGCGGCGCGGGCCGCCTTGGCGGCCGGGAAAGCCGGGCGGGTTATCCGGGCGCTTCGGGCCGGATACGGCCTTTATCAGCGCCTGGCGGGCCGCCTGCTCGTCGACACCGAAGACGTCGCAGTGCACCAGCGGGCGCAGCAGCGCCGGGACCTTCTCGGGCTGGACTTCTTCGATCCGGACGGGAATCAGGCGATCTGGCGTCATGCCCCGGACGTGCTGTACGGATGACGACCATTCCTCGGTGGTGTACCGCTCGCGCTCGAAATACGCGGCCGAGAACAGGGCCATCACCCGGTCGGCCCGATCCAGTGCGTCGCTCATATTCGTGACGAAGTTCTGGCCCGCAGCCCAGTCCCAGACGTCCAGCTCAACGGTGTACCCGGCGGCTATTAATTGCCAGGCCACCCACTCCGCCCACGCACGATCGGCACCAGCGTGACTGATGAAGAAGTCGGTGTTGTCCCCACCCACCTGTCTAGTATCCACGTGACTGGAGGAGGCACCGCCGTTCGTTCGTTTTAAGGTACTCGCGTTCGGCGGTGTCGTGGGTCAGGCTGATCGCGCTTTCATAAGCCGCGACGGCTTCTTCTTTCCGGCCGAGCCGGTCCAGCAGGTGCGCGCGGGTGGCTCTGGCCGGCTGGAAGCGACTGGCGTTCGGACCGGCCTCTTCCACTAGCTGGTCGAGCGTGGCCAGTCCCGCCGCTGGCCCGTCGACCTCAGCGGTGACGGCGGCGAGCGCGACACCGCTGCCGAGAGAGGGCGCGATCGCGTGCAAGATGCGGTGCAGGCTGAGCAGAGCGGGCCAGTCCGTCGTGCCTTCGGTGCCCCGGGCGCAGTGCACGGCCTGGATCGCGGCCTCGAGCTGGAACCGTCCGAGCTGCCCGCGCGCGTGCGCGGCCCGCAGGTGCTCGTGTGCCCGGCTGATCAGTTGCTGGTTCCACAACGCGGGATCCTGGTCGGCGAGCGGGACGAAACGCCCCTCCGCGTCAATCCGCGCCGGCGCCCGTGCCGCCGAGAGCTCGATCAAGGCGGCGAGCCCCCGGGCCTCCGGATCGCCGGGAACGAGCGTGGTGAGCACCTCGGCCAGATGCAGCGCCTCCGAAGGCAACTGGCGGGCTTGCGGTCCGGTCGCCCAGTCGATCACATAGGCGCCGTAGACCGCCTCGAGGACCGAGGTCATCCGCGCCGGCAGGTCCGCGCGGTCCGGAACGCGGAAGGGAATGCCGGCGGCCTTGACGCGCTTCTTCGCCCGGACCAGACGCGTCGCCATCGCCGACGAAGGCATCGAGAAGGCCCGGCCGATCTGCTCGGCGGTGAAGCCGAGCACCGTGTTGAGCATGAGCGGCGTGCGCACCGCGCGGTCGATCGCCGGGTGGGCGCACACCAGCATCAGCTCAAGCCGCCGGTCGGGGATCGAGTCGACGTCAATCTCATCGATGTGCGCCAGTGCGTCCTGGCCGGCGTCGAGGGGCAGGGTCCGCTGCGAGCGCGCGGACTTCCACTGGTCGCGTAGCCGGTTGCGGGCGACGGTCAGCAGCCACGCGTCGGGACTGCCCGGCACCCCCTGCGACGGCCAGGTCCGCAGGGCCCGCTCGAAGGCGTCGCCGAGCGCGTCCTCCGCCGCGGCGAGGTCGCTGGTGGAGGCGGCCAGCAGGGCGAGCAGCCGGCCGTAGCTGTCGCGGGCCGCCGCTTCCGCAGAGAGGGCCGCCGGCCCTGGCTCACCCTGGCCAGGGCCGGCTTCCGGGCTGCCGCCGCCGGACGTCAGCGTGTCCACGCGCCGTTGACGAAGGCGGTCGCGGTCGGGCGCACCTCGATCACGCCCCACTGGGCGCCAGGGCACTTCTCGGCCCAGCCGATGGCCGCGTCAAGATCGGGCACCTCGAGAACGAAGATCCCGGCCAGCGCCTCCTTCGTCTCGGCGAAGGGTCCGTCCTGGACCCGCAGGCCGCCTTCCCTGCAGGTCACGGTCGTGGTCGCGGGGGACGGCTGGAGCACATCGGCTGACAGCAGCACCCCAGCGGACTCAAGCGCACGGCCATACGCCCCGAACGCCTCCCTGGCCTCCGCGAGTGCCTGCTCGCTGATCTCGCCTTCGCCCGGCTCCCGGTAGTGCATCAGAAGTGCGTAACGCATCGTCGTTACCTCCCATCCCAGTGTCGCGCCGATCGCGACATCTGCACCGAGATGACGATCGAACGACGCTCAGATCGTCACCCGCGGGACGTTCGTCTGGTGGTGATGGCAGGGGCGCGGCGCGAAGCAACAGGCTGGCACGCGATCAGCCGATAATTCCGCGATAACGCACATTTCCCTATTGACGATCGTGTAGATCCGTACTAGATTCCGCGTTTGACAGGAAACTTTCTTTTCTATTGTTAGCCGGTTTCCGGAACCACGCACGAGCGAGCGGGCACGTCGGATCACCCGAACGAGCGGGGAAGTCGCCTCCCAGAGCCCAAAAGGCTCCCAAACCCCCTAGACAACTTCCCTAGGAGTCAGCCATGCACGCGCGTTTCCCCGAACAGGCCGGTCTCTCCCCCAGGAACTCCGGACAGCCTTCGTCGAATCCGGTACGACGAACCTTCCTCAAAGGAGCGGGCGCCATGGGCATGGCGCTGGGCACCCTGCATCTGGTCGGCGGGAAGGCCAGCTTGCCGCAGCGGGTACGCCTAGCCAGCGACAGTACCTCGCTCCCGGACATCCAGTTCGAAATCGGCGCGTTCATCGACCCGCCGCAGACCCTGAACGATGGCGGCGGGAACGTCCTGATCAACCAGCCGCCCGTGCACACGGTCTTCACGACCGCCAGGCTCAACCGCGCGCCCAGCCAGGCAGACCAGCAGATGCTCGGCGACGCGCTAGCCGCGATCGAAGCGAACTACCCGTTCGCCGCGGGCGGGATCATCACGTTCATCTCTTACGGGATTCCGTACTTCGACAAGCTGCCCGGCGGCCTGAACGGATCTCTGGTTGCCACGCATATGCCCAGGCTTACCACGAACGGCAGCAGCTACGCGTTGCAGGAGGCGGTACCAGGACCGACAGACGTGTCGCCGCTGAACCCGGGGGTCACGAAGCAGACCTTCAACGTGCCCGTGAAGATCGAAAGCAACGACTTCCTGATCACACTCCGCAGCGACAACAGCGCCTACATCTCCGACGTGCTGGCCTGGCTCGGCGGCAGCAACTCACTGGCCGGCCGCTCGTTCCAGTCGCCGCCGCTGTTCAAGGGTCTCGCGACCGTCACCTCCAGCCGGGCGGAGTTCGTGCAACTCGGTCTGCCGGCCTACGTCGCGTCCTCGAACGGCCTGCCGTTCGCCAACGAGATCGACGTGAACTCGCCCATGTGGATGAGCTTCTCCGACGAGCAGGTAGCCGGCGCCGGGCCCGCCGCGATCTGCACGTTCGCCGGGAACTCATCGGCGCATCTCACTACCGCAAAGCCGGGCGACTACTTCGACAACGGCGCCATCCAGCATCTGTCGCACGTCATCGAGGACCTGGCCCAGTTCTACGCTCGCCCGTCGACGGCCGACCCTACGGGCGAGCCGTTCACGGAGCGGGTTCAGTACATGTTCCGGTCGAACCCGATCCCTTCCACCGGCAACGCCAGCGACCAGTTCACCAACAACGGCGGCCCGTCGATCCTGCCCGAGGTGTTCCAGGGCAGCGGCGACGCGGCCAATAACGCGGCGGCGATCGGCACATTCAACGGCGAGCACCGGCTGGGCCACGTTTCCTGCCTGCAGCGCAGCTCCCGCGCGTCCGACAGCACACCCGTACACATACGAATGGACGGGCCGGGATTCGACAACATGGACGTGCCCGACGGTTCCAGTCAACCCAAGCTTCAGTTCACCATCTTCGTCCCGACCGCCGAATTCTTCCGCGTCATGCGGATAAACCAGGCCTCCCTGGATCTGCAGAACCAATTCGGCGTTGATCCCGACGACAACGGGCTCGAACGATTCCTGACCGCGACCCGCCGCCAGAACTTCCTGGTTCCGCCGCGCCGCAACCGGGCATTCCCGCTCGTCGAATTCACCTGAAGCCAGCTGGGATCACGGATCACGTTCTTGTAGTGAATGTGCCATTGCCTACAGCGGAGTGTGGGCAATGGCACATTCACTACGTGCGGAAGTGCGCGGAACCGATTTCTATATCGTCTTCGATCGAATGCGGTGCCGCCTGTTGAACTTGCGCGTATCACCGCATAGTGGGCGCATGGGTCAGCCATCGTGTGGAAAATAGGGGCCCTCTGGAAGAAAGGGCGCCGGAAACCGGCGCCCTTTCTTCCGTGAGGCTCTTTTCTTCCGCGAGAAGTGAGAATTCTCGATTGGCAGCGCGTGCCGTATCCGGATATGTCGGATTTGCGAGAGCAAGGGCGGTGACGGGAAGCGAGGGCGGGGCGGAGAAGCGAGGGTGGTGGGGGGAGGGAAGCAAGCGAGGGCGGTGGGGGAATGAGGCAGGCGGACGCGGCGGATCAGGGGGACGCAACGGGTCAATGAGCGGAGGCATCGCCGCTCATTGACCCGTTGCGATGGCGAAGATGTGCATGGCGGGTGAGCCTTGCACCGCGGCCGAACCGGCCACCGCGGGGGCGGCAACCCCTGCCACCATCCCGGCGATCAGCGCCGCCGCCACACTCAGACCACGGAACACAGTCCAGCTACGAGACACCGTTGTTTCCTTTCGTGCAACGGTGAATCTACGCTTGCTCTTCTGTGACGTAAAGCGGAGGAACCTGACGACTTATGGGGATTTCTCAGACGCTGGACCCCTCCACGGCCTGCTCAGCCCGCAGTTCGGCGTCCCGCTTACCGAGCTTCGAAGGCCACCAGTTCCACCGGCCCAGCAGCATCACGGTGGACGGGACCAGCAGGGTACGGACCAGGAACGTGTCCATGAGCACGCCGAGCGCGAGGCCGGCGCCCACGTCGCGGAACTGCGTTGATCCCTGCTGGGCGCCCACGATCGCGAAGACCGAGAAGGTGCCGCCGAGCACCAGGCCCGCCGAGGTGACCGTGGTCCCGGTCGCGATGAGCGCACGGCTCACCGCGTCCCGTAGCGGAAGCAGCTGCGCCTCCTCCCGGATCCGCGACATGACCAGGATGTTGTAGTCCTCTCCCAGCGCCAGCAGGAAGATGAACATCAGGAAGGGCAGGAAGAACACCAGCCCGCCGTCTCCCGCGAGCTTGATGAACACCAGGACCGACAGGCCGAGCGCCGCCAGGTAGGACAGTCCCACCGAGACGATCAGGTACAGCGGCGCCACCAGGCTCCGCATCACCAGGGCGAGCAGCAGCCCGATCACGACGATGGCTATCGGGATCACCCGCGCCAGGTCGCTGTTGGAGATGCTGCTGATGTCGTTGATCGCCGGGGCCTGGCCGCCCACGCCGTAGTCGGACGCGCCGGCCGTCCGCATCGCGGCGGCCGCCGCGGTACGCACCGCGGGGATGGCGTTCGTCGCCGCGGTCGTCGACGGGTCACCCGCCTTGAGGCCGGTCTCGAACTGGATCGTCAGCCCATCCGGGCTGATGTATAGCGCCTCGGCCCGATAGAGCTGGTAGACGGACGGCGAGACGGTGGACCCCGGGGGTGGCACTGGCGGCAGTGCCTGGGGGGAGCCGAGCTGGGCATGCAGGCTCGACAGCTGGGCCGAGGTGAGCTGACCGCCGTTCGGATTCAGCGGACCGGTGATGCCGCTGAACAGGCCGGTGGCCGTGAGCTGGCTCTGGGCAGCGGAAAGCGATTGCGCAGCGGTCCAGGCCGGTTGCCGGAGCCGGTAGATGATGTTCGTCGGATTGGCCGACGTGCTCGGGAAGTGGGCGGACAGGATCGTGGATCCGGCCGCCGAGTCGGTGCCCGCGGGCGCGTTCGTCTGCCCGCCGAACCCGGCTGGCGTGTACGCGCTGACCGCGATGGCCAGGCCGCCGAACACCACCAGGCCCGTGACGAGGGTGGCAGCCGGGCGTTTGACGATCCTGGATGAGACCCGGCCCCATATTCCGGTCTTCCCCGTTCCTTCCTGCGTCTTGCTCGGCCAGAACACGGCGCGGCCGAAGATGGCCATCAGCGCCGGCAGCAGCGTGAGCCCGGCCAGGAGCATTACGGCGATGCCGATGGACAGCGGGACCGCCAGGTTCGAATAGAACTCGAAGGTGGCGGCGAACAGGGAAAGCAGCGCGGCGATCACCGTACCGGCCGAGAACGTGATCGACTCGCCCACCCGCTCCACGGCCATGACCACCGCCTGTTTGCGGTCGATGCCGGCGCGGAGGTTCTCGCGTACCCGGAACACCAGGAACAAGCCGTAGTCGGTACCGGCGCCGAGCACCAGCACGATGAGCAGGATCTGGGCCAGCGGCGACACCTTCAGCCCGTGCTGCCCGGCCTCGGCCACCAGCGGGCCGGCGATCAGGACGGCGAAGAAAGCCGGAATCAGGGTGACCAGCGGCGCGAGCAGGGCGCGGAACACCAGCAGCAGCAGCGCGATAATGAAAACGATCGACAGCAGCTGGATCTCGGAGTCAGTGGATCCCGACTTGTTCTGCTGGTCGACGTTGATCGCCACGGCGCCCGCCAGGTGCACGGACAGGTCCGACGGCGGATGGTCGCTGGCGATCTTGGCCCGCAAGTCCTTGACCAGCGTCGTGGCGCCGGTGCCGCCACCGCCCTGGCTGACATTGGACAGCACCTGGAGCTGCGCCGCCTGGCCGTCGGGCGATCGGCCGAGATCGCGCACCTGCACAACCGTCGACACGTGATGCAGGTCGCCCTGGAGCTTGCTCAGCCACACCTGGTCCGCCGCGGTGAGCTGACCCTGATCGGACGCGGCCACGACCGGCACTGGCAGATAGGTGTTAGCGCCCAGCGGCGCGGCGAGCGTCAGGGCATGCTCGCTCGGCGCGCTGGCCGGCAGGAAGTTCGCGTTGTTGCTCTGCGTGACGCTGGACAGCGACGGCAGGGCGCGCGGAATGCCGAATGCCGCCACAACCCATACGAGCAGCACAAACCATCGGAATTTAACTGCGAAGGAGCCGATACCCCCGAATATCGCGTGAACCCGCACGAGGGGAGCATACAAGAAAACACAGCCCGGCGTTTAATCCCAGGTTTCAACGAGATCATTTAACAACGCGCTGGTGGCGGTTGCGCGCCCCGCTTGATCAGATAGTCGGCCAGGACGCGGATGTCGCCGAGGTAGAACACGTCGCTGTCCGGTTCGATGCCGACGCCGAAGGCCTCCGCGATCGCGTCGATCAACCGGACCTGGGCACCGGGGCTGATGCCGAGAACCGGCAGCGGGCAGCGGGTGGTGAGCACCTGCCCGGAGGTGACCTCGCCGCCGGACGCGTCCGCCACCATGTCGGCGAGGACCTCGGTCAGCCGGGTGGTGTCCCCCGCCGCGCGGCTGGTGCGCGCGGTCATCCCGTCGCGGAACACCTCAGTTCCTCCCGTTCCGGCAAGCCCCCGCCCCGTGCTCGCGATCCCCATTCGAAAGTTTCGCTAAAATTTCGGAGACAAGGTCCATAATATGAACGACGCGGCTCGCCGGTCAATCAGTTTCATCTACCGAGTTGCTAACGAGACACGCCGGGAACTTGCTGTCGAAATGTTTCGATCAGAGGTGCTACCACCGTACGTTCGTCGTAAAAATACTGTAAATGCGGCGCGGCGGGATCGGTGTCGCTGCCGCGAAGCAGGTACGCGGACCTGAGCAGCTCGGGATTGTCGCGCAGTTCGCTCGCCGGGCCTGAATGCCGCAGGCGGCCGCCCTCCATGACGTGCGCGTTGCTGGCCAGGCCCAGCGCGACGGTGGCGAACTGCTCGATCAGCAGGACTCCGGTCCCGGATTCCGCTACCGCGCGGATCACCGGGATCAGGCGGTTGACCACGACCGGCGCCAGGCCGAGCGACAGTTCGTCGATCAGCAGGTAGCGGGGCAGCGAGATCAGCGCCTGGGCCAGCACGACCATCTGCTGCTCGCCGCCCGACAACGTGCGCGCCCGGGCCGCGAGCCGGTCGCTGAGCCGCGGGAACAGTTCGAGGACCCGCTCCCGGCCGGCCCTGGCCCGCTCCCGGGACAGCGCGTAGCCGGCCACCCGCAGGTTGTCCTCGACGCTCAGGTCGGGCAGCAGGCGGCGGCCCTCCGGCACGACCGCGACCCCGGCCTGGCGGATCCGCTCCGGCCGCCGCCCCGACAGCTCGGTCCCGTCGAGCAGCACCGACCCGGCGCCGGGCCGCAGCACACCGCCCACCGCGAGCACCAGGGTGGACTTGCCCGCGCCGTTGGGCCCCAGCAGTGCGGTGACCGTCCCGGCCGGTATCGCGAGCGAGACATCCCTGACCACGTTCCGGCCGCCGCGGGAAACCGTCAGGCTGTTAAGGTCCAGCGAGCTCATAACAGGACCTCCGAGGTTCCGAGGTACGCGCGCGTCACGCGCTCGTCCCGCAGCACGGCGGCGGTCGGCCCGGACGCGATCAGCTTGCCGAAGTCCAGCACGGCGGTCGTCTCGCAGCACGCGGACACCAGCGACATGTCGTGGTCGACCAGGATCACCAGCGCACCGGTGCGCGCCGGGATCTGCCGGATCACGTCGCCGAGGTGCGCGGTCTCCTCGTCCGGCAGACCGGCGGCCGGCTCGTCGAGCAGGACGATCTTCGGCTGGCCCGCGATGGCGCGGGCGACCTCGACCAGCCGGCGCTGTGCGGCGCCGAGCGTGCGCACCGGGGCGTCAGGGTCGCAGTCAAGGCCCGTGAACGCCATCGCGTCCAGCACGTCCCCGCGTCCGGCGCCCTGCCGCCAGGCGCCGAACCCGGCGCGGGGCATTCCCAGGCCCACGTTGTCGGACACGGACAGGTCCTCGATGGCCTGCTCGGTCTGGAACGTCCGCCGGATGCCCCAGCGTGCCCGCCGGTAGTGCACCATCGACAGCAGATCGTGGCCGGAAGCGCGCACCGACCCGGCGCTCGGCCGGATAAATCCGGACAAAACATTAAAAAACGTGGTCTTTCCGGCCCCGTTCGGCCCGATCAGCCCGCAGGTCCCCTGCTCGAACGTCAGGGACATGCCGTCCAGCGAGGTGACACCGCCGAACCGGACGGTGAGGTCAGTGACTTCGAGCACGGCGTCCCCTCAGCAGGCGGGCCAGGCGGCCGAGATCCCTGGGCACCTGATCGGCCAGGCCCTTCGGCGCGGTGGTGAGCACCTGGAGCACGCCCACGCCGAACAAGATCGTCAGCCAGTCCGCCGGCACGCCCCAGTTGTGCAGCACGGCGGGCAGCAGCTGCAGCAGCAGCGCGGCAACCACCGCGCCCCACAGGCTGAACGCGCCGCCCATCAGCACCACGGCCAGCAGCGTGATCGAGTCCTGGGGCTGGAAGTCGATCGAGTACAGGTACCGGGATGCCCCGGCCAGCACGCCGCCGGCCACGCCGGTGATGAACGAGGCGAGCGCGAACGCCCACAGCTTGTACAGCGTGGTGTTGATGCCGGCCGCCAGCGCGGCCGGCTCGCTCTGCCTGATCGCCGCCCAGGCCCGGCCGGGCCGCGTCCGGACGTGAAGATAGACCAGGGCGAACATGATCGCCGCCACCACGACGCTGTATCTGAGATACGCCGGGTCGCTGCCCCCTGCCGAAGGCCGGCGGATGGGCGGGATATGCACGTTGCTGCCGTTGTAGCCGAGGAAGCCGCCGCCGCCGTTCGGGAAGTTGGTGGTCGCCAGCACCACCGTGATCGCGCCGGCCAGCATCAGCGTGATCAGGGCCAGGTACAGTCCGCGCATGCGCAGCGCGGGCAGGCCGATCACCATCCCCGCCGCCATGGTGACCACCCCGGCGAACAGCAGCACCACCGGGAACGGCAGCGACGTGGCGAACAGCAGCCTGGCCGCCACCCAGGCGCCGATGGCGAGCACGGCCGACTGGCCCAGCGAGTACAGCCCGACCCGGCCGACCAGCACGCCGAGCCCGAGCGCGACGATCGAATAGACCGCCACCTGGGTCATCGTGTCGACGTAGTACAGGCTGAGCAGTTCCGGCAGCCCGAACAGGCTGAACGCCACCACGACGGCCACCGCCGCGGCCTGCGGGCGGTTCCAGCGGATCCTGCGCCGGGCGCCGGTGGCAGCCATCCGGCCAGCAGTGTCGGCCGTCTCGAGCACTAGTCCACCCCCATGACCCGGTGCCGGGAGATGACCAGCAGCGCCACCGCGGCCAGCACGAACGGCGTCATGTCCCGGTAGTTGGTCAGCGCCTGGACCGGCGTCAGCAGGTCATGGACCAGGCCGACGACGATCGCCGCCGCGAACGTGAGCGCGATCGACCGCAACCGCGCGATCAGCGCCGCCGCCAGCGACGAGATCACCAGGAAGGTGAGGGTCGTGGCGTCCAGCGCCACCAGGTCGGCGAGCAGCAGCCCGGCGATGCCGGCCAGCACGCCGCAGCCCAGCCACGCCGCCGCCTCCACCCGGCGCACCGGCACGCCGAGCATCGCGGTGATCTCGCGGTCGTTGGCCATGGCGCGCATCGCGGTGCCGAGCTTGGTGTACCGCAGGAACACGGCGGTCCCGGTCGCGATCACCACGCCCGCGCCCAGCCCGATCACCTGCGTCCAGTTCACCTGGACCTGGCCCACCGTGAACCCGCCATTGTCGGTGGGCAGCGCTATCGAGCGGGACTGGCCGCCGCCGGTGGTCCACAGCAGGTCCATCGCGCCGAACAAGATAAGCGTCAGGCCCAGCGTGGCCACCGCCTTGACCAGCGGATCGCGTTTGGCCAGCGCCGGGCCGAAGATCATCCCGTAAGCCAGGGTGAGGACGGTGGCGGTGGCGATGCACACCAGCCAGGCCAGCCACCCGGGCGCGCCGGCGTCGTGGATCAGCGACCAGCCGATCAGCGCGCCGAACGCGCCCACCGCGCCGAACGCCAGGTACACCACGCCGGTGGCCCGGTACAGCACGACCAGCCCCACCCCGGACAGGGCGTACACCCCGCCCAGGGCGAGACCGCTCACGATGAACGGCTGGAGATCCGACCAGGTCGGCATTTATGGCGCGGCTTTACGGCGCCGTCGGCGCCGTCGGCGCTGTGCCGGCGGCGGCCCGGTACGCGGCGATCTGCGGGTCGACCGAACTTATCGGGGTGCACCCCTGGGCCTGTGTCATCTTGCCGTTGTCCGGGGTGACCGTGTAGTCCTCGTTGTTCGGGATGTGCAGCGGGTAGCTGCCGTACGTCCACAGCTGGCACAGCATCCCGGTGTTGAACTCCTTTACCGCCTTGAACGCGGCGTTCACGGTCGCGGTTGTATAGGCGCCGGTCACGGATTCCAGCGCGTGCACCGCGATCTCCGCCTCGGTGAAGCCCATCTGGCTGAAGCTGCCCACGCCGCCGGACACGCTCTTGCCGTACTGCGCCAGGATCGCCTTGTACAGGTTCATGGCCGAGGTGCTGGTGGAATCGGGCGGGGTCAGCTCGGCGTTGACGAACAGCTTGCTGTTCCACTTGGGCCCCAGCGCCTGGGCCAGGAAGTCGGTGTTGCACGGCGTGGAGCAGCCCCACAGCTTGACCCGGTCCTCGAGGCCGAGCTTCTGCGCGGCCTGGAGGATGATCAGCGCCTCCGGCGGGGTGAAGTTGAGCACCACCGCGCCGTCCGGGCCGGCGTCCTGGACCTCCTTGATCGCCACCGAGTCGGCGTTGGAGATCGGCACGTTCTCGGTGAGCTGCACGATCGGGGTGTGCGCGGCATTGGCCAGGGCCGCGGGGCCCGCCCCTATGTAGCCGGTGCCGGGGACGTTGGACTGATCGAAGACGACCTTGCCCACGTGCTGCGACAGCGCGTACTGAACCGCGCCGTCCGAGCTGTACCGCGGGCCCATGTTGACGGCCGCGGCGTCCGGCGTCGAATAGCACTCCGGCGCGATGCCCGAGGTGATGATCGCGATGCCGAGCTTCTCCCAGTAGCTGTGGTCGATCGTGCATTCCAGGATCGACGTGTTGCCGACGATGCCGACCACGTGGTCGGACTGGACCAGTTGCCGGGCGTCCGCCGCGATCTGCGCCGGGTTGGTCTGCTCGGTCTCGATGTAGTACTTGACCGGGTGCCCGTTGATGCCGCCGTTGGCGTTAACGCAGTTGAAGTAGGCCTGGGCCATGTTCGCGATGTCGGTGAACGACGTGCCCGGCTGGTTGGTGACGATCCCGCCCAGCGCGATGGGAGTGCCGGATGCCTGCACGCCGGGCTTGGTGCCGCACTGCGACGTGCTGACCGCTGACGTGCTGCCCGAGGGGGCGCCAGTTGATCCGCTTGATCCGCTTGCTCCGCTTGATCCGCTGCCTGCTGACGGGGTGCCGCCCGAGGAAGTGCTATTGGATGAACTGCTGCACGCGGCGAGGAGCAGGGCCGCCGCGACCAGCGGGATCGTTCTTCGCATCCGTGCGGCATGCGTGTTCATTTTCATTCGTCCCCACCTTCTAAGTTCACCGTCACGATCACCTTGATCGCGTCCGGTGGGCGGCTCATGGCGAATTCGAATGCCTCGACCGCCCTGGTGAGCGGGAAATGGTGCGTGAACAACTCGGCGAGCGCTGTTTTGTGCTTCGAGACCAGGCGCGCCGCGGTGCGGAAATCATCGGCCGTCGCACAGCTGGAGCCGATGACGTCTATTTCCTTCTCGGCGAAGGCGCCAGGTCGCATCGGCGCGGTGCCCGACGACATGCCGACCATGACCACCCGCCCGGCCGCCGAGACCATCTCGACCGCCTGCGACAGGACGCTCATCTCGCCGCTCGCCTCCACCACCAGCGGCGGTCCGTCGCCGCCGGTCCAGTCCCGGACCAGCCCGATCCGTTCCCCGATCGACTCGGCCAGTTCCTGGATGGATCCGGAGCGGTCGGCCCAGATGGCTTCCTCGGCGCCGAGCCGTCTGGCCAGATCACGCCGCGCCGCGACCGGGTCGATGGACAGCACCCGCGCGCCTTGCTCGGTGGCGGCGACCACCGCGGCCAGGCCTATCGGTCCGGCTCCGAACACCACCACCTGCTCCCCCGGCGCCAGCCGTCCGCGGGCCAGGGCATGCACCGCGACCGAGGCCGTCTCGACGAAAGCCGTGCAGTCGGGATCCAGGTCGCCCACGGCGAAGGCGGCCTGGGCGGGAACGGTGAGGTGCTCCTGCAGGCCGCCGTCGGTGTGCACGCCGATCAGCCGGAACTTCGCGCACACGTTGGGCCGGCCGCTGCGGCACGGATAGCAGCCGCCGCACGGCAGCAACGGGTGGATCGCGACCCTTTCGCCGGTCTCCTCGACGATGGCGGACACCTCGTGACCCTGGATCCGCGGATAGAAGTCGCGTATGCCGGAAAGCGCGCCCACGTCACCCGAAAACAGATGAAAGTCCGAGCCGCAGATGCCGACCGCTTCGGGCCGGACGATAATGTTCCCGGTCTTGACCGGGTCCGGCTCGGGGACAGGCCTGGGGACATCCGCCACCACCATCTCGCCAGGTGATCTGGTCACTGCGGCCAGCACAGCTGCCCCTTTCACCAGATACAACGATTAACCGCACGTTAATGCGGAGAGTCCCACGCCCCGTCCCACGCGACAATGACGAGGCAACCAAAGAACCCCGCCCGATTCCTGAGCCAGACCACAACGCGTCCTGGCCAGCGTCTTGGTGGCCTTGGCGTGGTGGCTTGGCGTGGTGGCCCGGGTCGCGGCGCTCGCGGCGGCTCGCTCGGGTCGCGGTGGCTCGCTCGGGTCGGTCACCTGCGGAAGGCGCGCGGCCAGTTGCCGCACTATTCCGCGCAGCCCCGGGCTCGCTGGCCAGCTTTCGCGCCGCTGCCGGATTGCCCTAATTATCCGATAAATACCGAACGGATTTGGGTTAGTGCGGAAATCCGTGCTACATGGAAATATAACGTACGAATAGAGGCTGCTGCGTAACTCGTGGCCGTGGGGTGTCCAAGTGCCGCAGCCGCACTTGATGACGCCGGGCAGTCATGCTACCGGACAGCCGGTTCGTGCTGTATCCCCGGGCGGTGGCGGCATTCTCGCATGGTTGATCGGGGCTTCGCGGTGCTTTTTGTGCATCGGAGTACACCAAAGTAACCACGAGGCCCGAATCAACCGCGATAACTGCCCGGTATGCCCGTTTCCCGGAGCGCACCCGCCGGTGTCAACCGGGTGTCAACCGCGGCCGCGACGGTCCCTGGACACCTCAGGGCCCGCCATCTTCACAAAGCACTGTCCTAGTACCAATGCGGATGCGATGCCTCCCGGCAGCCTGAGAGCAGTTACGCTACAGCCCCAATACGACGGGTAAACTTCCGCGCAGCATCTAATTTCCGCGCTATATCCTGTGGCTCACGGCCCGCAGGCGGCCACCTCGTCCGGGCCTGCCGGAGTCCGGGCACCTGGACGCCACGTCGTCTGCCGGTTCGCAAAAGATGGGCCTCCGAAGTTAGCCGGGATCGTGTTTCTGTCCGGTTACCAGTTGTGGTCGCCTGGGGGTTGCGGTGAGTGATCGGCGGCGGTATCCGCGGGTGCAGGCGATGCGGACGCGGCGTTGCTGGTTGAGGGGGTTGCGGAAGCCGTAGGCCTGGCGGGCTTCGAGTTTGGCGAGCCGGTTGAGGCTTTCGGAGGTGGCATTGGTGATCCCGGTGATGACTGCGGCGACGATCTCGTTCTCCCACCGGGATATGGTCCGGGCGAGGGTGACGAGTCCGGGGATGTCGTCGTGCTGGGTGCACCAGTCATAGAAGCAGAACAGGCGGCCGCGGACGTCGCGTTCGCACGGGGTGGAGCCGGTTATCCGGGCTCGCAGGTTCAGCGCGTCACGGAGTTTCTCTTTGGCGATCCAGGCGGCCAGGATCTCCTGCCCGTACCGGTCGCCGCCCAGGGTGTCCATGACCTTGGCGAACTGGTCCGGTGCCAGGTGCTCCAGGTTCCGCACCAGCAGGCCCTTGATGCCGTACTCGGGATCACCGGAGCGGCCGCGCCGCCCGTACCGGGCGCGGACCACCCGCCGCCGTACATCGCCGGTCGCTTTGACGGCGAGCTGCACGACGTGGAACAGGTCCGCGGCCAGGGTGGCGTGCGGCAGCATCCGCCGTACCGCCGAGGCGTAGATGGTGCACAAGTCGATGCAGACGACCTGGATGGCGTCCCGCCAGGCGGGGGTGGCGCCGGCCAGCCAGTACGCGGCGTCATCGGCGGTGCGGCCCTGCACCTGCCCCAGCAGCCCCTGCTGGCCGCCCAGGTCGAAGAAGCAGGTGTGCCACCGGTCCGCGATCAGCAGGTACTCCCCGGTCTGCTCGTCGAGGGCGAACCGGGCCCGGCCGCGGCGGTGCTCATCGATCCCCAGGTGCGCCACCGCGCCGGCAGGCCGGTCCAGCAGCCCGTCCGCTCGTGCCGCGAACGCGTCGTGCACCACTGGCCAGGAGACCCCGGCGTGCCGGGCCGCCTCCGCCGGGGTGATCCCCCGCCCGGTGACCTCGTGCGCGGCCTGCTCCCGCAGCCGGGTGGTGATCCGGCACCGCGGCGGCACGGCCGGCACCCACTCGGTGAAGGTCTTACGCGAGCATTCCTGGTTCCCGCATTTGCGCCGGGCCTTGATCCATCGCAGGTCCACCGCATCCCCGGCCCGGCGCACGTCCCGCGGCCGGGTCACCACCGTCTCATGCACCTGGTCAGAGACCGTGCCGCACTCCGGGCACGCCCGGGCCGCCTCGTGGTCTGTGACGGCCCATACCTCGATACCGCCGTCCGGAGCGGCCTCCACGCCGGCGATCTGCAGGCCGTCGACCCCGAACAGCGCCGACGCCGTATCCTCGAACACGATGCCCGCGGCTTTCTGGTGATCTTGATTCCGTGAGAAGACCCAAGATCGTAGAAGCCGCGGGCTCCCAGGCCACGGCAACACGCCGCAACCCCGGCAGATCACGCGAACCGGACAGGCCAGCCCGGGACGCTCAGTAACACCAGCGTCTCACCCCGAGTCACGAACCAGTGACAGCGTCCCGGCTAACTTCGAAGAGCCCAAAAGATCGTGGATCCAAATATCCGGGAATCCGGACCCTCCGATCCACGATCTTCGCAGTGCCCAGCCGGATGCCCGATTCGTCACGATAGGGAACCCTGGAGAGATAAAAGCAGAGGTCTGCGCTGGGTCTTCGCGCGAGCCTGTGACGCCAGCGGCACGCTGCAAACCCTTTTATAACGAACGTTCGGTGGTTTAACCCCCGTCACCACCCACCCCACACGCTCGCCTCCCGCTTTACGTCCCTCGCACCCACCACCCGCCCCGCCCGTACTGGTTGCGCCCGATATATCGCTATATAGCGGGCAGTCGGAACCAGGCGTGCCGTCGCTGGCGCCTGGCTTGAAGGCTGCGGACGGGGCACGTATGCGAACGCGTCCCATCGGCCGCCGGTTATGCTGGGAAATGGCTGATATGTCGCAGCGGTTGCGGTGGATATCGTGGAAGATCGAGGCTTAGCGGAAAGAAAGGCGTCGCTTTCCGGCACCTTTTCTTCCAGTGGACTCTAATCTTCCGCGAAGCGCCTGCCCCCGTGCCCGCTATGTGGCGATATGTGCAGTTCACAAACGTAGGATGCCGATCCCCGTCGCGGGCGTGGGCTATTTCGCTAACCGAGGCCGATTTCGGCCCTGACCGACGCCGATACCCGTCGCGGGCGCCGCCTCTAACCTAGGCCGGCTTCGGCGCGCAGAACGCCGGCTTTGTCGGTGCGTTCCCAGGTGAAGCCGGGCTCGTCGCGGCCGAAGTGGCCGTAGGCGGCGGTCGGCCGGTAGATCGGGCGCCGCAGGTCGAGGTCGCGCAGCAGCGCCGCGGGACGCAGGTCGAAAACTGACCGGACCAGTTCGCCGATCATCGCCGACGGCACCTTCTCCGTACCGAAGGTGCCGACCATCAACGACAGCGGCCGCGCGACGCCGATCGCGTACGCCACCTGCACCTCGGCCCGGTCGGCCAGGCCCGCCGCCACGATGTTCTTGGCCACGTACCGCGCGGCGTAGGACGCCGACCGGTCCACCTTGGTGGGATCCTTGCCGGAGAACGCGCCGCCGCCGTGCCGCGCGAACCCGCCGTAGGTGTCAACGATGATCTTGCGACCGGTCAGGCCGGTGTCGCCGACCGGCCCGCCGATCACGAACCGCCCGGTCGGGTTGACGTAGAACTCCTCGCGCAGCGCCGCCGCGTCGAACAACTCCGGCGGCAGCGCCGGGAGCACCACGTGTTCCCACAGCGCCTCGGGCAGCTTCTGCTCCGCGCCATCCGAATGCTGGGCGGAGATGAGCACCTTCTCCACCCGTACCGGCCGACCTGAACCGTCGTAGCGCACGGTCACCTGGGTCTTCCCGTCGGGGCGCAGGTACGGCAGCAGCCCCTCGTGCCGCACCGCGGCCAGCCGCCTGGCCAGCCGGTGGGCGAGCACGATCGGCATCGGCATGAGCTCGGGCGTCTCGTTGGTCGCGTAGCCGAACATCATCCCCTGGTCCCCGGCGCCCACCATGTCCAGAGCGTCGCCACTGCCGGCCCGGGAGTCCGCGGACGACGCCACCCCGCGGGCGATGTCCGGTGACTGCCGGTCGAGCGCCGTGATCACGCCCACCGCGTTCCCGTCGAAGCCGAAGTCGCCGTTGTCGTAACCGATCTCGCAGATGACCCGGCGCGCGATGGCCGCGAAGTCGAGCGCCGCGCTGGTGGTGATCTCACCGGCCAGCACCACCAGCCCGGTCGTGAGCAGCGACTCGACCGCCACCGCCGACCGCTGGTCCTCGGCCAGCGCCGCGTCCACGACCGCATCGGATATCTGGTCGGCCACCTTGTCCGGATGACCCTCGGTCACCGATTCGGAGGTGAACAGGAACCCGTCGGTCATGAACCTTCTCCAGTCAGTTCGGCCCGCACCATGGCGGTGCCGGAAACCATCGCGCGCAGCTTCTGCCGCGCCACATCGGGGGCGAGATGCCGCAGCCCGCAATCGGGGTTGATCATGAGGCGGTCGGCCGGCACGTGCTCCAGCGCCCGCCTGATCCGGGTTGCCACCAGCGAGGCCGGCTCGACCTCGGGATTCTTCACATCGATCACGCCGAAGCCGAGCCACTTGTCCCACTCGTACTGCTCGATCAGCCGCAGGTCGTCGAGCCCTTTGCGGGCGAATTCGAGGACGATCTGATCCACCCGGGCAGCCTTCACCGCCGGGAACAGGAAGTCGTAATGCCCCTCCCAGGACGGCCGGGCGTACCGGTTGCCGTAGCAGACGTGCAGCGCCCATGTGGCGTCCACGCTGTCGACCACGAGGTTCACCGCCTCCACCGCGAGCTCGACCTGCTCGGGATATCCGGCCAGGAACGGCTCGTCGATCTGGAGGAAGTCCGCGCCCGCCTCGGCCAGCGCGCGGGCTTCCGCGTTCAGCCGGCGGGCCAGCGCCCGGACCAGTTCGGCGTGCGAGGGGTAGGCGTTGTCGCGAATCCGCCGGGAAAGGGAGAACGGGCCGGTGAACGAGAACTTGATCGGCCGGCCGGTGACCTGGCGGGTGAACCGGAAGTCATCGGCCAGCGCCAGGCCCGGCCCGTTCGCCTCCGGCAGGGGCCGGCTCACCTCGGCGTCGTAATAGTCGTAGTAGTCGGTCTTCGCCCGCTGCGTGATGTGCACGCCGGGGATGCGGGCCAGGAAGTAGTCCACGTCGTTGTCCCGGCGTAGTTCGCCGTCGGAGACGATGTCGATGTCGGCCAGCTCCTGGTCCTTGACCGCCGCCTTGATGGCGACCTCGTGGATCTCGCCGAGGTGCTGTGCGCTGATCCGCCGCTGGTAGTACTCGGTCTTCAGTCGCTCGAGCCATTCCGGCACGGAGTACGAGCCCACGACGGTGGTAGGCAGCACGACCATATGACTCAGTCCCTGGCCTGCGCGATGAGCGTGGTGACGTTGGAGCCCGGCCGCTGCCGGAATGGCGTGAACGAAACCGCGAAGCCGCGGCGGTTCGCGACCAGCTGCAGCAGCGGGCCGTTCACCCAGTTGACCACCGAACCGTCGTACTTGCCCGGGCCGTAGAAACCGGACCGGTACTGGCGCGGAGAGGTCAGGAACAGGTCGTGGCACTGCACCCGGCCGAAGGGGTGCAGCAACGGCAGCGTCCCGGTGAAGCTGCTGATCGCGCCGTTGCTGACGTGCACCCGGACGTCGCCCTCGGCTTCCAGCAGAGGCCGCAGGATCTCGCCGGTCAGTGTCTCTCCCGTGAGGGACTGGCTGACCTGATAGCTGTCCAGCCCCTCCAGCGGCACGTACCGCTCCCTTAGCCGGACCGCGTCCCACACTCCCCGCCAGAACGCCACCGCCCGCCCGGTGTCGGGGAAGTGCGACGGCGCGGATTCGCTCAGCAGCTCGGGCCCGATCCGGAGCAGCCGGCCGATGAGCGACATCAGCGTGTCGGGGTCCACGCCATACGTCGCGGTCAGTGTCTCGATGTCCCCGTCAGGGACGAAGGCCTGCGTCTGCACCTGGTACATACGCCCGCGGATGCACGCGATCTCGTCGGTGGGCAGGTTGTCGTACACGTTGGAGATGTAGACCAGGAACGCCTTGCCGGTGAGGAATCCGAGCGTCATACCCGGCCGCGTCGCCTCCACGACCAGCGCGCTGACGTGGTCGCCGTGGTGCACCACCGTCTTATGGGCCCGGTCGAGCACATGCGAGGAATAGTCGCCCATCAGGTACCGGAGCCTGCGGTAGTAGTCGCGTCCGTGCCGCTGGTCGAGCCGGACGAATTCGTCCAGCCAGGTGCGCGCCTGGTTGCCGTTCCCGACGCCGAGCTCGAGGACGTACAGTTCCTCGGGCAGCGCGTGGCGCGCGTCCAGGTCGTCCCACAGCCGGAACAGCTCGAGGATCAGCTCGTGTACCGCCTCGATGTTCCGCGCGTCGCTCTCCCCGCCCGGCAGCGATTGCTCGTACTCCCGCCCGGTCGCGTTCTCCCAGGCCGACAGGGCCTGCCAGTACAGCGCGTTGAACCTCCAGATACAGCTTTCCCGGCCTGCCACCCAGGGTTCGAGCGCGCGCCCTCCGTCGCCGCCGGATAGCGCCCGCTTGACGGCGCTGGCGAGGACGCCGGCCAGATCGCCGGCCTCGATGTCGCCGCAGCGGCGCAGGTCGACGGCGATCTCCGTGCCGGTATCCGCCACCGGCCGTCCGACCACCACGTCGCGGAAGTTCTTCCGGTACTGGATCCAGTCGCATACCAGGCGAAGCTGCGACAGATCGGCCGGGGCCGCGCAGACCGCCTCGATGATGGGGCCGAGCGCCGACCGCGCCGCGGCGGACTCCCGGAGCTTCTTCTCCGGCCTCAGGTCAATGTCCATCGTGCTTGATCCCGATCCCCGCGCCGTCCAGGATGCCGGCCGCGGCCTGTTCGTTCCCGGCGACCAGCAGGTGCACTCCGGCCACTCCGTCGATCTCGCGCAACTGCCGCACGGTCTGCGCCGCCAGCCTGGTTCCCTCGGCGGCGACCTGGTCCGGCGGGACCGCTCGCAGCCGGCGGTGGACCTCGTCGGGCACGTACACCCCGGGCACTTTGTCCCGGATGTACTCGAGGGCCCGCAGCGACCGGACCGCGCCGACGCCGGCCAGGATGTAGCACTTCTCGTGCAGTCCCAGGTCACGGACCTGCGCCATCCACTCGCGGAACGCCGGCACGTCGAAGACGAACTGGGTTTGCACGAACTGCGCGCCGGCCTCGACCTTCTTGGCCAGTCGTCCGGCCCGGAACGGAACCGGCGGGGCGAACGGGTTCTCCACCGCACCGAGGAAGCAGTCCGGCGGCGGACGCAGCGAGCGCCCGGACAGCAGGATCCCGTCGTCGCGCATACCGCGCAGGGTCCACAGCAGCTGCACGCTGTCCAGGTCGAACACCGGCTTGGCACCCGGGTGATCGCCGAACTTCGGATGGTCCCCGGTCATCACCAGGACGTTCCTGATGCCGAGGGCGGCCGCGCCGAGCAGGTCGGACTGCAACGCGATGCGGTTGCGGTCGCGGCAGGTCATCTGCATGACCGGCTCGACTCCAGCCGCCATCGCGATCAGGCTGCCCGCCCAGCTCGCCAGCCGGACGTTCGCGCCCTGGTTGTCGGTGACGTTGACCGCGTCGACCCAGTCCCGCAGCAGCGTGACCGCCCGGGTAATCGATTCCGCGCCCGCGCCCCGCGGCGGGCTGATCTCCGCGGTGACCGCGAACCCGCCGGCCGCCAGGCGCTCACGCAGGCTCATGATCTGATCCACAAATCATCGTCGCGGCCCTGCCAGTAATTGAGCCACGAACTCTGCCCCCACCGGCGATTATCGGCCGGGCGGTGCAGCAGCCGCAGGTCAGCCGCCCGGCCCTGGCTGGCCGCGCGCTCGTAGGCCTCGACCCACACGCATCGCAGCTCGGGGTACACCTCGCAGGAGCCGTCCGAGCCCACTCCCCCGCACGGTCCGTTGCGTAGTTCCTTGGGACATCCCATTGGACACACATACCCCGTGACCGGCAGCGCGCACTGACCGCACATCCGGCAGCCGAACAAGGTTCCCTTGACCGCGCGCTCTCCGCCCGTGAACAGCCGGCGTGCCGGGCCGGCCGCCTCGATGCCGGCGCTGAGCCGGCGATAGCCCGCATTCGGCCGCAGCAGCCGCTGCAGCCGGTAGGCCATGCGGATGCCCAGGCGCGGGTGCGTGGGGATCGGCGACGCGGCGGTCATGCGATGGCCTATTCCGTGTGGCAGGGATTTCACCGAGCGGCAACCGAATTGTCTTTACCGCTCACATTTACTATCCCTGGGCCTGACCCCCGGATTCAACGACAGCCGCCACAAGCTCCGTTATCGGCTCGTTGTGCGGGCGCACAAGCAGAATCCCTTTATGACCTGGCAACACAAACTTTACCGTGAGGCATTTGTGGTGTGCGAATAAACGGATCCCGGCCGCGATCGCCGTCAGCTCCGTGCCCAGTAGTAGGACGTGGTCGGTGTCGGTCACATCGTAGATGTGGAAGTAAACCGTATCCGCGCCCGCCGCCGCGAAATCGGCCAGCCGGCCCGCCACGTCGCCGGGGACCCCGATGACCCCCAGCCCCAGCAGCCGTGCGCCGGGCTCGCCCAGCGCCGCCGCTCGCCGTTGCGCCTGTGCCGGAGTGCCGCCACAGCACACCGGCAGCACCGCGGAGTACCGCAGCGTCGACGGATCCCGCCCGATCCGCTCGCAAGCCATCCGCACGGTGCCGAACACGGCGCCGACGTCGCCGGTCAGCCCGCTGTTGAACTCATCCGCGAACCGGGCGGCCAGGGCTGGTGTCCGCCGTGGCCCGGTGCCGCCGATGATCACCGGCGGCCTAGCCTGCGCGGGCCTGGGCAGGCTGGCGCACTCGGTCAGCCGGTAGTGCTTGCCCTGGAAGCTGAACCGCTCGCCCGGGGGCGTCGCCCACAGCCCGGTGACGATCTCGAGCTGCTCCGCCAGCCGGTCGAACCGCTCTCCCACCGCCGGGAACGGGATGCCGAAGTAGTCGTGTTCCCGCTCATACCACGCCGCGCCGATGCCGAACTCCACCCGGCCGCCGCTCATCTCGTCGGCGGTCGCCACCGCCACGGCCAGCGGCCCCGGACGGCGGAATGTCGAGGCCGTCATCAGCGTGCCGAGCCGGATCCGCTCGGTCTGCACGGCCAGCCCGGCCAGCGTGGTCCACGAGTCGGTGGGCCGGTAGCCGGTGTCTCCGGCGTCGATGCCGAGATAGTGGTCGCCGCGGAAGAACGCGTCGAAACCCGCCTCCTCCGCTGCCCGCGCGAACGCCAGGATCTGCGCGTACCTGGCACCGTGGTGCGGCTCCAGCAGGACGCGAAGTCTCATCCGGTGGTGTCTCCGCTCTTTCCGACCGAACGTACTGCCCTGCTTGCCGCCGGCACCGCCGACGCCGCGGGCGGCATCGTGAGCGGGAAGTGACACGCCACGGAATGCCCGGACGACAACTCGCGCATCAGCGGTTCCTCGGCCGCGCAGCGCTGTGCGGCCCGCGGGCAGCGGGTGCGGAACCGGCACCCGCTCGGCGGGCTGACCGGTGACGGCGGCTCGCCGCTGATGGTGGCCCTGGCGCGGGGCGCGGCCGGGTCCGGGCTCGGGATGGCGTCCAGCAGCGCCTTGGTGTAGGGGTGCAGCGGCGCGCGGTAGATCGACTCGCCCGGCCCAACCTCGCACAGCTTGCCCAGGTACATCACGGCGACCCGGTCGCTGACCCGTTTGACCAGGGCCAGGTCGTGCGCGATGAACAGGTAGGACAGCCCAAGTTCGGTGCGCAGCCGCTCGAACAGGCTGAGCACCTGCGCCTGGATGAGCACGTCAAGCGACGATACGGCCTCGTCGCCGATGATCAGCGCGGGCGACAGCGCGAGCGCCCGGGCGATCGCGACCCGTTGCGCCTGGCCGCCGGACAGCTCACGCGGACGGCGCGCGCCATAGCCGGGCAGGCCTACCAGCTCCAGCACCTCGTCCACCCGGTGACGGTCATAGGCCCGGAATGCCACCAGCGGCTCGGCCACGATGTCGTGCACCCGCCATTTCGGGTCCAGCGACCCGAACGGGTCCTGGAACACCATCTGGATGTGCCGGCGGGCCTGAGCCAGAGCGCGCCCGCGCAGCCTGGTCAGGTCCGAGCCGCGCAGCAGGACGCGACCCGACTTCGGCCGCGGCGCCATCAGGATCGACCGGGCGAGAGTGGACTTTCCCGACCCGGTCTCGCCGACGATGCCGAGGGTCTCCCCCGGCCACACATCGAACGACACGCCGGACACGGCGTGGACTGTGCCGCCGCGCCCGCGCGCCGGGAACTCCTGCACGAGATCGCGCACAGAAAGCAGTGTTTCAGTCATGGCGACTCTCGTTCACGGGATGCCAGCAGGCCCACCGGTGGCCGGATTCGTGTTCGGCCAGCGGCGGCGCGGCCTGGCGGCAGTCGTCCCGTGCGCTCTGGCACCGGGGGGCGAACGAGCAGCCCTGGTGCCGTTCGCTCAGGTCCGGCGGTCGTCCGCCGATGACCGGCAGCGGCGCGTGCGCAGGCAGCTCGAGCCGTGGCACCGCCTCCAGCAGCGCCTTGGTGTAAGGCATGCGGACGTGCCCACCCACCTCCCCTGCCCGCTCCCCCGCGAGAAGCCGTCCGGCCGTCGCCTGCTCCACGATCCGGCCCGCGTACATCACGATCACCTCGCCGGCGTAGGTGGCGGCCAGTCCCAGGTCGTGGGTGATCAGCAGCAGCGCCATGCCGAGTTCCTGCTGGAGTTCCAGCAGCAACTCCATGATCTGCGCCTGCGTGGTGACGTCAAGCGCGGTGGTCGCCTCATCGGCGATCAGCAGCTGGGGGCGGCAGGCCAGCGCCATGGCTATCATGACCCGCTGCCGCATGCCGCCGGAGAGCTGGTGCGGGTACTCCGCGGCGCGCCGTTCCGGCAGCGGGATGCGCACCTCGCGGAGCAGTTCGACCGCGCGGTCGGCGGCCTCCCGGCGGGTGAACGGCTCGTGGGCGCGGATCGCCTCGGCGACCTGAAGGCCGATCTTCATGGTCGGGTTCAGCGACCGGGCCGGGTCCTGGAACACCATCGCGATGTCGGCCCCCCGGTGCGGACGGAGCTGCTCGTCGCTCAGCCCGATCAGCTCGGCGTCGCGGAACCTGGCCGAGCCGGTGACGATCGCGGTGGGCGGGAGCAGCCCGATCAGTGCCCGGCAGCTCACCGTCTTGCCGGAGCCCGACTCGCCGACCAGCGCGACCGTCTCGCCCGCGTCGATCCGGTAGCTCACCCCGTCCACCGCCCGGACCTCACGCCGCCCGGCCCGGAACCGCACCCTGAGATCGGTCACTTCCAGCAGGCTCATCGAGTCCCCCAGCGCTCGCGCAGCGCGTCGCTGAGCAGGTTGAGACAGACCACGGTCACGAAAAGGAAGGCGCTCGGAATCAGGACCAGTTCCGGCTGCGTGGACAGCGTCTGCTGACCAAGCGCGATCATGCTGCCCCAGCTCGGCTGGGGCGGTGGGATACCCAGCCCGAGGAAGCTCAGCGCGCCTTCCAGGATGATGATGATCCCGATGCCCAGCATGCTGAAGGTCAGCAGTTGCGGCGCGATGTTCGGCACCACGTGCCGGACGATGATCCGCCAGCCGCGGGTCCCGGCCAGCCGCGCGGCGAGCATGAACGTCCGTTCCCGCAGCGCCAGCGTGGCCGCACGGGCGATCCGGCCGGTGGCCGGGATGCTGAAGATGCACAACGCCCAGATCACATGCAGCTCGCTCGGGCCGAGGCCCTCGGCGATGGCCAGGGCGAGCACCAGCGAGGGGAATGCGATCAGCACGTCGAGCACGCGCATCACGACCGCGTCCACTATTCCGCCCAGGTAGCCGGCCACCATGCCGAGCAGCCCGCCGGCGACCAGGCCGATGGCGGTCACCGCGAAACCCACCTCGAACGACACCCGGCCGCCGTACAGGATGCGGGAGAAGATGTCATTGCCCACCGGGTCGGTGCCGAGGAAATGACCTGGCGAGAATGGTGGCATGTTTGAGTCGAGCACGCTTCCGCCCACCGGTTTCGGCATGGGGTAGACCAGCGGCCACAGGAAGCATGCGGCGGCGATCAGGATCAGCAGGCCGCCCGGCAGCCATATCTTCAGTGGCTGCGCCCAGCCCCGCGTCCGGCGCGTCCTGACGCGCGGCGTGGCGGTGGTATCCGGCGCGAGTAGTACTTCAGGCAGCGGCGCGCTCATACCGGATCCTCGGATCGAGTGCCATGTACAGCAGGTCGGCGAGCAGGTTGGCCAGCACGGTGACCACGGCGAAGATGACGACGATGCCCTCGACGACCGGGAGGTCGCGGTTGTTGATCGATGTGATCAGGGCATCGCCGAGCCCGGGCAGCGAGAAGATCGGCTCGATTATCGCCACCGCGCCGAGCAGCACGCCGAAGTTCAGCCCGACCAGCGTGATCAGCCCGAACAGTGAGTTGCGCAGGGCGTGCCGGATCAGGATGCGCCAGGGCGCCACGCCCTTGGCCCGGGCGGTCACGATGTAGTCCTCGCGCTGCATCTGCTCCACGATGTCCGCCCGCAGCAGCCGGGTGTACACGCTGAACAGCGGGAAGCCGATGGAGGCCGCGGGGAGCGTCAGCGATTTGATGTTGGCGACCGGGCTTTGCGTGAGCGAGACGTAGCCGATGGCCGGGAACATGTGCGCCTTGACCGCGAAGATGTAGATGAGGACGAGGGCCAGCACGAACGGTGCTACCGACAGGCCGATCATGCTGACCACCATGCTGAGCCGGTCGGCGATGCCGTTGGGCCACCGCGCCGCGAGCACCGCCAGGCCGACCGCCAGAACGATCGATGCGACGAAGGCGTACAGCAGCAGCTCGACGGTGACCGGCAACCGTTGCCCGAGGATCGTGGTGACGTTCTCGTGAGTGGACAACGACGCCCCCAGATCACCCTTGAACAGGCCACCGGACCAGTTGCCGTACCGCACCCAGAACGGCTCGTTCAGGTGAAGTTGTATCCGGAGCTGCTGCACCTCGGCGGGTGTCGCGTTGACGCCCAGCAGCGCTTGAGCGGCATCGCCCGGCAGCATGTTCATGACAACGAAGGTCAGGAACGTCACACCCCACAGCACCGGGATCGCCGCGAGCAGGCGCCGCCCGACCAGCCTCTTGTTCCCCATCATGAGCCGCTATATGCCACGTCCTCCCACGGAATGATCGGAACCACCGCCACGGACGGCAGCGGCGAGGTGAGTCCGGGGCCGGTCACGCCCTTGACGGCGAGGTTGGCCGGCGCGAACGCGAAGTAGAACGGGCCGTAGAACTTCTGGGCGATGTACTGCGCGGCCTGGTCGTAGTAGGAGCAGCGCGTGGCCGCGTCGGTCGTGCCCGAGGCCTGGTTGAGCAGCCCGTCCAGATGCGGGTCGTGCACGCCGCTGAACGGCGACACCGAGGAGAACCGGAAGCCCACTCCGACGCCGGCCGCCGGATCGTAGGCGCCCGCCGTCTGAATCATCGCCTGCCACTTCTTCGACAGGAACTGCGCGATCAGCGTGGTGATCGGATAGGCGGAGAGCGTGGTCTTGATCCCGGCCGCGTTCCACTCGGTCTGCAGCGCCTCGGTGGTTTCCTGCGCCACCACGTTGGTGATCGTACCGAGGTTCACGGTCAGCCCGCCGAGCTGCTTGACCAGCGCCTTCGCCTTGGCCAGGTTGTACTGGGGGTAGCCGGGCACCGTGGGCTGATAGCAGATCCCGCCCGGCCCGGTGAAGCCCTCGGTTGCCGGGTAAAGGTTGTTGAACACGTGCTGGAGGATCGGCGCGAAGTTCGTCGCGTAGTAGATCGCCTGGCGGGCGCGCACGTCGTTGAACGGCGGGATCAGCGTGTTGAGCTGAAGATCATAGGGCGACGTGCCGAACTGGTTCACCACGTTGAAGTGCTGGGACGCCTGGCTGAGCAGGGACGGGGTGGACATGTCCTCGTAGACCTGCGCCTCCCCGGCCAGCATGGCCTCGTAGGCGGACTCATCACCGCCGACGCTCTTGAACGTGAGCGAGTCGAGGTAGGGGTGGCCCGCCTGCCAGTAGCCGGGGTTCCGCTTCAGCACCAGCACCGAGTTGAGCGTGTCGCTGACCACTTCGAACGGACCCGCACCAACCGGCTTGAGCGAGAACGCGCTCTCGCCCATCTTCTGGAAGGCCGTAGGCGAGGCCATCCAGTCGGCGGTCGAGTCGAAGATCTGGTCGATGAACGCGCCGTCCGGCATAGCGAGGTTGACCTGCACCGTATACGGTCCGGTCGAGGTGACCGAGGTGACCAGCCAGACCGGTTTGCAGGAGCAGGTCGACTTCAGGTCCCGTTGGATGTTCCACACCGCGGCCGCGGCGTTGAACGGCGTGCCGTCGGTAAATTTCACGCCCTGCCGGAGAGTGATGGTGATCGTCTTGTTGCCGTTCGAGAACTGATAGCCCGTGGCCAGGTCGGGGACGATGGCGCCGTGCGCGCCCAGCTCGAACAGGCCGCCGAAGACCGCGTCCATCTGGCTCTGGTCGGAGGCGCCGTCGGTGTTGGTCGCCGGGTCAAGCCCCACCCACTGGCCGGCGAAGCCGTTCCACTCCAGCACGGTCAGCGAGCCGCCAGCCTTAGGCGCGCCGCTCGTTGACGTGCCGGGACCCGACGAGCTGCTGCTGCTACAGGCCGCCGCCGTGACCGCGAGCAGCACCGCCGTCGCCCCCAGCACATACTTACGTGCTGACCTTCGCCCCGTTGAGCCGAGCAACATGGCATTCACCCACTCGAACTGGATTTTTGACCACGAGATATATGACGAGCCTAGAGTCGAGCGTCTTGAGATTTGTCTCGAATAGTAGAATCGAGGCGCTAACGTGACAAGCGCGGCTTCCCACCGATATGTTGCGAAGCCGGAAATTGTATCCGCACCTGTCTGCCCGCGCTCTGGCATTGTGCCCTTCCCACAAGTCATATGATCAGGCCTGTTCCACGACGGTGGCGATGCCTGACCATTCACCAAAAATCCGTGCCACCATCGAGATCGCGGCATTGCGCGCGCCGGCCACCACGATCGGGACATGGCGCGGGGACGGCAGGATGCGGCTGAACTCCTCGTCCGCGGAAGTATCGTCGTCGGCGAACCGGGCCATGCCGCGGAGGCCGTTCTTGCCCGCCCGGCGCAGGTCCGCGCCGGTGCGGCCGCAGTGCTCGATCAGCCACGCCTGGACGTCCGCTCTCGAGTAGCCGGCGGCGGCCAGCATCTGGGCGTGCTCGGGACAGAAGACGACGCCGACGGACGTGTCCCGGAAGATCAGCGAGCCGGTGCGGGAGATCGTGTCCGCGAAATCCCACAGCACCTGCTCGGCATGAGGCGTGTGCCGGTTGTCCACGAACTCGCAGGTCCGGGTCAGTGTGGCCGACACCGCGCTGGTACCGGCGGGCACCCCGGCGTCCGCTGACAGCGGCGGCCACGGTGACTCTTCCTCGTTCTCGGCG
>Ga0213881_10000374_pt1 | contig 30572 bp, 23 predicted proteins | sample BarmaccoBMER_R08_FD_160104 | JGI IMG/M metagenome (GOLD analysis project Ga0213881, IMG submission 160104) | Barbacenia macrantha exposed rock microbial communities from rupestrian grasslands, the National Park of Serra do Cipo, Brazil - ER_R08 ...
ACACCGGGCACTGGCCTGGCTGCGGGCCGATGTCGGCATGGTCTTCCAGCAGTTCGATCTCGGTCGCAGCCCCGGTCGTGGCATCTTGGTGCACGGGAATCAGTGTAGATCGGGCACTGCATGGTGCACCGCTACTCGCTGATTCGGGCATCACGGGATATTCGTATGGCGGGGAACGCTGAGAGAAGTAGCCGTAACCTCGTCGAGACCTGAGAACCCTGTTGATCCGTTGCGCTCATCGGTCCACTCCGGGCGCCGACAGGTCCGGTGCGATTACTCCGAAAGCCCCCGGCTAACTGGGTCGATACCGTCCGGCGCGTGCCAGCGTCATCTCAGCGACGAGTTCACGTGATTCGTTCGATGGGCGCTAACGCCGAGCTGTACGGTTCTCCGGCACCTTCGCTCAGCCATGGCTGTGGCCGGGAAGCTCTCCACGGCAGCCAATATTTGTATCTCCTCAAGCGGCAGGCACCACGGTTGCACGCCCGACTGATCTTTGAGCGATTCGAGAAGTTATGCGATTGGAGATAGCGCGGTCAATGGACAACTTTTTTCTTAATTTACTGTTGTTCGTGCTACCCCTGGGCGTGGACACGTTCGCGATCGCTGCTGCGATAGGTGCGAGCCGGCCCACCGGATCGACCCGGTGGCGGGTCTCAGCGGTCTTTGTCACTTTTGAAGGGGGTATGCCATTGGTGGGCCTTGCTCTTGGCGCATCCATCGAGCATACGGTCGGAAGCGTCGCTGACTGCCTCTCCGGTGGGTTGCTTGTCCTGCTTGGCGGCTACTTATGGTGGGCTGACGATGATGATGACGAGGTCGCGAAAGCGCAGCGGCTTCCCAGCTCGCAGGGTCTTGCCCTCATCGGGCTCGCGCTCTCGATCAGCCTTGACGAGCTGGCGATCGGCTTCAGCCTCGGCCTCGGCGCCAGTCTCACCATACCCGCTACCATCGTCGCCGTCATCGCGATCCAAACGCTGGTCATCTCCCAATTCGGGTTGTCTTTCGGCGTCCGGATCAGCGAACGCTTACGCGAGTACATCGAACGCTTGGCCGGCCCCATGCTGATCGTTCTCGGCAGCTACCTGCTTGCCGAAGCGCTCATCCACATCGGGCTGGTCACTGCACGCCACGCCGTCGCCATCCTTATCCTGGGCGCCATTGCTATCGGCGCGCACCGTTGCCTGCCAGCCTGGGTACGGGCGGCATCGAGCGCGCCCCTCGATAGGGTGAGTGCGCCGCCGCAAGCTGCCGAAAGCAGGGATCGATGCGGCGTTCACTTCGCGGGAGCTCGACCCGCGACTGCCGCGGTAGTCCCGTCATCGACGGCCATGAGAAGGAGTGGGGCGAATTACCTCGTGGACGACCGTCATGGATCTTGAGCCTCGGCGACCCTGGCCAGAGCCGGCGCATGGGTCGAGAATGTCGCCCGGCACCTGGGCGGAGTCGGTACGGGGAATCATGCACCGGCGTGGACGGCTGCGGCCAAGGCGGATCGGCTGCCTGTTTATTTTGTTCGTGATCGCGGCACTGTGGGTGCTGGGTCGGGCCGTCGGCGAGGTTAGCGCCCTGTTCAGCAACCACCCTGCTCCAGTGGCTGGCAAGCCGTTCGACACGGTCGTCCCCGCACGCCCGGCACGCAGCGGATCGCCAACCATCGACCGGATTGCCCTGCGCGGCAAGCTCATCGTCGCGATCCAGGAAGCGCCCGGGCTGGCGCAGCGCTCACCAAATTCGGACGATTACACTGGGTTCGACGTCGCGTTACTTGGTCTGATCGCTCGTGACCTGGGGGTGGATCCCGCCCGCACCAGTTTTAAGCCCTTGGCCGCGAGTAGCCGCGAGGCGGCACTGGGCAGAGCTGAAGCGGATCTCGTGCTCGGCGGCTATGAGATCACCGCAGCGCACAGCGCCAAGGTAGCCATCGCGGGTCCTTATCTGGTACGCCCGCTGCGTCTGGCTGTGCCCGCCACCAGTCCGGTGACCGGTCTGAACTCGCTCGGTTCCGGGGAGGTATGCGCGCCTGCTGACTCGGCGGCCGCAGCAGTGCTGGCCGACCGTGGCGTAGGGCTGCAGACTCAGGCGACCCTGAGAGCGTGCGCAAGCCTGCTCGGGAGGCGCGTCGAGGCGATCGCCGGGGATCAGGCCGCCGTGGCAGCACTGCTTTCCCAGGCGCCCGGCACACTGCGGATGATTGGCGAGCCACTGGGGACCACCGAGTACGGCATCGGCCTGCCTCCGGATGACCCGCTACTCCGCGAGCGGGTCACCGCGGTGCTGCGGCACGCGATCGACGACGGCACCTGGGCTCGCCTCTACGCTGAGTACCTCGGCACTCCGGTACCTAGTCCCCCGGTGCTCCGCTGACCTATCCCCGCTTGCGGCGAAATAGCCGGATCAGGGGGTCAAAGCGGATGTCTGCCACCCGTTCCTTCATCGGAATCAGAGCATTGTCCGTGATCTTGATGTGCTCCGGGCACACTTCGGTGCAGCATTTGGTAATGTTGCAGAATCCAAGACCGTGCTCGTCCTGCGCCGACCGCTTGCGATCCACGCCCTCCTCGTCGGCGGCGTCCAGCGGGTGCATATCGAGTTCAGCGATCCGCATGAGAAAACGCGGTCCGGAGAAATTCGTCTCATTCTCCTCGTGATCGCGGATCACGTGACAGGTATTCTGGCACAGGAAGCACTCGATACACTTGCGGAACTCCTGCGAACGCTCCACATCCACTTGCTGCATTCGGTACTCGCCGGGCTGCACGCCCTTGGGCGGCATGAACGAACGCACCTCGCGCGCTTTCTGATAGTTATACGCGACGTCGGTGACGAGATCGCGAATGACCGGAAAAGTCCGCAAGGGGGTGACCGTCACCGGCAGCTGCGGCGGCAACATGGACATCCGCGTCATGCACATCAGGCGCGGTCGGCCGTTGATCTCGGCGCTGCACGATCCGCACTTCCCCGCCTTGCAGTTCCACCGCACCGCGAGGTCGGGCGCCTTGGTGGCCTGCAGGCGGTGGATTACATCGAGGACCACCTCCCCCTCGTTGACCTCTGCATCAAAGTCGACAAGGTTCCCGCCGTGAGTATCACCCCGCCACACCTGGAAGCGCCGCTGATTGCCCATGTCAGTCCGTCCCTCCCGGAATCTCCCCGGCGGTGAAGTACTTCTTCAGCTCGTCAAGCTCGAATAGTTCAACCAGGTCCGCGCGCATCGGGACCTGCTCCTTGCGTTCGACACGAACGCTGCCTTCGGGTCCGTTGGTGTGCTGCGTACATATCAGCAGGGCATGTCGCCATTCAGGGTCCATCATTGGGTAGTCGTCTCGGGTGTGCCCGCCCCGGCTTTCGGTGCGCTCCAGCGCGGCTCGTGCGACGCACTCGCTCACCGCGAGCATGTTGCGCAGGTCCAGTGCGAGGTGCCAGCCAGGATTGAACTGACGATGACCCTCCACCACAACGTGCTGGACTCGGCGACGCAACTCATCAAGTTTCTTGAGCGCGAGTTCCATCTCCCCTGCTCTGCGGATAATGCCGACCAGGTCGTTCATGGTTTGCTGGAGATCTTGCTGCAACAAGTAGGGGTTCTCGGCGCCTACGCTGTCAGTTCCCGTACGGAAGGGGCTGATCGCCCGCTGCGCTGCGGCTTCCACGTCGGCCTCGCGGACTGACGGCCGGAACCCGCCCAGGGAGTCCACGTAGGTCGCCGCCCCGAGGCCGGCTCGGCGACCGAACACGAGCAGGTCGGACAGCGAGTTGCCGCCCAGTCGGTTGGAGCCATGCATCCCTCCGGCAACCTCACCGGCCGCGAAGAGTCCGCGCACCGACGCCGCTGCGGTGTCCGGATCGACCTCTACGCCGCCCATGACATAGTGGCAGGTGGGGCCGACCTCCATGGGTCCGGCCGTGATGTCGACGTCGGCCAGTTCCTTGAACTGGTGGTACATCGAGGGAAGCCGCTTCTTGATGACCTCAGCAGGAAGCCGGGTCGAGACGTCGAGAAACACCCCTCCATGCGGTGACCCACGACCCGCTTTCACTTCCGAATTAATCGCACGCGCAACCTCGTCACGAGGCAGCAGCTCTGGCGGCCGGCGGTTGCTGTCCGGATCGTCGTACCAGCCGTCTGCCTCTTGCTCCGAAGTCGCGTACTGGTTGGAGAAGACCTCGGGGATGTAGTCGAACATGAAGCGCTTGTTTTCGGAGTTGCGCAGCACCCCACCATCGCCACGGACCGACTCGGTCACCAGGATCCCCTTGACACTGGGCGGCCAGACCATCCCAGTGGGGTGGAACTGGACGAACTCCATGTTGATCAGCGCCGCGCCGCAACGCAGCGCGAGCGCATGCCCGTCCCCGGTATACTCCCAGGAGTTGCTGGTGACCTTGAAAGCCTTTCCGATGCCGCCAGTGGCCAGGACCACGGCAGGTGCGTCGAACCGGATGAAGCGGCCAGTCTCCCGCCAGTAGCCGAACGCCCCGGACACCGCGTCGGCGTCTTTGAGCAGGTCAGTGATCGTGCATTCAGCGAAGACCTTGAGGTTGCCCTCATAGTCGCCGTGCTGGGCGAAATCCTCCTGCTGCAGCGAGACAATCTTCTGCTGCAGCGTGCGGATCAGCTCCAGACCTGTGCGATCACCCACATGCGCCAGCCGCGGGTACTCATGTCCACCAAAGTTTCGCTGGCTGATCTTGCCGTCCCTGGTGCGGTCGAACAGTGCGCCGTAGGTCTCCAGCTCCCATACCCGCTGCGGCGCTTCCTTCGCGTGCAGCTCGGCCATCCGCCAGCTGTTGAGAAACTTGCCCCCGCGCATGGTGTCGCGAAAATGGACCTGCCAGCTGTCTCGTGAGTTCACGTTGCCCATCGACGCCGCGATACCTCCCTCGGCCATCACGGTGTGGGCCTTCCCGAATAATGACTTGCAGACAACGGCGGTGCGTTTGCCCAGCTCGCGGGCCTCGATCGCGGCGCGCAGCCCAGCGCCGCCCGCGCCGATCACCACGACGTCGTAGTCGTGCCGTTCGATCTCGGTCATAGGTACCGGTTCCTCATCAGTTGAACAGGCGCGGTCAGTTGAACAGGCGCAGGTCGGCTATCCAGCCCGCGGAGACGGCCATGACATAAAAGTCCGTGAGCATCACAGTAATCAGCGACGTCCACGCGAACTGCATGTGGCGACCGTTGAGCTTGGACAGCTGAGTCCAGAACCAGTACTGCATGGGATGCTTGGAGAAGTGCTTCAGCCGGCCTCCGAAAATGTGTCGGCACGCATGGCACGACAGTGAGTACAGCCACAGCATCGTGACGTTGATCAGTAGGATCAGCGAGCCCAAACCCACTCCGAAGCCACCGTCGGCGGGGAGGAACGCCGACACAGCGTCATAGGTATTGATCAGCAGCAACACACTGGCAAGGTAGAAAAAATACCGATGTAGGTTCTGCAGGATCAATGGGAGACGGGTTTCCCCGGTGTACTTCTTCGCCGGCTCGGTCACTGCACATCCGGGTGGCGACAGGAGAAAAGCTCGATAGCCGGCCTTGCGGTAATAGTAGCAGCTGACTCGGAACCCGGCCAGAATCGGGAGGATCAGGATCGGCAGCGGCAGCGCCAATGGAAAAGCCGGCAACGGGGTGCCGAAATGCGATGAACCCGGCGCACACGAGTTACTCAAGCACGGCGAGTACAAGGGGGTGAGGTAGTGATATTCACCAACCCAGTAGTCATTCCGCATGAATAGCCGGACCGTCGTGTAGACGACGAAGACTCCCAGTACGATGGCAGTCACCAAGGGTGACACCCACCAGCGGTCGGTGCGCAAGGTCCGGGCAGAGATTGCTACCCGAGCGGACGGGATCCGACCAGGCTGGGCGACCCCGGATGGCGGGGGCGATGAGGTGGTGGTCATGACGTCGATTCAGGTCGGGGCCACAGGCCAGCGTGGTCAGTTCAGCGTGCGGTGGCAGCCGCAGCCAACATCGCCGCAGGTCAACTGCCCCGCGAGGCGATAAACTGACAGTAAGCCGAGTCCATGGCACAGGTCAAAGATATGGTAACGCTCGTCTTGATAGCGATAAGCTATCAAGGTGCAATTACAGCAGCTGGTGTACTTTCTGGCCGTTGCCCGGACCCGCCACTTCACCCGGGCAGCCGAGCTCACGCATGTCGCCCAGCCGTCGCTGAGCAAACAGATCCATTGCCTGGAGCGCGAACTGGACAGCGAGCTGTTCCATCGAGCCCGGGGCAACGTCACGCTCACGCCAGCTGGGGAGGTGCTCGTTCCCTTCGCCAAGCGGATTCTGGCCGATGTCGAGACCGCCCGGTTGCAGGTGCACGAGCTGGCCGAGCTTCGCCAGGGCCGGCTGCGGCTGGGTGCCACCCCAAGCCTCTGCACCGGGCCGCTGGCCCACGCACTCGCCGGCTTCCACGTCCGCTATCCGGGCATCCAACTCGTCATCGACGAAAGCGGGTCCCGGGACTTGGTGCGGCAGCTCGCGGAAGGAGCCATCGATCTGGCGATGATCACCTCGCCGGTGCACCGACGGGATCCCACCCTGGATACCGTCCCGATCCTTCGCGAGCAGCTCACGGTCGCCGTGCCGCGCACCATGGGGCTCGACCTTGACTCGTTTCGGATCGAGGATCTCCGGGACCGCCCGCTGGTGATGTTCCGGGAGGGCTACGACCTCAGATCAATGACCCTCACGGCCTGTCAGCGAGCTGGGTTCCAGCCACGGTTCGCCATCGAGGGGGGTGAGATGGACGCGGTACTCAGCTTTGTCGAAGCCGGCCTTGGGATCGCCGTGGTCCCCAGCATGGTTCTCCAAGGGCGCACCCAGCTTCGTGGTGTGCCGTTCGTGCCGCCCACTCCGATCCGGACAATCGCGCTTGCCCACCGCACCGACGTGCGCCCAACCCGAGCCGCTGAGGAGTTTCGCACCACGTTGGTGCAGCTGTTCAGCGATGCACACGCCCAAGGCAGGCTCCCTGCTGGCGTCGAATTCATCGCCCCTGTCGGAGCACCCAGTGCTCAGTCAAGACGCGGCTCGACCTCGGTGGAGCAGTCGTCCGGGCCAAGCTCGTCGCGCACCACGCGCCACGCCAACTCCTCGGAGTAGCCCTTGCGGGCCAGTACCCCGCCCAAGTTACGGGCCAAGGTGCGTGCGTCCCGCACGGTGCTGGTGCGTAGCTTGCGCCGGACCAGTTCGCGGGCCCGCTGCTCCTCATCCTCGGGCCGTACCGTCGCCACGACCTCGCGGACGATCTCATCTGGCACTCCCCGGCGCCGGAGCCCGGTACTCAGCGCTCTCCTACCCAGGCCGCGGTGGCGGTGCTCGGAGTGCACCACTGACTCGGCGAAGGCGGCGTCATCCACTAGACCCACCTCCGTCAGGCGGTCGAGCACTGGCTCGCCGACCTCCTCGGGAATCCCGCGCCTGCGCAATGCATCGGCCAACTCGGCCCGGCTGCGCGGCCGCGCGGTGAGCAACCGCAGGCAGATTCCCTGCGCCTTCGCCGCCGGACTCATGGCCGTGGCATCCAGGAAGTCCTCCATGGCAGTCCCGTGAGTACCACGACTGCGCTCCCTCATCAGGCCCCCGGCGTCTCAATACGGGTCGGGAGCATCAGAAGTCCACCGGGGCCGGCACAGTCTGGTCGTTGTCGAGCTTCGCCCCGATGCCGAGTTTATCCTTGATCCGCTTCTCAATCTCGGCAGCGATGTCGAGGTTATCAGCGAGGAATTTGCGCGCATTCTCCTTGCCCTGGCCAAGCTGGTCACCCTCATAGGTGTACCAGGCACCCGACTTGCGGACAACGCCCTGTTCCACACCCAGATCGATCAGCGAGCCCTCCTTGCTGATCCCGTGACCGTACAGGATGTCAAACTCCGCTTGTTTGAATGGTGGAGCGCAGTTGTGAACCACAATATCGTTCGCAACAAAGTTGTGCAGCTCATCGACCTCGATATCGAACGTCCGACACCGGCGGGACGGCAGGACCGCGATGATCCGCGAATAGCACAGTCCCTCAGCAAGGATCTCCTGAAGAAATGGGTCGTCGAGGGCTTCTGCGAGACGGGACAAACGATCACGCCGCAACCGGTGGGGGCCTAGGACCTGCCTCATCCCGCCTTGCGGGTCGCCGGCACGATCGCCGATCAATCGCGCTGCTAGCTGCGGGCTCACTCCCCGGGTGGCAAGATGCGCGAGCACCGGTTCGTAAACATCAGACGCGAGATAACTGCCCTGTGAACCACGGTGGCAGCCGACCAGCGCAGTGAGTTCCCGCGTCAGTACCTGGCCCCGCGACCCCCACATGGGCACCGCCTTAGCGAATGCCGATACGTTGTCAATTCCGGCGATGCGCACTTCCCAGGCCGGTAACTTGTCGACGATTCGCCGACTTTCCATGACGCATCCCTCAGCACGCGGCTCCCGCCGGCGAACACTGCTTACGATGCCCCACCGCAGTAACAACCAGGGGAGCTGCCGAGCGAGTTGCTCGGAAGTCGTCCAGTAGCCGACCCGAATCTCCCCAGTTTGGTCACGGCTTACACATCCGCCTGTTTCGAACAAGCCACATAGCAGGTTGGAAAGCACCTCGGCAGAGATGTCCTGGGCGAAGAAGAGTGACGGTATCTGCTTCTCCGGCGCGCGCTCGCCCCAAATCCCGGCTTGCCGGCACAGCTCAAGGACACCGTTCTTCTCACCCGGGCGGTGCGAGAATGTGATCTCAGTATCGTCCGGCTGAGGCTTGGCAGCGCATCCGAGCGTCCCAGCGATCTGAACGGCATCATCCTGCAACGCCCGGGAGAAGTTGATAAACCTGGCGGGTGTCTTGCCGACGTCGCCATCACCCATGAGATAGCCGAGTAGACGAGCGTGCTCCGGGGTAACTGGCTTGGCGGCTCCGAATCCCACGAACTCGCGGGGTCGCGCCACCCGATCCCCGGCTACGAGTTGACTTGCCGGGCGCCAGCCATCCTCAGTGAGGATCTTGTGGTCGGGCGTTACCCATAGCTCGGTGCCGTCCCTCATCCGGAGACCCATTACGTCCTGCTCGCCTTGGTCGAACCAGGAGACCACAGGTCGGCTGTGCAGCATCCCCGCCTTATCGGCGGCCACCACGTGCACCGGAAGCTGGCCGTCGACGACGTTCTCGATCAAGTGCAGCTGACCCGTTACAGGGTCAAACACGCGGGTTCCAGCAGCAACGCACTTGTTCTTCACCACCTTCACGCGGGTCCGGTTGCCTACTGCGTCCGAGCCGTCCTTGAGTGTCTCAATCCGGCGAATATCCAGCCGTACCGAGGCGTAGAACTTCAGCGCCTTGCCGCCAGTTGTGGTCTCCGGGGAGCCGAAGAAGACGCCGACCTTCTCTCGGAGCTGGTTAATGAAGATCGCCGTGGTGCCCGAATTGCTCAGCGCACCGGTAATCTTTCGCAGCGCCTGGCTCATCAGCCGGGCCTGTAGGCCGACGTGCGCGTCGCCCATCTCACCTTCGATCTCCGCCCGAGGCACGAGAGCCGCCACCGAGTCGATCACCACGACGTCCAGCGCACCGGAGCGGACCAGCATGTCTGTGATCTCCAGCGCCTGTTCCCCGGTGTCGGGCTGGGAGACCAGCAGGGCGTCGGTGTCCACTCCGAGTGCCTTCGCGTAGTCGGGATCCAACGCGTGCTCGGCGTCGATGAACGCGGCGATCCCACCGGCCCGCTGAGCGTTGGCCACGGCGTGCAGCGCAACCGTCGTTTTTCCGGAGGACTCCGGGCCGTACACCTCGATCACCCGGCCCCGAGGCAGGCCGCCGATACCCAGCGCCACGTCCAACGCGATGGAGCCGGTAGGGATCACCTCAATGGGCGCGCGACCCTCCTCGCCGAGGCGCATCACCGAGCCCTTGCCGCATTGCTTCTCGATCTGGGCCAAGGCGATCTCGAGCGCCTTCTCCCGGTCCAGTGCTGGTGCCATCTGACGGTCCACCTCGCTCATCGGTTCTTCTAGGTCGGGGCCGACGCTAAGCGGTAGGACCGACACTTCCCAGCGACACACGCCGGATCTGTGGATATGGAGTCCGACTGTGGACAACATCTTAGACGAACGCATGTTCGACACCAGGAGCGACACGCCGAACAAGGCCGGAGTCCACGTGCTCAGCGTCGCTCTTCGGGAACGTCGAATGTGGCGCACACCACAGCCCATACCCGCTTGGTGTCAATCCCCGCCTCCAGCGCCCCGTTCACCGTCCGGCCGCCGAACTCGGCGAACACGTGATCATGGGCCAGCGCGGCCGCCCTGACCGGGCCAAATTCCTCGTCCATCCGCTGCCGGAGGTGGGTTATCCGCATCCCTCCAGGTTAGGTACAGGTCCCCGGCTATCGTGATGGGGTGCTCGCCCAAGGCGACCCGACCGGGCTGTCCTCCACCGCCGGACAGCTGGTGATGCTTTTCGGCTTGCTCTCTGCTCTGCTGGTGCTCATCCGATGGTGGTGGCAGCAACGAAGCCGCTGACCCGCGACAAAGCGACACTACTTAGCTCCGAAGCGGCGCGTTAGCTCTGAAGCGGTGCGGCGCGAATGTGATGTCCAGCCGCGGTCAGGCAGCGACCCGTGGCCAGGTCGAAGCGCCAGCCGTGTAAGGCGCAGACGAGAACCCCATCGGAGACGCTGCCGAACTTAGCCAGGTCAGCGCGCAGGTGCGGGCAGCGACGTTGCACGCGCCAGCCGTCCAGGGTGATATCCGCGCCGTCATCGTTGCGCTCGTCGTACCAGTTCTCGACGTAGTCGATGCGTTCCTGCGACAAGCACTTGAAGAAGACGTAGACGAACTCGTTGTACTGGCCGACCCGGCTGGCCCGAAACCGCAGGGACAGAAACAGGCTGTTTGACCAGTCCACCTCACGGCGTGCCAGGTTGGTGGCGACCAGATCCGCCGATGTGGACAGCCGGTAGCGGCAGTGCTCGCCAGCGAACCTGCGCACCTCGCGAGCGGTAAAGTCGATCACTAGTGAACGCTCACCGACGTCCAGGCGAACAGGGCCACCGACCCCGGTGCAGATGTTTTCGGCTCGCTTGAGCAGCGGCTCCCACCACTGTTTGAGCTGCTCGAGCAGGTCAGCCGGCACTGGCGCCCGGCTAGCCCGCTCCCGCGCCAGGGCGGGCTGTGCGCGGGCCTGGTACTCGCGCAGGTAACTGGTCTTCTCACCGAAGATGTGGGCGATCTCGGCGGCCGAGCGCCGGTGAGTGAGCTCACAGCGCGACTCATCCAACTCGGCGACGCTTCCTGGCAACAGCAGGTGAGCCGACACTCCAGGACGCGCCGAGGTCAGCTCGGCCAGGAACTCCATCTGGTCGGTGAAGATGCTGTCTCCGTCTCGGCCGACCCCGTTGACCTCGAAGAGCTCCTCATCGAGGAAGCAGGGCGGCCCTGCGGTGGGGAACACGTGCGCGGCGCCCACGGCGTCGATATAGCGCAGCGCCCGGTCGGTCTGCCCGGCCCGCTTGCGGCGGGCGAACTCCTGGCGCGCGCCGTCGGGCAGGTCGTAGACCATCGGCCACCAAATCGCGCCGGAGAACTGGGTGAAATACCCATGCACCTCGCCGAAGTCCCGGAGCCGTTCGATGTCCAGCGGGTGGGCATCGTTCTGGTTGAGGATCACGGTGCGACCGTCGTCCAGGGACAGCGCCGAGTCACCGATCGGCCCGTCGCTGGGCCCGGTCAGTGACGTGATCATGATGCGTAACCCGTCACATTCCACCGGGACACCTGACTGCGTGCGCAGGAAGGTCCGGAACCCAAGACTAGTGAGCTCGCGCTGCAACTCGTCAGTCGGGTACTCCGGCAGCAGCACCGTGGTGCCCTTGCGCACGTGCCGGCGCAGCAGCTCACCATCGAAGTGATCACGATGCAGGTGCGAGATGTAGAGAAAGTCGGCCTGTCCGAGGGCGTCCCAGTCCAGGTCACTGTTGTCCGGGAAGGGGAACCACGAGCCGAAAAAGGCCGGGTTCACCCAGGGATCGCAGAGCACGCTGCCGGCGGCCGTCTTGATAAACAACCCGGCGTGTCCGAGTCCGGTGACCCGCATGCTCTTCTCCTTGTCCGCCACGTACTCGCCAGATGGTGCCATCCGTTGTCCGCGTCTGATGCGACCGGCGCGGGCATACGCTGCACAGCGGCACGCGCCACAAGCGCGCCACCGAACGGGAGGGGGCCACCACCGTGACCGACATATTAGGATCTGGCGACCACGAGCAAGTCGTATTCTGCCGCGACGAGCCTGCTGGGCTTCGCGCCATCATCGCCATCCATTCCACCGCACTGGGACCGGCACTCGGCGGCACCCGCTTCCACCCTTACCCCAGCGAGGAGGACGCCCTTGCCGACGTGCTGCACCTGTCCCGCGCGATGTCCTACAAGAACGCGCTCGCAGGGCTGGACCACGGCGGGGGCAAGGCCGTCATCCTCGGCGACCCGACCCGGGACAAGACCGAGGTGGTGCTGCGCGCTTATGGGCGCTTCGTGCAGTCGCTGGGCGGGCGCTACATCACCGCATGTGATGTCGGCACCTACGTCGAGGACATGGACATCGTCGCCAGGGAGTCCGAGTTCGTCACCGGGCGCTCGGTGGCCCACGGCGGCGCCGGCGACTCGTCGATCCTGACCGCCTTCGGCGTCTTCCAGGGCATGCGCGCGGCCGCCGAACACGTCTGGGGTGCATCAACCCTGTATGGGCGTTGGGTGGGTATCGCCGGCGTCGGCAAGGTCGGGAGACACCTCGTTGATCACGTGCTCGCCGACGGCGCAGAGGTGATCGTGGCCGACGTCAGCGAACTGGCTATCGAGCGGATCCGCGCCGCGCATCCCGAGGTGGAGGTGGCGCCGAACACCGAAGCGCTCGTACGCGAGCCAATCGACGTGTACGCTCCGTGCGCGCTTGGTGCGGCGCTGGACGATCCCACGGTGACAGCGCTGCGCGCCAAGATCGTCTGTGGTGGCGCGAACAACCAACTGGAGCACCCCGGCGTGGAAAAGCTTCTCGACGAGCGGGGCATCCTCTATGCACCCGACTATGTGGTGAACTCCGGTGGAGTCATTCAGGTGGCCGACGAGATCGAGGGCTTCGACTTCCAGCGGGCCAAGGCTCGGGTCGCCAGGATCTTCGATACCACCCGGAAGATCTTCGAGCTGGCCGAGCGGGACGGCATGCCCCCCGCCGTAGCCGCCGACCACCTAGCCGAGCGACGGATCACCGACATAGGCCGCCTGCGCAAGATCCTCGTCAACGCCCGTCCCGCCCTACGCCGATAATCTCCAGATTCGTCACATCCCGCGGGCTCAGCGGGGTTATCAGCGGAGTTATTGGAGTGCCGGTTACCCCGCTAAGTCCGCTCAATGCGGCAAGAGACCATGATTGTGGACGTGCTCGAGCGCTTCTCCCCCGCCACCCGGGACTGGTTCACGGGGGCTTTCGCCGGGCCTACCCCAGCACAGCTTGGCGCCTGGAGCGCCGTCGCCGACGGGCAGCACGTTCTGGTGGTCGCACCCACCGGATCGGGCAAGACCCTCGCCGCATTTCTGTGGGCGCTGGACCGGCTAGCCGTCGCGGGGCCCCCGGACGAGCCGACAAGGCGTTGCCGGGTGCTCTACATCTCCCCGCTCAAGGCCCTCGCGGTGGACGTCGAGCGCAACCTGCGGTCCCCGCTGGCAGGCATCTGGCAGGCCGCGCATCGGTTGAGCCTGCCAACGCCAGATATCCGGGTGGGGATGCGCACTGGCGACACCCCGGCCGATCAGCGCCGTGCCTTCGCCCGCACCCCGACCGACGTGCTTGTCACCACCCCAGAGTCGCTGTTCTTGCTGCTGACATCGGCGGGCAGGGAGGCGTTGCGCGGAGTCCATACCGTGATCGTCGACGAGGTGCACGCCGTCGCCGGCACCAAGCGCGGCGCGCACCTGGCTTTGTCCTTGGAGCGGCTGGATGCCCTGCTGGACAAACCTGCCCAGCGGATCGGCCTGTCCGCCACCGTGCGTCCCGTCGAGGAGGTCAGCGCCTTCCTCGCTGGAGGTCGACCGGTACGCGTGGTACAGCCGGCATCGGCCAAGACGATCGAGATCTCGGTGCAGGTGCCGGTGCCGGACATGTCGACACTGGGCGATTCGACACTGGGTAATTCGACACTGGGTAATTCGACACGGGGCGAGCTGACCGGGGACGAGCTGGCAGGGAAGTCCGAGGGGGCGGCAGAGCACCGTGCCTCAATCTGGCCCACGGTGGAGCGGCGGGTGCTGGAGCTGGTGCGCGCGCACCGCTCGACAATCGTGTTCGCCAACTCACGTCGGCTGGCCGAGCGGCTCACCTCCCGGCTCAATGAGTTGGCCGTCGACGAACCCGCAACACCCCGAGACCGGATGCCGGCTGAGCTGATGGGCCAGGCCGGGCTCGCCGGTGGTGCTTCCGAAGCGATTGCCAAGGCACATCACGGCTCGATGTCACGCGAGCGGCGAACCGTGGTCGAAGAGGAGCTCAAGTCTGGCCGATTGCCGTGCGTAGTCGCCACCTCCTCGCTCGAGCTGGGCATCGACATGGGAGCGGTGGACCTCGTCGTGCAGGTCGAGGCCCCCCCGACAGTGGCGTCGGGCCTACAGCGGATCGGTCGGGCCGGGCACCAGGTAGGTGCAGTGTCCCGGGGCGTGGTCTTTCCCAAGTTCCGCGGTGACCTGGTTTCGTGCGCAGTGATCGCGGAACGGATGGCCAGCGGCGCAATCGAGGCGCTGCGCTACCCCCGCAACCCGCTGGACGTGCTCGCCCAACAAGTGGTGGCCATGGTCGCGCTGGATTCCTGGACCGTCGACGATCTCGCCGCACTCCTCCGTCGCGCCGCGCCGTACTCGGCTCTGCCCGATTCAGCGTTGCACGCCGTCCTGGACATGCTGGCGGGGCGCTACCCGTCAGAGGAATTCGCCGAGCTGCGCCCGCGGATCGTCTGGGATCGGATAAGCGACGAGCTGCGCGGGCGGCCGGGAGCGCAGCGGCTGGCGGTCACCTCTGGCGGCACCATCCCGGACCGGGGGCTGTTCACCGTGATGACCCCCAGCGCTGCCGGCAGGGCAGGCTCACGGGTCGGTGAGCTCGACGAGGAGATGGTATACGAGTCACGAGTGGGCGACACGTTCCTGCTCGGTTCAACGTCGTGGAAGATCGTCGACATCACCCACGACCGGGTCATCGCGCTGCCCGCGCCCGGCGAGCCGGCCCGGATGCCATTCTGGAAGGGCGACGCTCCGGGTCGGCCTCTGGAGTTAGGACGGGCACTGGGCGCGTTCGTCCGCGAGCTGAGCGGCGCCGGGGTGAACGTGGCACGCAGGCGCATCGAGGCGGCCGGGCTCGATGCCTGGGCGGCCGACAACCTGCTGACCTACTTACGCGAGCAGCGCGAAGCCACCGGGCATCTGCCCGACGACCGCACCGTCCTGGTGGAGCGTTTCCGCGACGAGCTAGGTGACTGGCGGATGGTGGTGCACTCCCCGTTCGGCGCGCAGGTCAATGGGCCATGGGCGCTGGCGATCGGCGCCCGGCTGCGGGAACGGCGCGGTGTCGACGCGCAGGTGACCAGCGCGGACGACGGTATCGTGCTACGGCTGCCGGACGCCCTGGACGCGCAGGGGACCGAGGTGCTCCCTACTGCTGAGGACGTGCTGCTCGACCCGGATGAGGTGGAGCAGCTCGTGATCGCCGAGGTGGGCACCTCAGCGCTGTTCGCTTCCCGGTTCCGGGAATGCGCCGCACGGTCATTGCTGCTGCCCCGCCGCGACCCGAGACGCCGCACACCGCTGTGGCAGCAGCGGCAGCGGTCGGCCCAGCTGCTCACCGTCGCCTCGAAGTACGAGCAGTTTCCCGTGGTGCTGGAGGCAATGCGGGAGTGCCTGCAGGACGTCTATGACCTGCCCGGGCTGCGCGAACTGATGTCGGAGGTGCGAGCCCGACGGGTGCGGGTGGTGGAGGTGGCCACCCCGTCGCCATCACCGTTTGCCCGCAGCCTGCTCTTCAGTTACCTGGGAATGTTCCTCTACGAGCTCGACGCCCCGGTGGCCGAGCGTAGGGCCGCAGCGCTGGCCCTCGACTCCACACTGCTGGCGGAGCTGCTGGGTGCCGAGGCGATTCGCGAGCTGCTCGACCCCGAGGTGCTCGTGGAGGTGGAGGCACAGCTGCAGCGCATCGACCCCGACCGGCATGCCCGAGACGTCGAAAGCGCTGCTGATGTGCTGCGCGCGCTGGGCGGCCTCACCGAGGCCGAGGCCGCTCAGCGCGGGGTCGCCCCGGAGTGGCTTGCCGAGCTCGGCGCGGCCCGCCGGGCGGTCATGGTGCGGATTACCGGCAAGCGACGCTGGATCGCCATCGAGGACGCCGGGCGGGTGCGCGATGCACTGGGCGTGGCCCTACCGATAGGGATACCAGAGGCGTTCACCGAGCCAGTGGCAGACCCGCTCGGGGATCTTGTGCTGCGCTATGCGAGAACGCGCGGGCCGTTCACCGCAGCCGCCGCCGCAGATCGCTTCGGGCTTGGAGTCGCGGTGATGGGCACGGTACTGGATCAGATGACCAGGGCGGGCATTCTGGTTCGTGGCGAACTACGCCCGGTCAAGCTTGGCGGTGGCGGCACAGAATACTGCCACACAGAGGTGCTACGGCGGCTGCGCCGAGCGTCGTTGGCCCGGTTGCGGACCGAGGTTGAGCCGGTGGAGCAGGCCGCCCTGGGCCGGTTCCTGCCGGCCTGGCACGGCATCAGCTCCTGGGACACTCGAGAGGAGTCCGGGCCGCGGCGACGGCTGCGCAACGCGCCCACGCCGGAGGACGTCCTCGGTGCAGTGGAGCAGCTGGCTGGTGCACCGGTGCCGGCTAGCGCGCTGGAATCGCTGCTGCTCCCGGCCCGCCTTCCCGGCTACTCCCCTGCCCTGCTCGATCAGCTCACTATTTCCGGCGAGGTGTGCTGGATCGGCTGCGGGTCACTGCCTGGTGGCGACGGGTGGATCGCGCTGGCTCCCACCGACCTGGCTGATCTGGTGCTGCCGGACCCTGATGGGCAGCTTGCGCTCACACCGATACGCCGCTGCGTCCTGCGCGCGCTGGGTTGGCAGCCCGCCGACGGTCCAGCCGGGGATGGCGCGCTGTTCTTCCGGCAGCTTGCCGATTGGACCAGCCATTACCTGCTCGAAGACGGTGAACCAGCGCCCGGTGACGCCGACGTGGTCACGGCGGTGTGGGACCTGGTATGGGCGGGTTTGCTGACCAACGATTCGCTGGCGCCGCTGCGGGCCCTGGTGTCCGGCCGCTCAGCCGCGCACCGACCACGCCGCTCCGCACCGCGCGGAAGATACGCCCGGATGCGCGCGCGTCAGCCACCAATGCCCTCCCGCGCCGGTCCGCCGACGACCGCGGGACGCTGGTCGCTGTCGAGGGCGCCCCAGCGGCCAGCGTCACAATCGTCGGCGCCCCAGCTCGACCCAACCCGACGAGCGCACGCCCGGGCCGAGACGTTCCTCGAGCGCCATGGGGTACTTACTAGAGGGGCTCTGGACACCGAGCGAGTCCCCGGCGGCTTTGCCGGCGTCTACCAGGTGCTACGGGCCATGGAGGAGGGTGGCCAGTGTCGACGCGGGTACGTCGTCGAAGGACTCGGGGCCGCACAGTTCGCCGTCCCCGGCGCCATCGACCGACTGCGCGCTGTGGGCCACTCCGGCGACGACACCGCCGCCACGGTGGTACTCGCCGCCACCGACCCCGCCCAGCCCTACGGCGCTGCCTTGCCATGGCCGCCCACGGTCGGTGACGTGCGACACCGGCCTGGACGCAAAGCCGGGGCGCTGGCCGTCTTAGTCAACGGTGCGGCCGTCATCTACGTCGAACGCGGTGGCCGATCGATACTGTCCTTCACCGAAGACACCGTCACCTTGCGTGCCGCAGTACAGGCCCTCGCCGGCGCTGTGCAGCAGGGGTGGTTGGGTTCGCTATCCGTGGAGCGCGCCGACGGCGAGGCGGCACTGGGATCAGCGCTGGCCGATCTGCTGCGGGACGCCGGGTTCCGCGCCACCCCCCGTGGATTGCGAATACGGGCCTGACGCCCTCAGCACCCCATCAGCTCACTGCGTTGCGGGGCGCAATAGGGTCCAGAGACGGGCGACGGCGTCCTGATCACCGGAGATCCGGACCGACTGGTCGGGCAGCCGCCCCCAGGACCAGAGATAGACCTCCATGGGCTCTCCGCTGACCATTGCGTCCGCCGAGCGGGCCTCGGGCTCCTCCACCCGCCGAGCAGTGGAGTGGCCCGGCTCAAGGATGGCCAACCAACTCCGATCTGCAGCCGACAGGGCGACCGCACCCTGCTGCGGTGAGGACATCCCTAGCTCACCGAGGCGATGACCGAACCACAGAAACAACAGCTCGTCGATGCCATCGAGGGCGACCTCGGGGTCTACCGCGTGCACCGGTCCGCCAGCCGCAGCTTCCACGTCGACCCGATGCACGGTGGTCTCGTGAGCCATCCGACGCCGCCAGAAGCCGTGCGTCCGATCGGCAGGCCACCAGGTGTCGCACGGTTCAGCAGGGTCATGCTCGCGCAGCTCCGTCAGCAACTCGTTGAGGCCGCTTCGCACGAAACCGATCAGATCTTCGTCCGACGGTGATCGCTGCCACCGGTCGGGTCGACGCCCGTCTCGCACCCACAACCGGGTCACCCGGTGCACGCTACCCACATGCCGTAAGGTCTCTGCCAAGGTGAAGTTGGGGCAGCCTGGTACTTCGGCTTCCGCCGCGGACGGCAACGCTGAGTCCGCCATGCTAAGCATCAACTCGCCCTCGATCCCGATCACGTCCAGCATCCGGCCGTAGTCGATCAGCGGTCGTGGAGCCGTCATCGTGAAGTCCTTGCCGCCGCGACGCTTGCGAGGGTAAGGAACTCACCAGCCTGACGAACCAGGTCGTCAGCGTCGCGGTGGGTCACCAGACGATGTGCACCGGCCTCGGCGGCTGCCCAGGTAGCCGATGTGGTGGCAAAAAACGTCGACCATTCCGACAGTTCCGGCGCCACTGTGGCGAGCAGCGCCCATGCGCTGATCGGCCGGGCGCGGCTGCGCGGCCGGGCCCGTGCCGCCAGTACGGCGGCCGCTGCACGCAGCGCCGCACGGTGCGCCTGGGCGTAACGATCTACTGGATGTGCGGCGTACTCAGCGTCGAGCAGTCCCTGACGCGCCCGCTCGAGCAAGATACGTACGCTGGGCGGGCAGTGACTCGGTCCATCGTCTTTCAGGCTGTCGTACCGCGGCATGACGGATGGAGTGAGCACAGCAACAGCGGCCACGTCGGCCTCCTGGGTCGGGAGTCGTGATGGGCAAAAGGCGTCGACTCCGCCGTGGGGAAGCCGGCGGAGCTCGGCGGCGGCGCGCTTCCCCCGCCCCGCCGCCGAGTCCTTGTTCGAACATATGTTCGATGCTTCTCCAGGATGCCCCTCTACGCTCCGTCCCGTCAAGTGCCAATTCCCGCCAGCACCGCAAGCCGATGCTTAGGCGTGCTCTCATGAAACTCACGCACTCTGTCGACGCCACCCGCATCGCAGTGGCATCGGCCGATACCGGAGGCCCGCGGTGACCGCAATGCCCACCCGTGAACCAGCACGGCTGGCTGAGCTGACGGCCGCGCAACTGCGTGGGCGGCTTGACGAGGCGCTGCGGGTCTATGTCACAGCGATGCGCTACCCACCCGGCACGGCGCAGCATCGCAGTCCAATGTGGCTGGAGCACACGCTGCGGGTCGGCTGGCTATGCATGGCTGCCTTCGACGCAGACACCCTGGTAGGTATCGGCTACGGCTACCGGGGGGCACCCGGCCAGTGGTGGCACGACGAGGTCCACCGCGGACTTATGCTGGTCGACCCCACTGCGGCACAACGCGAGCTCGCCGACTACTTCGAGCTCACCGAACTGCATGTGCACCCGGACGCACAGGGTAGGGGCATCGGCAAAGCTCTGCTTACCGAGCTACTGTCCAAAGTGGATGCCCCGCGCGCGTTGCTGTCCACACCCGAAGGCCCCACCAGGGCATGGCGGCTCTACCGACGGCTCGGGTTCACCGACCTGCTGCGTCACTACCACTTCACCGGGGATTCCCGGGAGTTCGCCGTACTGGGCCGCACGTTGCCGCTGTAGTTCCAGTCGATGAGTCGAACATCCGCTGTGCGGGATGTTAGTACTGGAACCGGCGATCGGATGTCACAACGTGCGCCGACTCCACCCACCAAGCCGCAACGGGGTCCCGGCTAGCTGACTTGCTCAACGACCTGAGCGCACCGGCGCCATGCCCAGGCGGGCCAGCACGGCCCGAGTGGAGCCAGATCGGTTGAGCGTGTAGAAGTGCAACCCCGGCGCGCCCTCGGCGAGCAACCGCTCGCACAACTCAGTCGCGACATCCACCCCCACCTGCCGCACTGCGGCGGGATCGTCACCCACCGCGACCAGCCGGTTGCGCACCGTCTCCGGGATGGTGCAACCGGATAGCTCGGCCATCTTCTGCACGCCGCGCAACGTGGTGATTGGCATCACCCCCGGCAGGATGGGCACCGTCGCCATGTCTGCGCCCGCCGCGGTTACTCGGTCCCGCAGCCGCAGGTAGTCCTCCGCGCGGAAGAACATCTGGGTGATCGCGAACTGCGCACCGGCTCGCAGCTTGGCGATCAGGTGCCGGACGTCGGATTCGGCGTCGGGCGAGCGGGGGTGGCACTCGGGAAAGGCGGCCACGCCGATGCAGAAGTGGCCGAGCGAGTGGACGAGACGAACCAGCTCCTCTGCGTAGTGCACACCCTGGGGGTGCGCCACCCACTCCCCAAGCGGCTCACCGGGCGGATCCCCACGCAAAGCCAGCACATTGCGAATCCCGGCCTCGGCGTAGCTACCGATCACCTGTCGCAGTTCGGCCACCGAGTGGTTCACCGCAGTGAGGTGAGCCATCGGGACCAGGCTGGTCTGCTGTGCAATCCGCCCCGTGATCCGCACCGTCCGGTCCCGGCTGGAACCCCCGGCACCATAGGTCACCGAGACAAAGGCCGGGTTCAGCGGCTCGAAGTCGTGCACCGCTTGCCACAGCTGGCGCTCTCCGACGTCGTCGCGGGGCGGGAAGAATTCTACTGAGAACACCGGGCGGCCACCGCCGAGCCGGTCGATGACGGCCGTCATGCAGACACCCTAGGCCGTGCCGACAACAAGGGTGCACCACAGGCCGCGAGCTACAAACCGAACCGGGACCCAGCCACGACCGAACCGGGGCATGTGTCGACACGAATGACCTCTATGGTCGGCACGCACAGTGGGTGCGGGCCCGGCTACGCGGTGCGTCACCATGATCGCAGGAGGTTCGATGGCGCAGGGGAACGCCACCCGCGGAGCCCGGACTCGGATTCTAGGCGGGTTAGCGGAAGATCAGCAGGTGCATGCGCTCGATGAGAATCTTCGCGCCGAGGTGCACCATGAACTTGCTGCCTTCCTGCAGATCAAGCGCGACGAGGCGGCGCACATCGACCAGCAGTTCGTCGCCGCGGTGGACTCGCTGAGCGACGTCGTGCTAGGCCCTGGCAAGCGACTGCGCCCGACTTTCGCCTGGTGGGGATGGCGAGGAGCCGGCGGCTCCCCGGTTGACCCACAGGCTCGGGCCGTGCTACAGGCGGTAAGCTCACTGGAACTGATCCACGCCTGCGCTTTGGTGCACGACGACCTGATGGACGGTTCCACCACCCGGCGCGGTGCGCCGACGACGCACGTCGATTTCGCGGCCCAGCACCGCGCGGCCGGATGGCTGGGCACGCCGGAACGGTTCGGCGCGGCCACCGCCATCCTGCTCGGGGACATGGCACTGGCCTGGGCCGACGACATGTTGCGCGGGTCGGATCTGTGGCCTGATCAGCTGCACAGAGCGCACGCCGTGTGGCAAGCGATGCGCACCGAGGTGCTCGCGGGCCAATACCTCGACGTGCTCACTCAGGCCAGCGGCGACGAGGCGCCCGAGACCGCGCTGCGGATCGATCGGTACAAGACTGCGGCTTATACCGTTGAGCGCCCGCTGCACCTCGGTGCCGCGATCGCTGGAGCCGGCCCCGCACTGGTGCACGCCTACCGCCGGTTCGGCGCTGACATCGGTATCGCCTTCCAGCTCCGCGATGACCTGCTGGGCATGTTCGGCGATCCTCGAGTCACCGGTAAGCCGGCCGGCGACGACCTGCGCGAGGGCAAACGGACGCTGCTGCTGGCCTGCGGGCTGCGGGCCGCCGACGACAAGCGGCAGACCGGCGCCGCTGAGCTGCTGCGCCGCGTCATCGGAAACCCGCAAGTGGACGAGAACACCGTGACGGAGATCCGCGAGCTACTGATCGAGCTCGGTGCAGTGACCGAGGTGGAGCGCCGGATCACCACGCTCACCAACTCAGCACTGGGTAGTCTGCGCGCCGCTGACTTAGCCGATCCGGCCGGCGCCCGGCTGACCGAGCTTGCCGCACTAGCCACCTGCAGAGTTCGCTAACGCGACCACGCGTAACGTGCACCCGTGCGCACCGTGCCTGGACCCACCGACCACATCATCATCGTCGGCGCCGGGCTAGCCGGATTGTCCGCGGCACTGCACCTGCTCGGATCCGGTCGTCAGGTGACTGTCCTCGAAGCCCAGCCCTATCCGGGCGGTCGGGCTGGCCGGATGGATCTCGCCGGCTATCGCCTCGACACCGGCCCCACCGTGCTCACCATGCCAGAACTGGTCGACGAGGCGTTGGCCGCAGTGGGTGACTCGCTCACGGCACGGCTAGATCTGGTGGCACTGCACCCGGCCTACCAGGCCCGCTTCGCCGACGGATCGGTGATCGACGTGCACACCGACGCCGACGCGATGGAGGCGCAAATCCGGGCGGTGGCCGGCCCAGCGGAAGCGCACGGCTACCGGCGGCTGCGGCACTGGCTGACCCGGCTGTACCAGGTCGAGATCGGTCGGTTCATCGGTGGCAACTTTGACTCTCCACTGGATCTGGTGGCCAGCCGGGATGCCGTCCGCGACCTGGCCACGTTGGCTGCGCTGGGCGGCTTCGGCCGGCTGGGGGCTCAGATCGGCCGTTTCCTCCACGATCAGCGGCTACAACGGATCTTCTCCTTCCAGGCGCTCTACGCCGGAGTGCCCCCGCAACGCGCCCTCGGCGCGTACGCGGTGATCGCTTACATGGACACGGTGGCCGGGGTCTGGTTCCCCCGTGGGGGAATACAGGCGCTGCCCCAGGCACTGGTCGACGCAGCCTCCCATGCCGGCGCCGAAGTTCGCTACAACACGACGGTGACCGCCCTGGAATACTCCGGGGAACGCGTCACAGCAGTGCATACCGCCGACGGTGAACGGGTTGGCGCCGATGCGGTGGTACTCACGCCCGACCTGCCGGTGGTTCACCGGCTGCTCGGCCGGGCCCCGCGGCGGCTGGTGCCACTGCGCTGGTCGCCTTCGGCGGTGGTGCTGCACGCCGGAGTCCGGGCGGGCACCGGGCCGGTCTGGACAGGGCTGTCGCACCATACGATCATGTTCGGCGAGGCGTGGGAGCGCACCTTCGACGAGATCATCTACCACGGACAGCTCATGACTGATCCCTCGTTGCTCATCACCCGTCCCACCGCCACCGACCCGCGCCTGGCACCTGCCGGCCGTGAGCTGCTCTACATACTCGCACCCTGCCCCAACCTGCACACCGCACCGCTGGACTGGGCCACCCTCGGATCGGCTTACCGCGATGAGCTGGTCAGCACGCTGGAGCAGCGGGGACTGACCGACCTGGGCGACGCCATCGAAGTCGAGCAGCTGATCACCCCCGCTGACTGGGCAGCCCAGGGGCTGGCGGTCGGAACCCCGTTCTCCGCGGCACACACCTTTGCCCAGACGGGGCCGTTCCGTCCATCGAACCTGGTGCGCGGGCGGACCAATGTCGTGCTCGCCGGATGCGGCACGACGCCTGGGGTCGGGGTACCCACCGCGCTCATCTCCGGCAAGCTCGCCGCTGCCCGGATCACCGCCGCTGGAGCCCGCCGAAGCACCACCGTAAGCGGCTGAACCAACTGTGTCATCACCACCCACCGCGTCATCACCACCCACCGCGTCATCGAAGACGGGGCCAGCCATGATGTCGACCCCACGGTCTCCGACAGTCACCTCCGGCTACGCGCCCCTCGGGCCCCAGTGTGGTCCCGGCACGGCGCAGGTGCAGTCCGTGTTGCTGCTCGACCGGCTGCGTCCGGGTCGGCTGCTGTCGGGCACAGTGCTGCTCGGATTCGTCGGTTCGGTCCTGGTCGCCACCATGGCGGTCGGGGCCGGCGGCATCCTGGTCACCGACCCCTTGATCACCGGGGGACCGCTGTCCTGGATTCGCTACGGGCGCGGGCACGACCTGACCACCGTGGCGCTTTACGTCGGCGTCTGGGTGATCGTGTGGGCCTGGGTACGCCTAGGGCGCGACGTGCTGAGCGGCACCGCGACCGTGCAGCAGGTGCAAATCGCCAGTGCGGTGTGGACGGCGCCCGTACTGCTGTCGCCGCCGCTGTTCACCCGGGACATTTACAGCTACCTGGCGCAGGGGGCACTTGCTTTGCGCGGACTGGACCCCTACCAGGTCGGGCCCTCGAAGCTACCGCCGGGAGCCATCGCGGACAACGTGCACTACGTATGGCAAACCACCCCGGCACCCTACGGCCCGCTGTTCATCCTCATCGCCAAGATAATGAACCGGTTGACCGGCGAGGACCTCATCCTGGGCGTGATCGGCATGCGGTTAGTGCTGCTGAGCGGCTTGGCTCTGCTCATCTTCGCGCTCCCTCGATTGGCCGATCAGCTCAGCGGCAATCGCACTGTCACGTTATGGCTGGTGATCGCCAACCCGATGGCCGTGGTGCATCTGGTCGGTGGACCGCACAACGATCTGCTCATGATTGGCCTGCTGGCGGCGGGCACACTGCTGGTACTGGTGCACCGACACGTTGCTGGGATCGCACTGGTCACCATGGCAATGGCGGTGAAGGCATCGGCCGGGATCGCGTTGCCGTTCCTGGTCTGGATCTGGGCGGCTCGCCTGCCCGGTAGCCGGGGCGCACAACTGCTGCGAGCCGGAGCGGGCAGCGTAGCAGTGTTCGGCACGATATTCACCGGAATCACGTTGGTGTCCGGCGTTGGCTTGGGCTGGATCCCGGCCCTGGATGCGCCATCGCTGATCGTCAACTGGATGTCGCTGCCCACCGCCACCGGGCAGCTCACGCACGCGCTGGTCGCCCCGTTCGATCACATAAGCGACCGCCCGTTCATCATGGTCTGCCGGCTGTTGGGCTCCGGGGTCTTCCTCGCCATCTTCGCCTGGCAGTGGTGGCTGGCGAGAGACGGCGGGCCGCAGGCTGTTCGCCGCGCGGCGCTAGCGCTGCTATGGTCGGCGCTGCTGGCGCCGGCCACCCTGCCCTGGTACCTCACCTGGGCCCTTGTCCTCGGCGCGGCCCTACCCTGGCCGCCACGCTCGCTGGCGTGGGCCGTCGCCGGGTCTACCTGGCTGGTGCTGTGCAGCTACCCCACTGGAGAGGATGCGCTGTCCTCGTGGCCTTACCAGTTCGGGATGGTGGCAGTGTCGCTGATCGCGGCAACCGCCCTGCTGCGTCGCGACCCGCTGGGCCTGTGGAGGCGCACACACCTCATCGATCCAGCGCCGATAGGCACAAGATGAATCGCGAGCTCGACGCCGCAGGTATCACTGAGCCCGCGCTGCGGGCCTCGTATACCCGATGCCGAGACCTCAACGCGGCGCACGGCCGCACCTACTTCCTGGCGACCCGGCTGCTACCACCTGGGCAACGGCCGGCGATCCATGCACTGTACGGACTGGCCCGCTACGCCGACGAGATCGTCGATGACCTCTGCGACACCCGGCCATGGCCGCAGCGGCTCGCGGAGTTGGACACCCTGGCGCAGCAGCTGCGCGAGGGACTGGCACGGAGCCGCTCGGACCACCCGGTGCTGGCAGCGCCGGTGCACACGGCGGTTCGCTACCAGATCGATCCGCAGCATTTCGCGGATTTCATGATCTCGATGCGGATGGATCGACCGGTGGACGAGGGCGGCGTAGCCGGTTATCGGACCTTTGACGAGCTGGGCCGCTACGTGCACGGCTCGGCGGCGGTTATTGGGCTGCAGGTGCTGCCGGTGCTGGGCACCGTGGTCCCCCGGGAGCGGGCTGAGCCACACGCCGCCGCGCTGGGTGTCGCCTTCCAGATCACCAACTTCCTCCGCGACGTCGGGGAGGACCTCGATCGCGGACGGGTTTACCTACCCGCCGACGAGCTGGCTTCATTCGGGGTGGACCGCGAGCTGCTGAGGTGGTGCCGCAGCACCGGACGGTCCGACCCCCGGGTGCGCCGCGCGCTGGCCTACCTGGTGGCGCGCACCCGGGCGATCTACCGCAGGGCGGCGCCGGGGATCCCAATGCTCGCCCCGGTGTCCCGGGACTGCGTGGCCACCGCGTTCCGCTTGTACGGCGGCATCCTCGACGAGATTGAGACAGCCGGTTACCATGTACTGGCCCGTCGGGTGGCAGTGCCATCCCACCGTCGGCTCGCCGTCGCGCTGCCAGGTCTGAGCCGGGCGCTGCTGGTGCGGGCGATGCGATAGACCAATGCCGTGAGCCGACGCCCGACAACGTCATTACCGCGTCGCACGCACTGGCTCCGATCAGGGCAGTCGGTGATGCGGACCCACGGTGGTCCCAGCGTGCCGTACCAACGCTGCGTCGACCAACGGTGGAGTGCACCACTGCACCCAGCGGTACACGGGTGACGTGGGCGACCTCGATGCCGTGCCCGATCAGCAGTTTCTTCCACGTCGCGGTAGCCCTTAACAGTCGCGGTAGCCCTTAACACAGGTACTAACGCACCGCCAGCACGACGACCTCAGAGGGGAAGCGGGACCCAGCGAACGCCGATGGCGGAGTGGACGGAGCGAGGCCACGGATCACGATCACCCAGCAAGTCTGGCCCAACAGTGTTCCCGCCGAATGCAACAGTGCCGATCAAAGACTGGCCGGCAATGACGAACGGCGGGAAACGATGAATCCGCTTCTGCGGTTATGTCCGGGTGATGGTTGGTATCACTGATCCCCGCCGAGGAGCCAAAGTTCATGCCGGGTGTGAGTAGAACAGGAGCACACGATGGGCTTGTGGGAGAAACGCGATGACATGATCGTCCACGAGGTGGAGCCGTTCAATGCCGAGCCGCCCCGGGGTGAGCTCGCCGATCGGGTCCTGACCCCGGTGGAGTCGTTCTACAGCCGCAACCACGGCCCGATCCCCGAGCTGAATCCACAGGCCTGGCGGCTGCGAGTCGGTGGTCTGGTCGATCGACCGCTGGAGCTGTCGTTGGAGGAGTTGCATGCCCGGTTCACGCCGCGGACGTTGGTGGCGACCCTGCAGTGCGCGGGCAATCGGCGGGCCGGGTTCATTGAGGTCCGGGACATTCCCGGAGAAATCCCATGGGGGTCCGCAGCGACCTCCACTGCGGAGTGGACCGGGACCAGCCTCGCCGACGTGCTCTCTGTAGCCGGGTTGGGTCCGCACGCCGCGCACGTCGCCTTCGCCGCTCCCGACGTCTCCCCCCTCGCCAACCCACCCCAGCCCTACGGTGGATCCATCACTGTTCAAAAGGCCCTCTCCGGTGAGGTCCTGCTGGCCTGGGCGATGAACGGGCAACCGCTACCAGCGGTACACGGCGCGCCGGTCCGGGTCGTGGTTCCCGGTTACATCGGGGCGCGCAGCGTGAAATGGGTGCACCGCATCACCGTCGGGCAGCACCCGTCGGACAACTACTTCCAGGCCACCGCCTACCGACTGCTGCTCGCTAAGACCGATCCACCCACAGCCGGCCCCGCCGACGGGTTGCCGCTGGGAGCCGTCGCGGTCAACGCGGACATCCTGCGCCCCGACGACGGCGACACGCTGCCCGCCGGACCTGTGCAGATCACCGGCTACGCCTTCACCGGCGATCACCACAGCATCACCCGGGTCGACGTGTCCCTCGACGGCGGCCGCAGTTGGCGCCCAGCAGACCTCGACGACCAGATCAGCCCGTGGGCGTGGCAGCACTGGCGAACCATCCTAAAGCTGCCAGTCGGCGACACTGAGATCACCGCCCGGGCCTGGGACACCTCCGGCGCCACCCAACCCGAATCACCCGTGCCACTGTGGAACCCCAAGGGCTACGTCAACAACTCCTGGGCCCGCATCCGCGTCACAGGTCAACGGTGAACACCGTAGGCACGGGAACAGGACCCGGGCCTGGAGACAACCCCCTTACGTCCCAGGATAACCATAAAGACCGGGGCGTGCGCAGCACAGCGGCCGCCGTGGCGACAGACCGATCGTGCGTGGCAGCCGACCCACGCTCACTGCCGACAGCGCCACGCCGAACTCCCGGAATTCCGCCACCCACGCGAACACCGTGGACCGATCCACTCCCAGCGACCTGGCAACATCCTCGGAATAAGCACCCGCCTGAACCTGTTCCACTGCCCGGATCCGAATGGCCTCCAGGTCTGATGATCTAACTGCTGAACCCTCTTGTGCGCAACGTCGACAATTGGTTATATGTCTGAGGGGTGTCCTTGACGGACAGCGTGGCGCCGCGGAATCGGGCAAGGGCAGCAAATGAGCCTGCGGGAAGCGTTAATCATCGCACTACGCGGGTTGCGCGCCCACCGGCTGCGCTCCGCGCTGACCATGCTCGGCCTCATCATCGGAGTTGCCGCGGTGATCGTGCTGTTCGCATGCGGCCAAGGGGTGCAGAACTCGGTCAATGCGCGCATCGAACCGTTCGCCAACCTGGTCACCATCGTGGCGCAGTCCCCCAACGTCCCCGGGGGTCCGCCCCCGCAGAACCTGACCGACAGCGACGCCTCCGCGCTGCAGAACGCACCCGACGTCGCCAGCGTCACTCCGGTGGTCACCGGCACAGCACCGGGCACGGGCGCAGCAGCAGGCACAACACCGGGCACGACCCCGATCGAGACCAATACCACCACGTTCCTCCCGGGGGCCATCATCGGCTCCACTGAACGCTGGGCGGAGGTCAACAACCGGGACGTTCAGGCGGGGTTGTTCTTCGACGAAGCCCAGGCGCACTCCGCCGCCAGGGTGGTGGTCCTGGGTCCTGCTGTCGCGACTACCCTCTTTGGCGGTCCCGCAGCGGCGCTGGGCCAGACAGTCCGGATCAACCATCGGACTTTCCAAGTCATCGGTGTGCTGCAGAGCTACGGCCAGCAGCTTGACAACACTGCGGTTATGCCGCTGAACAGCGCCCGCCGCTACGTCGTCGGCCGCGGCTTCGGCATCGGTGACAAACTCAACCAGATTCTCGTGCAAGCCCCCCGACAATCCGCCGTGCCCGCCGCCATGAGCCAGGTGACCCGCATCCTCGACGCCCGGCACCACATCGACAATCCCCGGCTGCGGGACTTTCAAGTTCAATCTCTGGGACACCGGCTCCAAACCTTCAACCAGATCGTGCTCATCCTCACCCTGTTCACCCCGGCCGTCGCAGCGATCTCGTTGGTGGTGGGCGGTATCGGAGTCCTGAATGTCATGCTGGTCTCGGTCACCGAACGAACCCGGGAAATCGGGATCCGCAAAGCGATCGGCGCCACCAGTCGCGCGATCCTCAAACAGTTCCTCATCGAATCCATCGTCCTGGCCGGCCTCGGTGGGGCCATCGGCGTCGCCGTCGGCATTGGGCTGTCCTTGCTCGCCGGCATCATCGCACCGGCCTTCGACCCCTCCTCCGGCGTCTTCGCCGGGTTCACCCCCGTCTTATCTGTCCTCCCCGTGGCGATGTCGTTCGCGATCAGCCTCGCGATCGGGCTCATCGCCGGCGGCTATCCGGCCTACCGTGCCGCCCGGCTACGTCCGATTGAAGCCCTCAGGTACGAATAACACGCTGGAAACCGCCAGTATAATGCACTTTACGTAGTTGGTCGGGCGTCGCTGACCGAACCCGCCCGTAGACCACCGCTACCGTCTTCGATCCCCGGCACCGACGCGCTCTCGGCGAGTTCCTGAGCACTGAGGCCTTCGTCGGCGATGAGAAGCCGACCGGCACAGCGGGTCGCCGCCGGTCGTGCGAGCACCCACACCAGGCCGACCAGCAGCCAAGCAGCGGACAATGCGGGATAGGCACTGGCGGTGCCGGTCGGGTACGGCCAAGTGTTGCGGAACAGCGTATAGCCGATCAACAGCAGCGCCAGCCCCGGGACGACGATCTCCCAGACGGCGACGTGACGGCGACCAGAGAAAAACAGCAGCTTCGTCGCGCCGACTGTGGCGAGTGCGTAGGCCACCAGCACGATCAGCGTTCCGATGGCCCCGGATGCAACGAACAAGTCGAACGGCTTTCCGCCCAGCACGAACCACGTGGCGCCAATAGCCAGGTACATGGCGGTGACAACTGCCGCAGTTGCGCGGACTGGAGTCCCGCGCGTCGCAACGACCTTTCTGA
>Ga0213881_10000375_pt1 | contig 30551 bp, 28 predicted proteins | sample BarmaccoBMER_R08_FD_160104 | JGI IMG/M metagenome (GOLD analysis project Ga0213881, IMG submission 160104) | Barbacenia macrantha exposed rock microbial communities from rupestrian grasslands, the National Park of Serra do Cipo, Brazil - ER_R08 ...
TCAGTGAGATTCAACAGCTAAACAGAGGCAACTTTGGAGGCTGGACTGCGAACATCTCACCAGCTCAACGCCGATTTGCCCGCCCAGCCAGGTTGCGGCGAACCAGCTACGCGGAAATCCGCGTTAGTGGTCCAAACGCACGCTGCTGCCGTATCCGGGTCCGATTCTCTCCGCGCCCTCGAAGTCGCGTTGTCGGTCGGCTTGGCCGGGTGGCCGGAGGGTGAAGCTCCCCCGGCCGCCCGACCGTCATGCTTAAGGTTGGTGAGCGACTCCTTGACCAGCAGGAATAGTCTCTGGCTCCGGATGCCGGTCCACAATCCTCTGCACCCCGGTCCCTAGCTACCCGGTATGCCGGCAGTCCCGACGACGGTCAGGATCGCGGCAATCAGGAACGCCACACAGGACAGGACGACCAGGGCGATACGTCCCGTCCGGTGCGTCACCAAGAAGCTTGCGGCCAGGAACAGCAGACCAATCGCGATCAACAGCGGGTAATAGTTCATGAATTTGCCCCCTCGCCTAACTGTTGCTCGGCCACCGCAGTCACAGTCTGAGCCTTCCGCACCCGCTCGGCGCGCGCGATGCCCTCCTGGGTGATCTCGGTGACCGTAACGAGCGCCCACGCGGGGAGCCTTCAGCCGCTACCGACTGCTGCAACCAATTCCATCAGGCGTGGTATGCGTCGGGCGCGGCATTGGCCCAGATCAGCGCCAGCCCGACGGCGGCCCATCGTGTCGCGGGGCGCTCAGCGGGCGTTTGGCACGCGGCCCATGAAGCCCAAGATCAGTTCGGTGACCTGGTCGCCGGCGCTTTCCAGCAGGAAGTGCCCGCCTTCGAGGAGGTGGATCTCGGCGTCGGGAACGTCCTCGGCGAAGGCGCGGGCGCCATCGGGGCCGAAGATCTGGTCGCCCCTGCCCCACACGGCAAGCACGGGCGGCAGGTTGCGGCGCAGGTATTCGTGCAAAGCCGGGTACATCGGTGGGTTGGTGGCATAGTCCCGGAACAGCTTGAGCTGGATCGCGTCGTTGCCCGCCCGCGAGAGCAGGGCGAAGTCGTGGTGCCAGGTGTCGGGGCTCACCAGGCTCTGGTCCGGGACGCCGGTGAGGTACTGCCATTTGGTGACGTCGAGGGTCAGTGCGGCGCGGATGTTGGCCTCGGTTTCGGGCGTCTGCTCGCGCTGGTAGTCCCACACGGTTTTCCAGAAGCTGTCCAGGAAACCGGCGTCGTAGCCGTTGCCGTTCTGGGTGATGATTGCGGTGATGGCTTGCGGGTTGGCGAGCGCGAGCCGCCAGCCGATCGGCGCGCCGTAGTCATGGACGTAGAGGGCGTAGCGCGCGATGCCCAGCTGCTCGAGGAGCCCTGCGGTCAGCTCGGCGAGAGCGTCGAAGGTGTAGTCGAACTCCTCGACCGAGGGAGCGTCGGACAGCCCGAAGCCGAGGTGGTCGGGGGCGATCACGTGGTAGGGGCCGGCCAGAGCCGGGATCAGGTTGCGGAACATGAACGAGCTGGTCGGGAATCCGTGCAGCAGCACGATCGCCGACGCGTCGGCTGGCCCGGCCTCCCGGTAGAAGAGCTGCTGGCCCTGCACGCTCAGGTAGCGGTGATGTACAGCAGTCATGACTAACCTCTTTGCTTCTTTTTGCTAGTTAGCATGGAAACATCCCGCGATGTAACCCGTCAAGCATGTTTTGGAGGCTAGGCACGTGATGGTGAGTGAGAGCAACGAGACGCTGCTGCTCGACCTGTTAAACACCACCCCCGTGCTCGACGGCGTGCCCCGCGATGAGCTCGGCACCCTCGAGTCCGGCCGGCGTTGGCTCGCTGCGCACGGCCAGCCAGCCACCGAGGACGAGTGGCGCGCGCTGCTCAAGGCGCGCGCGGCACTCCAGGACGTCGTGCTGGGTAACCGGCCGCCCACCGCGATGGCGCGCTTCGTCGAGGGCGTCAGCTACCGGCCCTCGTTTGACGGTGACGGGCTCGTGTGGACCCTCGATGCGCCCGCCGGCCAGACCGCGGCCAGTCGGGCCGTGCTCGCGTGGGACGCGCTACGCGTGTCGAGTCCCGGGCGGCTTCGTCCCTGCGCCAACACGCAATGCCGACTGTTTCTGATCGACCACAGCAAGCCCAACAACGCCCGCTGGTGCTCGATGGCGATCTGCGGCAACCGTATGAAGGCCCGTCGGCACTATCAGCGCATCCGCCAGACCTCGAAGAGCTAAGTTGTCGGTGTCGGAAGTCCGTGGTTGTGTGTTCAGGCGGCCAGGGCCGGGGCGTTGGCGGTTTCATGGGCGGCGATGTGGTCGAGGAGTCGGTTGAGGTCGATGCGGGTAAATCGTCATGTGAAGGGTTTGGCGGTAGCGTTGTAGCGGTCGTGGAAAGCCAGCACCGGCTCGGTGAGAGCATCGAGGTCGGTCAGGTCGTTGGGGGTGAGCACCGTGCGCTGGAGGATGGAGAAGTAGATCTCGATCTGGTCCAGCCAGGAGGCATGCACGGGCAGGTGTACCAGCTGAGGAGCCGCCCTCCACGATCCAGAACACCCGAGCGGCGCTGGCGTAGGGCTCGGTACTCATCACCTGCTCGACCAGGCCAGAGAAGGGTGCGATGCCGGTGGTCGGTTCCAGGCGGCCGATCACGTTGGTGTGGTGGACGTCGGAGGTGGCCGGTAGTCCACCCGCGCCGCGGCGGTCGTACTCGTGCTCCACGCGGCAAGGTAGCGGCACACGCTCTGTCGAATATGAGCAATCTGTCGAATATGAGCAATCAGGCTAGTCCGCTAGGATACCCTAAGGATGCGGCGAGATCCGCCGAGGCCGCACAACGCCACGCCGGTTCCTGGGGGCGGGCTCGGCGTATGAAAGGGCGCTCGCCGCGTCAACAAACTACTTCGATACTGGTCCGCAGGATGACGATTCGCACTGGATCGGATACCTGAACGAGGAGGAACTCGCGACTTTAGCGGGCGTACGCCTAACGGACCTGAGCCGGCTCACCAAAGCAGGTGGCTTGCTCGAAAGGGCGCCGGAAGCTCCGAACGTTTCGTTAGGGACCGTTCGGGATCCACCATCTTCTACATGCGCAATCTGCTTCTCCGGCATGAGATCGGCCAGGCGTGCGCGATCGGGGGCAGGGTACTACCTGTGATCTTCAGTCTGTCGTCTCCACGTATCGTCAATGAACTCCAAAAGTTCTGCGAAGATCTCCGAGGATACCCCAGCGCTCAGGCAGCGCTCAATATTCTTAGAGCTGTTCATCTGGCCACGGACAGCTCCAGTGTCGAGCTCGGCGCACTCGGAGCGGTACAGCGGGGCAGATCCCTGACGACCAGGCCTCGCTGGGGGGTATAACTCGGGCCGTGATGAGGACAGCACTACGCGAGCGCTCGAGGAGTGTGCAGCGCGGTCTGGGGACGGACCTGATTGCCGCCGGCGGCGCCGCGGTGCTCATCGCGGTGGCGGCGGCGCTGGGGGTGTGGCTGCTCCGGCTCGGGGTGCCGTTGCACGTCGACGCCCCACCACTGGGGGCGCAGTGGCTGCCGCATACCGGCCCGGGCACGGTACCCGCGGTGCTCATCGCGGTGCCGGTAATCCTGCGTGGACCCGAGCTGGCCGCCCGGCTGCCCTGGCGCAGGCTGCTCGGGGCCGCCGGGCTCACCGCGCTGGCGTGGACGATGTGCCTGGCCCTGATCGACGGGTGGCAACGCGGGGTGGCCGGTCGGCTGACCACCCGACCCGAGTACCTGCACGACGTCCCCAGGGTCGGCGACATCGGCGCGATGCTGCGGACCTTCGCGGAGCGGATCGTCGGGGGGAGCCCCGAGTCCTGGACCACGCACGTCGCGGGGCATCCGCCCGGGGCGCTGCTGGTGTTCGTCGGCCTGGACCGGATCGGGCTGCGCGGTGGGGCGCCAGCGGCGCTGCTGTGCGTGCTGGTCGGGTCGTCGGCCGTGGTGGCGGTGGCGGTGGCGCTGCAGGCCCTGGGTGCCGAGGCCACCGCCCGTGCCGCGCTGCCGTTCGGGGTCCTGTTCCCCGGCGCGATCTGGATCGGGGTGTCCGCGGACGGCCTGTACGCCGGGGTGCTGGCCTGGGGGGTCGCGCTGCTCGCGTGGAGTTCCGCCCGGCCCCGGCTCGACGCTGCGGCTCTCGCCGCGGCGGGGACCAGTGGCCTGCTGCTCGGCGCGAGCCTGTTCCTGTCCTACGGGCTGGTGCTGGCCGGGCTGCTCCCCCTGGCTGTCGCGCTGGCCGCCCGCCGGGTTGCCCCGCTGCTGGTGGCCGGCGCGGGGGTGGCCGCCGTGGTGGCCGCCTTCGCCGCCGCGGGCTTCTGGTGGCTGCAGGGGTACCACCAGGTCGTCATCCGCTACTACCAGCCGGGTGAGTACGGCCTGGTGCGCCCGTACAGCTACTGGGTATGGGCTGATCTGGCGTGCCTGGCGGTGGTGCTCGGTCCGGCCGGGGTGGCCGGGCTGCGGCGGGTGTTCACCCCGGGACGGATGGCTGCCCTTGAAGGCATCCCGCACCGGGGTTGGTGGTCCTTGAAGAGCCCCCAACTGGGGCTGCTGTGCGCGGCGGCGGCGTTGGCGGTGCTGGCCGCCGACCTCTCCGGGCTGAGCAAGGCGGAGGTGGAGCGGATCTGGCTGCCGTTCGCGGTCTGGCTGATCCCCGCGGCCGGGCTGCTTCCGGCGCGGCAGTCCCGCGGGTGGCTGAGCGCCCAGGCGGTGCTCGCCCTGCTCGTCAACCACCTGCTGCTCACGACGTGGTGACCGGTGGGCGCAGCGGGTCGGTGGCAAACCGGGTGATGCCCTCGGTGAACGACACCCGCGCCCGGTAACCGAGCAGCTCAGCGGCCCGAGTGGGGTCGGCTGTCACATGCCGCACATCACCCGGCCGGGCCCCGCCGACGATCTGCGGAGCTGGGCCGCCCATTGCCTGGGCCAGTGTGGTGGCCAGCTCACCCACGGTGTGCGGGTGCCCGGAGCAGATGTTGACCGGCTCGCACCGCCCGAACGGGGGACGGGCGGCCAGCGCCAGCGCGTTGGCCTGCGCGACGTCGGAGACGTGCACGAAGTCCCGGCGCTGCCGCCCGTCCTCCAGCACCTGCGGCGGCGCGCCGGCCGCCAGCGCCGAGCGGAAGATCGACGCCACTCCAGCGTAGGGGGTGTTGTGAGGCATCCGGGAGCCATAGACGTTGTGGTAGCGCAGCGCCCACACTCCCCCACCGGTCTGCCGGGCCCACGCCGCGGCGAGATGTTCCTGGGCCAGCTTGGTGGCGGCGTAGGTGCTGCGCGGGTCCAGCGGGGCGTCCTCACCCACCAGCAGCGGCTCCAGATCGGCGCCGCAGTGCGGGCAGGGCACCTCGTAGCGCCCGGCCGTGATGTCCTCGGCCCGTCGTGGCGCGGCGGGGACGACGCCGTGGTTCGGGCAGGCGTAGCGGCCCTCGCCATAGACCACCATCGAGCTGGCCAGCACCAGCCGGCGCACGCCCGCATGGTGCATCACCGCCAGCAGGACCGCGGTGGCGTGATCGTTGTTGGCGGTGTAGTCCGGGGCGTCGGAGGGATCCAGCCCGTGCCCGACCATCGCGGCCTGGTGGCACACCGCGTCCAGGCCGGGCAGCAGGCGGCCCAGCAGCTCGGCGTCCCGGACGTCGCCGCGGATCAGATGGTGCTCCCCTACCCACTCCGGCGCCGCGTCACAGCCGTGGGCCTGCGGCAGGAACGCATCCAGCAGCAACACCGAGTGCCCGTCGCTGGCGAGCAGATCGGCGATGTGAGAACCGATGAAACCCGCGCCGCCGGTGATCAGGATTTGCATGCCGGGCACGCTACGTCACGGCATCGATGATCTCCAGCACCCCCCCGGCGGTCCCGGTCACGAACAGCCGGCCGGTGCTGCTGTCCACGGCAAGGGTGTTCGGTTGCCGGACCGTGGGCAGCGGGGTGGCGAGGACTGGCTGCTGGACGCCGAGGTTGAGGCCGATCACCTCGTTGAGCGCGGTCAGGGTCACCCACAATCGGTCGCGGACCGGATCGTAGGCGACCCCGTAGGGGGCACCGGGCAGGGCGACCTTGCCGATCTGGCGGATCGTGGGTTGCAGCGCATAGAGCAGCACGGCCCCGCCGCGGGTGTCGATGACCGCCAGGTGCCCGTGCTTGTCGGCCACCACATGGGTGGGCCCGGCGCCGGCGGGGAGCTCGGCCACCCGCCGCATCCGAGCCGCGTCGTACACCGTGAGGGTGTTTTTCCGGACGTCGACCAGGCCGACGAGCTCACCGACGGCCGCCAGCCCGGCTGGCTGAGCGACGTCGGTGAAGGTGTGCACAATCTGATCACCACGGAGGGCGACCACGCTGCGGGCCCCCTCGTTGGACACGAACACGGTGCCATCCGCGGTCGCGGTGGCATCGTGCGGGCCCACACCAGTGATCGTCTGGGAGACGATCTCGCCACCGGGCAGCGCTACCCGCAGCAGCCGGTTTGCCCCCTCGTCGGGGACCAGCACCGGACCGCCGGGCGCGGCCAGCTGCAGGTGCCGGAGCCCGCCGGGCAGCGGCACCTTACGCAGCACCGCGCCGGTGGTGGCATCCAGCAGGACCAGCGCGAACGGATCCCGCACCCCGACGGCCACGCGGTGCGTCCGCGGGTCCACCACCACACCCTCCGGGGCCGCACCCACCGGCACCGTGCGCCCGGCGGCCGGTGCCGTCGGCACCGGAGCGGGGGCCGGTTCGGCCGCCGGCGGCAGCTGCCGGCTCGGCGGCGGCGCAGCGCGAGGAGGCGAACCGCACCCGGTGAGCACGGTGGCGGCAAGAACAGTCACAGTAATCCAGTGAGCACGCATGCCTGGTGATTGTTCACATCGCACCCGGCCCCGTCACACCCGGACAATGACCAGCCCGGCCACCCCCTCCAGAAAGTCAAAGTCCCAGAAAGTCAAAGTCGTTGTCTTGCGTGACCATGGGCAGGCTATGCGCCGCTGCGGAAGCGGCGATCCACAGGTCGTGGACGCCCACCCTGCGACCGGTCTCGGCCAAGTGCACCCGCATACGCGCCCAGGTCAGCGCGGTGGCGTCGTCTACCGGGATCAGCTGAATGTCGGCTAGCGCGTCGAGTGTGGTCATCCGCCCCGCGCGCGTCTCGGTGTCTCGGGCCGCGAGGACTCCGGCGTGCAGTTCGGCCAGCGCGACGACGGAAGTCGTAGACTCCGCCGGATGGCCCGGTCAACGGATGGGCCCAAGCTGGTCGGTGGTATCGTCCGCGAGGCTGGCCAGATCACCGCGTAAGCCGGGATCGGCCTGCGCCACCCGAAGTCGGCGGGCCAGTTCTGAGCGGGGGGCCAGCGGCGGCGGGTCCGCTGCAGTGGCACAAGCTGGGCGACCGGCTTTCCGTTGACTGTCACCACGACCGTGCCGAACGCATCGCCACATCCAGTATCGCCAACCTCGGCATCCCCATGATCCCAGCCAGCCAGTGACGGTCACCTCCAGTCTGCTGGGACGCACGACGGGGGAAATCGAGGCTAGCGGCGACTTTCTGGCTTACCTTGGTCGCACCCCAATAGCACCACCACCCGACGGGCATCCGCCCGACGCTGTGGATCGCGGGCCAGCACGGCGACCGCCGTAGCGAGCAATAGCGGTAGAACTGAGGCCGCAGCAAAGATGATCAGTACTGTGGTCATACAAGTCTCTCTGCGGTAGTCATTGCTGCCCCTGCTGTCGAGTGTCGTTCCGTGTACGGTGGCAGTAGGGTCGGGATACGTACCGACGGAGCTTTCCTCTCTCCTTTGACCTGGAGAAGCCTACTGGCCAGGTGGTGCTGATGGGGTCATCGCTATCAGAAATGGTCATCTGGAGACCCCACAAGTGACATGGTGTGCTGAGTTGTCATCGAGCACTTCTCGCGATGGGTGGCCATGTGACATTGAGGCGGTGGGATGTCCTCTAACAGGCCAGAGGTTTCAGCTACCCAACCTCCTCAAGTCGTGTTAATCGTGCATCTAGTAGCGGCACCGGGAGAAGCTCCGGGGCAAGCAGGCTTGGCCGGCCGAGGTACGGCTAGTCGGGCTAGTTACCTTCACCGGTCACCAGTTCATAACTACCGCTGGTTGAGTTACTCTGGCGGCGTCAGTCTGTGACAGGAGGGGGCCGTGAACGTCGATCCCGCTCCACGCCCTCCGGTGGTCGACGTAGCGGTGGGGCGACGTGGGGATATGCGCCGTGCCTTGGCCACCCGCGACCTAGCCGAGGTGTTCCGACTGCTGCGCCGGGTCGGGTTGTCCCAGCGGACGATCGCCACCATGACCGGGCTGTCGCCGTCGGAGGTGTATGAGATCCTGCATGGGCGACAGGTGATGTCCTACGATGTCCTGTGCCGCATCGGTGACGGACTCGGTATGCCGCGAGGATGGCTCGGTTTGGCTTACGATTTGGACACCGCTGCACTTATCACAGGCGCGGATCAGCGCGAGCCCGTTACAGCACTAGCCGACGTGCAAGCGTTGCTCGCCCACGCTGCAGCAGTGACGATGGATGTGACTAGCCCTAACGCTGACCGGTTCTCGGGTGTGTTTGACGCCGCTACCACACCGGTGCCTGCCCGGATCGGGCACTCAATCCAGGCCCGGACCGGCGGAGACGCCTCGCTGGTCGCTAATGTCCTCTATCGGACCGGCCGGCTCCACCTACATGATGGGATGGCAGCGGAGGCTCTGCGATTTTTCCAGCTCGGCCAGATTGCCGCCCAGGAGTCCGGCTGCGCCTTGACCGTCGCGATGTTATCGCCAATGAGGCGTGGGCCTATGCCATCCTCGGCGACGCTCGCCAACCCGCCTATGTTGAGTCGGCACGCGCCGTATTGGCGCAGATCTTGACCGCTCGCGATGCCGATATGGCCAGACGCCGAACGTTCGATCTCACCGCGCTCCCTCGCTCCTGAACACAGACCATGATCACCGCTGCTCGTTGGAGCGCACCGCTGCGCCGGCTGAAGGACTGCCTGAAGGACACGAAGGGACTGCTACCTCATGCACTGGACTGACACAGAGGCCCATCGCGTGGCTGCCGTGATGTGCGAGTTGGCCGGATTTCACGAATATAAACCGGAGCTGCTGCGCTTCGGTAGCAACGCGGTCTTCGGTATCGGTGAGGCACACGTCCTGCGGGTCATGCGCCCTACTACCCGCGAAGCCGACGTGCACCGGGAGATCGAACTGGTGCGTGAGTTCGCCCGGCTCGATGTTCCCACTGTGCAGCTTGCTGACATCTCTGCTCAACAACCAATCAAAGCCCGAAACTGCCTAGGCACGGTATGGGAAAGACTCGGTGAACGAGACCGTGCCAGTCTCTATCGCCCGTTGGGGAGGTTGCTACATATCTTTCATCAGCGCACCGCTGAGCTGCGGGTCCCCCTTGAGCCGTGGCGTCCGCTCGCCGCATCCGACCGACGACTGGCCAATCTGCGTAGCCAATATGCACATGAGGACGTCACGATGCTCACTCGGTGGTCCGGGCGAATCGCCACCGAGCTAGGTCAGGTGAAGCCTGTGTTACAAGGAGGCGTCATCCACGGACAAGCCGAAACCGGTAACGTCTTGTTCCGTGCTGGGCAGCCCGTGTTCATCGACTTCGAGCAGGTGGCTGTCGGCCCACGCGAGTGGGATCTCGTCGACACCGCCGTCACGGTCAGTCGCTTCGGTCGGCCCGAGCAGGGCTACCGCGACTTTGTTGACGCCTACGGTTTCGACGTTCGAACCTGGGATGGCTACAAGACTTACCGCCAACTGTGGGAGCTGTGCGCCACCACCTGGCTCATGCAGCATGGTCACCACAACCGCAACGTGGCCGACGAGATCGAGGTACGGCTCCAAACCTGGCGTGATAATAACCCAGACACTAAATGGAGTGGCGTACTCGAGCGCTCGCTCACTAAGCCTGGACCCACCGACGAGATCGCTGTGTGGAGGGGACTGTCTGAGTAGCAGTGTAACTGGTCCGACACGTCGAGCTGTGCTTGGCGGGAAGGCCCGGCAGTGACCGAGACGATCGACCCCGTGCCGGGAGCTGATCCGTCACGCCACGAGCGTCATGATCAAATTAGGCTAAGTGGCCCTGGTCCATAGCCGCGCAGGTGGTTTACAGCCACTTCGGGGGCAGGATGGTGTCATGACCGTTGAGCTGAACCACACCCTCGTCGCGGCTCGCGACAAGGTGGCCTCCGCGAAGTTCTTGACCGATCTGTTGGGGCTGCCCGCGCCGACGTCGTTCGGACCGTTCCAGGTGGTAACCCTGGGTAATGGGGTGAGCCTGGACTTCGTGGAGACCTCGGAGAGCATCCGGCCGCAGCACTATGCGTTCCTGGTTAGCGAGGCCGAGTTCGACACGATCTTCGACCGGGTCCGGACGCTGGAGCTGCAGTATTGGGCCGACCCCTTCCGCCGGGAGCCCGGAAGGATCAATACCAGAGACGGTGGCCGCGGCGTGTATTTCGACGACCCCAATGGCCACATCCTGGAGCTGCTCACCCGCCCCTACGGCAGCGGCGCCGACAGCTGATCCCGGCGTTGCGGACCTCACGCCAGGAGCTGGCGCAGGATAACGACCGCGACGAAGACCAGCGTGACGGCGAGGTCGAAGTACACTCCACCCATCCGGACCGGTGGAAGGACACGGCGCACCGGGGCGACTACCGGCTCGGTGAGGCGGTAGACCACCCGCCGCACGGGTCCGAGACTCTCCTCGTAGCTAGGCTTGGCGAGAACACCGAGGAGATCGACGATGATCCTGGCGATCAGCAGCAGCTCGAACAGCAGCAGCACCAGTCCGACGAGCGCGAGCAGCGCACCCACCCCGTTACCTCCTTCAGGGACCCGTTACGTGATCCTCCCCAGGATCCGCGCGTGAGATGAAGAAAACCTGAGACTCAGGTTGATCACCAGTCTAGGGACGTCAGCTGGTGACGGTGCGGCCCACGGCGCGGAAGGTTGAGCAACGACGCCACCACGGCGGCGATCGTCGCGATCAGCCCCAGGTAAAGGCCGACTCCGGCGCCGCTGGACACCGTGAAGGTGCTCCCCAAATCGAGGCCACCCAACTCGTCGAACCTGCCCAGCTCGCCGCCCGCGTCCGGGAACGTCACCCAGCGCAGCACGAGGGCGATGAACGCCAGCACGGACACCCCGAGCGTGATCAGTGACCGGGACGCGCTCACCCCCAGCCCGCCCAGCGCGCTCACCAGCACCAGGACGCCGGCCAGCATCAGCAACAGCACGGAGCCCCAGGCGCCCACGCCCGCATGCCAGGCATCCACGCTGGCTGATCGGTGGATGCCCAAGATCGTGACGCTGGCCGTGTACCAGGGTCGGACACTCGAGACGCAGGCCAGCAGTCCCGCGCCGACCACGACCCAGTCCAGGGCCGTCAGTCGTGCCGCACCCGATCCCACCATGTGTGATCTGCCTCCCCTCCAACCCTCCCGCCCCAATACCCTCCCACGGAGGCTGGCCGGGGTTCCCGTGATGGTAGACGAGCTGCCCGATCGGCCGTGATGCGGACTCACCGGCTGGCGGATAAGCACCGAGCGGCGCCCGCTACACTGGATATGGGCCAAGAATCCCAGGCAAGAAAAGACCGGCAAGAAAAGACCACCGGAGACCATGAGCGAGGGCAAAAACACGGCTAACTCGATCGCCACCATCGAAGCCAAGTGGCGACGCGAGTGGGCGGAACGCGGCACCTACCGGTTCGACCGCACCAAGTCCCGCGGCGAGGTATTCTCCATCGACACTCCACCGCCGACCGTCTCTGGCGCTTTGCATCCCGGCCACTGCTTCTCCTACACCCACACGGACATCATCGCCCGTTATCAGCGCATGCGAGGCAAGGAAGTGTTCTATCCGATGGGATGGGACGACAATGGCCTCAACACCGAACGCCGGGTGCAGCTCATCCTGGGTGTGACCTGCGACCCGAGCCTGCCCTACGACCCAGATTTTCGCATCCCGGACAAGCGCCTGAAGCCCACCGTGGCGATCAGCCGTCCGAACTTCATCGAGTGCTGCGCCGCGGTGACCGAGCTGTTGGAGCAGCAGTATTTCGAGCTGTGGTCGGCCCTTGGGTTGTCGGTTGACTGGACACAGACCTACACCACGATCGGCAAGCACGCGATCCACACGTCGCAGTACGCGTTTCTGGAACTGCTCGGCGCGGGACTAACCTACCGGGCCGAGTCTCCGACACTGTGGGACGTCGATATGCGGACCGCGGTGGCCCAGGCCGAACTCCAGGAGCACAACATACCAGGCGCCTTCCACCGCTTGCGATTCCAAGCCCAGCTCGATGGGAGCCCTATCTGTATCGAGACGACCCGACCCGAACTGCTGCCCGCGTGCGTCGCGTTGGTCGCCCATCCCGACGACGAGCGTTACCAGCAGCTGTTCGGCAGTAAAGCACGCTCCCCGCTGTTCGACGTGGCCGTTCCGGTTGTCGCTCACGAGCTCGCGGAGCCGGGCAAGGGCAGTGGTATCGCCATGGTGTGCACCTTCGGCGATACCACGGATATCACCTGGTGGCGGGAGCTCAAGCTCGAGCTTCGACCGATTGTCAACAAAGCGGGGCGCATCACCCACGACATGCCGCACGGGATCGTGAGCGAGCGCGGCCAGCAGGCGTATGCCCAGCTCGCTGGCATGAAGACGGCACAAGCCCGGGAGCGGATCGTGGCGCTGCTCACCGCATCCGGGGAACTGGAAGGCCCACCACGGCCGATGACTCACCCGGTCAAGCACTGGGAGAACGGCACCACGCCGCTGGAGATCGTGACCAACCGGCAGTGGTTCATCCGCTACCCCGCGAAGCGGGACATGCTCGAGTACGGTGAGCGACTGCGGTGGGTGCCGGAACACATGAGGGCGCGTTACGAGGACTGGGTCTCCGGGCTCGTGGGTGACTGGAACATTACCCGGCAACGGTTCTTCGGTGTTCCCTTTCCCGTGTGGTACCCGATTGAGCCCGACGGCACCGTCGCACCTGATCGGCCCATTCTGGCCAGCGCCGGGGATCTGCCGGTCGATCCGTCCGTTGATGTCCCCGAGGGTTTCATGGCCGACCAGCGCGATACTCCCGGCGGCTTCACGGCTGACCCGGACGTCATGGACACCTGGGCAACCTCATCGCTGACACCGCAGATCGCGGGCCACTGGATCGACGACGAGGATCTGTGGCGGCGCGTCTACCCGATGGACCTGCGCCCGCAGGCGCACGAGATCATCCGGACCTGGCTGTTCTACACCATCGTGCGCAGCCACTACAGCTTCGGCACCCTGCCCTGGCACACCACCGCGATCTCGGGATTCGTCCACGACCCCAACCGTAAGAAACTGTCCAAATCCGCGGACAACAGCCCCGACGCACCCACCAACCTGATTGCCTCATTCGGCGCCGACGCCGTGCGGTACTGGGCAGCCGGCGGCCGACCCGGGCTCGACCTGGCCATCGACCGCAATCAGTTCAAGATCGGTCGCAAGCTGGTCGTCAAACTGCTCAACGTCGCCAAGTTCATTGGCGGATTCGGCACCCCGGCAGCCGATGTGAGCCCGATGCATCCGCTTGATGCCGCCCTGCTCCAGCGGTTGGAGAAGACCGTCACCGAGGCCAGCACGGCTTTGGAGAGCTACGACTACACCAAAGCGCTGGTCGTGACCGAGACGTTCTTCTGGTCTTTCTGCGACGACTATGTCGAGTTGGTCAAGAGCCGCGCCTACCGGCACGATAGCTCAGCACTGGCAACGCTGACCCGCGTCCGGGACATCGTGCTTGCACTCTTCGCGCCTTTCCTGCCCTTCGTCACCGAAGAAGTGTGGTCGCACTCCCACGACGGCTCGATCCACCGCTCGCCCTGGCCCGAGCCCGCCACCCTGGGCGTGCCCCCGGATACTGACGTCACGTATCTGGATGTGGCCACGACCCTGCTCCACGAGATCCGCAAGGCCAAGAGCACGGCGAAGGTCTCCCTGCGGACGGTCGTCAGCGAGCTCACCATTTACGCCAGCGCGGACCGTCATCCTCTGCTGCGCGCGGTCACTGACGACATCCGCGAGGCGGGGAATGTCGAGAAGGTGTCCCTCCTGCCCGGGAACGAGGAGTTACGGGTCGAGGTGAAACTGGACTACGGGGTCTCGGGTCCTTCGCCCAACCCGGTATGTTCCAAATCCAGCGAGCGCTGAATCCGTCGGCGGGTGGCGTCGCTGATCGCGCCGTCGTGATAGAGCCGGTCGAGTTCGGCGCTTTCCACGTCAAGGAGCTCACGGCGCAGCTGGCGGTACACCGAGCCAGTGCGGGGCGCCTGCTCCTGGTGCTCGGTGATGCGCCTGACGCGCTCCTGCCAGCTGGTGCGGAGCGCCTCGATGACGTGCTCCGGCGCGGCGTGGGTTGCGGTGAGGTGCTCGAGGTGGGACAGCCCAGCGTGGGCCAACGCCAGGCGCGCGGTGGTGTATTCCTGGTGGACGTCCTCCACCGCCAGTGCGATTCCCACTCGGTGGACCAACGGGGCGAGCGTGAACCCCTGCACCACGAGGGTGATGACGATGACCGCGGTGGTCAGCAGCAGCACCAGGTCCCGACCGGGCAGCGTGGCGGTGCTGGTGGTCAGCGGGATAGACAGCGCGGCGGCCAGTGGCACGACACCACGGGTGCCGGCCCACGACACCACGGTGGCCACCCGCCAGGACGACCGCGTGGGGTCATCCTGGCGCTTGCGGGTCGCGGCTAGCGGAAACACCCACGCCACCCGGACCGCCATCAGCGTCGCGGCGATCGCCAGCGCCTGCAGCGGCCACCAGGTGTCGCCACCCGCCTGCCCCCGCAGCAGCACCGGCAACTGCAGGCCGATGAGGCCGAACACCACACTCTCCAGTAGGAAGACGACCGTCTGGAACACCGCGGACAGTTGCAACCGGATACGCGCCGTGGTCAGCCGGGTGGCCTGGGTGCCCAGCACAACGCTGGCCACGACGACGGCGGTGACCCCCGAGGCGTGAACCGAGCTGGCCAGCACGTACGCCCCATAGGGGGTGACCAGGGCGACCACGGTCTCCAGCACGGGATCTTCGGTGCGCCGGCGCACCAGGAAGGCGCCGCCGGCGATGAGCGCACCCGCCGCGACACCACCGCCGGCCAGGACAGCGAACTCGAGGAGCGTGTGCCCCCAGGAGATCACACTGCCAGCGATGGCCACGGAGAGCGCAACACCGAACAGCAACAGGCTCGTCGCGTCGTTGAACAGGCTTTCGGCTCCCACCAGCGCCTGGATTCGGGGCGGCAGGGACAACCGCCGGCCCAATGCCGCCACCGCCACCGGGTCGGTGCTGGCCAGCACGGCCCCCAGCACGAAAGCCAGGCCCACCGGCAGCGGGGTGAGCGCGATGGCCAAGGCGCCGACGGCGGCAGCAGAGACTCCCACCAACCCCACGGCCAGCGCGGTGACTCCTCGCCACACCGCCCGGAGGTCGCGCCAGGGCAGTTCCTCGCCCGCTGCGAACAGCAGCGGCGGCAGCACCACCAGGCTCACCACATTCGGTGTGACCACGACGGCGGGCACCCCTGGCAGCAGGCCGACGATCACCCCGGCGATGACCAGCAGCGAGGGCGCCGGGACCCGCAGCCGCCGGGCGAAGGTGGCCACCACCGTAGCCAGGATGACGAGGAACAGGACCGTCTCGACACTGCCCATGCCCGGCGCCTCCGTACATCCAGCCGTGACACCTCGCTGCCGACCAGACTTCCCGGCGCACCTGGGAGGACCCTACGGGACGGAGGGGCACAGGACCGTGAACTCGACAGGACCGACGTTGGTGGGGCGTGAAACGTCGGTAACGTCGAGTTCACGGACGCTGGTGGCGCGACGCCAAGAGAAACGGGAATTACTTCGGCGACCCGGATATCGGCACGGCCTCGCGCATGGTTTACTTCCGGGTCGCTAGCCAGCTTGCATCGGTGCGCGGGTCAGCCCACCTGCTACCGCGTTGGCCAGCGTCGCTGTGCGCGACATTTTCCTGACGTACGGCGAACACGACTTAAGGAGATCACTATGCCCCAGGGCCATGCGTCCGCCACCAACAGGCCTCGCCTCGATGATCTACTCGCGATGATAGGGATCACGCGCGAGCAGCTGAGGGAGATGACCGCCGAAGACCTCTTCGCCGCCGCGACCCGGTGGCAGAACGTTGCCACTATGGCCGCCGAAGCCCAGCGTGGCCCGTCCCCCGTCGATCGCCTCATCGACAGCCTGCCAGTGCCATCGGCGAGTTTAGCCAAATTGAACTGATTGCCGGTTGCCCACCAGGATGGGCGGATTGCGCCAACTGGTGGAGTTCTTCACCGATGCTCGGGCGGCGCCCTTGACCAGCATCGCGGGAACCACCCACGCGTGAAGCGTTACACCGAACGCCGCCACACCTGGTTTGAGCATCAGGTCGAGATCACCGCGGCGTATGGCTATCGAGCTTCACCACCGCAGAGCAGGAATTGGCCGGGTGGATCGCCGACACCATGTGAATGAGCGGTGAGAATCCGACCGCGCTGTTCGACGGGGCGCTCGGCAGGCCCGCAAGCAACGGGTGCTCCTTGCGGGCCTGCCGCCGCTTACCGATCTCGACGGGAGCGGCGGGGCTCTGTGACGGGTTCACAGATCGAGCGCGACGCGCAGCAGCGCATCGAGTTGCTCCAGGACGGCCGGGGCAGCCATGCCGTAGGACGCCGCCGGCTGAGCCGGCAACCAGATTCGGTGAGGGCGCTGCGGTAGACCCGGGATAGTCAGCAGTAACGGCCGGGGGTCATCAGCGTCAGCTTCCACCGCGTAGAGCATCGTGACGCCTTGGTCGATCAAGGTCTGCGAGGAGACCAGCAGAACCACGCGATCGGCGGAGAGCAGACGGGCTGCGCCACACCTCACCCCGCCGCCGGTCCTCCTGCTGGTGTGCTTCCTCCCGCTCGTCCTCGGCCGCGGTCTGCTCATCGGCGCGGCGCTGCTGCTCGGCGGTGAGCCGTGGCCGCTGGGATTCCCATGCATGCCGCCGCACCAGCCGCGACATCCATGCCGACAGGGACATTCCGTCGATCTTGGTAGCACGTCGGGCCAAGAACACCGCTCCGGCATCGAGGCTCACGCTGATCTTCTCAGTGGTGGCCATACGCCGAGGCTAGCGAACGGCCTTACCGAGCAGTCGTCCTCCACGCCACTACCGCGGCACTGGCGCTCGGTGCGGTTCAGCTCAGGTCGGTGAGTTCGTTGTTCTGTACACCGCTGATCCAGGCGGCCAGCGTGGCGCGGGGGAACAGCAGCACGGCTCCGTCGGGGCGCTTGCTGTCCCGCACCGCGATCCGGCCGTCATCCAGCGCCGCCACCTCGACGCACTGATCGGTGCCGCCGTTGAGCGGGCTGCGGCTGCTCTTGCGCCACACCGCGCGGGACAGGTCCACTGAGGTCATCCCGCGCCTCCTCTCCCCTTCTTACATCACTGGTATCGCTCCAGCGTAGTGGAGATGCGCTCGGCGGACTCCGCCGGGGACAGCGCCAGCGAGCTGAGCACGGCGAAGTGCATCGTGCAGCGCCGCACGTCGTCCTGCTCCTCCAGGTAGATCGAGCCCGCTGGTCCCTCCACGTAGCCCACGTCGTGCGCCAGATCGGGCAGCGTGATGATGGCGAACGCGCCTTCCATGCCGGGGTGTGCACCAGCCGTGAACGGCAGCATTTGAATGGAAATGTTGGGCCGAGCGCTCAGCTCCAGCAGGCGTTCCAGCTGGCCACGCATCACCCGGCTGCCACCCACCGGGCAATGCAGCACCGCCTCGCTAAGGATCACCTCGTAGCTGAGCGGGTCGTTGGCGGTGAGCACGTGCTGGCGAGTCATCCGGGCGGCGATCTGGTTCTCCAGCACCTCGATCGGTGTGGTGGGTGCGTTGGTGCTCATCAGCGCCCGGGCGTAGTCGGAGGTCTGCAACAGGCCGGGCACCAGGGCCAGCGCGAACTCGCGCACCGTGGTGGCCGCCTGCTCCAGCCCGACAATGGTCTGGGCGAGCTTGGGTAGCGCGCTGGACTGCCACCAGCCCTTCAGCCGGGCCTCGCGGGCCATCTGCACCAGAACAGCGGTCTCGTCGGCGGACACCTCGTAAACCGCTGCCAAGTGCTCGACCTCGGCGGGCTGCGGGGCGTAGGACCGGGTCTCCACCCGCTGCAGCTTCGAACGCGACCAGCGTGGCGAGTGTGGCTTGAGCCGCGCGGCGGCCTGCTCGATGGTCAGCTCCATGCGCTCCCGGTGGCCCCGCAGCGACTCGGCCAGCTGCCAGAGCCGCAGCGTCGGGCTGACCCCACGCTCCATCACGACCTCCCCTCACTCCGCGGACAGCGCCCGGCATCCAAATCGGGAAACCCACCGGGGAGGGAGAGCCATGACGCTCCACGAGGGCAGTAACGACACGCCGCAGGGGGATGCGGAGCCCCTGCTCAGCGAGGAAGAGTTCGCCGAGGAGGTGCGCGCACTTGTCGCCGACGAAGCGCCGCAGGTGTTCGCGCTGGTCGAGGAGTACGGCGAGCGACTCAACGGCTGGATCGCTGCCTGGGGAATGGCCTTCGACGACCACGTCGAGGTCGTCAGCGTGAACGGCGCACTACGGATGACCTTTGACTCCATTGCCGACGTCCAGCGGAGGTTCTCCCGGCGCGGGAAGATCCGCCTGGTATGGGCTGCCGGAGGTGAGCCGGCCTTCCAACGTCGGTGAGGTCGAGTTCACGGACAACACCGCTCGGCGAGTACTACTAGTAGTTGGACTCCACTCCAGCGCATTCGGTCTCGCTCACCCAATAAGCCCGATAGTTGAGATCCGCTTGTTCCCATTGGTCGGTAGTCAGAACGTGCTGGAGGTAGGTCCGCAACGGGTCGCGATCACCTCCGTAAGTCAGTGCGACCACTCGACCGTCCTCGCTCGTGCATCAAAACCCAGGAGATAGGTTGCTGCGCATCTTCCAGCAAGCCCGAAAGTGACTTTTTTCACAGCACCCCATCGAATACCGCAGTCCTTTGTATTAGTTTCGAGCAGAGGGCTGGACCGTGATGGCCGGGTGGCACGAGGAGGCATGTGATGTCCATCAGCAAACCGGAATACCTGCGGAAAACCGCCGAATCGGGCGCGGCGGAGCTGGCGGAGGCCAGCGCGCAGGATGTGCTCGGCTGGGCGGCGCGGACGTTCGGCGACAGGATGATCGTCGCGTCGAGTATGCAGGACGCGGTGCTGGTGGACCTGGCGGCCAGGGTGCATCCCGGCGTGGAGGTGTTGTTCCTGGAGACGGGCTATCACTTCGCCGAGACGATCGGTACCCGCGACGCGGTGGCGCAGATCTACGACGTGCGCATCGTCAACGCGATGCCGGAGCAGTCGGTGGCCGAGCAGGACGCCAGCGAGGGTCCGCGGCTGTTCGAGCGGGATCCGGACCGGTGCTGCGCGCTGCGCAAGGTGGCGCCGCTGCGGCGGGTTCTGGCCGGCTACGACGCCTGGGTGACCGGGGTGCGCCGGGTGGACGCGCCGAGCCGGGCGGACACGCCGGTCATCACCTGGGATGAGCGCCACGGCCTGATGAAGATCAACCCGCTGGCCGCCTGGACCGACGAGGACCTGGACCGCTACATCGCCGAGCACGACGTGCTGGTGAACCCGCTGGTACTGGCCGGCTACCCGTCGATTGGTTGCTGGCCGTGCACCGCTAAGCCGGCCCCGGGATCGGATCCGCGCAGCGGACGATGGCCTGGCCACGCCAAGACCGAATGCGGGCTGCACCTGTAAGACCGGGACGCAAGAGAGCGTGGGGAATTCGCCTCGCTGTCGTGCCGCCGAGTTCGACGGTGGGGCTTCTCCTGGGGGCTGCGGGGTAGCTGGCCGGGATGCTCGGGGCGGATGGGGAAGCCGTCACCGCCGGGTGAGGGGGATTATCCGTGACTGCAGTGACCACCGACCCGGCCGATGCCGCAGCTAAACTCCGCTCGGTGACTACCGACACCACCCGCGAGGCCACGCGCTCGGATCAGGACGCCGACGAGTTACGCGGCGCCCTGGTTGAGCAGATCATCGTGCAGCGAGAAGAGCAGGGTTTTGTCCTGTCACGCGAGGTCGAGGCCGCGCTACGGACCGTGCCCCGACACCTGTTCGCACCGGGGGTGCCGCTAGAGACGGCGTACGCCAATCACTCCATCGTCACCAAGCGCAGCGAGCGCGGCGGCCCCCTCAGCTCGGTCTCCGCGCCGTCGATCCAGGCCATGATGCTGGGTCAGCTCCAGGTGGAGCCGGGGCAGCGGGTTCTGGAGATCGGGTCCGGAGGGTACAACGCCGCGCTGCTTCGGGAGCTGGTCGGGCCGGAGGGATCGGTGACCACGCTCGACATCGACCAGGAGATTGCCGACCGCGCGCTGTCCTGTCTGGCGGCAGCGGGCTACCGCGATGTGCGCGTCCTCTGTGCGAATGGGGAGTTCGGCGCGGCGGAGTACGGCCCGTTCGAGCGGATCATCGTCACGGTTGGGACCTGGGGTATCCCGTCGGCGTGGGTGGAGCAGCTGGTCGAGGGCGGGCGGATGGTGGTTCCGCTGTGGATCAAGGGACTGGGCCGGTCCTGGGCGCTGGAACGCCGCAACGGGTACCTGATCGGCGGTGATCCCCGGACGTGTGGGTTCGTGCCGATGCAGGGCGTCGACAAGAACCGCAGCCGGTCGGTCTCGCTTCATGGCGGCCAGGTCAACTTCTGGGCGGGCGAACAGCAGGCCGACGCTACGGCGCTAAGCGAAGCGCTTTCCATGGCGCGGGTCGAGGCATGGTCGGGGGTCACGGTCCGCGACGGGGAAAAAATACTCGGTAATCTGGACCTGTGGCTGGCCCGGTTGCCGGAGTTCTGGCTCCTCTCGGCGAAGCAGGACGCCGTCGATCGCGGCCTGGTGTCCCCGGACTGGCCCATGGCCACTCCCGCGCTAATCGACCGAGGCGGCAGCCTTGCCTATCAACCCAAGCTACGGCCGATGAACGCCGACAAGACGATACGAGAACTCGGGGTCTACGCCCATGGCCCGCATGCGGCCGAGGTCGCGGAGCGGTTCGTGGAGCAGATCCGGATCTGGGACCGGGACCACCGGCACGGCCCAGGGCCGCGCCTGACGGTGCACCCGGCCGGCACCCCCGACGCCGACCTTCCGGCTGGGCTCGTGATCGATAAACGACACACCCGGATGATGGTCTCCTGGCCAGAACACGTCGAGTAGCACTCCCTGCCGAGAAAGGAGTCCCCAATGGATGCCACGACCCCCTCCACCGCTGACGACGAGCTGGATCTCGACGTGCGGTTCACGGACTCCGGCCTGGACGTCGCCGGCGGCGGTTCGGAGGACTGCGACGATACGAAGGGCACCAAGGAGTGCACCGACGATGAGTGCGAACACACGAGAGGCTGCACCTAGTCCACCGTGCGTGATGTTCCGGCGGATCTAAACCAGCCGGTTGCGGCGTGGGAAGAGGACAATTGGCGACTCGGTTCCGATGCGTTGACGCGGCCGTCGTTCGGGTGGCCATCTTCGGAAGCGAGTTAGACCTCCCGCCGTGGCCGGACCTGACCGGCGACACTTCGGAGCACGTGCGGGAATGGCGGAGCTGGTTGGGGCGGGTATGGGAGCAGGAAGCGCTCGTCGAAGCCATCGAGGCCGCCAGCCCAGTGCTGGCCCGCCGCGTCGAAGGCGTAGGTGCCGGAGGAGTTCAGCAGCCGCGGCGGGTGCGACGAGTCGTGGAGTCGGTGACCAGGTACCTGCTGCGGCTGACCAGCCGGGCCACCCTGTTCGGGTTTTTCGCCGGGGTGGCTCCGCTGCGCATCGGTTCCGCAGCCAGCGTCCAATGGGCTGGGCAGCACCGCGCCGTGGCTCGCCCTGATGCCGCTTGGCTCGCGGAGGTGATCGCACGCCTGGAGACGCGGCCCAAGCTCTTCCGACGCCTGCCCGTCGTGGCAAACAATCTGAACTTTGTGCGGGGAGACCGGCTGGTGGTTCCGTGCCAGCATCGTCCCGGCGTGGCCGGCCAGACGCGGCCGGCCGATGTGTCGATCCGGCGCACCAGGGCGGTTCAGGCAGTGCTGCAGGCCGTGCGGTCGCCCATCACCCTCGGTGAACTGATCAACAAGTTGGTCGCTGAGTTTCCCGGAAAGCCGCTGGCGAAGATCGAAGGAATGCTGACCGAGCTGGTGGCGCGGCATATCCTCATCCCCAGCCTGCATCCGCCCATGGACGTCACCGACCCGCTGGGCCACGTCATCGACCAGTTGACCGCCATCGAGAACGATGCTGGGCCACTGTCCATGCCGCTGGCCATGGTGCAGGAGCTGCGTGCGATCAGCGGCCAGTTGTCCCAGCACTACCAGGCGTCGTCCCCCGGTGCCCGGCGCGCTCTTCGTGCCTCAATGGTGCGGCGGATGTCCGCCCTCTGTGCTCGTCCTGAGCCGTCCCTCGCGGTGGATCTGCGGGTCGGCTGCTCGGTGGTCCTGCCGCAGGCCGTGGCCCGCGAGGCTGAGGCCGCCGGGTCGGCGCTGGTGCGGCTAACGCCGCATCGGTTCGGCAACCCCGCCTGGCAGGCCTACCACGCCCGGTTCCTGGAGCGGTACGGGTCCGGCGCGGTGGTCCCGATCGGCCAGGTCGTGGACGCCGACACCGGGCTGGGCTACCCCGTCGGCTATCGCGGCTCCCTGATGAAACAGCCCGCGCCGCGCTTGCTGGCCCGGGACCGCAAGCTTCTCCACCTGGCCCAGCAGGCCGCGCTGGATGGCAGTGGCGAGGTGGTCCTCGACGACCTCGCGCTGTCGGAGCTGGCACCTGACCCCACCGAAGCACCGCCGTCCCATAGTCCGCCGCACACCGAGCTGCGGTTCAGCCTGCATGCGCAGACGACGCAGGCGCTCGACCAAGGAGAGTTCACCCTGGTCGTCCTCAGCGCGGCACGCCAAGCCGGAACGACGACAGGCCGATTCCTCCACCTGTTCGAATCCGAGGACCGCGACTGCATGGTCCAAGCATTCACCGGTCTGCCCACGCTCACCCCCGGATCGCTCTTGGCACAGGTGTTCTGCCCCCCTTTGTCTCAGCGGACCGGAAACCTTGCCCGGACGCCTGCGGTCTTCCCACCGATCCCTATCAGCGAACACCGCCCAGACGGAGAGGCGCAGATCCTCTTGGACGATCTCGCGGTCAGCGGCGACGCCCACCGCCTGTTCCTGGTCTCCCTGTCGCAAGACCGAATCGTCGAACCCGTGATGATGAACGCCGTCGAGTTCCGCCGCGCCACTCATCCGCTGGCCCGGTTTCTCTGCGAGATCACCACGGCGCGCGCGGCCGCCTGTGTCCCGTTTGCCTGGGGAGCCGCCAACGGTCTTCCGTTCCTGCCGCGCGTCCGGTATCGCCGCACCGTGCTGCGGCTCGCCAGCTGGAACCTCTCCGCCTCCGACCTGCCCGGGTCGGGTACCGGCTGGCGGGAATGGTCGCAGGCCTGGGGCGGGCTGCGGCGCAGATATCGCATCCCGCAGGCGGTCCATCTCGGTGAGAACGACGTTCGTCTTCGCCTTGACCTGAACGAGCCCTCGCATCTCGCGGTGCTGCGCACCCACCTGGACCGAGCGGCCGGCAACGTCACCTTGACCGAGGCGCCCAGCCACCATGACTACGGGTGGACAGGCGGGCACGTCCACGAGATCGTCATCCCGCTGGCGGCCAAGGACCCGCCAGCTACTCCACCATCTACTCTGCGGGCCGGGCCGATCAGGGCGACCCACCACCCAGGACACGCGCCCGGCAGCTCAGAGTGGCTGTACGTGAGGCTGTACGGGCACCCGGACCGGCAGACCGACATCCTCACCGCCCATCTGCCCGATCTGCTGTCGGCCTGGGAGGACGGACCAGCAGAGGACTGGTGGTTCTTGCGCTACCGCGAACCAGAGCCGCACCTGCGGCTGCGCATCCGGCTTCGTGACGCCTACGCCTACGGGGCTGCCGCCCAGCGTCTCGGGGCCTGGGCCGATCGCGTCCGGAGCCTCGGGCTGCTCCGGAACATCGTGTTGGACACCTACTACCCCGAGGTCGGCCGCTACGGCAGCGGTGCGGCCATGCAGTCAGCCGAGGCGGTATTCGCCACCGACTCGGCCGTGGCCGTCGCCCAGCTGACCATTACCACCAGCGGTGCCCCACACCCGTGCGCCATCATCGCGGCGAGCTTCACTGACCTGGCGGCAGCCCTTACCGGCAGCCTCAGTAGTGGCCTGAACTGGCTGACTGACCACGTCAACCGCCACCCGGCCCCAGCGCTCGCCCGCGACATCCACGGGGAGGCGCTGCGCCTGGCGGATCCCAGCAACGGCTGGGCCGCCCTGCGTTCGCTGCCGGGTGGTGAACAGCTCGCCCTGGCCTGGGGCCGCCGCCGGTCAGCGCTGGCGGTCTACCGCGCCCACCTCAGTCCCGTGGATGGACCTGATCCCGACCTGGTACTGGCCTCTCTGCTGCATCTGCATCATGCCCGCATGGTGGGGATCGATCAGGACTCCGAACGGATCTGCCTTCGCCTCGCCCGCGCTACCGCGCTTGGGTGGGTGGCACGCCAGGAAAGGAGCAAGCGATCGCCGTCGCTCAACGCCATGCTCACGCCGCCGCTTCCATAGCCGCCCGGCTGTCCTGCCCCTCTGCGACATCGGGCCGAGGGGGCATCCCCAGTCATTGGGCAAGGGCGCGGTCGGGGTGGCGCTGCGTCACATCGAACGCGCAGCCACCGGCCGCCGATGCGCACGCACCCGACCTCACCGCCCCACTGCACGATCCCGCCGAGCTACTTTTGACCTCGAACCCCCGGCGCAGCCATCGGGCTCCTCGAAGGCTCGACGGGGCCGGCGACGGCCCGCCGTACGCCAGTTCACCGAGCAGGCCGCCGGACTCCTCACCTAGGTACTTCGGTGGCTTGTTCCCTGGCGAGGAGCCGGCCGATGTCGCGAAGGGCGGGCAGGTCGTGCACGTCGCCGGCCAGTGCGGGCACCGCGACCACCGCGACCGCAGGATGTGCCCTCCGGAAGCGGGCCAGCAGCCGATGTTCCCGCCCGGCCAGGGCGACCCGATCGGCGTGCAACCGCAACACCGCCGCAGCCAGCGGAGCAGAAGGAGCAGAATCGACAGCTGTGCCCGCTTGTTCCAGCGCCTGAGCCAGGGTCTCGGCCTGCGCTGCGGGTAGGTCGGCGAGCACCGGATGGGTCCGGTTGAGCACCAGCCCAGCCAGTGGCATCGACTCGGTGGCCAACCGGTCCACGAAGTAGGCCGCCTCGCGGACCGCGTCGGTCTCCGGGGTAGCAATCACCACAAACGACGTTCCCGGAGCGCGGAGCAGCTCGTAGGTCGCGGTGGCGCGTTCCCGGAACCCGCCGAACATGGTGTCGAAAGCCTGCACGAACGCCGAGGCGTCGGCCAGCATCTGTCCACCCAGGATCGTCGAGACCGTCTTGGCGAACAGCCCGAACCCCACCCCCATCAGCCGGCGCACGCTGCGGCCGCCGGCTCGCGTCGGGCCGGATAACAGCCGGATCATCCGCCCGTCCACAAACGACGACAGCCGCTGCGGGGCGTCCAAGAAATCCAGCGAAGAGCGCGACGGCGGGGTATCCACCACGACGAGATCCCACTCACCGGCCGCTACCAGCTGCCCCAGCTTCTCCATCGCCATGTACTCCTGAGTGCCGGAGAACGACGAAGAAATGGCCTGGTAGAAGGGGTTAGCGAGGATGTGAGCGGCGCGCTCGGAGCTGGTGTGCGCCTGCACCATCTCATCGAAGGTGCGTCGCATGTCCAGCATCATCGCGTGCAGCTGGCCGTCGGCCGCTTTGATCTCCTCGGTGGGCGTCACCAGGCGGGGATTGTTGGTGAGCTCGGCTAATCCCAGCGACTGAGCCAGCCGCCGCGCTGGGTCGATCGTGAGCACCACCACCGATCGGCCACGCTCGGCTGCCCGCAGTGCCAGCGCCGCAGCCGTCGTCGTTTTCCCTACCCCGCCCGCGCCGCAACACACCACCACTCGAGTGGCCCGGTTGTCCAGCAGCGCGTCGACGTGGAACGGGGCTAGCGGCCTCATCGCACCCCCTGCTCGCGCAATGCTTCGGCAAGCTCGTAGACCCCGCCGAGATCGACTCCATCTCCCCCGGGGTCGGTGAGCTCGGGCAGCTCGATCAGCGGCATGCCGGCCTCGGCGAGCCGGGCCCGAGCCTGCTGCTCGGCGTCCGCCCGGATCGCATGCTCCACGGTTTCGGTGACCAGGCCCTCCAGCACGGCCGGGTCCAGATCCAGGCCGGCGGCGAGCAGCCCGGCGCGCACAACCTGGGCATCGACGTGGCCGTCCGCCGCGGCGGTGACCGATCGAGTGGGCAACCGGGACGGTCGTGCCCGGTTGATCAGCACCGCGCCTGGGCGCAGGTCCGCCAGGTCCAGCTCGGTGATGGTCTCCAGGGTCTCGGTCACTGGCAGGTCCTCCAGCAGGGTGACCACGTGCACCGCGGTATCCGCCGAGTGCAGCAGCCGCACCACCCCCTTGCTCTGGCTGTGGATCGGTCCCACCTTGGCCAGCTCGGCCATTGCCCTGGTGACGTCGAGAAACCTCACCACCCGCCCGGTCGGTGGGGCGTCGAGCACCACGGCGTCGTAGGTGTGAATGCCGCCCGCCGCCCGGGTGGTCGCCTCCTTCACCTTGCCGGTGAGCAGCACGTCTCGCAGCCCCGGCGCCAGCGTGGTGGCGAACTCGATGGCGCCCATGCGGCGCAGGGTGCGCCCCGCGAAGCCCAGGTTGTAGAACATCGCGAAGTACTCCAGCAAGGCTTCCTCGGCGTCCACCGCCAGCGCCCGGACTTCACCACCGCCGGGGGCCAGCGCGATGCGTCGCTCCTGGTAGGGCAACGGCGGGGTGTCGAACAGGTGCGCGATGCCCTGCCGTCCCTCGACTTCCACCAGCAGTGTTCGCCCGCCCCCAGTGGCCAGCGCCACTGCCAGCGCGGCGGCGACCGTCGTCTTGCCGGTCCCGCCCTTGCCGGTGACGACGTGCAGGCGGGCCCGCACCAGCTCATCGGACCACACAGGTTGTGAGCCTAGGCGGGTCACGACCCGTGAGTGCTAAACAGTGTTCCCACCCGCAACGCCACTCACGGGTCATGGTCTAGCGTGCACGCCCATGACCAACTGGGAGTACGCGACCGCGCCGCTGTTGATCCACGCCACCAAGCAGATCCTCGACCAATGGGGAGCTGACGGGTGGGAGCTGGTTACCGTGGTGCCCGGGCCGACCGGGGAGCAGCTGGTGGCCTTCTTCAAGCGCCCGAAACAATGAGCGCCTCGGACCGGCTGGCCCAGCTCGGGTTGGTGTTGCCACCGGTGGCCACCCCGGCCGGGACGTACCTCCCCGCGGTGCGCAGCGGGTCCCTAGTGTTCACCGCCGGCCAGCTCCCGCTGGTCGGCGGGGTGCTGGCGGCCACCGGCAAGCTCGGCGCTGAGGTTGACCTGCAGCGAGGCCAGGAGCTGGCCCGGACCTGCGCACTGGCCGCACTGGCCGCGGTGGACGAGATGGTCGGGCTCGACGCGGTGGTCCGGGTGGTCAAGGTGGTGGGCTTCGTGGCCTCGGCACCCGGGTTCACCGCGCAGCCCGCCGTGCTGAACGGGGCATCCGAGCTGCTCGGCGCGATATTCGGCGCGGCGGGGGCGCATGCCCGCTCCGCCGTCGGGGTCGCCGAGCTGCCACTGGGCGCTCCGATTGAAATCGAGCTGATCGTCGAGGTATCTTAAGCCGCTGCGTTACCATGAGCTGACCCGAGTCGGGAGGCGGGGTGACCTCGTAGCACAGCATCTCGGAGGGGTACATGTGGGTCGGCCAGCCCTACCTGCTCACCCAGCGCCTCCTGTGGAACCGCGCGCTCGGCGGGCAACCCCGCCCTCAGCCGGTGGTCGTGTTGCTGGGACCAGTCGGCTCGGGCAAGAGCGAAGCGCTGAAGTCGATATCCAGAGCCTGTGGTGCCGAGGTAGTCCACGCCCTCGTCGACTTCCCCCAGAATGATCCGGCCGCAGCCGGGCCCACCACGGTAGAGACGCTGGCGCGGGTCGCCTTCGAGCTGTCCCGCGGCTGGAAACCACGCCCCAGGAGAGCACGGTTCACCCGGTTCACCCTTGGGCTCATCGCGGCGCGCACATCGCTGGATGAGCAGTCTCGCGACGCAGCGAAAAAGGCGCTGAGTATCTTGATCGAGAAAGGCACCCATAATCCCCGAGCGGACCGCGTCATCGACGAGCTAGTCGATCCCGCGAGGAGCGCAGGTGTCCTGCCAGCCCTACCCGCAGAGATCATCAAGAAGTCGCTCCCCTTAGTGATCAGATTCCTTGGCGGTGGGCACGTACGCAAGGCCAAGCGGTGGCACGCCGACATTCCGCAGGCCGAAGGCGCCACACCACTGGACGCGCTCGTCGCGCTCAGCCGCGCAAACCTCACGACGATCACCGAGTGGCTCACTGCGGCGTTCCTCGCCGACGTCCGGGAAAGCCACCTTCGGATAGCCAAACCAGATCGCTTCAGCCGATGTTCGTGCCCCAACCCGGACCAGGCTCGGCACTGGCACAACTGGGTGCTCCTGCTGGACAACATTGATCATCCGGGCGGCGCGCGGTTCGTCGGTGACCTGATCGCCGCTCGGGACCGCCACCTGTGGCAACATCCAGGCGAGCACGACCCACTGCTGGTCGTCGCGACCAGCGGCCGGTGGGACCCGCACTGGGGAACCGGGTGGCGAGCACCCTGGCGCTCTCCGCTGGACGCCGGCCCAGCGCGGCCCGTCCCGCGCTGCCATGAGGCGAGCTACGAGCACTGGGCTGGCCAGGAATCCGAAGCGCCTCGCTCCCCGTACTACCCGGTGCTGCTTGATCCGCTCACCATCGACGAGATCGCCCACATTTTGAAGATCAGCACGGACACGCCGGAGTGCATTCTGGCCCACCGCGCCACCGGTGGCCTACCCGCAGCGGTTGGGCTCCTCAAAGGCCTGCTCCGTGACCAACAGTTCAAGTCCGGTGCCCGCGATGTTCTCGCGCCGGCCGACCCGGATCGCACCGATGCCGACCCCTGGCGGAAGCGCTTGGCTGAGCTGCGTCTTGGCTGGCACCTCACGGATGTCGGCATCGAGGAGATCATCGCCGCCGCTCCCTTCATCACCGCGCCCTGGCTGATACCCCCCGCCGCAGCGATCCTGATCTCTCGACCCCACGTCGGGCTCATCCTCACCGAGCTGCGCACCGCCCTGTGGACCACCGCGCCGCAGCAGGAGGGCGCAACTCCAAACTACGGCGAGCTACACCCATGGCTGGCCCGGACGCTGATGTCCGCTCTCGCTCGGAACGGCACCTGCTACTCGGAGCAGTTCGAGGCACTGCTCAACGAACCGGATACCCTCAGCGATCCCACGCGCACGGCGTACTGCCAGCTGGCCCTGGGACAGATCGGTGAGGTGGCCAATGCCTTCGAGGCGAGCCTCAACCAAGGCCCGCATCAGGAGTGGATCGACCGGCTCGAGCTGGTTACTCGCGCGCCTGACGCGCTGCCGCTCGACCTCAACTGCGGAGAGCTCTACGAAAATCTGGTCACCGTGGGTGTCGGCAACACGCCGGCTGGCCGGTCCCCGGCCGGCAACACCATCGCTCAACTGATCACGGCCCGCTGGTTAGTGGCCAACCCGTTCGCCATGCCCGATCCGAAGCTGAGCGACGTCATCAAGAAGGCGTACGACAAGTTACGCCCGCCGCTGTCCTGAAAGTCTGATATCGAACGGACCCGACCATGACCCTGTTCCACCAGGATAGCGAACCACCTCGTTTGGTGACGTTCCCGAATTTCCTACGACGTCGCTGGATCGTCTGCTCACTGGTGGTCATTCTGCTCGTCGGGATCGGCTACTTCGTGGTGGGGCGCCTGTCGCAGAAATGCGGACCTGGCATGACCGCGACCGGGTCGCCCTACGTCTGCGTGGGCCTGGATGTGGACTCGACGGCACTCAGGGATGCCGACCCGCTGGCTGATCTGGAGAACACCCTCGCGGAGCACAACAGAACGATCTCTGGGCCGTTCGCCACGATCGTGTTACTCGAGCAGTTCACGCCGGATCCCCGGAGCGACAGCGTGACGCTCCATTCGTTGCGACACGAGATCGAGGGCGCGATCACCGCCGTGTCCCGGGCGAACGGCGCGAAGACAGGCGCCACCCCGAAGATCAAGCTGTTGCTCGCGAACCACGGCCTGCAGGCCGAGGCCTGGCGCCAGGCCGTTGATGCCATCAAGCAGGCTCGGCTGAGCGAGCATATCGTCGCGGTGATCGGAATCGGTGAAAGCTGGGAGGTGGGTCGGCGGCGGGAATCCCACCCGCCGCCGCTCGCAGAACCGTGCGTGAAAGTCGCCCTTCACACGGCTCCCACCGTCGAACCAGTGGGCATAGCGCCGTGCCGCC
>Ga0213881_10000376_pt1 | contig 30513 bp, 31 predicted proteins | sample BarmaccoBMER_R08_FD_160104 | JGI IMG/M metagenome (GOLD analysis project Ga0213881, IMG submission 160104) | Barbacenia macrantha exposed rock microbial communities from rupestrian grasslands, the National Park of Serra do Cipo, Brazil - ER_R08 ...
TCGATGCTCGACCCTGCAAGCAGGTCTTCGGGCGTGCCACCGCAACGGTTGCTGGTGATCAGCGCCAACATCGGCGAAGGCCACAACGCCACCGCCCGAGCGGTGGAGGAGCGAGCCCGCTGGTTGTGGCCGGACTGCCAGATCCGGCGGGTGGACACCCTGGACCGGATGGGCTCCTGGGTCGGCCCAGGTTTCCGCTGGATCTACCGGGTGAACGTGGACACCACCCCGTGGCTGTACGACTTCTTCTACCGCGCGCTGTGGCGCTACCCGTGGTTCGCCACGGCGTCCTGCCGGTTCACCGGGGTGTGGAGCGGCGTCCGGCTCGTCCCGATCATCGCCGAGTACAAGCCCGACCTGGTGGTGTCGACCTACCCGCTGGGCACCGGGGGCCTGGACTGGATGCGGCGCCACGGCGGTCTGAACGTGCCCGCCGCGGCGATCATCTCGGATTTCGCGCCGCACCCGTTCTGGGTCTACCCAGAGATTGACCTGCATTATGTCGCCAGCGAGGCGAGCCTGCGCGCGATGTACCAGGCCCGGCCAGATGCTCGAGGTGCCGTCGGCGCGCCCCCGGTGGTTTCCGCGTTCGCGCCGACCGATCCCCACACCGCCAGGCGGCGCTGCGGGTTGCCCGGCGACGCGCTGATCGTGCTGATCTCCTGCGGGTCTCTTGGGTTCGGCTCGGTGGAACGGGCGGTCGATGCCGCGCTGGCTGCGGGTCCTGAGGTCTGCGTGGTGGTGGCTTGCGGCCGCAACGAGGCCCTGCGCGTTCGGTTGACCAGCCGCCACGAACCGCCGCAGCGCCTGATGCCGCTGGGTTGGACGGATCAGATGCCGGCTCTGACGTCAGCTGCCGACGTCGTGGTGACCAATGCCGGCGGTGCGACCGCGCTGGAGGCGGTTGCGTGCGGCCGGGAGGTGTTGATGTTCGAACCGATCGCCGGGCACGGAAAGGCCAACGCCGCGCTGATGGCCGCGGCGGGGCTGGCAACGCTGTGCGAAGGGCCCGCGGAGCTGACCAGCGCGCTACGGATGCTGATCGCTCAGCCAGCGCAGCTGGTCGCGGCGCAGCAACGCGCGCTGACCCATATCGGCGCACTTGACCTGGATGCCGAGATCGCGGCGCTGCCGGAATTGCCCCGCCACCACGGTGCCCGGCCCCTCGCGGCACCGGACGCGTTCTTCGCCCACGCCGCCACCTCCACCGTGGCCCAGCAGGTCGGCGCGGTGCTGCTACTCGATGGTGTGCTCACGCAACCCCTGGCGAACCTCGCCACGCGCTTCGCCGAGCGGGTACCGGCGTTGCCGATGCTGCGCCGGCGGCTGGACCTGCGCCCGCACCGGCAGCCGCGCTGGCTCCTCGCTGACGACTTCGACCCGCATGATCACCTGCGGGCGCGGACGGTCGGCGCGAGCAGCTCCCCCGCCGGGATGTCTTTCACCGCGGCGGTGCGGGAGTTCTTCTCCACCCCGGTGCCGATGGACCGGCCACCCTGGCAGTTGCAGCTGGTTCAGGACGTCGACGCCGGGCGCACCGCGGTGATGGCGAAGATGCATCACAGCTTGGGTGACGGGCTGGCCGTCACCGCCACCCTCATCGCGCTGCTGTCCGACAGCGAGAAGCCTGCCGCAGCGCCGGTCGAGTCACCACGTAGGGCGCGCAGTGCAGACTGGCGTAGCCGGGCCGCCCGCGCCGGGCGGGTGGCTCGCGGGCTGATGAGTCTGGCCACCGCGGGGCGCGCACCAGAGGGTGGGCCGGTGGGGCCGAGCACGGCGGGACGGGAGTACGCGATGGCAGCGCTGCCCGCGGCCGCAGTGCGCTCCACCGCACGCGATCATGGCGTGGGCACCACTGCCCTGCTGCTGACTCTGATCGGCGAAGCGCTGCACCGGATCGATCCGGCCGGCACTGCGGTGCACGATCGGCTACGGGTGATGGTGCCACAGACGACCCAGGCACTGCGCCGGGCTAGCTCCAGAGACCGGCTTTACCAGGGCAACCACACCGCGGCAGTGGCACTGGACCTCCCGGTCGGGCCGATGCCGCAGGCCTGGCGGATGGTTGCGGCGGCCCGCGAACTGGCTAGACGGGAGCGTGCCGATCAGCCAGCGGCGGCCCAAGCGGTGGTCCGCGCACTAGGCCGGCTGCCCGCCCCGCTGCACGCGCGACTGGTCCGCGCCATGTACGGGCGCCGATTTTTCACCCTCATCGCATCGGTGTTGCCCGGGCCGCGGAAGGCACACTGTATGTGGGGGGTCCGGGTGGAATCGGTGTTCCCGGTGCTCCCACTGGCAGACGGCGTCGGGCTGGCGGTGGGGTTCTTGGCCTGGGGAGACATGATCGGTGTCGGGGTCACCACGGACACCGGGCTGGTCCGCGCCGCGGACCAGTTCGCTAACGCGCTACGTCAGGCTTTCGATGACCTGACAACGCATCCACGGGGCGCCCGCGGGGCGCCCACGACAGCGCGGGAGTGAGTCGTGTCGCAGTCGGCGTCGACAACGTTCTTCGTCGCGGTGCCGGCCGCGGTGGCCGGAGCAGCGAGCTTCGGGCTGGCCAGTGCGATCCAGCAGCGCGCCACCAAAGAGGTACCGACCACCGGCACCCTCAACCCGCGGCTGCTGCTGGACCTGATCCGCCATCCAGGATGGGTGTTGGGGATCGGCACCGTCATCGTGGGTCTGAGCCTGCAGCTCGTCGCGCTGGCCTATGGCCCGCTGGTGCTGGTGCAGCCGTTGCTGGTGACCGGTGTGCTCTTCGGTGCGGTGTTCTCGGCATTGCTGGCCCGTCGCCGGGTGGACCGCCTGGTCATCCTGGGCTCGCTGGGAGCGGTGGCCGGGCTGTCCGTGTTCCTGGTGTTGGCCCAACCCACCGGTGGTTCCACCGAACTCGAGCAAGACGGCTGGGGATTGCTGCCGCTGGCCCTCGTGCTGGGCATCACCGTGGTGGTGTGCCTGGCGGTGGCCGGCCGGTACGAGGGGTCCGTGCGCGTTGCCGCGCTCGCGGCGGCCACCGGGGTGTTTTACGGCCTGACCGCTGGGCTGATGAAGGTGGTCACCGGGCAGTTGCGATCCGGTGGTTTCGCGGAAATCTTCAGCCACCCGGTGCTGTACGTGGTCTGCGTGGTCGGTCCGCTGGGGTTCCTGCTCAGCCAGAACACCTTCCAGCAGGGCACCCTGATCGCCCCGGCGCTGGCCATCATCACGATCGTGGACCCGCTGGTCGGGGTGGCGATCGGGGTGTGCTGGCTGGGAGAGGAAGTGAACACCTCGCCCGCTGTGCTCGCCGGTGAGCTGATCGCAGCGCTGATCATCATCGGCAGTGTCGCGCTGCTGGCCCACCGCGGCACGCAGCTGCGTCGCGAGATTGAGCGGGCACCGCAGCGCGGATCGCGCCGGGTCGCCTGGGGATGAGGCCCCCCTGCCAGGCGCTGATCACCGGCGGATCGTCTGGCATCGGCGCAGCCGTCGCGGACAAGCTGGCCGCGGCGGGTTGCCGGCTGGTGGTGCTCGGCCGGGACTTCGATCGGCTTGATGCGGTGGCAAGCCGGACCGGTGCGCGCGCTGTCGTGGCCGACCTCTGCACCCCCGAAGGCCTTGCCCGGGCAGCGGACGAGACTGCTGATGTTGATCTCCTGGTGAACTCGGCAGGCGTCGGCTGGGCCGGAGATCTGGCCACCATGGGAGAGCCGGACATCGACCGGCTGGTCGCGCTGAACCTGACCGCACCCATGCGGTTGACCCGCGCGGCGCTGCCCGGAATGCGGGCCCGCGGGCGCGGTCAGCTGGTGTACGTGTCATCCATTGCGGCGGTCGGCGTCGGCGGGGAATCGGTTTACGCCGCGACAAAGGCCGGGCTACGGGCCTTCGCCGACAGCGTCCGTCTTGAGGTGGCAGGCGAGGGGATCAGCGTCACCACGGTACTGCCCGGTGCGGTGCGCACTCCGTTCTTCGACCACCGCGGGCTGCCCTACGACCGGCATTTCCCCCGCCAGATTGACGCCGCCGACGTCGCGTCCGCCCTGGTAGGTGCGCTGGAGCAGGGGGAGGCGGAGGTTTTCGTGCCGCGCTGGCTCAGCGTCGCCGCCCGGGTCCGGGGTGCGACACCCCAGCTGTTTTACCGCTTCGCACAGCGCTTCGGCTGACCGAGCGGTTTTTATAGCGGTCTCAGACGGCGGCGGTTGCCGTGCCGAAACGCAGGCGGATGCCTTCGAAGCGCAGCTCACGCCGGAACCACAGTAGGGAGACCGCCGCCGCGATTGTCACCAGGGAGAACGATCCGGCGGTGGTGACCATGAGGAAGTTGCCGAGTGTGGCCCGAGCGAGCACCCACAGCGTCGTCATACCGTTGGTCAGGAACACCATCGCCCACAACAACGACACCCGCCGGAAGAACCGCTGGACCCGCTGGTTGCTCGTCAAGGCGGCCGGGAAAGCGCAGAAGTCGTCGGCAAGCCGCGCAATCAGCGGGCGACGCAGCCCCACGGTGGCCAGCAGCACGAACGCGATCACGAAGTTCTGCAAGGTGGGTTGCAGGAAGTACAAGAACACGCTGCCGGTGGTGTAACCGATGACGGTGCGGATCACCAGCAGTCCAGTGGTGAGCCACAGCACGGCGGGGATCGGCGTGCGGGTCAGCACGCGGCCAAGCAGCACGCCGAGAGCCCAACTCAACGCGGCGATCAACCCGCCGGTGAGGTTGGTGAGGGTCAGCATCAGCCAGAACAAGCCCAGCGGGGCAAGCACGACCTCGAACAAATGCCGGGCCGCCTGGCGCAGGCGAGCCGACAGCTCGCCGAGATGGATGACCTGTGGTCGTGGATTCATCGCGGAGGAGGGTATATCGGCGCCCTGAGGCCCGCGACTCCGGTGCCGGTTTCGACGCTTTCGAGGTACCGGCAGGCGAGGTGGCAGGCCTGGTGACCGGTCCCAGAGACGTGGTGGCGCACGCGTAGGGGTTCGTCCCGCGACCAGGGATCGTTGCGGGCCAGCGGGCCCGGCGGTGGCCTGCCGGCGTGGGCACCCAGCGTGTGGGCGTCGCGTCGGAGCAGGGTCTGATGGCCAGCTTCGGACCGTGCTCCGATGCGCACATGCCTGGCACGCGGCAGCATTGAGTGCATGGTTGAGGTGTCCGAACGCAGCAAGCAGGTTCGCTACGGCGTGTTCGTGCGCTCTCCTCGTCGCACCGGACTGGCCAAGGTGCTATGCGGCCTGGGTGCAACTGTCCGTGCAGAATCCGGCCGTGGGCTGTGGGTGACCGGCATGGACTCCTGCACCATTGCCTCGGCCGCTGCGGCGCATTACATACCCATTCAGGAGCTGACGCCGCGGAAAACGTCGCTGGAAGATACCTATTGCGCAGTTTCGTGAACACAGGTACAGGCCGAAGTGCTGGACCGGCGCCCCAGGGTGCTAACCGTGGGGATCTGATCAGTATCCGCGTCGACGGTAATTAAAATCTAGATCGAGAAACAACGTGATCCAGCTCGAAGAGCTTCGTAAAGTGTACCGGATGGGCAAGGTCACAGTGCCGGTACTGCATGGTATCGACCTGAGTATCGATGATGGCGAAATGGTCGCCATCATGGGCCCGTCCGGATCAGGCAAGAGCACACTCATGAACATTTTAGGCTGCTTGGATGTCCCGACGGGCGGTCGATACCTGCTTGACGGTGTCGACGTCAGCCGCCTGTCTGACAACCGGCTGGCTAAGATTCGCAACGGTAAAATCGGGTTCGTGTTCCAGTCGTTCAACCTCGTTCCCCGGACCAACGCAATCAGTAACGTCGAGCTTCCTTTGATCTATGCTGGAGCACGATCTCGGCGTAATCTCGCTCGACGAGCCCTGCAACAGGTCGGCTTGGACGAGCGCCAAAAACACCTACCGAATGAGCTTTCCGGAGGTCAACAGCAACGGGTTGCCATCGCGCGGGCACTCATTAACGATCCTGCACTTCTCCTGGCCGATGAACCCACGGGCAATCTCGACACCGCGTCGAGCATGGAAATCATGAAATTGTTGACTGCGCTCAACGACGCTGGTCGCACGATCGTGGTCATCACCCATGAAGACGAGATCGCCCAGTTTGCCAAAAGAGTCGTACGGCTACGCGACGGGCACATTGAAAGTGACCAGGTGTACCGGACCGAGCTTGGAACCACACCTGCGCTCTAAGGAGCCAGCGAAGGAAAGTAACTCGCGACGCTTCTGATCTCCTCCAGGCTGGCATCGATGCTCGGAAGGATCAACCCACTCGGTGCGAGCGCGTCATCGGGCAGGGGCACCGCCAAATCACGGACTGCGTCAAGCAGGGTCCCCAGTACGCGCCGAATGCCGATCTCGTCGCCACTCTCGATCTCGATCAGCAGCTCGTCATACACCGCGTTGAGTTCGACAAAGGCCGACTCATCCAGCTCTACCTGACCCTCATCGATTATCCGCACGATCATCCGAAACATCCCTCCGCTATCGAGGCAACGACCGTCCCACAGCTACCTGATCACGATGCCCCCACGAATGCAAAGATACGATATCGACTGTGCGGTCCCGGTTTAAAACCACGGAACTCGACGGATAAATCGCGACCGGCTGATTGACCTAAGGCCAGCGACGGCAATGGCAGGCATCGCGACATAACCGTAAGGACCGCATTTTCGCGGATTGCCGGCCACCGCTGGACTGAGGCGCTACCCAGCTGCGGCCCCGCCACACCGAACGGGCGAGGGGTATCCGGTGCTTATTTCGGAAGAGCGGATCGAGTCAATGGTCCTTCGCTAGACGGTAATGCGACCTTCGGCTGTCCACAACAAGTCATCACCTAGATGACCCAAGCCGCGCCGGTTAACAGTTTATGAATTACACACGCTGTCACCATGACGCCACGAGCAGTGCGAGCATCTCACCATCGTCTTAACTGCACATTGCCCCATACTTGAGTCGCCACTCTGGCTCAACGAGAATTTACCTGGCCATCATGCGACGGGCAGCCATACAAACCCATCATCGCCGCTGTAGGAGTCGTGCTGGCACTGTTACCCGTCGAGCACCCGCACCCGTCAGCCGCGTCTACGACCACGGTAGGGCAACCGAGGCGGTGAAGACGTCAACGGCTCCCGGCCATGCAGGCGAGGCGGGCGCAGCGGTCGCCTGCCTGACCCTGTCCGCCCGGAATCGATAGGCCGTCACTGGCATAGGTCTTCGGCGAACATCCCGACCCGGGGATCCCCGGCGGCGTCGATCCAGCCCCGGAACATGCCCGCACTGGTAAACGGCATCGTGACCGTGCCATCGGGTCCCACGGCGATGCATCCCCCCGTCCCGGTCCTGGCCCCGACCACCCGCAGCGCCTGGTGGCAGGCGGTGCCCAAGTCCAGGGCCGCTATCCGAACCAGCGCATCTACCTCGTGCGCGAAGGCGCTGAGAATGAACGCCTCACCGTCACCCGTCGCCGAGACCGCGCAGGATCGGTCATCGGCCCAGGTCCCGGCGCCGATGAGCGGGGTGTCCCCGATCCGGCCGGCGAACTGTCCAGCGCTGCCGCCGGTCGAGGTCGCCGCTGCGAGGTGGCCTTCGACGTCCAGGGCGACAGCACCCACGGTGCCACCGGTCATCTCGGATTCTGCTCGGCAGCCCCGCTGTAGCCTGGCCAGTTGCTCCTGCCGGCGAGGAGTCACAAACCAGCGGCCTGGTGCCAACGCCAGGCCTTCGCTGCGGGCGAGTTCCACCACCGCGGCTCCGCTGAGCAAGACATGGGGCGTCCGGTCCATCACCACCCGCGCTGCCCGCACCGGATTACGAATACCACTCACGCAGGCCACGGCACCTGCGCGGCGCGTCGCCCCGTCAGCCACCGCCGCGTCGTGTTCCACGCCGCCGTCAACGGTGAGGACAGCACCCTTACCGGCATTGAACTGCTCGTCGTCCTCCAGGACCACCACGGCGGCTACCACGGCGTCCACTGCTGACCCACCATCGCGCAACACCGCCATGCCGGCCAGCAAGCTCTGGTGCAGCCCGTGGTTGGCCGCAGCGACCCGCGTCGCATGAAGTTGACCCGCCACGATGTGACCGGCGCCGCCGTGCACGGCCAAAACCGGCGCGACGGCTGGCCACACCGCGCTCAGACCACGGATTGACTTCATGAAGCGCCTACCGTACGACCCGCCTGCGGTGATCCCGTGAGTTAGTGGTTACGGCTGCGCCCGTTGCGAGCCTTGCAGTAATGGGGAGCGCGCCAGCATGACGGTGCAAACGACGATCAGCGCAGCACCGAAGAAGGCCAGGACCAACCATATCCCGCCTCGGACGTACTCACCGAACACGACGATCCCGAAGGCAACCGATATCACCGGGTTGGCCAACGTCAGCGCAGGTTGGGAGGCAACCAGTTGACCAGCTTGCAAGGCCTTTTGTAACAGGAAGAAAAAACCGGGGCCGAGCACGATCGCCAGGTAGGTTTGTGGTGCCCGCAGCACCCCAGCGATACCCGATGCACCGTAAGCCGCCCCGATACTGGCTATGAGGGCGGCAATGAAACCGAAACCAATACCTGTGGCCAGTCCGAGGTAGGCGGCGCGGCGAAGACCCTCGGCGCGGTAACCGAGCACGACAAATATGGCAGTGACGACAAGGCTGGCGGTAATACCGATGACCCAACTTACTCCAGACGCACGGTGCGGGTCACCGCCACCGGGCTGCAGTGCATAAAGCATGCCGGCGAGCCCGGCACTCATCCCCACAATGGCGACCCACTCCCGGGCATGAAGGCGGCTGTGAAAGACCATGCTGGCCAGCAGCAGCGTGAACGGCAGCTCCAGCACCAGGATCGGCTGGACGATCGCGATGGCCCCGGTGGACAGCGCGGTGGCTTGCAGTAAGAAGGCCACCACCAGCACACCGATCCCGCCCAGCCACGCCGGACGGTGGACCAGCCGCCACAGCAGGGTTAGGCCGGTGGCTTTCCCTTCTGGTTCGTCCCGGTTTGCTTTACGTTGCAGTACCGACGCTGCGCCATTGCCCAGGGCGGCGAGAACAGCCAGAGCGAGACTCAACATAAGTGAGGCCGGACACTACCAGCAGCAGTGGAGTGGCCGGCGACCAGCGCATTCACCCCACACCCTCAGGCCACTGGAACATCGTTTCAGGAGTGGGGTAGGCCTCGTGAGTGCCTTACTCGATACCACATGAGGTTTTACTGCAGTCGCGCTGAGGTACCCCATGAAGTGCTGGGCCCGTAGCCCGCACCGAGCCGGAGGGTAGTTGTGTCGCAGCAGGGAAACCGGCGCCGCAAGCGCAGCCGTGAAGACTACGAACGGGGACTGCCCGACTATCACGATCCGACGGCTGGATTCGGCGGTGCGCCCCCCGCGTACAGCGCACTGACCCTGCGCGCCGTGCTGGCCAGCTTCGGGTTGGTGTTTTGCGCAGTCGCCGCAGCATTGGTGATCATGGCCGGGTTGACGGTGCTGGGCGTGGCGCTGGCAGTGCTCGCCGCAGTCGCTCTGGTGAACCTTGCGTGGGTAATCCATCGCAAACGTCGTGGTGAGCCGGGCTGAGCCACCAGTCCAACCGTGCGCGTCAATCCCGGGCCAGATCATAAAAACGGCTGTAATGCAGCTGATGGGCCACCGTCACGGTAGCGGTCGGCCCGTTTCGATGCTTGGCCAGGATCAGATCTGCCTCACCGGCGCGCGGATCGTCCCGTTCCCACGCATCCGGTCGGTGGATCAGCATCACCATGTCGGCATCCTGTTCCAAACTGCCCGACTCGCGAAGGTCGGCGAGCATCGGTTTCTTGTCGGTGCGCTGCTCGGGACCACGGTTGAGCTGGGAGATGGTGACCACGGGGACCTCGAGCTCCTTGGCCAGCAGCTTGAGGTGCCGGGAGAACTCACTGACTTCCTGTTGGCGGGACTCGACTTTCTTCCCCGAGGTCATCAGCTGCATATAGTCCACGACGATGAGACGTAAATCGTGGCGCTGCTTGAGCCGCCGCGCCTTGGCGCGGATCTCCATCATCGTCATGTTCGGCGAATCGTCGATGAAAAGCGGAGCCTCGCTGATCTCGCCCATCCGCCGAGCCAACCGGGTCCAGTCATCGTCGCTCATCCGGCCGGATCGCATATCTGCCAAGCGGATTTTGGCCTCGGCCGACAGTAGCCGCATGACGATCTCCGTGCGGCTCATCTCCAGCGAAAAGATCACGCTGGTCATACCGTGAGCAACCGAGCAGGAGCGCGCGAGGTCCAATCCGAGAGTGGAGTTGTGCGTCGGGATCATCGATTCCCCGGCCAGGTACAGATGGTCGGCATTGTCCACCTGCACACATCGCACCGGCACGGAGGGGATTTTCCGCACGTCAACGATGTAGCGCAGGCTTGCCTGGGCAGCGCAATGCCGCCGACGTTGCTTGTGAGCCAACCGCTTGCCCTCCAGGCGAAAGACATCGTCTTCAGTGCTGAAGGTCAGGACATGAACGGTGTCCGCCGGCTGGGCCGGCACTCCAGCTGCCAGCTGATCGCCTTGCTGGTCTACCCGCCTCGTCGCTATTTCGCCCCGGTAACCGAGACTGACAATAAGTTCCCGAATATCACGGGCAAGCTGGGCAGCGGCGACGCAAATCTGGACGAGACCAGTGGATATGACCGTGCCAGCAGTATCGAGTAAGCCAGCGAGAAGAGCGTGCCGCTGCGGGAGGGAACCCCGCAAGTAGGCCCGGGGGATGTGCTTGTTCCCGAGCAGCCCAAGCGTACCTAGCCGCGCCTGGACAGTCCCACGATGGCTTTGCTCAGCTTCGGGAAGCTGCAACGAGTACAGCATCCCGCCTTGCGGCACGGCGTCTAATCCCTCTGCTTCGATGTGCACGATGATCGCTGGATCAATGCCGATGAAATCCGCCGCGCAGCTGGCGCCGTCACCGAGCCATGCACCAAGCGAGTAGGGCGGAATGAGCAATTCCTGCTCAGGTAGGTCAAGCGGCCGGCAATTGACCACCGAGTGATTGAGCCTCTGATGAGTGGCGCAGCGAAGTGTTGCCGCGATCTCCTCGGTAGTACGCACCTCCGCTGCGGCTTGCTGCGCCGAAGGACACGAAGGTTGAGTCTGGGTAAGCCATTGATGGTTCCCGTCAGCGACGATGACCGTACCGTCGGAGAACTCGACCTCATAACAAGGTCGTCCTTGGAGCGCATCAGTAGCTGCCAGCACGGTGGTGGGGTGCCCGTCCGCGCCCAGCAATGTGTCGCCTACCGCGACATCACCCATCGTCGTCCAGCCAGTTGGCGTCGGCAGCCGGGTGTCGAGCGCGAGCGCCTTTCCGATACCCGGCCGGGCCGCGATGATCACCATCTGGCCGGGATGCAACCCGTTGGTCACCGCGTCGAGATCCGCGAAACCAGTCGGAACGCCCGCCGAAGCACCACCACGCGAGGCGATCGCGTCGATCTCATCCATGGTGGGCTGGAGCAGTTCCTCGAGCGCGATGTAATCCTCACTCATTCGCCGCTCGGTGACCTCGTAGACGGCAGCCTGCGCGCGGTCGACCACCTCGTCGACGTCGGCGCCGTCCGAGCCGTGGTAGCCCAACTGCACGATCCGAGTCCCGGCTTCCACGAGACGTCGCAGCACGGCCTTGCCGGCGACGATCTCGGCGTAATACCCCGCGTTTGCCGCGGTGGGGACAGTTGAGATCAAGGTATGCAGGTAGGGCGCTCCGCCGACGCGAAGCAACTCGCCGCGGCGTTCCAGTTCAGCCGACACGGTGATCGGATCGGCTGGCTCACCACGCCCGTAGAGGTCAAGGATGCTGTCGAAGACCACTTGATGAGCGGGACGGTAGAAGTCTTGACTCCGCAAGACCTCGACGACGCTGGCGATGGCGTCTTTGGACAGCAACATTCCGCCGAGTACGGACTGCTCAGCCGTAATGTCCTGCGGCGGCTGCCGATCGAAGGCCTGCCCGGCCACTTGCTCGCCGCGGTCGAACCGGACACCGCGGTCGTCAACCAGCGCCACCCCTGCGTCCCCCTTCGCCGACTCCCCAACGTTGCCTCGAACGCTTGTTCTACCCGATGACACTGACAGTGTCGGCTCGAACCGGTTGCGTAACCGTTCCTTCGGGTGTCGAGGGAGGCTAGGGGCGGTCTCGCGCGTTGAGCAAACCGGTGGGGATGCTGTCTGGGGACAGCCTGGGGACGCCTTCCGGACCGCTTGTCCACCGCTGCCCATGCCGGGGCACCTCATTGGGGACAGTCTGGGGAAAGCTCGCCAACATTGTGCGATTACCCCTGGTCAGATGCCCAAGTGCCGCTGTGGACAAGTTTTTCTGCCGCCGCGCGGCGTGTCCGTATTAAGCACTCTGCCCTGGCGTGTCGGTACCCACGACCACAGTCTGGATGCAGACTGCTGTTTTGAGGCACAAAAAACCGCAGTCTGCATCCAGACTGCGGTTTTTCGAGGAGCCGTGGGCTCAGTCGGCGGTGGTGACCTTCAGGGGGACGGTGACCGAGACGTCGGGGTGGAGCCGGACGGTGGCCTGGTAGGTGCCAGCCGACTTGATATGCCCACCGAGGTCGACGGCGCGCTTGTCCAGCGGGGGACCACCCGCAGCACGCACCGCATCCACCACATCGGCCGCGGTGATCGAGCCGAAAAGCTTGCCGCCGGATCGCGCGGCCTTCGCGGTCACCGTCACGGTCCCGAGTCCCGACAGCGAGCCGGCGACTTCCCGAGCGTGGTCGAGATCCCGGATCTGCCTTGCCTGCTGTGCCCGCCGGATGGTGGCCACCTGCTTCTCCGCACCCTTGGTCGCCACGATGGCCAGGTGCCGGGGCAGCAGGTAGTTGCGTGCGTAGCCGTCCTTGACCTGCACGAGATCGCCGGGTCCGCCGAGTTGGGGGACGTCAGCAGTGAGAATGATCTTCACGTGATCTCCTCCTCCTCGTGATCAACGTGCGGTCGAGGTATATGGCAGCAACGCGACTTCGCGAGCGTTCTTCACGGCGATCGCGACATCACGCTGGTGCTGACTACAGTTGCCGGTGACTCGGCGAGCCCGGATCTTGCCGCGATCGGAGATGTACTTGCGCAGCAGGCCGGTGTCCTTGTAATCGATGTAGACGCCCTTGTCCTTGCAGAAGACACAAATCTTCTTCTTCGGCTTGCGTACTGGCGGCTTGGCCATAACTCAACTGCTCCTACGGTGCTACGAGATGGTCTTAAACAATGCTGACACAGCTACCGACGTGACGAAGACCTAAAACGGTGGCTCGTCGTCGTACCCACCGGCTCCGTTGCCGGACCCAGCCTGAGGTGCCGAACTCCACGGGTCATCGGCAGCTCCACCTGAGGCGCCGTAGCCGCCCGACGAACTGCCCTGCCGGGTAGCGCGATTCACCTTCGCGGTGGCATAACGCAACGACGGGCCGACTTCGTCGACCTCCATCTCCATCACGGTACGCTTCTCGCCCTCTCGGGTTTCGAACGAGCGTTGCCGCAACCGTCCGCTGACGATGACTCGCATACCCCGGGTCAGCGACTCAGCGGTGTTCTCCGCAGCTTGCCGCCAGATATTGCACCGCAAGAACAGCGCCTCGCCGTCCTTCCACTCGCCGGTTTGGCGATCGAAAGTGCGCGGTGTGGAGGCCACCGTGAAGTTGGCTACCGCTGCACCGGAAGGGGTAAACCGCAGCTCCGGGTCAGCCGTCAGGTTTCCGATTACCGTGATAACGGTTTCGCCCGCCACGTCAGCCCTTTCTCGCGTCCCGTCGCAACACCTTGGTGCGCAACACCGACTCGCTCAGCGATAGTTGTCGGTCGAGCTCAGCTACCACGGCGGGGGTACACGACATGTCGAGTACCGCATAGATGCCCTCGGTGTGCTTGTTGATTTCATAGGACAGCCGGCGCTTGCCCCAGACGTCAACCTTCTCGATCCTGCCGCCCTGCGTCTTCACCACGCTGAGATACTGGTCCAGCGAGGGCGCCACAGTGCGTTCATCAAGTTGGGGATCGAGGATCACCATCATCTCGTAGCGACGCATAAAACACTGACCTCCTGTGGACTATTCGGCCACGGACTCTCCGTGGCAGGAGGAGCCGGCCCGCCAACGACCAGCCGGCGATCTAACCGTCACCGCACACAGCCGCGCGGCGACGGGCAGCAGGATAGCAACAGACCGCCCCGCGACAACAATCGCGGGGCGGTCTGAGAATCCGCCGTCGACCGAGCTTAGTAGCTCAAGGGGCCTATCGCCGCCCGAGAACCCAGCTCCGCAGCAAAGCGGCGGTCACACTGGCCAGCATCAGTACTGCCACAAAGATCGGCAGAGCAATGCGCTCCACACCGCTTGCCGGCAACGCAGACGCCCGACCAGCGGCGGCGACATCGTTGGCAGCGGCACTTTGCTTGCCCAGACCCGTACTGCCATTGCTCACTGACGGAGTGCCGAATAGATCAGCGGTCAACACACCGGCAGACAGCTTCCCGATACCCCCAGCGCCGGGACGGCTAATCGCGAGCAGATCGGCGTAGTTGAAATGGGGCATGCCGCTGTTGAAAGCGCCCAGCGTGAACGGGAAGTCAGTGGGCATCGTGGGACCGAAGAACGGCCCCGGGGCCGGTGCGGTCAGAGCAGGCGGCGGCGCCGCTGCTGGCCCGGGCTGCGCCCCGGGCTGTGCCTGCGCCGCAGCTGGCGGCGCGGCCGGTGCCGGCGCTACCTGCTGGCCGATTACCGGAACCTGGCCCAGCGCGCCCTTCAGCGGCGCGACAGCGGGCGAAATAATCTTGTCAACCGGACTGGCGACGGGCAACGGCTCTGCGGTCAGTTTGCATGCCGGAGCCATCGGTCCCATCATCTTGCGCAACGCTGGCGTGGCGTCGTAGGTGCGAGACCCGCTGGCGGGTACCTCGCCCACATCGGCCACTCGTAGATCGGCTAGCCGGACGCCCACTCGCTGTCCAGGTTCGCCACGTACCGTGTCCCCACAACTGCCCACCAGCATGGGCATAGGTGCTGATGCGAGAACAGGTGGGGGGGTGGAAACGGTAGAGGGTGCAGCAAAGGCCGCGAGGCCCCCTGCAAATGCGCTAGCAGCGCACAGTAACGTGGCTGCCCCCGCAACCGTGGTCACCCTCGCCCCTGTACCCATAGGTGCCTCCGTGTCGCTGTGTGCCTGACTGTGTCTTTAGAGTAACGACAATAGAGGCTCTCTGTGACGATAACCACTACTTTCAGCACATCGTGGTTACTCTATGCACTCGCTGTGTACGCTACGGGTACGCCGATTGCCCTCAAGCGACACCTCTAGGCTATAGATATGCGAATCGGTGCCCACGTCAGCGACAACGACCCGGTGACCGCGGCTACTCAGCGCAATGCTGCAGCGGTGCAGTTTTTCCTCTCCGATCCGCAGAATTGGCGCGCTCCGCAACCCCATCCACAAGCGGCGCAACTACTCGCCGCCGATCTGGCGGTCTACATCCACTCACCGTATGTGCTCAATGTGGCGTCGTTGAACAACCGCATCCGAATTCCCTCTCGCAAGCTCGTCATCCAGCATGCGACCGCCGCTGCGGAGATCGGCGCACGTGGTCTGGTAGTCCACGGTGGGCATCTCGCCAAGAACGAGGATCCCGCGCAGGGGGTTGAAAATTGGCGCAAGATGTTCGACCGGCAGTCTGCGGAAGGTGGTTTCGCCACCCAGATTCTGGTGGAGAACACCGCCGGCGGCGACAACGCGATGGCTCGGCGCTTTGATTCGCTGGCGCGGTTGTGGGATGCAATCGGTGGCTACGACGTCGGCTTCTGCCTGGACACCTGCCACGCATTCGCCGCCGGAGAAGACCTGTCCGATGCCGTTGATCGGATCATGGCTATCACCGGCCGGATTGATCTGGTGCACTGCAACAACTCCCGCGACGAGTTCGGCTCGGCACGGGACCGCCACGCACCGCTGCGCGAGGGCACCATCGATCCCGAGCAGCTGGTGGCAGTCTGCGCAGCGGCCAATGCCCCCGTCATCCTCGAAACCGACCCGGCCACCCAAGCCGACGACATCGCCTGGCTACGCGCTCAACTGGCGTAACCGCAATATCGACGCTGATAGGGAGACATATCCGGGTTAGCGGGCTGGGTTTTATCCCGGTATGTCTGCATATCCGGGTCAGGGCCGGTTGGGGGGCGGTAGATGCTGTGCAGGATGAGGGCAGCGAGTGCGACGACGGCGGCGTCACGGACAACGACGGCACCCAGGAACGGCTCGATGGGCAGGCCCTTATGCGCGGGGGTCAGGTAGTAGGCCATCCGCGGAACCCACAGCAGGGCATCGATTGCCATCCAAGCCAGCACCGGTTTCCACCGCGGTATCGCCAGCGCCGCCAGCGGGACCAGCCACAACGAGTACTGCGGGCTCCACACCTTGTTCACCAGCAGAAACGCAGCCACCACCAGGAAGCACAGCGCAGCCAGCCGAGGGGGACGCGGCGCCGTCAGAGCCACCCAGATGATCGCTGCACAGGCCAGCACGAACAGGGCTGCGCTGACCAGGTTCAGCGTGCGTACCTGGGCAAAACCAGGCCAGCCGGTGAACACGGATAGCACGGTGTACAGGGTGTCTGGGTCGGCGCCGCGCCGGCTGTTGAGCCGGAAGAACTCCGCCCATCCGGGCGGGAACAGCAACGCGATCGGCAGGTTGACCACGGACCAGGACACTGCCGCCGCGGCAACCGCGGTCAATCCGGCCCGTAGCCGCCCAGCACGCAGCGCCACCAGCACGATCGGGAGCAGCAGCAATGCCGGGTAGGCCTTGGTGGCGGCGCCCAATCCCAGCAGCACGCCGGCAAGCACCGGACGTCGCCGCGCCCACGCCAGCAGTCCCGTGGTGGCCAGCGCGGTAGCCAACACATCGAAGTTGGTGAACGCGTGCACGATCACCAGGGGTGACAATGCGGCCAGCGCGGCGTCCCAGGGGCGTCGTGGGGACAGCTTGACCAGCGCCCATATCGTCACCAGCCAGGCAAAGCTCAGACCTAACGCGCTGATGTGGAAATACACGATGGCCGGGGCGGAGGTGGGCAGCCAACCACTGCGACTGATCGCTATCCAACTCTGTGCGAGCTTGGCCGCCACCCACTGGTACATGCCGGTGAGCACCGGATATTCCATGTACCGCACCTGCTGATCGGGTTCACCTCGGTGCTCGACCCATGAGGCGGCGTAGGGGAACCCGGCCAGCCCGCGTTGATCCAACCGCTCGGCGGTGTAGAGCGGGATGGTGTCCGAGTAGCACATCGCCTTGTACTGGCGCCAGTCCCGCCAGTCCACCTGGAGCGCACCGGCGCTGTCCCGGTAGGTCTGCGCGCACGGAGCCTTGACCAGCCAACCCAACGCCAAGGTGATCGTCGCGAACAGCAGCACCACCCGAAGCGGGGTCCAGAACCAGTGCCGGCCGACGACGGCGTGGCGACCCAGCGGGCCACCGACGATCCGGCTGGCGCGGGCCGGCAGCGGATCGGCCCAGCTGGGCACCACACGTTGCCCCGCTGACCCGGCCTGCACATCAGGCTCCCCCTCGCCTCCCCGATATGTCTGCATACCGGGGACAACAGGGACAGCAAGGGTGGCGCGCGGTCCGATGGCCGTCAGGGAGCCTCGATCGACGCGACCAGCGAAGGAACCAGACGAGTCAGGTAAGTCGCCGGCGATCGGGGCTCGGATGGTCACGTGACGAGCAGGTGTTAGTAATGCCGCGGACGGCCCTGGTTGTCATCTGTCCCGCCCCCGTTGTCATTACCGAATCCCGCATTGTCATCACCGGGTGCGGCGCCATCGCAGAACGGGAAGCAGTTGCGTTGCGGCCTGGTGGTCCTGGTTGGCTTTTCCGTCGGCACCACCGGAACCGGGACGAAGTCCTCGGCGTTGGGATCCGGCGCGGTCGTCGGCGCGACATCGCGCGGCTTGGCCCGCGTCGGCGCCGGCTTAGGCTCCTCGACCGGTGGCGGCGCGGGACCGATCAACTTAAACGGTGGGAAGGTTTCCAGCGGCGTACCCATCAGATAGGAATTCATGAACCGCTGCCAGATCAAACCCGGAACTCCCCGGCCAAAGATATCGGCACCGTTGGCAGTCTTGATCGCCGTGTTGGCCGGATCACCAACCCAGACCGCAGTGGAGATCGACGGGGTATAGCCGACGGTCCAGGCCGCGGAGTTGTTGGTGGTCTCACCACGCTGCTGGGTACCGGTCTTGGCGGCCACCTGCCGGCCACCGGTCAGCGGGATCTGCGAGCTGCGGGCGACATCGGACAGCGTGGCGGTGACGTTGCGGGCCAGCTGGCTGTTGCGGTCGACGTCGACCTGGTCGAAAGCCTGCCGCGGCTTATCGAGGTGCTGGTACTCGACAGTGCCCCGGGAGCTGGTGTACTGGCGAACAAAGAACGGTTCATGCCGCATCCCGTCGGCGGCGAAGGTCGCGTAAGCGCTGGCCATATCGAACGTGTGCACCGGGTACTGGCCCAGGGTGATGCCGACTCCGGGGGCTCCGGTATCCGATTCGGACATCGCGCGCTTGCCGTTGATCTGTTCCGGGATCCCTGCCTGGATCGCGGCGTCCCGGATCGCTTGCGGTCCGACGTCCTGGGCCAGCCGAACGAAGGCGGTGTTGACCGACTTGGTCATCGCGTCTTTCAACGTCAGCTGGGGGTAATTCTTGCTTTCCGAGTTCGCGTACGAACGGCCGTCGATGATCACCGGGGAGCTCCCGTCGTACTTCGAGTTCATCCCGATGTCGCGTTCCAGCGCCGCCAGCATGGTGAACGGTTTGAACGACGAGCCCGGGCTCCACGCCGGGCCACCGGCCAGATCGAAGCCATTGCCGTCCGATCCACCGTAATAAGCGATCACCGCTCCGCTGCGCGGATCGATCGCGACCAGTGACGAGTGGAGGTTGGCCGGCTGCCCCCGCAGTTCGGTTCGGACGGCGTCGCGGGCCAGTTGCTGGGCCCGCGGATCGATAGTGGTGATGATCTTGCCGCCGTTGACGGCCAGTTGCGCGCGGCCGACGCCCTGTTTGTCCAGCTCGTCCATCACCCGGTCGATGATGTGCGCCCGATCGTCGGTCGGTTGGCCGGGAGCTGCGCTGGGCGGCACGGTCTGCGGGTACATCCCGACGCTGCGATCTGCCGGAGACAGCCAACCCTGCTCCACCATGCCGTCGAGCACGAAATTCCACCGGGCCTGCGCCTGTGCCAGGTTCTTGGCCGGGTCCAGCACGGACGGTGATCTGATCACGGCGGCAAGCACTGCTGCCTCCGAGACTGTCAGATTCTGCACATCCTTGTGGAAGTAGGCCTGGCTGGCAGCCTGGATGCCGTAGGCACCGCGGCCGAAATAGATCGTGTTGAGGTAGTCCTCGAGGATCCGGTCCTTAGATTCTTGCTTGGTGAGTTTGGCCGCGAGGATCATCTCCCGGAACTTGCGGAAGATGCTGTACTCGTCGTGCCCGGTGGCCACCTTGATGTATTGCTGGGTGATCGTGGAGCCACCACCACTGCCACCGTTGGCCTGGCGCCAGGTTGCCCGCGCGATGCCCACGATGTCGAAGCCGGGATTGGATCGGAAGCTGCGGTCCTCTGCCGCCAGCACGGCATTCTGCACCCGCATGGGCACCTGCGACAGGCTGACCGGAACCCGGTTGCCGTCCTCCGGGACGTATCGGCCGACCTCGGTGGTCCCGTCGCTGGCCATGATCGAGGTGACCTGCTTGCGCTCTGCCGTCAACGCCGCCGGCGAAGGCACGCTGAGGAACATCCAGCCAGCGAAAAATGCCAGCACCGGCAGCAGCATGCACAACAGCAGGCCACCTAGCACGATCTTGGCCGGCCGGCGCAACCGTGGGGGCCAGTGCGACGGCCAGCGCGGTGGCCATCCCCCGCCGCCTCCCCCAGAGCTGGTGGAGCCACCGCCGTACCTCCGGCCAGGGCTGTATGCCGGTCCGGGCCAGCCAGGCTGTACCGACGGGGCGGCTGGCGGGGTGGGGTGGGTGAGCAGCTCGGGTTCCCCGTCGAGCGCCATCAGCGGTGTCACTATCCGTTCGTGGGCTCGGGAATGAGTGGATCGGGGCTGGTCTGACCGGCCTTGGGGAAATAGTTCAGGTGGCCAGTCCTGCCCCGGAGATCCCGAAGTCCAGGGACCGCCACCCGGGATGGGGTGTCGGCGCCCGTCGTGTCGCTGGTTGCTCACGCGTTGTCCTCCCAGACCGGTATTCGGGTCGCGAGAGTTCTGCAGGGGGCCACGCTAGCCAGGGCGGCGCATCGGCCCGGCGGCGGGTTGCTTCGGCTGAGCCGGGCCTCCAACGGCTACGGTGCGTTACTCGGCGTTACTCGGCGTTACTCCGCCGCGGTTCGCCGGCGAGACCGCCTACTGCCTACACCGCTGGTTCCCAGGACGTACGACTGCACAAGATGGTTCCAGGTGCACGTGCGGCACACCTCGACGACAAACACGCTGAACTCCTCGTACAGCGTCGCCATGCGGTTGAGCTCGTCGGCGCTCCGGGCCGACCCAGCGGCGTGCTTGAGCTCGTCGCCGTAGACCCACGACACCAGCGTCAAAGACTCTTTGCGGCACATAGGGCAGGTCAACGAGCTGGGCTCGCCGTGGAACTTCGCCGCGCGTAGCAGGTACGGGGTCGCGTCGCAGACCTCCGCGAAGCCGATCCGGCCGGCGTAGACCTCGGCGAGCAGCGCACGGCGCTGCAACGCGTAGTCCACCACCTGTCGTTGGGTCCGCATGCTTCACAGCGTACGCACCCGATGGGTGATCACCGTTCGGGCGTTCGGGCGGTACCGCTGCTGATCATCTGCGTAGTGATGTATCGCCGCGATATAGTGAGGCTATATATCGCCATCGAGCAGAGTCAGTGGCCAATGAGGTTCCCGGGGGGCCGCGTGCTGGAACTAGCCGTGTTGGGGGTGCTCCATGACTCCCCCATGCATGGCTATGAGCTGCACAAACGACTTACCGGACTACTCGGAACGTTCCGGGCCTGCTCGTTCGGCTCGCTGTACCCCACGCTACGCCGATTGCAGCGCTCCGGCTTTATCGTCGAGGACGAAGCGGCGGCCACGGAGCTGCCCGCAGGACGGCCGACGAGTTGGTCGCGCCGCAGCCGGCGGGTGTACCGGCTCACCGCTGACGGCAAAGAACGCCTGGACACCCTGCTGTCCGATGCCGGCCCGCAAACCTGGGACGACCACGGGTTCGGGGTCCACCTGGCCTTTTTCTCCCGTACCCCTGCCGAGGTGCGGATGCGCATCCTGGAGGGCCGGCGCCGGCGCGTCGAGGAACGCCGCGAGGGATTGCGCACCGCGCTGGCCCGTACCGGCGATCAGATCGACCGCTACACGCTCGAACTGCACCGGATGGGTCTGGAAACCAGCGAGCGTGAGGTGCGCTGGCTCAATGAACTGATCGCCCATGAGCAGGCGAACCCACCACCGTCACAAGACGACTGAAAGGGCGGATCATGACCGCAAGCCGTGACGCCAGCTGCCCGATCCGGGTCGCCGTCGTGGGCGTCGGCAACTGCGCTGCGTCGCTGGTCCAGGGGGTGCACTACTACCGCAACGCCGACCCGGAAGCCCGCGTACCCGGCCTGATGCATGTCCGTTTCGGCGCTTACCACGTGGGCGATCTCCAGTTCGTCGCCGCATTTGATGTCGACGCCAAGAAGGTAGGGCGGGATCTTTCCGAGGCCATCATCGCCAGCGCGAACAACACCATCTCGATCTGCGATGTGCCACCGCTGGGCGTCACAGTCTCGCGCGGCCACACGATGGATGGGTTGGGGCAGTACTACCGGGACGTCATCACCGAGTCCGACGAAGAGCCGGTCGATGTGGTGGAGGTGCTGAGCGAGTCGCGGGCTGACGTGCTGGTGTCCTACCTACCGGTGGGCTCGGAACAGGCGGACCGGTTCTACGCCCAGTGCGCGCTGGACGCCGGCGTGGCGTTCGTCAACGCCCTTCCGGTGTTCATCGCCTCCGACCCGGTGTGGGCCGACAAGTTCACCGCGGCCGGGGTGCCCATCATCGGCGACGACATCAAGTCTCAGGTGGGCGCGACGATCACGCACCGGGTGCTGGCCAAGCTGTTCGAAGACCGTGGGGTGGAGCTGCTGCGCACCTACCAGCTCAACTTCGGCGGGAACATGGATTTCATGAACATGCTCGAGCGCAAGCGCCTCGAGTCGAAGAAGATCTCCAAGACCCAATCGGTGACCTCGCAGGTGCCCCACGAGATGGAGAAGGCGGCGGTGCACATCGGGCCGTCGGACCATGTGCCGTGGCTGGACGACCGCAAGTGGGCCTACGTGCGGCTGGAGGGCCGGGCGTTCGGCGACGTGCCGCTGAACATGGAGTACAAGCTGGAGGTCTGGGATTCGCCCAACTCCGCCGGCGTCATCATCGACGCGATCCGGGCGGCGAAGATCGCCGCAGACCGGGGTGTCGGCGGGCCGATCATCTCCGCGTCGTCATATTTCATGAAGTCACCGCCGGTGCAATGTTCCGACTCCGATGCGTTCGCCGCCGTCGAAGCCTTCATCCGCGGCGACCTGGACCGCTGACCCCCGCTCCCTCCGGGCGTGTCGCTCCCTCATGCCGGGCGTGTCAGTAAGTTGTGCCTGGTGTGTCGTGCGCTCCTGCCCGGCGTGTCGCTCTCTCCTGACCAGGTGATGTCGTGATCCAACTGCGGTGCACCGAGCTTGCTGGCCGGATCGACGAGCATGTGATCGACAGCGAGTTACTCCGGGACAACTATTTAGGCGATCCTGCGCGCCGTCCGTTGTGGGTGTACGTGCCCCCCGGTTACGACGACTCGGAGCAGAGCTACCCGAGCATCTACGTGATCCAGGGATACACCGGGCAGCTGGCCATGTGGGCCAACCGCAGCGCCTTCCGGCCGACGTTTCCGGAAGCCGCTGATGCGCTGTTCGCCACCGGTGACGTCCCCCCGGCGGTGCTGGTGTTCGTCGACGCATGGACGGCATATGGGGGCAGCCAGTTCGTCGACTCTCCCGGCACCGGGCGCTACCACAGCTACCTTTGCCAGGAGGTCGTGCCGTTCGTCGACGCGCGGTACCGGACGCTGGCCGACCGGGCGCACCGGGCGATCACCGGCAAGTCCTCCGGCGGCTTCGGCGCCATGATCACGCCAATGCTGCGGCCGGACCTGTTCGGAGCGCTGGCCAGTCACGCCGGGGACGCGCTGTACGAGCTGTGCTACCTCGCCGAGTTCGGCAAGTCGGTGCGCCACCTTCGCGACTATGACGGCGACATCTCTGCCTGGTGGACCGAGTTCCAGTCCCGGACCCCGTTCACCAAGTCAGCCGATGAGCATCTGCTGATGATGCTGGGCATCTCGGCATGTTTTTCCGCCCGCGACGACGGCACCCCCGAGCTGCCGTTCGACCCGCATACCGGGATGCTGCGGCCGTCGGTGTGGCAACGTTGGCTCGACTGGGATCCGGTACGGATGGCGCCGCGGTATGCCGAGGCGCTGCGTTCGCTGCGGGCCGTGTGGCTCGACGCCGGCACCCGGGACGAGTGGTTCCTCGACGTGGGCGCGCAGGCCTTTCGCGCGGCACTGCGCGATGCGGGGCTACCCGATGAGCGAGTGCGCTTCGAGCTGTTCGACGCTGGCCACAGCCGGATCGACTACCGCTACCCGCTGGCGTTGGCGTGGCTGTGCCACCACATCACTGACCCACCCGCCTGACGGCCTCCAGGCATCGGCAGACACTGCCGCTGCCAGCGCTATTGTGGCCTTCGTGCGGGCGTCCACCCTGCTTGCCGCAATCCTCGTGATCGCCGGCGTCGCGCTGCTCACCGTCGGCGTGCTCGGCTGGCGCCAGCTGCTACCACGCAACCGCTTCGCCGGCGTCCGCACTCCCGCGACGTTGCGCTCAGACGCCGCGTTCGTGACGGCGAACCGGGTGGCTGCGCCTCCGGTGCTGGCAGCGGGCACACTGTGCACCGTCGGAGGCGGGCTGGCCTCGGGGGCGGCTGGTCCAGCGCTCACCGTCATCGTGTCGGTGACCGGTGCCGGCGCGGTAGGGCTCTTGCTGGCCGGCGGATTGCTGGGCCACCGGGCTGCAGCCGCCACCGTGCCACCACGGCCGGGTGGTTGCGCCGGCTGCAGCTGTGGCGGCGCAGGCTGCACCGCACCGTGAGCTGCCAGCACGGGCATCAGCTTCGATCGTGATACCGGCATGCAGCGATACGGTTTCGCCCTCGGTGCGATCAGCTCCGGCTGCCGGGTCCGCCTTTGAACGGGCCAACGACGTCGGTGGTGATCCAGCCTCCATAGAAGTCGCCAGGCTGCGGCGTCACGGGCTCGCCGTCCACGGTCACCTCGTCGAACGGGCCGGCGTACACGGCGACCCGGTCGTTGAGCTGCGGGTAGCGCAGGTCAGGCTGCGGGTACCACCATCCGGCATCGCGCAGCACTGCGACGCCGGGCACGTCGACATCGACGTAGCAAGCCTCGCCCTTCCACTCGCACATCGTCAGCCGTGATGACGGCAGCAGCGGTACCCGGAATTCCGCACGAGGCAGGTAGTAAGTCGGGGGATGCGAGGTCTCCAGCACCCGGACCACATCATCGGTGTCGACCATGAGGACGCCGCCGTGCACGATCCGGACCCGGCGCGACACCCGCTGCGCTCGGGGCGGCCGCGGGTAGTCCCACACCGACTCCTGACCCGGCCCCACCGGCCAGCGAGGCTCCCGACCTGCCGGTTTTGCCTTCAGCGGGTTACGGCGCACGGCACGAGCTTACGGATGCGCGTATGTCCGCTCTCCCCGAGCGGCCGTATGGGCGATTCATCACGATTTCCGAAACAGCTTCCGGCATGGTGCCGATACGGACACTGTCAGTGATTGGGCGCCCCGGCAATGTGGCGAGCAACTGTCCCGGGGCCGATCAGATCGGAGGTCCGGCTGTGCGCAGTAGCCCTGTCCACGCCACCCAGCCCGGCACTGAGGCTTTCATTGAGGCGCTGTTGGTTTTGATCGAGCGGATAGCCGAAGCCCGCCGACTAGGTTCGGCAGCCGAGCTGCTGCACTCGGATGACCCGCTGGCGGCGGCGCAGTACCGGCTGGCGCTGTGGGAGCCCGTCGAGCACGCTTACCTCGACGTGGCCGCCTTCGCGCTCGCGGCAGTCTGAGCTCCGCGCACCGCGGACTATCTGTCGACGCGCGAGCATCGTCAGCAGGGTCCGGTTGGTGGGATTTCGTCGGGCGAATCGGCGCGCCAGAGTGCAGCTTGACCTGATGGAAAATAGCGCCGTGCACCGTGGCGTCCGGCATCGCTTTCTGGCATTCGTTTCCTCGTAGAACGGCCCCTACATTCTTTAGGTCGTCGCTGCTGGGACAGGTCGGCCGAGGAAGGCGACCAGCCGGTCGATGGCGGCGGCGTCCTCGGCGACCGGCTGGGCTGGGGCGAACCGGCCGGCGCGGGACGAGGACGACAGCTGGGTGCAGACGAAAGCCAACGCCTGTTCTGCCAGCTCCTCAGGTAGCTCAGCGGGCTGGCCGGTCGCTTGGGCGAGGTCCCAGCCGTGAGCGAGAAGATCGGCGATGCGGATCTGCAGCCGATCCGCGCCCGAGGCAGTCCCGAGCGGACCCTGGTATGCCCGCTCGAAGACACCGGGCTGCTCGAACGCAGCCTGCAACGCCGCACCGGTGTCGCGGTACGCCCCCACAGGATCGTCACCGAGATGGTCGGCGCCCCGTTCAGGTGGGGGCTGATCTCGCAGGAGAGCGGCAAAGACCAGGTTTCCCACGACCAGATGGTTGACCAGGTCACGCACGGTCCACTCGGTGCAGGGGGTTGGCGCTGACCACTGGTCGTCCCGCACGTTGGCGATCAGCTGGCCGACGGCGCTCAGCGCCTGGCCGAGTTGCTCGACGGATGGTGGAGGCGGTGGGGCGTCACTCATCTGAAGTTCCCCTCAGCTCGACACAAGGACACCAACGTCGTCACGGTGGCCCAGTTGCGCACGGTGGCGGACCCAGTGGCGGCGAGCGGGCCACCACCCCGCGCCAGCTGGGCGGCCAGCTCGCTGCGTCCGATGCCGTCCGGAGTATGCAAGTACAGGGTGCGGCCGATGACTGTGGCCGCATCTCGACTGCCCTTGTCGCTTGCCCGTTGCTGGGCCGCGGCGATGACAGCAAGCTGCTCAGGCCCGATCTGCTCGCTGGTGAATGCGGCGTGCAGATGCCGGGGATTGGTCTCGTCGGGGTAGGGGTTATCCGCGACCGCCTGTGACAGCTCGTCCCGGGACAGCACCACCACTCTGGTCGCCACCCCGAGGGTCTCGACGATGGCCCGCTCCAGCGCGGTGGCGATGGCGGCGGTATCAGCGTCGGCGGTGCGGAACACCACGTTGCCACTCTGGATGTAGGTGGCCACCTCGGTGTGTGCCAGCGAGGTGACGACCGCGCGCAGGTCGGCCATCGCGATCCGGTTGCGGCCACCGACGTTGATGCCGCGCAGCAGCGCAACATGGGTGCGCATGCGAGCATCCTGCCGGATGATTACCGCTGCCGACCAAGCGCCGGTCGTCAACCTCGCCCTCCACACGGCTAGGAACCCTGGGGCAGCGTGTCCAGTCCCAACCTCGCTGGGACGCCGCGGGCATGACCGATCTCGGCGGACCGGCGAAGCACGATGAGGTGCAGCAGGATTGACAGCGGCACGAAGAACGCCGGGATGAGGCTCAGCGGTAGCTCCAACATGGGTGCGGTGGTGACCGCACCGGCAAGCAGGCCGAATCGTCCGGGTGCGCTGAGCACGCCCATGGTCACCGCAACGATGAGATCGGCGATACCGGCAATGCACCACCCGACCACGATCCGTCTGGCGGCGGGCGTACCGGATGCGGCAATCATGGCAACGAACGGCGCCGCAAGCCCAACGAGCACATCACCGACCCCGGCGGGCAACGCGAAGCTGGCCGGCAGCTTGTCGTAGGCGTAGTAAATGAGGAACTCCGCGCCGGCAACCCGCCAGAGCTGGATGCCGATCAGCCAGCGCAAATCGGCCTTGAACAGCAACCGCCGGAACTGGCTGGACAGCACGTAGGCCAGCACACCCACCACCAACGGCACCATGAGGGCGACCCCGATGGGGAGCGGCAAATCGGAAGGCCCCGCCCGCAACAGGCCGAACAGCGACACGCCGAATGCGGCCACGAACCATGCCGCCAGGCAGGCGATGACCACAAGCCGGGTGCCGGACAGAGAGGTATCAGCAGTATCAGATGGCGTGGATGACATGGTCGCTCCTCAGGCAGTGACTTGAAGTTTGCAAGTGACTGGAGTTCACGGTAGACATAGAGAGTTGTAAAAAGCAAGTCACTCGGGAGGAGGATGTGCGTGCCTCGCGTACCTGACGCGGCCGAACGCGGATCCGGCTCGAACAAGGCGGGACCGCGGTCACCGTGCCCGGTTGCCGGTGCCCTCGACCTGGTGGGCGATCGGTGGACCCTGCTGATCCTTCGGGACCTGCTGCGCGGCATGAGCCGCTACGGGCAATTTCTCGCCTCGCCGGAGGGGATTTCCACCAACCTGCTCGCCGATCGGTTGCAGCGGCTGGAACAAGCAGGCCTGGTCACCGCCGTACCGTACAGCCAGCACCCGGTCCGGATGGATTACCGCTTGACCCCGGCCGGCCAGGCATTGAGCCCGGTAGTGGATGCGTTGGCGACCTGGGGGCTGGCCCACCTGCCGGGAACCCGCCCGCTGCTTGCTCCCAAGTCGAACCCGACCACCGAATGACTTCTAGTTCAGGACCGGATCAGCAGGGTAGGTGGCCAGCAGTGCTAGCGGCAGGCCCTGACGGCGCAGGATCCGGCTCCACAAATCGGTACCCGGCGGTGAGAGCACATCGTCGGGCAAAGCCGGGACGACCACCCAGTCCCCGCGGTCGATCTCAGCTTGCAGCTGACCTGGCACCCAACCCGCGTAGCCGGCGAACACCCGCAATCCCCGCACTCGCGAGGCCATCAACTCCGGGTCGGCATCCAGGTCAACCAGGGCCAGCGAACCATGTACCTTGATCATGCCCTCGGTGTGCTCGGCGTCTACGCCGGCGGGCAGCGCGGCCACGCACAGCGCGGCACGTTGCTGCATCGGCCCTCCGACGTACAGGGCCCGCGGCACCGTGGCAAGCGCTCCCCATAAGGGCAGCACGTCGCCCACCGGCACATCGCTAGGCCGGTTGAGCACCACGCCGACCGTGCCCGCCGAAGGCTGGTGCTCGATGATCAGTACGACGGTCCGGTGAAAGTTGGGATCCCGCAGCCCCGGCGCAGCGACCAGCGCCGAACCCGGTTCCACCACGTCCACCGTCTTCACCTCACCCGCTTGCTGGTACGCGTTCATGGTCTCGCATATCACAGGGATCACACCAGAGCGAGCAGGACCGATAGCCTGCATCCTCGTGACGCCGTCGCACATCGAAACGCACCCGGAGGTTGCCGGCCAACCCGGTTTCCGGCAGCTGATGAGTACTGCCGGATTCAAGCGGTTGTTGACCTCGCGGTTCGCCGCGCAATGGGGCGACGGAGCCTTCCAGGCTGGGCTGGGTGGAGCCGTGCTGTTCAATCCGGAACGGGCGGCTACCCCGATGGCAATCGCGGCCGGGCTTGCCGTGCTGTTCCTGCCGTACTCGCTGGTGGGTCCCTTTACCGGGGCGCTGCTGGACCGCTGGGATCGCCGCCGGATCCTGATCGTGGCGAACTTGCTGCGTGCAGTGCCGATCCTGCTGGTGGCGATCGCAGTCGGGGTCGGGATAGCCGGCCCCCTGTTGTACCTGGGCGCACTTTTGGTCACCGGATTGAGCCGGTTCGTGCTGGCCGGGCTGTCTACGGCGTTGCCCCATGTGGCACTACGACAGCAGCTGGTTCCGGCCAACGCGCTGGCAGCCACCGTTGGCTCGGCAGTCACTGTTGCGGGCGGGCTGAGCGCTCTGGGCTTGCGCGCTGTGATCGGGCCGGACAACACCGGATCCGCTTGGGTGACGGCGAGCGCCGTGCTGGGTTCGGTGATCGCGGCGGTGGCCGCGGCCGGTTTCCAGCGCGGCCAGTTGGGTCCTGACCAGACCAGTGCACCAGCGCCGGCCGTGATATCCCATGGGCTGCGCGACGGTGTGCTGGCCGCGGCTCGGGTGCCGAGTGTTGCTGCCGGCCTGACCGCGTTGCTCGCCCATCGGCTGTCGTTCGGGGTGGCGAGCTTGGTGGCGCTGCTGCTGTATCGCAATTCCTTTGCTTCGCATGGGCTGCTGCGCGCGGGGCTGTCCGGCGTTTGCGAACTACTCGTCGCCGGGGCGGCCGGCCTGTTGCTCGCGGCACTGCTGAGCCCGCCGCTGGTGGCCCGCTTCGGCCGGGAGCGCACGGTTCGGGGCGCACTGGTGGTGGCCGGGCTAGCGATCTTGGTGCTGGGCCTACCGATGACGATGTCGACGATCCTGGCTGCCGCCTTCGTGCTCTCGACCGCCGGTCAGGTGGTGAAGCTGAGCCTGGATGCCACCGTGCAGGCCGATGTGTCCGACGACGCGCGGGGTCGGGTCTTCGCGCTGTATGACACCGTGTTCAACGTTGGCTACGTGCTCGCTGTCGCGATCGCCGCCACCGCGGTGCCCTTCAATGGCCACGCCCCCGACTTGCTGCTGGTTCCTGCTGCCCTGTACCTCACGGCCGCTGTGGTGCACACCCTCATCGCCGCGTCCCCATCGCTCAGCCGACCCGATCTGGAGACATAACGGGCTAATGCGGGCTGTCTCAGCCGGTTACGGAGATATATCGGGGCGACAGCCGAACGGCGAGAAGGGGGATCTGAGCGGCGGACCAGGGGGAGATGAGCCAGGGTGTGGTGGTGGCCAGCGTGACAACGGCTGGCCAGGGCGCCCAGTGGAACTCGACTACCTCGGTGGGGTCGGGGTCGGGCTCGCCTTCGGCGTTGGCCACCAGCACCGGGCAGAACTCGTTTTCCACGACGCCGTCGGGTGCCACCGCCCGGTAGCGGAAGTCGGGCAGGATCACCTCCGGGCGGGTCAATCGCAGCCCCAATTCGTCGGCAAGCCGCCGGGTTGCAGCGTCGGTGTCGGACTCGCCGGGCAGCGGATGGCCGCAGCAGGTGTTGCTCCACACCCCGGGCCAGGTCTTCTTGCTGATCGCACGCCGGGTCATCAACACCCGGCCGGAGCCGTCGAAGACGTAGCACGAAAATCCCCGGTGCAGCGGGGTTTCGCCGTGGTGGACCTGCGACTTGGGCAGCTGCCCGATCGGGTGGTGATCCTCGTCGAGCAGCACGACGGGTGTGTTGTCCGCGGGCCGGGTGGTCACGGCGATCAGAGCCCGGTGTACCGGATTGCGGTGGCGAGCGCAGCGAGATCCAAATCTGCGTCGAACTGTTTTTTCAGCGTGAGTCGGCCCTCGGCGGCCCGAGCC
>Ga0213881_10000377_pt1 | contig 30494 bp, 23 predicted proteins | sample BarmaccoBMER_R08_FD_160104 | JGI IMG/M metagenome (GOLD analysis project Ga0213881, IMG submission 160104) | Barbacenia macrantha exposed rock microbial communities from rupestrian grasslands, the National Park of Serra do Cipo, Brazil - ER_R08 ...
CTCTTCGGCATCGCCGGATTTCTCGAGGCGCCGAATGTTGCCCCGTTCCGCACATGCACGCGCAGCTACGTGCGTTCGTTGTGGGACAAATGGTGGAGACATCGCGACCGCTTCGCGAGATTGATCCTGCCGCCGAAACTGTGGAAAACCAGCGGTGCCCGGCCGCTCAATCATCCACATCGCCGCCTCGGCGCCCTCGCTGCGTTGCTTGGGGCGTGGAAGAGGTTTTCAGTTGTGGCCAGCCGCGGCTCGGCGGGTGCGGTGGCGGAATTGTTGAGCGGTTTGCACCATCCATTTTGGAGTGTGCACTACACGCTTTTCGCCGAACCGGCCGCGAGCGCGAGCGCGCTGATCGGCGAATCGCGCATCGCCGACATCCTCGCCAACGTCATTTACCCGCTGCGGCTGAGTGAGGAGCGCGAAGTTTGGAATGATTACCGCACGCTTCGGGCGCAGCTCTCAAACCAGTCGGTCCGCATCGCGGCGGCGCGCCTTTTCGCGGATGACCCGCGTCAGCGCGAATTTCTGCGCCTGCTGGCCGCCCAGCAAGGCTTGTTGCAAATCTACGAAGACTTTTGTTTGCGCGACGCCTCTGATTGCGCGCAATGCCCATTCCCGGAACAAGTGCGCAAATGGTGAGCGGAATTGCAATCTCCCATCTCAAATCTACAGTCTGAAATTCCGCTTCGCGGGTGTAGTTCAATGGTAGAACGCCAGCTTCCCAAGCTGGACACGAGGGTTCGATTCCCTTCACCCGCTTTCCCTCGTGATTGGCGATTCAGAACGTGCAACCGCACAAACGGCGGCGGAAAATCATAACAGGTCCGCTGAAATGGAAAGCCACCTTGCTTCTGATCAACTTTCTGTAGACCTGCCTCGCGTGCGTGCGCGATATTTGCATCGAACAACTAAACGAATATGCGAGCGACCATTGCATTGCTTCTAACTTCAGTCGGCCTCGTGCTCGGCATCTTCGCTCTTGCGCCGGTCAATTTTGCGGCATCAAATCACGCTGCCGCTCTCCCGCAGTTGGGCAATCCGCGATCGCCGATCCGTCATCTCATCGTCGTGGTCGGAGAGAATCGCAGCTTCGACAACGTGTTCGGCACGTATATGCCGGCTGGATCGCAGACGGTCTGGAATCTGTTATCCCAGGGAATCGTGCAAAATACGGGCGAGCCTGGAACAAAGGTGGCCGTCGCTGCGCAGCAACAAGCCACCGACAGCGGTACCTATCAGCTGAGTCCTGCGCAATCGGGTCCTTTCGCGCTCCTACCACAACCGAGCACCACTCTCGATGCCTTGGAATTGCCACCTTGCTATCTCGACCCGCTCGCATTCTGCAGCGACATCGGCCTGGACCCGACTACGCAAGGGCTCCTGAAAGCCAAGGGCAGCGGACAACCGTTCTTTTTCCTCGGGCAACATCCTGTTCCAGATTGCCGTTATCCGACCAATTTGCCCAATGCTCCTTACTGGCTGATAGGCACTTCCAGTCTGCGCCAGTGCAGTGACTCGGCCGCGGCGATCGCGAACACCACCTACACCGGCAACACGGGCGATCCGGTTCACCGTTTCTATCAGATGTGGCAGCAATCGGACTGCTCACCCGCCAACATCACGGCGGAAAATCCCAGTGGTTGCAGGCACGATCTCTACACCTGGGTCGCGATCACGGTCGGCTGGGATTTTACCGGTCCGCCCACAACCGACGAGGACACCTATCAGGGCGGCGTGGCGATGGGATTCTATAACATGGCGCAGAATGATTTCCCCTACTTCCTTGATCTCGCCTACAACTACGCAATTAGCGATAACTACCATCAACCTGTGATGGGCGGTACCGGCCCGAACTCGCAATTCATGTACACGGGCGACGTTTACTACTTCACGGACGTCAATGGGAATCCAGCGCAGCCTGCCTCTAGCCTGATCGAGAATCCGAATCCAGAGAATAACACGAACAACTACTACGTTAACGACCAGTTCGGCCAGGTAGATCCAGGTAGTACCGGCGTCGCTTTCACCAATTGCTCGGACACGACGCAACCAGGTGTTGCACCGATCGTGAGCTACCTTCACGCGCTACCCTACCAGCCGTTTAAGAACGGCAACTGCGATTCGAACCACTGGTACCAGGTCAACAACGATTATCCGTACTACACCACCAAAGGTACGGTGATCAGCAGTAGCGACAAGCTGGAGTTCCCCGCCGGACCTGCCTTTTCCATCGGACCGCAGACGTTGCCGACCATCGGTGACGCGCTCTCAGCCCAGAACGTTTCCTGGAAGTACTACGGCGGCGGCTTCGCGGAAGCGGCGGGCGCGTTTAAGTACAACCAACTCTACTGCGCGATCTGCAACGGCTTCCAATATGCCAGGTCAATCATGACCACCTCTTTGCGTCAGAATTTGGTCGACCTTTCGCAGTTCTACACTGACGTGGCGAATAACCAGCTGCCGGCCGTTTCGTTCATCAAACCGGACTGGCTGCTCGACGGGCATCCCGGCACTTCAACGCCTCCGTTGTTCGAGGCTTTCGTGCGGAAAATCGTGAACAGCGTCAAGGCCAGCGAAGCCTGGAGCGATACCGCGATCCTGATTACCTTTGATGAGTCCGGCGGCAATTACGATTCTGGCTACATTCAGCCGATCGACTTCTTTGGCGATGGACCCCGCACCGTGTTGATCGCCGTCTCGCCATTCGCAAAACAAGGTTACGTCGATCACACCTATGCCGATCACGCTTCGATCCTGAAGTTCATTGAGTGGAACTGGAATTTGGGTCGGTTGTCGGCGCGCAGTCGCGACAATCTGCCGAACCCGGTCACATTAGCGAACGCTCCGTACTTCCCCACAAACAGTCCCGCGGTAGGCGATCTGCAAACCATGTTTGATTTCCCGAGTACGCTGCCAGGGCCGACGCCCACGCCGACGCCGCATCGCCGGCCAACACCGCATCGGACTCCAACCCCGCACCATCGACCAACTCCGCGAATCCATTGATTCCCCTTAGCCGTCATAACCAAGGCACGTTGTGCATCGTGCCGGGTTCACGCTTACGCGCCCCCGCTGAGGCGAACTTTGTACTCAAACATTCCGGGCGCATTGAGACGCGCGCGGGAACAAGATGGCAGGCGCGGCCTGACCCGGCCAATTCGAAGCGCGTACTCTTCTGACGCTTGAGCCGCGAAGCTTATGCCGCGTCGTAGTCTTGCTGCGTTCGCGATTCCTAGTACATGATTCGCGCTCACTTCATGGCGTCTGAAGGCAGCAGCGATTGCGGCAATCGCTGGATTATCGCGGCCGCCGCAGTGCTGATGCTCGTCCCAGCCGGCGCAACGTCCGCGTGGAGCCTTTTTGAGCGGCAGCTGGTTCGCATCTACTATCCAGGCCAGCTCGACAGGGTAACACTCACCTTCACGCTCGCGACGGCGACGTTCGGTATTTCAGCATTTCTTGGCGGTCTGTGGATGGGTCGTGTGACGCCACGAGTGGTTGGCGTCGCCGGTGGTTTTCTTTACGGGCTTGGCGTGTTTCTCGCCGCCTTCAGCGGCCACGACCTTACGTTTCTGTACCTCTGTTACGGCGTCGTCGGCGGCATCGGTAAAGGGTTGATCTATATCGTGCCGATCGCGGTTTTACTTAAATGGTTCCCCGATATGCGCGGCCTCGTCACGGGAATTGGATTGATGGGCCTGGGTGCCGGCGAGTTGCTGATCGCACCGCTCGCATCTGATATAATCGCCGCCCGCGGCGTACTCTCGGCCTTCGGCATCCTGGGGGTACTTTATGGTCTCGTAGTGATCACGATGGCTTTGTTCATGAAGAACCCGCCCAGCGGTTACCAGGTGAAAACGCCGCGCCGTTCAGCTGCGCACGCGGCGCATCCTGCCACGCGCGCGTTCACGCTGCGCGAAGCTGTCCGCTCATGGCAATGGTACGCCCTTCTCGCGATGCTGCTGCTCAACGCAACCGCCGGCTACGCGCTGTTGTCGCAGGCCGCGTCCATGTCGCGCGCGATGACTGGTGCGAGCGTGGTGCAAGCGACTGCCCTCGTAAGCCTGATCGCAATCCCTAACGCTGCCGGGCGCGTGCTTTGGCCGTGGCTGTCCGATCACATTGGTCCGCGCCGAGTCTTTCTCACGCTCCTCCTTCTGCAGGTTGTAATCTTCTTGTTGCTGCCATCGGCGCACAACGCTACTGCCTTTGCCGTGCTCGCAGGCGCGGTGCTGCTCTGTTATGGCGGCGGTTTCGGCACTATGCCCGCGTTCGTCGCAGATTACTTCGGCGCCGAGCACGTCGGCCGTGTGTACGGGCTCCTTCTCGCCCCTATTGGCGTTTCGGCGTTGTTCGGACCCTGGCTGCTTGCCAATACTCGTCAGCAAGCTGGGTCTTACGCTTTCGCGCTTTACGTGCTCGCCGCTGTGTTGCTTTGCGGCGCTATTCTGCCCTGGGTCATCCGCCCCCCGACGCAGCCGCATACTGCGGGTGTTGTGCCGGACCGCGGCGCTGCGAAACAATGCGCCGGGTAACGTAGCTTTAGTACGGTGACGACAATTTACGTCATTGAAGGAGGAGTATGAGCAGAACTGTAGTTGTCACAGGTTCGAGTTCGGGGTTTGGGCGAAAGGTTTCGGAAGAGTTCGCCCGAAGAGGCGAGCGCGTCTACGCCAGCATGCGCGACACCGAAGGAAAAAACGCGGCGGCGGCAGAGGCGCTCGAGGCACTAGCTCTCAAAGAGCGCGTTGATCTCCGAGTACTCGAACTCGATGTCACCTCAACGAGTTCGGTTGCGTCGGCCGCTGCAAAGGTGCTGGCGGAATCAGGCGCGCCTGATGTCATCATTAACAATGCGGGGCAGCTTTTCGTAGGCTTCACCGAGGCGTTTTCCGCCGAGGAGTTTACAAATCAGCTCGAGGTCAATCTCGTCGGCGTCCACCGCGTCATCCGAGCGTTTCTGCCTGCAATGCGCACGCGCGGCTGCGGGCTGATCGTGAACATCAGCTCGATTGCCGGGCGCTGCACTTTGCCATTTCACGGCGTATATCACGCCAGCAAATGGGCACTGGAAGGGTACTCTCAAAGCCTCAGAACAGAGCTTGCCTGCTCAGGCATTGACCTCGTCGTCGTCGAGCCAGGAATGTTTGCGACAGCGTTGTTTGCGGGAAGCCGAACGCCGGAGGACTGTGAAGATCGTGTTAGCACCTATCCGGCGGTAGCGCGCCAGTGTTTCGAAGAGACCGGCGCAAAGTTCAAGGCGCTGCTCGCCGATCCGAATGCGCCGACTGACCCGATGCTGGTCGCAAATCAAATCATCGCGCTCGCCCAAGCCGCCCCCGGCACACGGCCATTCCGCTCGGTCGTCGGCATCGACTTCGGCGTGGGCGCGCTTAATGCAGCCACTGAGCCGTACGACAAGGCGCTGCTCGAATCCATGGGGCTCACCTCATTCACGACTATCCCCGCGCAAAATGAGTCTGAGGAAACATAGCCGGCAGTCGATCACATCGGCCCTCAGCATCTTGTCAGATCAACTCAACACCGCAGGGTTGTCCTAGTTGCGAGGCGAGACCGATCCATCGCGATGTTACTGGCGCGAATAGGAACTCGACGAGTAACGGCTGATCAGGTATTGTCGCTCGCAAGGCGTTGAGACACGCGGCCCGTGCAGCCTGCCGCTCCTATTGCAGAAAAATCTGCATATCCTGAAAATCAAAAGTCACGGCATAATGGCGGAAGAAATCGTGCCCAACCATGCCGGCGAGGTGAAAGCCAAACATGTTTTCCCACGGGAATGGTCCATCGTACAAACCCGCGATGTCCTCCTGTTTCATATCGCCGAAGGAAAGCTGATGCACCGTGTACGGCACGGTTCTTAGCGTTCCCGCTCCGCCAGCGCCTTCAGTAGCTCTGTTTTCTTCGAGTTTGATCCCGGCTTCTTTGATAACGGACTCTGCCAGTTTAACGCCTGCCCCCATCAAGCCTGTGTCAACGAACAGGAGCATTGGCGGGAGCGTCTCCACACGTCCCCAGCCGACCATGAAGTGATCGCCGGCCATCCAGATCGGAATCCTCTTGCCGGGTGCGCTTGCCTTGAATTGGTCGAGCATTTCGGCGGTTTTCCGCCGCAGGACGAGCTCGCCATGCGGATAATCCATCGTCGCCAGGAAATGGTAGAACAGTGTCGTGCCGATAATGCCGTCGATGCGTTTTACCCCGAATCCTTCGGAAAGTTGGCGCAACGGCAGCATGGCCACGGGCAGCTTCCCGATCGTCCAGTCACCGAGCGTGAGTGACTCGATTCTACCCTGCTGGACCGTGGCATGTTGGCCACCGGAAAAGGTGCCTTGCACCGCGCCGAATTGCGGAACGCCGAGTTCCTTGGCGAACTGCGTATCGAGTACCACCTCGGAACCACCGGTGTCGATGAAGAAGGTCACTTCATCGCCGCCGTTTACGCGCACATTGATGACCGGCAGCGGATCGGTTCTCAGGAACTTCGCGCGCGTACTTGTGCCACTGCCCTGTACTTCGTACGGCGTCTCGCCCTTGAAGCTTTCCAGCTTGGCAACATTGAGCGTCGGATACTGCTGCGTAACCAGCTTGTTGCTGCTCACATCGACACTTTTGAGTACAGCAGCCGCCTTTTGAAAGTCATCGCGACGGTAGAACACCTCAGCGAGCATGACCTGCGCATCAGCGGCAGGCGGATTCAGCGTGACCGCTTTGTTTAGCCAGTTCTGCGCCTCATCCAGCCGGTTGGAAAGCAAGGCAATCCGGCCCAAACCGACCGTTGCCGGATAATCCTTTGGATCGTGAGCGACGATTTGCGCGTAGAGCTCGCCCGCTTGGGCAAACTCGCCCGCTTGGAAAAGGCGATCGGCCGAATCTATTTTCGAGTGCGCGGGTGTCGGCTTGCCCGACAAGCTAGTACTCGCGACGACCAGACCGAGAACGACCCAAGTTTGTGCGAGTTGCGTCTTTATCTGGTTCTTTTTCCCGGTCCCACTTAAGGGAGAGTGTAAATCTCGACCAACGCGGTGCCGAACGTGTTATTCACGCCGCGCACGATCGCGGTATAGTTGCCCGGAGCGAGCGTACTCACAATAGCTGATTCCAAATCATTCGGCGGAGCATATCCGGTGGCCAGGATTTCGGCTTCCTGTGTGTCTTTCCAATTGTTGTTCGCAGCTAGCAGCGCGCCGTTCGCGTCGTGTAGTTCAAGCGTTGGATCAGCCAGCGGGTTAGTCACGCCATAGCTGGCCAAAGTAGGACCAAGCGCACGGATAATCACGCGCTCGTTCGCCAACTGTACTATCGTGCCGGCAATCATCACATCCGGATCAGTCTCGACAAAGCCGCGCGACGAAATGTTGACGAGGTGCGCATTCGCATTAGGGGAAATGTCATAAACTTCTACCAGCGCGTTTCCGGTGGTGTTGTTTACTCCGCGCACGATCGCGGTGTAAGAGCCCGGATTAAGGCTGGTAAGAATGGCGGACTCGGAAGGGTAAGACGGACGCAGGTTTGGCGGGATGGAGGCTGCATTAGGTGCGTCCATCCAATTATCATTGAAAGCAACGATGTTGCCGCTGGAATCGTGTAGTTCGAGTACAGGGTCCGCCAGCACATTAGTCACGCCGTCTTGCGCAAGTGTGGGGCCAAGCGCGCGCAGAACCAGTTGTTTACTGCCACTGCCTCCCACAACGAATCCGCCGATGAGTACGTTATTGCCGGTGCCCACGTTCAGGCGCGTAGAGATATTTCCAAGTAAGCCACCACTTACCGGGATAAGATCATACCCGATGACATCCAAGCTCACTGCCTCTGGAGAAGTAGCGGTGACATCAGTCGATGCGCCAGGGCAGGTAAACGCGTACTGGACGAGGGCGACCGATTGCGGACAAGCCGGGCTAAGCCAGTCTCCCAGGTCCCCGGTCGGATCGTTGTTCAAACTAACGAGATTCGTATATCCGCCATTGATGGAAAAGTACCGCTGGTCAGATGCCTGGCTGCTCCTTCGGCCTGGGCTGACCCAGCTGAACAAGTCCTCCGGCCGGAGATCGGCGGTTTTATAAGAATCCAAATGCGAGCCAAGGCCTAGCACTTCATCTATCTCATGTTCAACCATCCGTTGTCCGTCGTAGTTTCCGGCCGCGACAGGGCGGGTAAACTGGATGGGCTCGTTGGAATTAATCGTCACGATCCCGTCGTAAGGACCGCCCGCGCCGATGGTCGCGTTTGCATACATGGCAGGCGGAGTATCAAGCCCAACTGCCCTGCCGTTGGCGGCTGAAACGGCGATGTTGGTGGAAAGGGCTGAGCCAGGAAGGCTGTTGTTTGCAGTAGAATCGTTGCTCGTCCTGGCGTCGGCACGCAGTTGTCCTATGTACGTGTTCCACGCGATTGGATAGACGGGATAGTTGCTCTCGGAAAGAAACCTGCCAACCGACGAGCCGTCCGGTCCAGTCGAAGCATAACGAAAGAGAATCGATACTGTGATCGGGTCGCGGAAGAGAGATTGGTAGATCGAGATTGCCCGATTAATGGCGCTCTCAATCGCGGTCGCATTTGGCTGGCTCGTGATAGTAGCGTCAAACGTCGCGTTAATAATCAAACCCGAACTGCCCGTGGCTGCGGCCGCGGAACGCGGAACGGGTATCACAGCGGGTTGTGTACTCTGAAGCGGAACCTCAGCGCGGGCTAATGGCCGGGCCTCATCGTTACTCAACGAGTGATGCGCACCAACTCCGGCCGGGTACCGCTGAGCAGGCGCGGTATATGCACCAGCTATTGCCGCGACGAACACCGCCAGAATAGCCTTGGGGTTCACAAAAGTACTCGTGAACGCACTTTAACTTAATATGCTTCCAATATGAAAGCATAAAATTGCAGACCGGCTTTGGTGCCTGCGACCGGAACGCGTCGCACGACATGGCGGCACACCACGTTAAGTACACCGGTTTTGCTGCCGCTGCGATTGAAGTACTGGATAGCCAAGGGCTATCTGCCACCAAAAAACTTGCGGAACGATTGAAGAAGCTTGGGAATCGCCTTAGGAACCGCGTTCTCGAATCGCTGGGCGAACTGGGTCGGTTCGCCGCCGTGAACGGAGCAACTTGTCGTGGGAACTTTGTCAGCGGGCAGGACGATTTCATAAGCGGTGCCGGACATCTCACAGCCGGTGGTGGCCAGCGCATTTGAGATCGAGCAAACCGTCACGCGTGCCTGGGGCATCGTAGGTTCGAGTGGCTTGGGCGGATAACGCGCGGCTCCCTTGTTCATCACCTGGACCCAAACCGGAAGGGCGAGCGCGGCGCCGTACCCGTGCGGGATAATGGTTGTCGGCTGATCGAAGCCGACCCACACGCCACAAGTCAGCGTGCTGGTGTAGCCGAGAAACCAGGCGTCCTTGTAATCGTTAGTCGTGCCGGTTTTCCCCGCCGCCGGGAGTTTGAAACCCAGCGAACGGGCGCTTGCTGCAGTTCCGCGCGTGAGTACCTGCTCCATCAGTTGCGATGTCATCCACGCTGCGCTCGGGTCGAGTGCCGGTAAAGAGAGATGCGCTGCGCGGTAAATTGGTTTGTGGTCCTGATCGTCGATTCGCTCGATGATATAGCTTTGCTTGCGCAGGCCCGCGTTTGGAAACGTCGTATAGGCAGCGGTCAGGTCTTTGAGGTTGGTTTCGAAGGAGCCGATGTAAATGGCCGGAGTACGCGGGACCTTGTCGCTCAGGTTTAAGGTATTCGTGATTTTTTGTACTTGATCTAGGCCGGCGAACTGCCCGATCCGCACGCTCATGGTATTGCGCGAATGGATCAGCCCATAGGAAGCGGGCTCGATGCCGCCGTAAGTACCATCGGAATTTGCCGGCGACCAATTGCCGGCACCGTCGATCTCACCGGGCCGAAGTGGACCATCACTGACGGCGGCGCCGGGGAGCAGCCCGTTCGTGAACGCGAGCGTGTACACAAATGGCTTAAAGGCCGAGCCGACCTGGCGGTTAGCCGGCGGCAAGGCGCGGTTGAATTTGCTTTGCGTGTAATCGCGGCCGCCGACCAGCGCCCGGATTCCGCCGCTGCCGTTATCGATGACAACCACTGCGCCTTCCAAGTACGGCATGGAAGTGTCTTCGCCATCTTCAGGCGTTTTGTAGTTCGCTTTTAGCGGATGGCGGAAGTTCGATTGATGCTCGATTTTCACCAGAGTCGATTCGAGCGCCTGTGTGGCACTGTTCTGCACCGCGGGATCCAGCGTGGTGTAAATGTAGAGGCCGCCCTGATCGATCTGGTCCTGCGTGAGAAGCATGTTCAGATCGCGCTGCACCGCGTCCATGGCGTAATTCTCCTGCACCATCGGCATCTTTTTCGGGTGCGGGTTTACATGCGCCGCTCTCGCCTGTTGCGCCTGCGCCAGCGTAATCTTTTTCAGCTCGACCATGCGCGCGAGTACAGTGTCGCGCTGAATGGCTGCGCCTTCTGGATTCTTCAAGGGCGAAAAACGATTCGGGCTACGGATGAGGCCGGCCAGTGTCGCTGCCTCGGAAAGGTTTAATTTTGACGCGCTCTTGCCGAAGTAGGCCTGCGAGGCGGTTTCGATCCCGTAACAGCCGGCACCGAAATAAATGCGATTAACATAAAGTTCGAGGATTTGCTGCTTGGTGAACTCGTGCTCAATGCGCATCGCCACCATCGCTTCCAACAATTTGCGGCTAAGGTTCCGGCCGCCCAGGGGCAGGCTGTTCCGGGCCAACTGTTGTGTCAGGCTGCTTGCCCCTTCCTTTGCTGAGTGGCTGACGATGTCGCGCACAAGCGCGCGCCCAACACCGTAGAAGTCTATGCCGTTGTGTTGGTAGAACCGGGTGTCTTCGCGCGCCAGCAAGGCATCGATGAATGCCGGCGATACTTCATTGAGCGGAACAATGAGACGGTTCGCGCCGGCCAGTCGGCTATAGACCTTGCCGTCCACATCGAAGACGGTGTTGCGCTCGGGCATTTGCCCGACCTTTTTCATGTCGAACGTTTGCGCCCAGGACCAGTAAAAAAGGAAAACGCCGAACGCGCTGCCGAGTACAAGCAGCAGCAGCAGAATCTTCCAGCCCCAGCGCCAGACGGGACTCGACTTTTTTGCCGGAGCGCGTTTGGCGAACAGTTTCATCTCGCAGCTTCGACGATACGCGTAAACGCACTATTCGTCACGGTGCCGCTCTCATTCTGAAGCCAACGCGCCAGTCGAGTCGAAAAGAAATGTGCGCCTTTAAGGCTGCTTCATCGCATTCGTCGCCTTCACTCGGAATGACGCTCCGTTTCGCTGCTGCCAGCGGAAGCGTCGGGCTTACAGCCGCAAGTTGACGGGCGACCCATGCTGCTCGTGCGCACAGGGCGAATCGATCGGCACGTCCGTCTCAGCCGCGTTTGGCTGCACGATGCGGTTCTCGATCAAATACTGCTCGACTTCTTCGCCGCTGACATCGGAAAGCATGGCGCCATTAATCTCGACGCACGGCGATAATGGCTGGCCGCTCTTAGTTTCCATCTCCCACCTAAAAGCGGGGTTCTGAATGATGTCCTTCTCGGTGTAAGGCAGGTTGTACTTCTTAAGTACGGCGCGCACGCCACCGCTCCAGCCGCAATATGTCTTCAAGTACGCCGTAATCTGAGGTTCTTCCATGGTAGCGATACCTTACGGCTGCTTACGGCGAAGACAAGATGCGCAACCCTTGTACTAAGCACAAAGTTCTCAGCGCTGCTTGCCTCCACCGTTTACACTCAACGTCATGCGCTGGAATCTCAGCAGTCGGGCGCGCACCCTTTCGCAGGCCGACGCCGTCGTGCTGTCTATCCCGAAAAGCGGACGCACATGGCTGCGCGTGTTTGTGAACGCCTATTTCGGCGTGAAAACAGGAGCGGCCTTTTCCGTTAATTTAACCGACCAGTGCCGCCCGGGCATTCCTCGCATCGTCTACTCGCATGATCGGTTCGAGAGCCTGACCAAAGGCAATTGGTGGGACCGCGTCCGAGGCAAATACCTCGTGCCCCGCGCCCAGTTAACCTCCCGCCGCGTCATCCTGCTCGCCCGCGATCCGCGGGATGCCTTTGTCTCGTACTACGTGCAAATCACGAGACGCAATCATCCCGCGCCAGAGCGCGTCAAACAACTCGCTCCGGACCAGCTCGTGCGTCATCGGCGTTACGGCATCAACAGCATGGTCGCGGTCATGAATGGCTGGCTCGCGGAGTTCGGCGATCAGCGGAACGTCACAATCCTTCGCTACGAAAGTTTGCTTTCAGATCCCAACGTGGAGTTTCGCAATGTGCTCCATGGAATCGGCGAACACGAGATCGACAACTCCACCTTCGCCGAGGCGCTGCGCTTCTCCGCTTTCCATAACATGCGGCAACTGGAAGAGCGCGGCGCTTTCTCTGACAAAATCCTGGCCCCGCGCGACCGCGCTGATCGGCAGTCGTTCAAGGTCAGGCAAGGCAAAGTCGGTGGTTTCCGCGAGTACCTTTCCCCGGCCGGGCAGCAGTATGCGGCGGCGGCGTTGGCGCGGCTGGACCCGCGGTTTGGCTACGGCGAGAAGAGCGGCTGAAAAAACTTCTGCTAAATTCCTACTTGCGCTATATAGATTAATATCCTACTGTCGCAGTATAGATGAAGAACACACGAGCAATAGCCTCTTCCCGCGCGCGGCGCAGCCCGTTCACGACGGTGCTGGTCGTCATTTGTTTTGCGGCGGCGACTTTCGGCGCCGGCAGAATGTTGTTTCCACATTTTGTCGTCGGTCTCCTGCTGGGCGCAGTCATACTGCTTCTGGTTATTCACGAGCTCGGCCGCCGCGCCCCGCTCGGTTACGAGGACGAAACCGGTTTTCACTTCGCGAGGCTTCGCAGGGCGTAGATGAAGCTTTCGAAACGGGGCGAGTACGCCTTGCGCGCGCTGATCGATCTTGGTATCGCCGCTGAGCTTAACCGCCCGATCATCCAGGTAAGCGAGCTTGCGGCAAAAGAGAAGCTGCCGGTCAAATTCCTGGAGCAGATTTTTACTCAACTAAAAGGCGCGGGCTACGTGGAAAGCCATCGCGGCAAACTCGGCGGGTACTCGCTCGCGCGTCCGATGCACCGCATCAAATTCGGCGCCGTCATTCGCCTGATCGACGGGCCGCTCGCGCCCATTCCCTGCGTCAGCCACACCGCCTACCAGCGCTGCACCTGCCCGGATGAGGCGCATTGCGGATTGCGCATGCTCATGATGGATGTGCGCACCGCCATTTCCAAAGTACTGGACCGTTATACTCTGGCCGACATCGTCGAGATCACGTTGCGCAAAATGCGGCGGGACAAAGTCGCCCCTGCTTTTAGTGCGCGTGTGATCCCGCTGCCGCCTGAAATCACCGGCCGGCTTTTGATACAGGATGAACCCGAAACCAACCCCGCGAAGCAGAAGCGAATGTATGCCACACGAGCAACAAAATGACTGGTTGGAATTAGTACGCGAAAAGGTACGCACTCTGCACTTTGGAGTGGTGCAAATCGTCGTGCACGACTCAAAAGTAACGCAGATCGAACGCACCGAACGGGTGCGCTTGAATGGGGCCGCGCCATCCGGCGAAGCGCGTCTCGCGAGGTCACCGGGCGATTTTACTCAGCGATATGAACGCAACAATAACCGTGAGAGAGACAACTTGGAGTAAAGTACAGAAGTCTTTGCGGGCCGATGTCGGCACGATCAGTGCTCGACGTTTGCGGGAAATCTGATAACGCCTCACACCTACTCACTACCAGACACACTGGAGTAACAGACCAGAGCTAACGAACTATCCACCGGTCAACTGGAGATCGTTCGCAGACAAGCTGAAGCAGGAGAAACTATGTTGACCACCAAGCACTTTTTCGCAGTTGCCGCTGCCGCGGCGATTGCCTTCGCTTCCGTTCGCCCGGTTCAGGGACAAACGAGTGATTCAGAGTCAGCGCGCCTGGAGAAACTCGAGCGCGCGGTTGATCAATTGCAGCAGCGCAATTCCGAGCTGGAGCAGGAAGTGAAGACCTTACGCAAACAGGTCGCTGCCGTGCCGGAGCATGCGCCTGAGAAGGGCACAAAAACGAGAGTTGCCGCGCAAAGTACGAGCGAGGCCAAAGAAACCGTGCAAACCGATGTGGCCGAGGAGAAGCCGCCGATTTATGTCACACCGGCTGGGCCAGAGTTCAGGTTGACGCTCGGCGGTTACATCCAGGCCAACTTTGAAGATGGCGATGTCTCCGCCTTCGAAGGTCGATTCGGTTTAAGCGCGCTCAAAGACCGGTTCCGGCTCAGGCGTGCGCGCATCACGCTCACCGGCGATTTCCTCGAGCAATTCGACTTCAAACTCGAAGGCGACCTGGAGCAGAGCGACTCCGCCATTACCGCGCTCAAATCCGTGGATGTGAAGACGGGCAAAACCACGACCGTCACTAATTCCACGCGCACGGAGTTCTCCGCCACGGACGTGTTCGTGAACTGGCACGCGTTTCCGGAAGCAAATGTCCGCGTGGGGCAATGGAAAGCGCCATTTGGCCTGGAGCAGATCACGCCTGACACCCAGCTCATCTTTGCCGAGCGCAGCCTTCCGACCGTCGCGCTCACCCCCGAGCGGCAGATCGGCGTCGAAGTCTGGGGCAAACCGCTGAGTACGGTCCTGCCGGACGAGAAAAACCTCGTCACCTACTACGCGGGCATCTTCAACGGCAACGGCCGCAACTTCAACACCAACGACAATAACAACTTCATGTATGTGGGGCGGCTCGAACTTCAGCCTTTCGCGACCAAACTCGCCGGGCAACCGGTCAGCCTCAGGTTCGGCGGCGACGTTTTGAACAGCCGCGATGACGCGGGCACGAACATCGCGCCCTCGGGTAATCTCAAGGTCAACTCCGACGGCTCGCTTTCGTCGTTCACCTTGCCCGGAGCGGATGAGCGCACGGCATGGAGCATCGACGGCTGGTTCAATTGGGGGCCTGCCGACATCATCGCCGAGTACCTTTCCGAAGACGTGAATGGCCGCACTGTGAACGGTGTAGCGCCCGGCTTTAACAACTTCAGTCCAAGCGGCTGGTATGTGCAGGGAAGTTACTTCCTTGTTCCGCGCAAGCTCCAGGCGGCAGTCCGATGGGAAGAACTCGACCCAGCCCAGGTAGCGAATGACGGTATCCATTCTCTCACCGCCGGCCTCAACTACTACGTGCACGGTGACGCAATTAAGCTAATGGCTGATTACGTGCACACGTGGTCGGATTTCCGCGCTGCGAATCCGAAGTACGGAGAGAATCAGTTCGACGAAGTCATCCTGCGCTTGCAGTTGATGTTCTGAGTACGGCAAAGCGCCTGCCCAGATGAGACGGAAACTAGTTCTCGCTAGCCTTGTACTTTGTTTACTTGGCCTCGCAGCAGAGGCGCAGGACAAAGTCACCATTCGGTTCGGTCATTTCCCGAACATCACGCACGCGCAGGGTGTGATCGCGCACGCTCGTACGCGGCAGGGGAAAGGATGGTTCGAGCAACGCCTTGGGCCGAACGTCGAGATTCAGTGGTTCACTTACAACGCTGGGCCATCGGCGATGGAAGCGGTGTTCGCCGGGTCACTTGACCTGACCTACGTCGGCCAGGGGCCGGCATTGAACGCGCACTTCAAATCGAATGGCGAAGAGATTCGCGTGATTTCTGGCGCAGCGAACGGCGGGGCCGCGCTCGTACTCAAAGACAACTCGCCCGTGAAAACCGCGGCTGATTTTCAGGGGAAGAAAATCGCGACGCCGCAGCTCGGCAACACGCAGGATATTTCCTGCCGCGCGTGGCTGAAAGGGCAGGGCTTCAAAGTCACGCAAACAGGAGGCGACGTCACCATCATTCCGACCGCGAATCCGGATCAGCTGGCGCTTTTGCAAAAGGGCGCAGTCGATGCCGTCTGGACAGTTGAGCCGTGGGTAACGCGCCTCGAGCGGCAGGCGAAAGCCCGCGTATTCCTGGAGGAGAAAGACGTGATCACCACGTGGCTGGTGTCGAGCGCCAAGTTTCTCAACACCAAACGTGAAACGGCCCGGAAAGTAGCGGCTGCGAACGCCGAACTCACTGACTGGATCAACAGCAATCCCGCCGAAGCGCAACAATTGTTGATCGCGGAGTTGAAGGAGGAAACGAAAGCCGATTTCGCGCCGGATGCCGTGGCTGAGGCATGGAAGCGAATCAAGTTCACCACCGACGTGCCGCAGACCCTGCTCACGAAAGCGATGCAGGACGGCAGGGACGCCGGCTTTTACAAGGGCAACACAGATACTTCGCGTCTGCTCGTCACGCCATGATCGGACAACACGATCACGCCTCAGCCTTGGCGGAAGAGTTGCAGGTCATCGCGCCGAGCAAGCTCTCGATCGAGAATGTCTCGAAAAGCTTTCGCTCGAGGGCGGGTCAAGTACAGGCGCTCGATCGCGTCAGCCTGAATGTGGCCGAAGGCGAGTTTGTCTGCCTTGTTGGCGCGAGCGGCTGCGGCAAATCGACGCTGCTGAACATCATCGCCGGCTTGGAAAAACCCGACGCCGGCAGAGTGCTGGCCGACGGCAAACTCGTGACCAGTCCTGGCCGGCAGCGTCTCGTGATGTTCCAGGAATCGGCGCTGTTCCCGTGGCTCAATGTGCTCGGAAATGTGCTCTTCGGATTGAAACTCAAGCCGCACCTGACGAAGAAAGATCGGCTGGACGTCGCCAGGTACTATCTCGAGCTGGTCGGCCTCACGCGATTCGAGCGCGCCAATGTCCACGAGCTTTCCGGCGGAATGAAACAGCGCGTGGCGCTTGCTCGCGCGCTCGCGCCAAACCCGCGCGTGCTGCTGATGGACGAGCCATTTGCCGCTCTCGACGCGCTCACGCGCGAGCAACTTTATGGGGACCTTCAGCAAATCTGGGAGTCGCGCCGCAAAACCATCGTCTTCGTCACCCACAATGTGCGCGAAGCGGTCTGTCTCGGAGATCGGGTTGTCCTTTTCTCGCCACACCCTGGCCGCATCAAAGAACAGTTCGGGATTGATCTTCCGCGCCCGCGCGACATCAACAGCGTCGATCTGGCTGAGTACTCGAGCGAGATCACACGCGCGCTGAAAGGATTCACGAATGATCAACTGGCGTACGCCTAACTCGTCATCCCGAGTAAAGCCGAGGGATCCCGTCGCGAAACGAATGGTAAGGCCACGGGATTCTTCGACTTCGCTCCGCTACGCTCAGAATGACGCAGCTTTGTTGCGAGTACGCCGGTTATGAAACGTCTCCTCTTCGCCGTTCTCTTTTTCGCAATTCTGACCGGTATTTGGGAATGGGCGTATCGCGCGAAAATCTGGTCGCCCGTTCTTCTGCCCGCGCCGCAGCAGGTCGGCGAATACCTGAAGACTGCGGCGGAAGACGGCACGCTATACCACGCCACGATCATCACCCTTCGGCGATTAATCACCGGTTACGTGATCGGACTGGTGTTCGGTGTTCCGCTCGGTTTTCTGACGGCGCGTTCCAGAGTCGCACACGACACAATCGGCACGCTCGCGCTTGGTTTGCAGACGTTGCCCAGCGTGTGCTGGGTTCCGCTGGCGCTGCTTTGGTTCGGCCAGACGGAAGCTGCGATGCTTTTTGTTGTCGTGATGGGTACTCTTTGGTCGGTCGTGATTGCGACTGATAACGGCGTACGCAACGTGCCGCCGATCTATCGCCGCGCGGCGTTAACCATGGGATCCAAGCGGTTGCACATGTGGTTTAAAGTGATCTTCCCTGCCGCGCTGCCGTTCATCGTCAGCGGCATGAAGCAAGGCTGGGCGTTCGCCTGGCGCTCACTCATGGCGGCGGAGATTTTTGTCAGCATCCTCACTGGATTCGGTCTCGGCCAACTGCTTCATTACGGCCGGGAACTGAGCGCGATGGATCAGGTCATCGGCATCATGTTTGTCATCGTCGTCATCGGTCTTCTGGCTGATAAAATTTTCTTCTCGCCGGTCGAAACACTTCTGCACCGGCGGTGGGGCACCAGCGCATAATGCTGCGACGAACGCATCCACACGAAAAAGAGAAGCTCGTTACACGGGAAATTTCCGTGCAGAACGAGCTCGGGCTGCACGCGAGACCGGCCGCGAAATTCGTGCACACGGCGAACAGCTTTCGCGCCGAGATCACGCTGATTAAAGACGGTGAACGCTATTCGGCGGCAAGCCTGATCGAAGTGCTACGCGCTAATCTGGATTGCGGGGCGCACGCTGTACTTGAAGCGCGCGGCGTGGACGCGGAAAAAGCCGTGGCTCGTTTAGAGAAGCTGCTGGCTGAATTCCGAAACCAGAAAGAGGATTAGTCCGTCATCCCGAGCGAAGTCGAGAGACCCGGTCGCGAACAGAAAAGTAATGCCGCGGGATTCCTCGCTCCGCTCGGAATGACGAACTATCGCAGCGGCCGCGCCACCAAAATCCCGGTGTCGGTACTATACCGATACAAATAACTCGAGAGCCGCGAATCGATCACCACGTGTCCGTAATTTCGCGGCGAGGAAGCGTGCATAAAATGCAGCTGGCCATCGTTCTCGCGCAACGCCAGCCCTACGTGCGAAGTGGCGCGCATGGCGCCGCCGTCGCGAGAAATAATACCGATGATATCGCCGCTGCGGAGCTCCGGCTCGATGCGAGCAACCCGGTTTTTGGGAATTTCATAAAGCGGCCGCGAGCTAACCCGCGCTTCCATTTCAGCAAGTGGGCGCAGCAGCGAGGGATTGTGCTCGAGGTAGCGGTAATGCCGCCAGCCATTCGTCATTTCGCGCGCCGAATGTGGCACGCTTATGCCGCCGAGCGCCCGCGTGAGGTCCTGCACGTTACCGCGACGCACGTTGTCGTAGAGCCAGTCTTCGAGGTAATGGAGGCGCGAAAGATAGGCGCCGGTGCATTCGCCGCCGCGATAACGATCCATTTCGATGTAATGCAGTAACGTGGCCGGCGTCCAGTTCTGCTCCGGCTCATCGAGCATGCGGGCAAAGCCGAGCGCGATCTCGAAGAAGGTCCAGCAATCCATGCCGGTGAAGTTCACCGACGGTGATTCGATGCGATTATCGACTTCCAGCGTGTAGGAGCGATAAGGAGTGCCGACCATCGCCTGCCCAACAGCCGCAGTACGCTGACCAATGGGCAGTGCTGCCCAGTTGTCCGCTTTCGCCTCTCTAACCAGCTGCGCGAACCGATCCTCGCCTTTGAAAACTGTGCGCATCGGAAGTGTTACCGCGGCTTGACCGCTGAGCGCGGTGAATGTGCAAACAAAAATGAAAACCAGGCGGCGCATTGTCGGTGCAGTGTTCGCGAGATTAGACAGAGCGCAAGGCGTGCCAGTTCAACACTCAGTGGTTAATCTCGTGCTCCTACTCGTGAATCGATTACGAGCACGATTATGAGCACGAGCACGACTCAGTTAGCGTTCGCATGGTCATGCTTTAACGTTGCGACGTGGAAGATCTCTTCGGCGAAGCGGAAGCCGAAAACGTGCAAGCGGCAAGTCGCTCCGCGCCGCTGGCCGCCCGCATGCGGCCGCGCAGCTTGGAGGAATTCGTCGGGCAGGAACATATCCTCGCGCCAGGGAAACTGCTGCGCCGCGCCATCGAAGCTGATCGGTTGCCGTCCGTGATTTTATCCGGGCCGCCGGGCACGGGAAAAACGACACTGGCGCAAATCATCGCGCGCATGACCAATGCGAAGTTCGTCCGTCTCAGCGGAGTCGAGAGCAACGTCGCCGAAATGCGCAAAGTTGTTGCCTCAGCCGCGAACCGGCTGCGCAGTTCAGGTCAGCGCACGATCGTTTTCGTGGATGAGATTCATCACTTCAACAAAGCTCAGCAGGACATTCTGCTGCCGGATGTCGAGAGCGGCAATCTGCGGCTGATCGGCGCGACGACTTACAACCCGTACTTTTACGTGAATAGCGCGCTGGTTTCGCGCTCGCTGGTGTTCCGCCTCGAGCCGTTGAGCGTTGAGCAATTGGAAGCGCTGATAGATCGCGCGCTCGCGGATGAAGAGCGCGGGCTCGGCAAGTACAACGTGCAGATGGACGCAGCCGCGCGGGAGCATTTAGCGAAACTCAGCGATGGAGACGCGCGCAAGCTGCTCAATGCGCTCGAAGTCGGCGTACTCACGACGCCGCCAGATGTAAACGGCGTAGTTCATTTCACCATCGAAGTCGCCGAAGAAAGCATCCAGCAAAAGGCCATCGTTTATGACCGGGTCGGTGACGCGCATTACGACACGATTAGCGCCTTCATCAAGAGCATGCGCGCGTCAGACCAAAACGGAGCGATTTACTGGCTGGCGAAAATGCTACATGCAGGCGAAGACGCGCGTTTTATCGCGCGCCGCATTGTTATATTCGCCAGCGAAGACATTGGTTTGGCCGATACGGAAGCCTTGCCGCTTGCGATCGCGGCGCAACAAGCAGTCGAGTTCGTGGGAATGCCAGAAGCGCGCATACCGCTCGCGCACGCTACCGCCTACATGTGCCGCGCGCCGAAAAATCGCGAAGCTTACGATGCGCTCGGCGCCGCGACCGAGCAGATCGAGAACGAGCACACCGAGCGTGTTCCCGAGCGACTGAAGAATAAACATTTCCCCGTGAATCCCGAAGATTAGCGCCCGGGGCAATCGCGTCTTACGGCGACAGCAGAAAGCCAGCTGCGTCCGAGACGAAATGGGCGATGACATTGCAGAAAAAGTCACGCCGCCAGAGGTAAAGCAGTGCGAACACGATCGCGCCAAGCCCCACGATGATCAGATGCGCCGCGCCCCAATAGGCAAGATGCGCGTAGGTGAACGCCGCGATGGAGACAATCACCGCGAGAGTCGCGCTGCCTGTTCGCTCACGCAGACGCTCGATCGGATAAGCGCGATAAAGCAGTTCTTCCACGAATCCAGCGCGCCCGACGAGAAGCAGCCGAAACCACCAGGGAGTATGAAGTATGCTGTTCATCGCGGCTGTATTCGGCCGCAAATGCAGCAGCGGAAAAATGAGCGCGAAGCAGAGCGGGAACAACATAATGGCGATGGCCGCACCCAGTAGACCGAACACGAAGGTCTTCCATGTCGGCTTGCGGAAACCAACGGAGCGCAGCGGGCGTTTTTCGACAAAAAGGACATAGGCGATAAGCGCGAGCGCGATGCACCACCAGACGATTTCGCGTCCGAGCGATGAAGGAATGTTCGAGTGCGGGAACAAATGCCGGCCGATCCCAAGCTCCGGGACCACAAACGCGATTAACAGTCCGACAATGGTAAGCAGCCATTTCGACCTGCGCACGACGCCGGGTTCGGAGCTATCTTGCACGCTGGACTCTAGGGATCGGCTGATTGAGAAGGCAAATGGAAACGCGACGAGAAACGCCGCTGCGTGATCGTCTGCACCCGCGTCTGCGCGATTGGTTTTTCCGCAACTACGCCGACTTCACTCACGCGCAGCAACTCTGCATCCCCGCCGTGCTGGAGCGCGACTCAATTCTGCTCACGTCGCCCACGGGCAGTGGCAAAACGCTCGCGGGATTCCTTGGCGTTTTCGACGCGCTCATCCATGAGCTTGATGAACACGGCTCCGTTGCCGGCGTGCGCTGCATTTACGTTTCGCCGCTGCGCGCGCTCGCTTACGACATCGAGAAAAATCTGCGTGCGCCGATCGCCGGAATGGGTCTGGAAAAGGAATTGCGTGTGCACCTTCGCACCGGCGACACACCGGCAAACGAGCGGGTAAAGTTTCGCGACAAGCCAGCGCAGTTTCTCGTGACCACGCCCGAGAGTCTGGCGGTGCTGTTGGCGCAGGAAACGTTTGCGCGCCCCCTCTCGAATGTGCATTTCGTCATCGTGGACGAGCTTCATTCTTTCGCGGGCAACAAGCGCGGCGCTGATTTGAGTATTTCGTTAGAACGCCTGGAGCAAATTGGTAGGGACGGAGCGCTGGGCGGCCCGCGGCGCGCCCAAGGGTCGTCCCCTGCCATTTGCCGGATCGGATTATCGGCAACCGCGGCGCCTCTCGATTTACTCGCGTGTTTTCTCGTTGGAGACGATCGCCCGTGCCGCATTGCCGAAGCTCGGCTCGAGAAAGAACAAATTGTCGAAGTATTTTCGCCCATTCGGCGCAATCCTTATCCGCCGTCCGGCTTCACCGGAGTCCGACTTTACCATGAGCTGTCGCAGCTCATTCGTTCACACCACTCCGTCATCGTCTTCTGCAATGTACGCTCGGCAGCCGAGCAGATCGGACTGCGATTGCGCGAGTTGCTGCCGGAGCTAGCTGAACAAATCGAGACGCATCATGCGTCGCTCGATCGAAGCGTGCGGCTCGAAGTCGAGGACCGGCTGAAGAATGGCGAACTGCGCGCGGTCGTTTGTTCGACCAGCCTCGAGCTCGGCATAGACATCGGCGCGGTCGATCTCGTCGTCATGGTGGCGACGCCAAAAGGCGTCTCACGCGCCATCCAGCGCATCGGCCGGTCGGGACATTCGATCAACAAAAGCAGCCATGGCGTTCTCGCCGCGACCAACATTAATGATCTTGCCGAAGCGATAGTGACGGCAAAGTTGGTGCGCGAGCGGGCACTCGACCCGATCAAAGTACAGGACAAACCGTACGACGTTGTCGCGCAGCACATCGTCGGAATAGTGGCGCGGCAGCCGGCGCCAGCTCACGAGATCTATGATCTGATCACGCGGGCGCTGCCGTTTCGTGAGCTCACCCGGGCCGAGTTCGACCGCATCCTCAAGTACCTTGAAGGCGGTGGTGAATCGCTTGCGCAACAGTACGGCGGGATTTTCGGCAAAGTCATCGTTGATGATGCCGGCGTGGTGTCGCTTGCGCATCCACGCGTCGCGCGCGAATTCCTCATCAACATCGGCACCATCGTTTCGGAAGGTTTTGTCGATGTACTATTGCGGCATCGGCGGATCGGCTCGGTCGAGGAAACATTCATTAAGAGCCTGAACATCGGTGATCTTTTTGTGCTCGGCGGACGGGTACTGCGGCTGATTGATACCGGCGTGCAGGAGGCGTTCGTTGAACGCGCGGACGGCCACTTACCGACGATTCCGCGCTGGAACGCGGCGAAAATGCCATTGACGTCAGGCCTCGCGCGCGCCGTGCGCGACTTGCGCGCGAACCTGGCGCGGCGTCTCGAAGGCGATAGTACGTCCGCGACGGACTGGCTGGTCGAGGCGTACGGGATCTCGTTAGCTAACGCGCAGGCGATAACGGAGCAGTTCCGCGCGCAATTGGCGGTCTCCGATATTCCGCACGGGGAGAAGATGTTGATCGAGCTGTACCGCGACGATGAGTACTCGCATTACTTTTTTCATGCGCTTATTGGCCGTAGCGCAAATGATGCGCTCTCGCGCATCGTCGCGTGGCGAGTGAAGAATCGGAGCGGCGGAAATGCGCTCGTCACGATCGACGATTACGGTTTTCTGCTCACGCTCCGTCATTTCCAGGAGCTGACGCTGGAAGATTGGCGGCTTTGCTTTGAGCGGGAAGGGGCGGAGGAAGACTTGCGCGCGGCGCTGCGCGGATCGGAACTTGTGAAATGGCAATTCCGCGGCGTGGCGCAAACCGGATTGATGGTGCCGCGGAATTTTCCCGGCCGGCAACGCCAGCGCAAGCAGCTCAACTGGAGCGCGGAAGTTATTTTCCGCGTACTCGAGCAGCATGAGCCGGATCATCCGCTGCTGGAGGAAGCCTACCGGCAGGCGACGCACACGTTTCTTGATGCGGAAGAAGCGAACGCATTCCTTGAGCGCGTGCAGGACTACAAATGGCAATTACGCGAGCTGGAGACCGTCTCGCCATTTTCGTTTCCGATCTACGCGAGCAAGATCAAGGAAACGATGATGCTCGAAGATCCGTCGGTCGCAGTGGAACGGATATATCACGAGCTCTACGCGCGGGTAGAGCAGGTGGCCGGAGCTAACGAGAAGTGAAACTCGTGCCGTGCTCGTACTTTTGCTCGTGCTCGTAATCGATTCTTCCGAGCACGAGCACGATCACGAGTAGGAGCACGAGCTTAAAACGGAAAGAGGCGGACCGCACTCGCGATCCGCCCCTCCCCTGTCTTGAGCAGCTTCTCCTAGCTCTTGCTCTGTGACACAACCATCAACTCGCTTTGTTCTGCGACACCACTTCGTTGAGCTTGAAGATCGGGAGGAACATCGCGATTACGATGCCGCCGACGATCACACCGAGGAAGACGATCAGCATCGGCTCGATCAACGAGGTGAGCGCGTCGAGCAACGCTTCGATTTCTTCGTCCCAAAAGTCCGCCATTTTTTCCAGCATGGTGTCGATTTTGCCGGTGGCTTCGCCCGCCGCCACCATGCGCAGAAGCATGGGAGGAAAGATCGATTTGCGCGAGAGTGAGACGGAAAGATTGTCGCCTTTTTCCACGTCCGTGGCGACGCCTTTCAGGCTCGTCTCGACGACGTGATTGCCGGATGAGCCGCCGACGATATCGAGTACTTCAAGGATTGGTACGCCGCTGCGGATGAGCTGCGCGAACGTGCGAGCGAAACGCGACATGGCGATCTTGTGCACGAGCGGGCCGAACACGGGGAGCTTGAGTTTCCACTTGTCCCAAAGCTGTTTGCCCTTGCTCGAGCGCAAGAACGCCCGGACACCAAAGATCGTACCCGCCATCATGCCGAGCAGCCAGTACCAGTTGCCGCGCACGAAGTTGCTCAGGTCGATCAGGAACTGCGTGGGCGCGGGAAGTTGCGCGCCGAAGTCGGCAAAGATTTCGCCGAAGATCGGCACCACGCGCACAATGAGAAAGGTGGTGATCGAAAACGCGATGCAAACGACGATGACCGGGTAGGTCATGGCCGACTTGACCTTTTTGCGGAGTCGCGCGGTCGCTTCGAGAAATCCCGCCAGGCGGTCGAGGATTTCGGCGAGCAAGCCGCCGTGCTCACCTGCTTTAACCATGCTGACGTAAAGGCGATTGAACACGCGCGGATGTTTGCGCAACGAGTCGTTGAACGTTTCGCCGCCTTGTACTCGCGTAGTGATGTCGGTGATGACGGAGCGCAGCGCGCGCTGCTTTTTCGGATCGGCCTGCTCGTAAAGGGCGGTGAGCCCCTGGACGAGCGAAATGCCGGCCTCGATCATGGTGGCGAGTTGGCGGGTGAAAAGTACCAGATCGGTTTCTTTGACCTTGGTGGCCTTCTGCCGGGTGCGAGTCGCCGCGGCCTTGCGCTGCAGGGAGAGCACCATGAGGCCGCGGCTCATGAGGCTGGTTACCGCATTGTCTTCGTTCAGGGCGTCCTGGACGCCGGAGACAATGCGGCCGGCGGTGTCACGCGCTTGGTAGGAGAAGCTTGTCATATTATAATTTCAATAGCAGCTATAATGCCAGACATCGAAAGAAGATGCCGATTTGCTTGCGCGCACAGCGACTACCGACCAGTCCCTCGACTCCGCTCGATGACATCAACCCACCCATCCGGCATTCACCATCGTGGTGAAGAACGGCGCGGCCCTATCCGGCGGAATCGTTGCTCGCGAAGTAGCGCAGTTCACTGCGCCCATCGTTGCCATAAAAACGTACGCGCGATATCGTTGAGAGTACGTGAAAACCCCCTGACGCGCGACATGGATTGCCGTCGCCTCAAGTTTTTGCGAGTGAGTCATCTGCCGGTCTGAACGATGTGATGCGCATGCGATTGCTGCTGATTTCGGTTCTGTTTGCGGCGACAACGTTCGCGCAAACCGATGTCGATTTCAGTACCGCGTTGCGCTGGCGGAACATCGGGCCGTATCGCGGCGGGCGGACGCGCGCGGTGTGCGGTGTGCCATCGCAGCCGAACGTCTTTTACATGGCGGCGGTGAACGGCGGCGTGTTCAAGAGTGACGATTTCGGCCGGACGTGGACCCCGATTTTCGATGATCAACCGACAGCATCGATCGGCGCGATTGCGGTCGCGATCTCCGATCCAAACGTCGTTTACGTCGGCAGCGGCGAAGGATTGCATCGGCCCGATTTGTCGATCGGCGACGGCGTTTACAAATCGATCGATGCAGGCAAAACCTGGACGCCCCTCGGTTTGCGCGATGGTCAGCAGATCGCGCAAATCGCGGTCGATCCGCACGACGCAAACCGCTTGTTCGTTGCCGTCGCAGGCCATCCGTACGGACCGAATCTCGAGCGCGGAATTTACCGTTCGCTCGATGGCGGCAAGACGTTCGAGAAAGTGCTCGGGAACGACGAGAACGTCGGCGGCTCGGACGTGCTGATCGATCCGGCGAATCCGCAGATTGTGTACGCGTCGCTCTGGGAATCGCGCGAAGGTCCGTGGGAAAATTCGGTTTGGAACGGGCCGGGCGGCGGCATTTTCAAGTCAATTGACGGCGGAAAAACGTGGACGCAATTGCGCGGCGGATTGCCGGGCGACATCGTGCAGGCAAATCTCGCGATTGCGCCGAGCGCGCCGCGCACACTGGTGGCCGCGGTTCGCGACATGAAAAAATCGGGCATTTTTCGTTCCGACGATGCGGGCGAAACGTGGCGGAAAATCACCGATGATCCGCGGCCGGCGGCGGGGATCGGCGGCGGCGATTTACCTGTCGTGCGAATTGATCCGAAAAACCCCGATATCGTTTATTCGGCGACCGTTGTTTGTTACAAATCGACAGACGGTGGCAAAACGTGGACGGGCTGGCGCGGCGCGCCCGGCGGCGACGATTACCAGAACGTCTGGATCAATCCCGACGATCCCAACATTATCCTGCTCGGCAGTGACCAGGGCGCAATAGTGACGGTGAACGGCGGGCGCACATGGAGTTCGTGGTATAACCAATCGACAGCGCAGTTGTATCATGTGTCCGGGGACAACGCGTTCCCGTATCGGCTTTACAGCGGGCAACAGGAGAGCGGCTCGGTCGGCATCCGCAGCCGCGGGAACGACGGCGCGATCACGTTCCGCGACTGGCACCCTGTCGCGGCGGAGGAGTACGGCTACGTCGTCGCGGATCCCCTCGATCCGAACATTGTGTACGGCGGAAAATTGACCCGATTCGATTGGCGCACGGGCCAGGCGGAAACGATTTTGCCCGTCGCGCTGCGCACACCGGAATTCCGCACGATTCGCACGGAGCCGATCGTCTTTTCTCCGATTGATCCGCACCTGTTGTTTTTCGCGGGAAACACGTTGTGGCAAACGCGCGATCGCGGCGAGACATGGACGCCCATCAGTCCTGACCTGACGAGGAGAACTTACGAGCTGCCGGCGAGCATCGGGAAGTACCGCGAGCAACTAACGCAGACGGAAGCGAAACGACAGCCCGGCGATTCAGCGGATCGGCAGGGAAAACCTGGCGCCGCATCGGCGCCGAAAGGTACGAGCGGCGACAGCCCGAGCGCGCCAGCGCCGGTGAAGCAGCGTGGTGTGATTTACACCGTGGCGCCTTCGCCGTTTGATGTGAAACGCATCTGGATTGGCACAGATGATGGATTGATCCAGATCACGAGCGATGGCGGGAAAACGTGGAGCGACATCACGCCGCCGCAGGTCACCGCGTGGCAGAAGATTTCGATCATCGACGCGAGCCACTTCGATGCGAACACGGCATACGCTGCGGTGAATACGTTGCGGCTCGATGACGTGCGGCCGCACATCTTCCGAACGCGCGATGGCGGCAAAAACTGGCAGGAAATCGTGCGCGGCATTCCCGACGGCGAAACGGTGAACGCAGTGCGTGAAGACACGCAGCGGCGCGGCTTGCTGTTCGCGGGAACGGAACGCGGCGTTTACGTGTCGTTCGACGACGGCGAGAACTGGCGCTCGCTGCGGATGAACATGCCGGCGACATCCGTGCGCGATCTCATTATTAAAGACGACGATTTGTGCGTCGCGACGCATGGACGCGGTTTCTGGATTCTCGATAACATCACGCCGCTGCGTCAGCTCGCCGCCGAGATGAACGGCGCGACGTTGTTCAAGCCGCAAACCGCGTTGCGCGTCCGCTGGAGCATGAACACGGACACGCCGTTGCCGCCGGATGAACCCGAGGGCGAGAATCCGCCGGACGGCGCGATGATTGATTATTGGCTGCCAAACGATGCATCCGGCGTGGTGACGCTCGAAATCAAGGACGACAAAGGCGAACTCGTCAGGCGTTACGCGAGCAACGATCCGCCGCCGCGGATTGACGAGAAAAAACTCAGGGCGCCCCCGTACTGGATTCGGCCGCCGGAAGCGCTTTCGGCCGCGCGTGGGCTGCACCGGTTCCTGTGGGACATGCATTGGCAGCCCATCGCCGGCGTCCAGCCGGAATTCCCGATGAGCGCGGTCGTGCACAATACTCCGCCCGAGCCGACCGGCCCGTGGGCGGTCCCGCGCAATTACACCGTCGCGCTTACGGTGAACGGGAAAACAACAACGCAGCCGCTCACGTTGAAAATGGACCCGCGCGTCACTGCCTCGAATGCGGATCTCGGGGAGCAATTCACGTTATCGAAGCAGCTCTACGACGCCCGGCCGCAGTTGCAGAAAATCGGGCGCGAATTCGACAGCATCAACGAGCAGCTCGGGAAATTGAAAGACCGCGAAGCTGGGAACGCCGCGCTCACGCAGCAGCTCGATAATTTCCGCAAATCGCTCGCGCAATTCGCGCCGCCGAATCCCCGCCCGTTCGCGCCGCTCACGTTCGATGCGCTTGCCAAACTCGAAAATCTCTTCGGCCAATTGCAACAGGCCGACGCAGCGCCGCGACCAATTGTGAAAAGCGGCGTCGAGAATTTCGTGCGTACTTTGCCGGATGTCGTTCGCCACTGGCAGCAATTCACCGCGCACGAATTGCCAACGTTGAATCAGCAGCTTGAAGCAGCGGGTCTCGGCAAGCTCGATCTGACAGTGTCCCCGGAACATTGAGTACACTGTAGTGATGCCAAGATCGCGTCCGCGGTTCATCAAAAAACCCGCCGCCCTGGCGCTCTTGGGAATGATGCTGATCAGCGCGCTGCGCGCGCAATCGCCTGCGCCAGATGCATCGAAACTAACCCGCATGCTGAACGACTTTCTCGCCGGAGCCAGTCGCAATGAGATCGCAGCGCATGAACTTTTTTGGGCGGACGATTTGATTTACACCAGCTCTTCCGGGCGGCGCATGGGCAAAGCAGAGATATTGCGCGAGGTGCGCGCCGAAGCGGCGAAACCGAGCGGACCGGCCGCAACTTACAGCGCCGACCAGATTCGGATTCAGCAATACGGAACGGCTGCGATTGTCGCATTCCGCCTGATCGGGAAGACGGAGAAGGAGACAAAGTACTACTTGGATTCGGGCACGTTCCTGAAACGTAACGGCGAATGGCGCGTGGTGAACTGGCAGGCAACAGCATTGCCGCCGAACGGGCAGACGATGAATCAAATTGCGGAACGCTACGTGCGCCTCGTGCTCGCGCTTGGTCAGCACGATCCTGATTACGTCGATGCGTTTTACGGACCGGCGGAATGGAAGACGGAGGCGGCAAAGGAGAAGAAACCGCTCCAGGCAATCGGCGCCGAAGCGGGGCAACTGCGGGAACAAATCAAGCGCGGCTCGCCGCCGCCTGAAGAGATGGAGCGATTGCGACGCGAATATGTCGGTAAGCAGTTGAGCGCGCTCGAGGCTCGCGTGCGGATAATTGGCGGCGAACGCATGAGCTTCGATGAAGAATCTCGCGTGCTCTATGACGCAACCGCGCCGACGTTCCCGGACGCGCATTTCGATGAAGTGCTGAAGCAGCTCGAGGCGAAGATCCCGGGGGGCAGGCCCGCTCTGGCAGCGCTACCTGGAATGGCGCAAGCCGTTCATCATTTCGAAGGAGAAACTTGATGCCGTTTTCCGGCTGGCGATCGCTGAATGCCGCAAGCGCACGCTCGCGCACATCGCGCTACCGCCGGGCGAATCGTTCACGGTTGAGTACGTCACAAACAAACCGTGGAGCGGCTACAATTGGTACAAGGGGAATTACCACAGCGTCATTCAGGTCAACACCGACTTTCCGGTTTACGTCGATCGCGCGGTCGATCTCGCGGCCCACGAAGGTTATCCCGGACACCACGTTTACAATGCGCTTCTGGAAAACAACCTCGTCCGCGACCGCGACTGGCAGGAGTTCACCGTTTACGCGCTCTTTTCCCCGCAGTCACTCATCGCGGAAGGCAGCGCGAACTTTGGTCGCGATGTTGTTTTCACAAAAGCGGACCGGATACGCTTTGAAAAGGAAATGCTGTTTCCGGCCGCGGGAATTGATCCCGCGCGCGCGGACGAGTATTACGCCGTGCAGGACATTCTCAAGGAGCTGAGTTTTGCCGGAAATGAAGCAGCGCGACGGCTGATCAATGGCGAAATCGACGAGGCAGCGGCGCAAGAGTACCTGGAGAAGTACACCGTGGTTGATCCAGCACGCGCGAAACAGCGGGTGCAATTCATCAAGCGCTATCGCAGCTACGT
>Ga0213881_10000378_pt1 | contig 30486 bp, 39 predicted proteins | sample BarmaccoBMER_R08_FD_160104 | JGI IMG/M metagenome (GOLD analysis project Ga0213881, IMG submission 160104) | Barbacenia macrantha exposed rock microbial communities from rupestrian grasslands, the National Park of Serra do Cipo, Brazil - ER_R08 ...
AAGGTGACTTCCCCGTTTGTGTAGGCGGTGACAATCACTGCATTAGCTGGAACAGGTCGCTTGACTGGGCAAAAAATTCGGCGAAAGGGGAGCTGGGGAAATTTGCAATAACCAGCAGCCCATTCTATTCTCATTCGGTCACCTCGTTAAGGAGGGCTTGGATCTCCCTTTCAAGCTGCTTGATCTCGGCGTCGATCTCGGCGAGGGGGCGTAGGGGGACGTATTTGTAGAAGTGGCGGGTGAGGGGGATCTCGTAGCCGATCTTGGTCTTGGTGTGGTCGACCCAGGCGTCGGGGACGTAGGGGAGGACTTCGGCTTCCAGGTAGTTCTCGACCGCCGACCGATATTCGATGGTGGACAGGCGCTCGGTGACGTCGGCCTCGAAGGTGACGGGGACGGCCGGCAGCGGGACGTTTTCGTAGTCGCGGAGTTCGGGGTCGGGTTCGGTGTTGCCTTTGTCGTCGAGGACGGGTGGCGCGTGTGCGTCGCGGACCGCCAGCGACTCCAGGACCGCTTTTTGCAGCGGTTTACCGCGCAGACCGGCACCGACAAGTACCTCGACCACCCGTTTGGTGGCCAGCTTGACGTCCGTGATCACCTCGTCACCCCAGTGAGTGAGGCCCGTCTCCAGCATGACGCGGACTTAGTCGGACAGGGCGACAATCTTGGGGTGCGCGCGGAGAACGGTCAGAGTGTCCTCGGTGACTTCCCAGCGCAGGCGCAGCGGCCGCTCCACGGTGATGCGCAGGAAGCCAAAGGATTCGTTGGGGAAGATCTTCACCCGCTCGTTCTCGGTGAACTCGCCGTGCAGCCGGATGATCTCGGCGATCTGGTTTTGGGAGATCTGCTTGCGTTTCTCGCCGAGGCTCTTGCGCATCTTGGTGAACAGCTCACGCGCGTCGATGAGCTGGACCTTGCCGCGTCGCTGCGCGCTCTTGCGGTTGGTCACGATCCAGAAGTAGGTGGAGATCCCGGTGTTGTAGAACAGCTGGTCAGGCAGCGCGACCACGGCCTCCAGCCAGTCGTTCTCAATGATCCACCGGCGGATCTCCGACTCGCCGGAACCGGCCGCACCGGTAAACAGCGGCGAGCCGTTGAAGACAATCGCGAGCCGGGTGCCACCCTGGGCCGGCCGCCTCATCTTCGAGATCATGTGCTGCAGGAACAGGAAGCTGCCGTCGTTGATGCGCGGCAACCCGGCGCCGAACCGGCCACCAAAACCGTCCCCGAGATGCTCGGCCCTGACGATGTCGGCGACCTTCTTCCACTCGACGCCAAAGGGGGGATTGGCCAGCAGGTAGTCGTAGCTCTCGCCGTCGAAGGCGTCCTCGGAGAATGAGTTGCCGAACGCGATGTTGTCCGCGTCCTGCCCCTTGATCATCATGTCAGAGCGGCACACCGCATAGGTCTCCGCATTGAGCTCCTGCCCGTAAGGCTTCAAGGTCGCGTCCGGGTTCAGCTCACGCAGCCGCTGCTCGGAAATCGACAGCATGCCGCCAGTGCCGCATGCTGGGTCAAGCAGCGTCTTGACGATCCCCGGCTTGTGCAGCTCCGGCTCGTCGGTGAGCAGCAGGTCGACCATCAGCCGGATCACTTCGCGCGGGGTGAAGTGCTCCCCCGCAGTCTCGTTGGACAGCTCGGAGAAGCGGCGGATCAGCTCCTCGTACAGATAGCCCATCTCCAGGTTGGACACCTTGTCCGGGTGCAGATCCACCCGCGGATCGCAGAACTTCGACACCACCAGGTACAGCAGGTTCGCCCTGGTCAACCGGGTGATCTGGGCGTCGAACTCGAACTTCTCGATGATGTCCCGCGCAGCCTCGGAGAACCCGGCGAGGTAGGCACGCAACTGATCGGCGATCGTCGTTGGGTCGGCCAGCACCCGCTGCAAGGTCAACGGCGAGGTGTTGTAGAAAGCCAGGTCGCCTGCGGCCGCCCGCAGGATCGCGTCGCGGTCGCCGTAGTGCCGATGGACGGCAAGCACCTTGTTCTTGGTCGGCTCCAGCACGCAGTCCAGCCGCCGGATCACGGTGAGCGGCAGGATCACCTTGCCGTACTCGGACTGCTTGTAGTCACCACGCAGCAGGTCGGCCACCGACCAGATGAACGCAGCGTGATTCTTGATTGCCCCCGGCGCGCTGGTCGACATTGACACCTCGTTCATCCTCGTCTGGCAGCGTGAGTGATACTCGCACGGCGCATCACCCGATCGGACACAGCCCGAGTCAGCCCCGCCGCGGCTCTCCAACGGCGTCTGCGGCTGGTGAGGACTTCCCGGATATCTTTCAGGCGGTCCGCGCCAGGCTCAGCTCAAAGCGCAAGGCCTGCTCTACTTGAGCGAGCGTGAGCCGGGGCAGACATCATCGCTTGCCCGCTTCGGACCACGACGAGCATCTCATGGCCGGTGATGCCAACTTCGCGCTGGACGTGGCGAACCAGCTCGCGGCCATCGCTGTCGAGAAACGGCCTGGCGTGCGCGAGCGGATAATCACCGAACTCCTCACGCAGCCGGACCGCGGTAGTGCGCAGGCGGTGCAGGGACGCACCGCGGGCGCGGAACTCGGCGAGCAACCTCGTCTCGACGAACTCCCCCCAGGTCAGTTCCTCATCGCGGGTACGTTCGACTCGAATCACCGGCGGGTAGTGCACCCCGCCACGGTCGTAACCGTCGATCCAGCGGCGTGCCGTGCCAGGTGGCAGCGCGAGCAGCCGGTCGACGTCCGAAAGGCCGTAGACGCGGTGATTGAGCAACGAGACCGTCACCGTTGAATCTTGTCACGTATCTCAGACAGAGAACGCCACTTCACAGCCGCGGCGCGCCCGCAAGGACCGTGGACGAGTCGAGTCGAGATGTCCTCGCCAACACTTCCCGGGGGATCGCAACTCACCGTAGTCGGTTTATGTCGTCCGCGAGCAGCATACTCTGGCATCCGCACCGTGTTGGTGCCAGTCTCACGAAGGAAGGCGTGGCGATGAGTGCTGATGTGACCTATCTCGAGGTGCCCGTCATGGCCCCGGGCGAGGCAGCCCGTCAGCTGGACATTCCTACGTCGACGCTCAAGCACTGGCTCGATGGACACTATGTCGGGACGCGATTCTATCCGCCGGTGCTGCGACCTGAACCGTCGCTGACGGGGGACGTGACGTGGGGCGAGATGGTCGAGGCTGACTATCTGCGCGCCTACCGATCGAAGGGCGTGTCGCTGCAACGATTGCGCCCGTTCATCGCGGAGTGCCGGGAACGCTTCGGTCTGCGTTACCCCCTCGCGCACCTGCGACCCTTCACCGACGGACGCCGGCTTCTACTCCAGGCGCAGACCGAGGCAGGGCTGACGGGCGAGCTGCGGGTGATCTACGAGCTCGCCTCCGGCCGGCTGGAGCTGCACTGGCGGGCCGTCACGTTCCTCGAGCGGGTGGATCGAGGGGGCGACGCCATGGCCGACATCGCACTCGCCTTGATACCCGACGGAGCGGACTCACCGGTGCGGCTGGAACCCGGTGTCGCATCGGGCGCGTCCACGGTCGGCGGCGTGCGCACGGAGATCCTGCGCGAGCAGTACGAAGTCGGCGAGGACACTCGGGATATCGCTGACATGTTCGGGCTGGCCATCCACGACGTTCTCGCGGCACGCCGCCACGAGGACAAGCTCCGGCCGCTAAGGATCGCGTGACCAGGCTCGGTGTTGCCCGCTGGTATGTCGATGCCGACACTCTCGGGCTGGCCAATGCTCATCCGAGCCCGCCCCGACGTCACGTTCCCCGGAGACGACGGGACGCGGCACACCTCACGGTGGACGTTGACGCCCTGCCCGGTCCAGCAAACAGCTGCCCTCGACACCGAATGGATACCAAAGGTCACCGCCGCGGGCATGGCGATCATTTTCCGTGACCACGCCATCTCCCGGCGGCGTGCGGAGAAGGACGCGATCCTGGCGTCGGGTGCCCAGATGTTCTCGATCACCGATCCGGGCCAGCTTCGCGTGTGGGATCTGCTGGAAATCGTCATGCATAGGTGGCGGGACATGGAACGGATGCGGGAACGCCCCGGCCCGTACATCTTCGCCCTCACCCGAACCCGGATGACCGAGATCGACCTCATGTGATTCAGCCTGGTCGGGCTGAGTTTTCAATGGCCTGCACTACTGTGGCGGCACGACAGGTGAACTGGGCGTGGGCGATGGTCATCTTGGCTTCCCGGTCGACCCCGGTGAACGGCAGCCCGTAGCGACCGAGGTTCGCGCGGGAACCGAACCGCTCGACGTCCTTGAGGACCTCCTTGGACACTGCCCGGACCCGTCATCCGTCGACGCAACGGGCCCCGTGCAGAGCATCCGATGGGGGGCACGACGAAAACGCAACAGCCCTCTATGGAGTCCGCAGTCCGCTCCCCTATACTCCCTCCAACACCCCCCGCAACCACACCACGCCATCCTCGAAGGTGGGGGTAGTTGTTGCGTGAACGGTATGCAGAGTTTTCCGCAGAATACTGGCTGTACGGCCTGAGCCAACTTCACCGATGTAAGGGGCGAGCTTGGGTATGAGCTGTTCAGCTTCCCGCCAGTCACCCACCCTCACCAGGCTTTCGAACAGGTAAACCGAACGGCTATACAGACCCCGGGCCCGGTGCTGAGGGCTGGTAGCTAGTGCTTCGGCAAAGATATGCGCGGACTTGTCACATTTGCCAAGTTCCGCCTGCACCATCGCCTCGAACCAGGCAAACTGACGATCGTCAACCCAGGTTGCCCAAGCTGGATCATCGTCGCGGGGGCCATCGAGGTAGAACGCACGGGCCTTCTGGAAGGTACGTACCGCATCAGCGTGTTGCTGCTGCTGCGCCAGAGCATGAGCGCCACGAGCCAGAAACAGCGATTCCATGCGCGGACTAAGCTGATCAGTTTCGAGTACTGACTGCACAATGGTGAGGGCTTCGCTCGGCCGGTTGAGGTACTCAGCCTGCATGCTCATATTTTGCAGCGTCAATAATTCCAGGTCGTGGCGGCCGGCCCAGCGAAGATAATACAGCGCTTCCTGGTTGATGCAACGCATGGAATCTTGCTGATCAGCGTCGTAGAACAACCAGCCAGCAATTTCAGCCAGCTCACCCGCGGCCGCATACAAGTCACGCCGCAAGTGCTTCGGGCACGGACTCACCCCGATACGGCGGTGCACTGCCCGAAACAGGCGTAAGGCTTGGCCAGAGGTTTCATTGCCGCCTACTTGGGCATCAAGCGCCAACAGCTCGCACATCCGGGCATGAATAGAGGTGATAAAGGCTTCGTCAATGGGTTCAACACTGGCAGGATTGATTTCAGACACCACGCTCCAGGGTGGCATAACCGTGTTGCTGGGTGACAGCAGGGTGGTGGGACTACGTACAACGAGTGGGTGCGAAGAGTCGTTACCCTTGTGTCGTGTCGAAATACTCACAATGTGCTGCTGAGCCGCTTCGGGGTACGCCGTATCAGTGTATGGCGTCACAGGAAAAGCCATCGGCGAAGAGGGGACCGCTAAACCATTGCCCGCGGCGGGTAAGTGGACCCCGGGTGGTTCGATGAGCTCGCTTCGCCTTGCTCGTACAGGTTGGAAAAGTTGCTGAACCGTGACACCCGGGAACATCGCCTCCAGGATTCTGCACGCGTCAGGATGGGGCATGCTGCGAATGTTACCGCTCAGCCATCGATAGAATTGCGCATGCGCGGGACAGGTCCCGGCGAGCGATGGATCAAGTGTTTCCGCCACCCTGTCCCACTGACGGGAAAAGGTTTCCCTCTTTTGCCAGTGATGCACCCTGAGTAGCGCCTTCAGTAAGGTGGGCTCATCGACAAGCTGGTCCTCGTCCACTTCCACAGTTGCCACCATACCCCACAAGATATAGATACGATATGCTCTGGTGAGCCAGGTAGTATTCTGATGAAACACGGCAGATGTGGTGATGGTAGCTGGTCTTCCGGGAGTCTTAACGCCTGCCACGTGGACTCCTCCGGGGAAGCGAGCATCACCATGATAGTTCTCCGGCCCAGAGCAGGTGCCCGATGACTGGTGCGGCCCTTGTCCTGTCTCTGGTGGACACCAATACCCAGCAGCTGCACCTCGTTGCGGTCGAGGCTGTCCCCCTGCGCCAGCGCTCCGGGCGTTATCCCGCGCTATGCGGCGTCGACGTCGTCACGGCCAACCCCAGGACCGCACCCGCTCGGAACTGCCAAGACTGCGTCACGCGGGCCGAAAGGGGAGGCAGGTGTCTACCGCGAAAGCTAGGCCGATCTCGCCGTCTTCTTCTGTCGTGGCTCCGCAGGGCACGCCGCCGCGATGATCGTCATGCCTAAGCGCGGCCAGGTGTGGCTGGTGTTCCCTGGCGCCGACAAAACCATCGTGGCGATGACCACCGCGCAAACCACCCACCTGATCACGGCGATCAGCGTCGCGTCTGGGCGGCCACGATGACCGAGGACACCACCACTCCCCGGCGACTCCTCCGCCACCCGCTGGACGCCTCTGCTAAACCCGCCCTTGCCGTAGGCGTTCCGGGTCAACGGACTCGTTGGAGGTGGCCTGACATGACGATCTGGTGGTGGGTCGAGGCCGCGACGTGATCGCGGTGCTGCGGTCCCGGAACTCGCTGGGTCCGGTACTCACGCTGCCCGCTCGGCCGCTGCGGTGGGTGCTCCTCACCGCGCCGGATGATCCCGGCGCGGTAATCAACAGTGTGGCCATGGTGGGCCCGATTGTGGAACGAGGCGTACCTCATGCAGGCTTGGTACGTCGCTACGGGACTCTGAAGGGGTTCACCGACTGGATGCGCGAGCCGTGAGACATTCCCGGTGCCGGCGGCGGGGTCCCAGTCGCCCCGTATGCCGTGCGCGCTGGCGCTCTCGATGTCCTGCTGAAGATGATCACCGGCAAAGCAATCCTCCCCGCTGTACTCCGTAGGTCACCGTTGTATCTGGTACGGATTTGGCACAGCCGGTGGCTGGTGGGTTCGACCTGCTCTCCCCCCGTCCCCTCACGGGTTTCACAGAGCGATGGGCTATGCCCGCGCTACAGGGTGGACACTCCTGGGTGAGCGAACGTGGCGACTAGGCGGTAACTGCTCACTGGTGCAGGGCCTCGGCGCGGCCGGCGAGCCGGCTGATGGCCGCTACCAGCGTCGGCCAGATCCCGCGCGGCAGGTCGTGCCCCATACCGGGCAGCACAAGCAGCTCGGCGCCGGGGAGTGCTGCGGCGGTGGCCTGGCCACCGGGCAGCTGAATCAGCGGGTCGGCTTCGCCGTGCACGACCAGGGCAGGCGCCGTGACGCTGGCCAACGCCGCAGTGCGATCCCCGGAGGCGTAGATCGCCAGCTGCTGACGGGCCACGCCGGCCGGGTCAAAACCGCGGTTGTAGGACTGCTCGGCCAGCTCACGGACCCACGCCTCGTCCACCGGGTAACCGGGTGAACCGATGATCTTCCGATTCGTCACGGCCCGCTCCACTGCCTCCGCGCAGTTCTTCGGCGGCGGAGCGAACAAGGCGGCCTGGACCGCCTGGGTGGGTGACCCGATGCCGATCCAGGGGGTGGACATGATGGAGGTGAGGCTGCGGACCCGCTCGGGGTGAGTGATGGCCATCGTCTGCGCGATCATTCCGCCGAGCGAGGCACCGACCACATGCGCCCGGTCTAGGCCGAGTGCGTCGAGCAGTCCGACCGCGTCATCAGCCATGTCCTCGAGTCGGTAGGACACCGAGAAGAAGTCACCGCCCCTCGCCGCGCCCAAGTTCGGCGGCGGCGCGTCGTGTAGGCGGGTAGACAGACCCACGTCGCGGTTGTCGTAGCGCACCACGAAGAAGTCCTCGGCGGCCAGCACCGCGCACAGCTCAGGATGCCAGGCGAGCATCTGGGCGCCCAGACCCATCACGAGCAGTAGCGGGCGAGCATCCGGTGCGCCGAACGTCTCGTAGGCGATCACAATGCCGTTGCTGGCCACAGTGGCGGGCTACATCCCCCGATTCTCCCAGGAGCCGACACGACAGCGGGGATTTCCCGTTCCGGGCAGGGACGGCTAAGTCACACTCGCCGTTCGTGAGGCTGACGTGGCGGGAGACTTCGGCGCTCTGATCCGGATGGGCCGGACCGCCCAGAACCTCATCCTCGTGCAGGCCAGAAGGGCTATGGGCTACTCCACCCCGACACTGTCCCGTATCGAGACCGGGCGCCAACACCTGACCAACGTCACGGAGAACTGCGCCGCCCGTTCCGAACCGCTCGTCGCCTTGGCGTCATGACAACGCGACCGGCCCAGCGCGCGCTCGACCAGTGGCGGCGCCGAGGCTGCCGAGCCATCCGTCTGGTTGGGCGGCCACGTCCACCAGCACGTCCCAGCCCTGCATCTGGCAGGACACCAGTCGCACCCGCATCCGGTCGGTTACCCGGCGGGCCTGGGCGCAGGCGTACTGCTCACCGGCGAGAACCTGCGCGGCCCCCGCCAGCGCGGCCAGATCAGCCGCCGACTCGGCTTGATGGCGGGCGACCACCGCCTCGCCCAGGTGCAACCCGAACACCGCCATGCTGACCAGCACCGCGATGGCTCCGGCCGCCCACACCGTGGCCACGCCCCGGTCATCCTCGACGCATGTCGTCATGGCACGTTCCCAGGTTCCAGGACCGCCGGTTCCAGGACCGCTGCCGCCTCGGCCCCGACCTCAATCCCGGGCAACAGCCCTGCCACCGGATTGGCCGACACTCGCGCGGTGACCTCGTCACCACGAACGGTCACAGCTACCACCGCGCCGTGCGGGGCGATCCGTCGGGCGAGTTCCTCGGCGCGAGTCTGCTCGCCCCGCGCGGTCAGCCGGGCCGCCTCCCGAGCAGCGTCGACACAACGCAACTGCGCCGCCACCGCCGACACTGCGGCCAGCACCAGGGCGAGCACGACGACCAGCGAGCACAGGGCGAGCGCCGCCTCCACAGTGACCGTGCCCCGGTCGCCGGTGGCTGTTTGGTCGGCTCGGCCGACGGTGACTGTTTGGTCGGCTCGGCCGAGGGTGGGCATCAGAACTTCACCGACAACGCCTGCTGCACCAAGTTGGTGAGCGCGCCGACGATCGTGCCGCCGGTCACCACCTTGTAGAGGACCGCCGCGAAGGCTGCCGCGGCGATCGTCCCGATCGCATACTCGGCGGTGCTCATGCCGGCTTCGCCGCCCACCGCACCGGCCAGTCGGGCGACCACCAGCCGCCGCCACCGCCGCGTTACCGTGCTGCGCTCGATCGTCATTGGTCAACTCCTGTCTGTTTTGGGAAATACCTGTTTGTCACGCGAACGTCCGTCTCACCACTGCCGCATCAGGCCAGTGGCCAGTCCGATCAGCACCGGCACGACGCCGATCGCGAGGAAAGCGGGCAGGAAGCACAGCCCGAGCGGGGCCGCGATGAGCACCCCGGCCCGCTGCGCTCGGGCTTCGGATTGCTCCCGGGCGCCCGCTCGCACCTCTGCGGCCAGCCGGGTGAGCGACTCGGCGAGTGCGGTGCCGCTGCGACCGCTGCGCCGGGCGGCCTTCGCCAGCCGTGCCGTCGCGATGCACTCCAGCGCGGGCTGCCAGGCCTGCGTGGGGTCAGCGCCTAGGGCGAGCAACTCCGCGGTCCGGCGCAACGCGGGCCCGGCTGGCGCGTCGAGTCCCTCGGCGACCGCGCGCACCGCCACCGGCACGGGCATCCCGGCCCGCAGGCAGCCCGAAAGCAGCTCCCATGCCCCGGCCAGTGCCAGCGGCTCGACGCCGGTGTCAGCACTGCGTTGTGCCCACCGCGTGACCCCGTGCCGCGTGACCCCGTGCCCAATCACCCAGTGGGTGCCCGAGGCGGGGTCTGCACAGCCAGCTGTGACCGGCCGCCGTAACCGCGACTGCAACCGTGAGGGGGGTCCCGCCGGACCGGGTGCCATCACCAGCGCCGCCGCCACCAGCAGCATCGCCAGCAGCTGCGCCGTCATGCCGGCACCGCCCCGGATACCAGCCGCGCACTCCACTGCACGCCAACGCAGGCCAGACCAGTGCCGATCACCAGAAGGACCTGACCCACCGGGGTCTCGCACAGCACCCGCAACGGAGCGGCACCCACCGCGTGGCCCAGCGCCAGCCCGAGCAGCGGCAGCCCAGCCAACACTGAGGCGGTCGCCCGGGGGCCAGCAAGCCGGGCCTGCACTTCGGCGGCGAAGCGCACCCGATGCTCGGTGTCGGAACGGACTGCGTCGAGCAGGTCCGCGAGCGGAATCCCGTAGCGGTCGGCCAGCGACCACGCATCGGCAAGCCGGCCCAACCACGAGCGCAACGGTGCCGGACCCGCGGTGCGCAGCACCGCCGGGACGTCGCCGCCCAGGCTGGCCGCGGCGGCTACCGCGGCCAGTGCCCGGACGACATCGGTGGACATCGTGCGGGGCACTTCGGACGGCGTATCGGCGGGGGTGTCGGCGGCCGCCCTGACCGCATCGCTGGGATGGGCCCCGGCGCGCAGTTCCGCCACCAGCACCCCAAGGGCATCGGATAGCCCGGTGGCTGCGGTGGCTGCGGCCCGGCGATCCCGGCCGGCTCGCCAGCGCGCGGTGGCGGTAGCGGTCACCATGGCGGCGGCGAGCGAACCACCTGGGCCGGCCAGCAGCGCACCAACCCCTGCGGTCAGGGCTAGCAGCAGCAGGCCACAACGCCGCGCGGCCCAACTTCTCCCCGCCGTGGCAACCTGGGCTTGTACCCCTCGGCGGCGCAACTCGGTGAGTCGGCTGCGACCCACCTCGGCCGGCCAGCACAGCGCCCCGGTCGCCAGCGCGGCCACCGCCAGGCTCAGCACGCCACACCCCCACCTTGGCCGTCGGCTGAGCCGACCAGGTGCGCGCCGTCGAGCAGGTCGTGCAGGCGCTGCTGCCCCGGTCCCCAGCGCCCGTCTTGCCAGGCCGGTAACACACGAACCAGGTCACCATCGCGTTCCAGCACGCCCACGGCGGCCAGTCCCCGCGCCCCGTCGCGTCGCACCACGTGCAGCACGACGTGCACGGCGGCGGCGAGCTGGCTGTGCAATGCGTGGCGCGCCATGCCGCCCAGGGCGGCCAGTGCTTCCAGCCGGGCAGGTACCTCGGCAGGGGAGTTCGCGTGCAGGGTTCCGGCACCCCCCTGATGCCCGGTGTTGAGGGCGGCGAGCAGTTCACACACCTCCGCCCCCCGCACCTCCCCGACCACCAGGCGGTCCGGGCGCATCCGCAGCGCCTGCCGTACCAGGTCGCGCAGCGTCACCTCGCCGGCTCCCTCGACGTTGGGCTGCCGAGTGGTCAACCGGACGACATGTGGATGCCCCGGCGCTAATTCGGGTGCTTCTTCCACGCAGACGATCCGCTCGCCAGCGGGCACGCAGCCCAGCAAGGCGGCGAGCAAAGTAGTTTTCCCGAGTCTATCCATGTGACACACTTGGCTCATGAGTCAACTACGATTGCCGACGATGGGGTTGTCTGCGGGGCTGCTGGCGCGTCTTCGGTCTCTGGTTGGGGTGAGTGGGACGCCCGGGGTGATGTATGCGCGGATCTCCGAGGACCGGGAGGGCGCCGGGTTGGGTGTGGAACGTCAACTGGATGATCAATGCTCGCTGTTCACCCAGCTCGGTTTGCGTCTAGTTGGGGTGTATGCCGATAACGATCTGTCCGCTTTTACGGGCAAGCCCCGCCCGGACTACCTGGCGATGCTCGCCGATCTGGACGTGGGCCGGGCCCGGGTGGTCACGGCGTGGCATACCGACCGGCTGCATCGCACCCCCAGGGAGCTGGAGACTTATATTGATCTTGCTGAGCGGCGGGGGGTGGTGACGCACTCGGTGAAGGCGGGTCCGCTGGATCTGGCGACTCCCTCCGGTCGTGCGGTGGCCCGCACGTTATGCGCGTGGGCGCGGTTTGAAAGCGAGCACAAGGGCGAACGGATCCGCGCCGCGCGTCGCCAAGCCGCCGAGCAGGGCCGCTGGCAGGGCGGGTGTCGACCGTTCGGGTTCGAGGCCGATGGCACCACGATCCGACCCGCCGAAGCCGCCGCCATCGCCGGGGCCATGGAGGCCATCGTCGCTGGCGCCAGCCTGCGCGGTGTCGTCCGCGACCTGAACGAAGCAGGCCACCGCAGTCCTTGGGACCGGGAGTGGACGTCCCAGGCGGTGCGGGAGATGCTGCGCCGACCCCGCAACGCCGGGCTTACCAGCTACGGCGTGGAGACCTTCCCCGCTGTGTGGCCCGCCATCGTTCCGGAGACCACCTGGCGGGCGGTGGTGTCTATCCTCAGCAACCCTGAGCGGCGCACCAACACCACGGGCAGCAGCCGCGTCAAATGGCTGGGCAGCGGACTGTACGTGTGCGGCATCTGCGGCGAACCCGCGCTCCGGGTCTCCCACTCCGGAGGCGGGAAACGGCAGCCCGCCTACCGGTGCAAGGCCCGGGACATCACCCGTCAAAGCGGGCACGTCACCCGCGCCGCACAACAGTTGGACGACTATGTCGAGCGGCTCATCGTGGCCCGCCTGCAACGCCCCGACGCCGCCGACGTGTTCACCGCATCGACCGGCCCCGATCTGGATACCACCGCACTGCACACCGAGGCCGCCGCCATCGGCCACCGCCTCACCGACCTGTCCGCGGCCTTCGCCGACGGCACTATCACCGTCTCCCAACTCCGCACCGGCACCGACAAACTCCGCGCCCGCCTGACCGACATCGAAGACACCCTCACCGACGCCGCCACCATCAACCCCCTCATCGGACTCGCCGGCCACCCCCACGTGGCAGACCTGTGGTACGGCACCACACCCGACCGCACCACCGGACTGGACCTCGGCCGCCGCCGCGCCGTGCTCGCCAAACTCCTCACCGTCACCGTGCTCCCCACCAGCCGGGGCAGACGCCCAGACGGGAGCTACTTCGACCCCACCGGAATCCACATCGAATGGAAGACCAGCTGACAATGGTGTTGCGCGGTGAGGCTTTTCGCCAGTAAGGCCAGGGCTCGTTTTGGTTGGGCAGCGACGTCATGCTGCTCCCGAATTATCGGTTTAGGTGCTCAATTAGTGGGACTACGCCGAAGATTTCGTCAATTATGTGGACCCGACCTTTGGTAATTAGCTGGGGTTGGGTGACGCTCTTCGGTTCTCTTGAGATCCAGATGATAGTGCCAATGTTGCATCAAGTGCTGCGACGGCGTCCACTGACCGCCTGTCGCCGACTGTGACAATGCGCTCCGCAGGCACGTTGGGGCGCACCGAGATGTTATGGAATGCCGCAGGATCGGGCCCCGTCCAGTTTCAGCAGGTCGGTCAAGATCACTTCGAGCAGCCGCGCGGCGTCGTCGGGATCCGTGCTGGCAGTGTCCACCACCGTGAAACGGCCCCGCCCGGGTAGCAGGCGGGGCCGTTCCGGGTGTTCCTCGATCAGTCGAACTCGCCGGACTTCACCCCGGCGGTGAAGGCGGACCACGCGGGGGTAGTGAACATCAGGGCTGCCCCGCCGGGGTCCTTGCTGTCTCGGACGGCACGGTGGCCATTAGGCAGATCGGCTACCTCAACACATTTGACGTCATTCGCCGAGTACGTCGACTTTCGCCACGCACGTCTTGTGAGTTCATGCACCATGTCTCCTCTCTATTAGTTCCAAGATCATTCCCAGGCTGCTACTCTCGTCGAGAGCCTGGGCTTGGAGCCGGTCGTACACGCCAGACAACTCGTGTACGAGGTCTTGGTCATCCACTATGCGTCCGCCCACAGGGTCCTCCTGGTAAGCGATCGGTGAGGAGACGCCAGGGGCGAACTCCAGCACGGTGAATGATCCGCTCATGCTGAGGTGAAGTCCGACGCTGAAGGGCAGGACGCGCAGGCTCACGTTGGGTAATTGGGCGCTGGATGCCAGGTGACGTAGCTGTGTGACCGCCATATCAGGCTCGGCGAACAAGCGATGCAACGAGCCCTCCGAGATCACAGCCGCGAGGGTCAATGGATCAGGATCGGTCAACCGCTGCTGGCGTTGCAGGCGGGCGGCCACGCGCCGTTCGATCTCCTCGTCGGACAGCGGGTGCAGGGAATGGAGTTGACGCGCGTAGTGCTCGGTCTGGAACAAGCCGGGCACCAGCTCAAGGCCGAAGGTTTTGGCCCTCAGTGCGTCATCCTCGTACCCGACGTACGCCTTGAGCCACTGTGGCAGTCGGTAGGTGGACCACCAGCCAGGCTTCCTCGCATCCCTGCGTAGCTCATTCAGCACGTCGAACTTCTCAAGAGCGCCACATTCTCGCAAGATCGTCTCAAGTACCGGCTGTGAGGGCAGGTTGCGGCCTGACTCGAAGGCGCCGATCGCGCTCCGCGACAAGTCCAGCCTCCCGGCGAGCGCCTCCATGGTCAGGTTCGCCTGCTCCCGTACCTCCCGCAGCGCTAGTCCGAGCTGCCTACGTCGCATGACCGGCCCCGGGCTCGTCACGTGCACATCGTAGCCACACGACTTAGACCACCTTCCCTGTGCTCTAGACCTTCGTGTCTCTATAAGATAGAGTCATGATAGCGTGGCATGACATAGCGCCACGCTAGTCGTCCGGTCCGGTCTCGCCTCGCACCACCCGACAAGCCGGGCCGGGCGGCGCTACTACAGCGAGCGCGGAGGTGGACCGCATGGCGGGAAGGCACAGGCTCCATACCTGGCGGCGGCGCCGCAGGGGTCAGGCGGCACGCGACCGGTCGAGGTCACGCCTGGCTGGGGTGACCGACGCGGGGACGCTGGTAGAACACCTGACGATGGGGCAGCCCGCGCCTGAGGAGCGAGGGCGCTACCTCGCGGTCTGCGGCGCGCGGATCCTGCCGGCGAGCCTGACCGCGCCCGAGCGCGGGTTCTGCCCACTGTGCGCGGGAGGCGGTGCCCCGTGACGCTGGATGTGCGTATCGGCGGTGAGGACGAACCGGTTGACGCGCCGCTGGCACTGGCCACCGGGACCCTCACGCCGCGCGGCGCCGAGCACGTCATCGAGCAGCTTGAGTGGCTCCGTGACCTGCTACCCGCGTCCACCAGGACGGCCATGACCGATAGCCGCCCCTAGCGTGACCAACCGATGAGCGGTGGCGGGACACGACTCCGCCCTCGCCCGAGAGAAGAGAGACTGATCATGGCTGATGGCGCGACGCCGCGGGCACGACCCGCTAACCGCAGGGCGATCGGCGTCACCTGCGCCCTACACAAGGGTCCGAGGGGATTCACGAACCTGGTGGTGGAGAAGCAGGGCGGGGAGATCATCCTCGACCCTCATGTCACCGGCGAGTGCGTGCTCATCTTCGATGAGAACGCCGCGCGGGTGCTCCGCGACGCCTTGGTCGAGTGGCTCGGATGAGCGCCGCTCGGGTGTGGCTCGTCGCCGGGCTCAGCACCGAGCCCGCACCCACCGACCAGCCCACCGTCCGTGATGACCAGGGGCGCACCTGGCAACCGGGCCCGGACGGCCGCTACTCCACCGGTGAGAGCCGTCACCACGTCACCTGGGGTGAGCTGCGCGCCCGGCATGACTTGGTGGAGGTAGTGCTGGGGGGCACCCAGTGAGCTGGTATCTGCGGTCTATGAGTGACCGGGACATCCACCACGGGGAGCTGGGCGCTGATGGTGTGGTGGCCGTGGCGTGCGGGGTGAGGTTCGCGCCGCTGCCGCTGCCGTACGGTCGGGTGAGCCTGCCCGGGTACCCGCAAGACCGTGAGCAGATCTGCCCGGCGTGTGATGCCTGTCGTCGGCAAGGTGCCCGGTGAGCCGCCTGGGGCGCTGGGCGCGGTCCCCGCTGGACTACCACGCGCACCTGCTGCTGCCCGAGGGCGACTACCCCGCCGGTGTCCTCAAGGCCTGCTGCGACGCCCTGTTGATCGCTGGCCTCACCCAGCACGATCAGCCACCACCGGGACTGAGGTGCGAGCGCTGCCATCTGATCTTCCGCGCCGAAGCGAAGGACCCCTCGCGTGATCGATGTCCGAGACGCCGGTCGGCCCACAATGAGCGCCCGGCTCACCACCGAGGAGCTGCCCGCCTACGCCGTGGCCCCGGAGCCCTTCTGGGAGCTGTCCCTGGCCCGGCCCGGCCGCCGAGGTGCCCGACTACCTGCGCGGGCGTTACGTCGGCAGGCAGGCCTAACCGTGCGCGCCCACTGCACGGACTCCGCCGAGGACCGCGGCACCCGTGGCCTCGTGCGCGTGCTCCCCGCGCCCGCGTACGACCCCTGGCGCGGGGCCGGCCGCGTCAGCACGGCCAGGCGGCACGGCCGGTGAGCCCGCCGTGCCGACCCGCCCGCCGCGGCCTGAGTCCGACCTGCCAGCCCGAACCTTGGAGTGGCTGGAAGACCGCCCCCACCAGCGGTGGTTTGTCCGCGCGGTGTGGGAGCAGCTCGCTGAGTTGGAGCGGGTGGGCTACCACACCGGAGCCATTGACGCCCTGCGTTCGGTCCTGCTCGACCACCAGCCGGCTACCCGTGCGGGCCGCTGCCGCCGCTGCCGCCGCTTCACCTGGCGCCACCGCGTCATCTGGCGCTACCACCTGTTCCCGTTGCCCTGGTGCCGCCGCCGTTTCCCCTGTCTCGTGTGGTCCCAGATCGGCGGCGAGCTGCTGGAGCACCCCGCCGAGCACGGGCGCCACCGACTGGCCGCGGCACCCCCTGATCCCCCGGACCGGCCGCCGGTTGAGCGGGCATCGGGGCTCCCGGAGTCAATCGGGTCACGTGAGGAGCACTGCCCCCGAGATCCCCGGCCGACCGCCGGTTGAGCGCTTGCCCCGCCTCAGCTCCCGGCGTCCGGTCGGCCCCCACCCAAACCCACGCGAGGAGACCTTCACCATGTCAGCTCGGTTGACACGACCAGGCTACGACCCGTGGCGCGATGCCACTGGCACCCCGATCCCGCGGCAATGCCGGATCGAGCAGGTCGCGGTGGACAAAAACCACGGGGCACTGCCATCCCGGCTGCACAAGCAAGGTCAGGTCGTTGGCCGTGGTCTGACCCGCCTGACGGTGCGCTTTGACGACGAGAACGCCCCGGTCAGCCTCCGACCCCACCTCCTACGCGTACTCGACACGCCGACGGTCACTCCAGGCCACGCTGACGAACTACCCGAGAGGCGAGCTGATCCGTCATGGCTGGACTAGCCGAGATCGCCCTCGTTGGCATCTTGGTCGCCGACCCCGAGCTGGGAAAAGTAATGGATTGTCCCCACTCAGGCCGCCGCGCACCTCATGGCAAGGCCTACTACCGGTGATCCGGAAGGACTGTGAGTTGGTGGCGAGGTTAACTGTGGTCAGCCGGAGCCTGGAGACGGTCAATCACAACGTAGGTGAGTTGCTGCGGCGGGCGTCCGAGCGGCAAGACGCCGAGGGACTAAATGTGAGCGACCTGCGCAGAGTTGGTTACCGGCTCGTGTCGCTAGCCGGTGATCTGACAACGCTAGGCGTGGACGCGGCGCGCCGGGCCGACGAGTTGGATGAAGTGATCGACACAGATGATTAGCGCGACAGCCCAAGACCGCGACCTCGGTGCGCGTTGTCGGTGCGGTGGGTCCCCGCCGCCGGTCTCCGCGCCGTGTCGCTGGGGCGTGTAGCAGCAGATCACACCTTCTCTGGGCTGGCTTGCGCCGGGACACCGGCCCCGGCCCCTGTCGGGGCAGCGCTACGCCGGACTGGGTATCCCCGCACGGCCCGTGGGATCTCGGGAGATCATCCCGCGATAGCAGGACAAGAGCGGAGCCAGGGAACGTCAGTACCCTGAGACGGTGAGTAGCGGAACGGGTGGTCCAGCCGAGGCGGCACCATTAAGTGTGCCCTCATCTTGGGGGACCTTGCGGACAGCTTGCTCGATCGTCGGGCTCAACGGCAACGATGCACGTCTTATCAGGCTCGGGGAGAACGCGCTGTTTCACCTATTGGAGGACCGCGTTGTCGTTCGAATCGCGCGCAGCATGGATTACTGGACAGACGCGGAGAAAGAGGTCGATGTCGCGCGCTGGCTCGCGAAGATCCGTTTTCCGGCAGCTCAAGTTTATGACGTTCCTCAGCCGGTATCTGCCGGAGGCTACCCCGTCACCTTCTGGCGCTTCATAGCCGGCCGCCCTGGTGACCGGCGGGACATAGCTACGTTAGGGACAGTACTTCGCCGTCTCCATGCCACGCCATCTCCAACTACATTCATGTTGCCGCATGAAGACATTCTTGGACGCGTGCGGCGGCGAATCGAAGCAGCCATAGTACCGCTTACTGATAAATCCGTTCTGCTGCAACGGCTGAGTTTCCTTCAGTCAGAGTTACTAGGGCTTCGCTATCACCTTCAGCCCGCGCCGACACACGGCGATGCGCACTCTGAAAACCTGATGATTTGCGACGGTCGACCTGTGTTGATCGACTTTGAGCGGTTCGCATGGGGTCAACCGGAGTGGGATCTCGCCATGACGGCGACTGAGCATCTGACAGCAAAGTGGTGGACCGACGACGAGTACGGCCAGTTCGTCGATGCGTACGGATACGACGTGACATGCTGGACGGAAGGTTTCGATGTCCTGCGTGCGGTACACGAACTGAAGATGACGACATGGCTCATGCAGAACGTCGCTGAATCGCCTGATGTTGCCGAGGAGTACCAGGTGCGGATGCGGACACTTCGAGGTGAGCCATCTTCTGGCTGGCGTCCGTTCTAAGGAGCCGTAAATAAATAACTAATCCGATCGAGTGAATCTTTTCCGTGTCGCGTGTCATCTCGATCGATGATATGAGCCAGCTGAAAGAATCGATGTGTGGCGATCAGGGATGATGAGGAGTTCCAGGCAATGAAAGCGCGTTTAGCGGATCTGCTGCCTCGCTTGAACGAATGTGATCGCCGTCTGGCACTAGCGACCGAGGCGAAATCGTGGGGCCGTGGTGGAATCAGTGCTGTACATGAAGCAACCGGCGTGTCGAAGGCGACGATTCGACGTGGCAAGACCGAACTCGACAGCGATCCCGCGCAGCTCAAAGCATCCGGCATCAGCCTGGAGTTCCTCACCGGGGAGCTCCAAGGCTCGCACGACCCGTCCGGGATCGTGTTCACCGTGCTCGCCGCCCTGTCCGGCATGGAGCGCGAGTACATCCGCGACCGCACCCTGGAAGGCCACGAGTCCGCCCGCACCCGCGGCAAGACCATCGGCGGTGCCGCCGTCACCGACGACACCATGCTCAGCATGGCCCTCCACCTGAGAGACCAAAACCTCAGCCTGCGCGACATCGCCGCCCGGCTCGTCATCACCAAGGGCAAGAAGAAGGGCCAGCACCCCTCCCCGGCCACCGTCCTGCGCATGCTCCGCGACCACGACCAGGCCGCCGAACTGACATCGGCCAAGAACTGATTACCCCTCCACCAGCCCCGACCAGCGGCAATGCGGTCTCACGGCCCCTTTCTGCCGTATTCCGGTCCCACCCGTACTGGGTCACCAGGCTGCGGGAACACCCGATGACCACGAGCAGGACTGCGATCCCGCTCCGACGTCAACGAGGAACCTGCGCACGCTGCGGACTACTGTTCACCGACAGGGACATCATCGAAGTCGACCACGTGCTCCCACGCAGTCTCGGCGGGCCGCACGAATTGACCAACATGCAAGCCCTGCACCGACACTGCCACGACCAGAAAACGGCCGAGGACCGGTCACAACCCGGCCGACGCCCAGGTATTCATGACAAGAACCACGTGGCTGAGGAGCCGGATGAGGCTAACGTCTCACGTCCGGTTCTGAAGACAAGTTGTCCCCGCGAGGGGGCAGCTTAGTTCAACACACGTTCGGGAGCACTGGGCCGTATAGCCCTCCCACGGTTTTTCCCGCTCTCCGAAACCTCCGGTGACGCCACGCTCCAGCCGGGCGCACACCTCGGCGGGTCCACCGGCCAACGGAGAAGATATGTTGCTCGCCACTACCTGACCCGCTTCTTCTAAAAAACGAGTGTAATCAGACACAAGGCGACGACGATGTCCACGGCTAGCGCCAGAGCGACTAGGACCGATAGTCGGCGGGTGCTGGTGGCGATCCGGTCGTGGCCGTGGGCGAGCTGGTCGAGGCTTCGGCGCAGCCTGTCGTGGGAGTCGGAGAGCTGCTGGAGATGGGTGGCGTGCCCCTCGTAGTGGGTCACTATCGCGGCCACCCGTGTCTCGGTCCGCTCGGTGGTTCGCAGCGCGTCCTCGACCTGGCCCGTGAGCTTGTCCAGGCGGCTCTCGACGCCGTGCGTGACGGCGCGGACCTCGGCGAGGGTTTCGCCCAGTGGCTTGGCGAGGACCGTTGTCAGGATCTCGTCGAACGCGGACTGACCAGAGTCCGGCTCGTCCGGCGACATGGAATGACCGGGCATCAGTGTCCTCCCTCGGAGGGTGTCGTAGACGCGGGCCGCGTCGAGCAGGGCCACGGCGGCTGCCAGGCATTCCATCGGGTCGATGGTCGCGGCGATCGCCTCGTGCTGCCGCTCGCGGTTGTCCTCGTAGCGGTTGCGCAGCAGGGCCGGGAAGGCTTCCGCGGCAATCACCGCTCGCGCCAGTGAGGCCGATTCTTCGCTGCGTGCGGCCTGCGTGCGGGTGACACGGTCGCTGGCCGCCGCGATGTCGTCGGTGGAGGCGTTCGTGCGGTGCCGGACGGCGTCCAGCCGGGCTGCGATGTTCGCGGCTTCGGCGGTGAGGCGGGCGTCGATCTCGTCGAGGTCGGCCTCGGCGCGATCGCGCAACACGGCGGTCAGAGCTTCGACGGCCGCGCGGTGGTCAGCCAAGACCTGCGTGGCGCGTAAGTCCCGCCGGGCCTTTCTGAGACGTACACGCCGCCGGCGCAGCAAGTCCTCCGCGAGGGCCTTGATGCGGGTACGGATGGTGCGGTCGCCGTACCGGTCGGTGGGTGGCCGGTGCGGGTACGGGTGCAGGTCGTCCGGCACCGCGCGCACCCATTTGTTCCACAACCGGCCGCACTCGTCCACGAGGTCGCGTCGCGCCTGGAGGTAGTCGGCTTGGTCCACGAGCGTGGGCGCCTGCAGGCGCAGGGTCAGCGCGTTGGATAGGTCGGCGCGGACCTGGGCGGTGAGTGCCCGACGCCACGCGTTGTCGGCTTGCAGCTTTTCGTACTGGACGACGGTTTCCCGGCGCCAACGGTCCAACTTTTCCGCGTCCGCCAGCGCGGACGCGGCATGTGCGATGTGGGCGTCGAGTCGTTGTTCGCGTGTGCGGCGCAGCTCCCGGGCGATCTCGCCGACCTGGAAGGCGCCCCGGATGCGGTTCTCCTGCCGGCTCGCCGCCTGCAGGTCGAGGCGCAGCTGGGCCAGTATTTCGTCGCGGGATGCCGTGATGGCCGCGCGCATCGCGTCGGTGACACCCTCCAAGGCGAGGCCGTTGATCCATGAGTTCCCGAAGTCCAGCGGGTACAGCCACTGCTCCGGCTCCGCCGTCGGCCGTGGGATCTCGGCGTCCTTGGCGAGCTGTGGCAAGAGGTGACGGCGCAGTGCATCGGGAGCAATGACCCGATGATCCTTGGCGACCTTGCCCAGGTAATTGACGTTGGTGTAGGCGTGGGTGAGAACGACTCGAAACCGGTGCGGCAGGAGGTGCCAGTTTCGCAGACTGTCGATGCCGATCTCCGCGGGCGCCAGGAACTTCATCTGGTGAGCCTGGCCGACGAGGACGACGGCGTCGGCGACCTCGATCCAGCCGGGCAGCAGGTGGTCTACGTATCGGCGTTCGGCCGCGTTGACGGCGCCGACGCCGGGCAGGTCCAAGATACGCAAGCGTACGCCGTGGCGGTCGGCGACCAGCCGACGGGGGAGCCCGACGTGCAGGATGTCCGCGGACCGGTCGACCCCGCGCTCCATCGCGGCGCGCACCGCCGACAGGTGCTCCACGAGCGCGTCGGCGGTGACGTGTTCGGGGTCGCCGTCGCCGTACTGCCAGGTCCACCGGTCGTCGTCGGCGACCGCATAGCGGGTGGGGGCCACGGTGACCGAGGTGCCGGGGTCGCGGTCGCCGCGCAGGACAGACTCGACCTCCGCGAACCGCTCTGGTGGTACGCCCAGCAGCGCGAGGGCCAGGGTGGATTTGCCGGCCTGGCTCTTGCCGTACAAGACGACGTTGGTGTCGCGGCGCCGGGGCGAGAGCGACGCCTGAATCTCCGGAAGGAGCCCGGCGCGGAACTCCTCGTACGCCCGCTCGGCCCACCCGAGGCGGTTGCCGTGGTGGACGGCGACCAGCTCAGCCCAGCATCGACGCGTCGCCACCGAGCAGCCTCAGCAGTCGGGACCGGTGGGACCGCACGGTGCTTAGGCACCACTTCAGGTGCTCCAATTCGCCAAACCAGGCGTCGAGCCCGTACACGCGGCGGCCCGTCTGCACGACGATGTTGCGGGTGAGCCCCATGAGTTCGTCGAACGCCTGCATCCTGACCTCGCGCTCCGCGTGCTCCATCTCCCGCAGCGCGTCGTGGGTCATGCGGCGGCCGTCATTGAGGCGGCGGCGGACTTCGCTGAAAACCGTGAGGGCGATCATCGCCGCCGCCGCCCCGCCCGCGATGCGCGCGGCGGCCTTCGTCGCCACCGCGCGACCGCCGCCCGCGGCCAGCACGAGCGCCGACAGCGACGTAACCTTCTCGCCATCCGTGCCGACGATGGTGGCAAGGGATTGCACGATCTCGGCGTGGACGCCGGTCAGACCCTTGAATGTCTCGCTGAACGACTCGACGGTGCTTCGCACGGTGTCCTCGTCGCCGGGTTCGAGTGTGGTGCGGTCGAGGCCGGCGACGGCCGGGACGGTGGCGGCGAGGGCCGCCCATTCCAGCGCCAGCGACGGCAGCAGCTGGACCGCGGTGAGGAGTCTGGCCTTGACCTCCGGGTCATCCGAGCGCTCGCCGGTGAGGATCTGCCGTACCGCCAGCGCTGTCGGGTCGGGGGCCGGCGGCGTCGCTGGTTTGTCGGTGCCGGCCTGGTGTAGCGCCGTGGTGATGCCGTACCCCGCGAGCCGCTGGCGGGTGAGCTCCCGGAGCAGGTCGCGCATGGCTAGGGCGAGTTCGCTGGGTTTGGTGGGGTCGTCTCCGTGCCAGGCACGCAGGATGAGGTTCTGACGTTCCATGGCCATCGCGCTCGGGCGGAATCCGAATTGTGCCTCCTTGGCCCGCCGCCAGTAGTTGTCCTTGCCCTCCATCTCGGCGTCGCGCAGTTTGTCGGCGCGCTTGGTGGCCGCGTTGCGGGTGGCGAGCAGCACCTGCCCGAGGCGGTCCTCAAAGCACCGGCGCAGGTCGAGGCACGCGGCGTCGAATTGACCGAGGATCTCCCGGAGCCCGCCCTCCCCGGCTCCTCCGTGGCGCTTCTGCTCGTCCATGTCGGCGAGCGCCTGCTCGATCTGATCGAGCAGGGCACCCAGCTGGGCGCCCACGCGCTTCTCCAACATCCGGGTGCGCACGGCCGGGGAGGTGCCGTGGGTAGGCTCGGTCGGCTGCTGCAGTCGTCCGGCCACCTCGTTGACGTCGAGGCTGAAACCCGCCGGCCACGTGCCGACGATCTGGTCCTCCGGGAGGTCGAAGGTACGCGCGGCCGTGGCTCGCGCCTCGGCCAGCATGTCCCGGCTTTCGGCGTTGACGACGACCACGGGTTGAGCGCCGGCCAGGTAGCGCTCGCGCAGGTCGGTCAGGGCCGCGGTGGCATCGACGGTGGCCATCGTCGCCACCCGCGTCACCAGGAGGACCGCCGCCGCCCCGGCGAGCGATTCGCGCATGAACTCCTGCCAGAGCCGGTTCTCCGGGGTAGAGGTGTCATCGACCTTCTCGTAACCGGGCAGGAGTACCAGGCCGCCCATGCCCGAGGGCAGGTCGGTGAAGAACCGCGGCGGCACCCGCAGCTCGGGATAGAGGACCTCGGGACGGTTGCCGCGCAGCGCCTCGGCCCACGTCTTCAGGACCACCGCCTCGTCCGACTCCTCCGGCACCTCCCCGTCCGGCACCTCCCCGGCGGCGTCGAGGATGTCGAACTTGATCAGGCGCGGCTGCGGCTTGTCGACCGTAGCGTCCTCAATGATGAATACCGGCAGCAGCTCGCCCTGGCCGTAGTCCGGGTCCAGCCAGTCGTCGAGCTCGTACAGGGCCTGCACGATGCTGGTTTTACCGACGCCCTGCGGGCCCGCGACGGCCACCGTGTATCGCTTGTTGAGCACCCGCGCCACGACCAGCGGCCGGAGGATATCGCGGCAGGCGTCCTGGAGCCGCCGCCCGTGATCTGAGTCGACGGCGGTCAGCGCCTGGGACAGTCGGATCATGGCGGCGGTTAGCGCGGACAGAGTGTCCTTATAATCCAGTACGTCCTGCACATGTCCTCCCCGCCCGGCTGACTGGTTTGTCCAGCGTAGACTATCCACACCCGGTACATAGGCTTTGTGCAGGGCACCTCTTTCCGCCGTGAGCTGAGCGCGCGAGGGCTCGGTTGATCAGGATGTGTCACCGCGGCACATTCGGTCAGGCCCGGTCCTCAGCACTCGGACCGTCGTGTCATACGATCAAGAAGTTGTTATATTTGCGTCACTTGGGAGGGGATCAGCACTGGCACGGGTAAGACCAACGAGGGGATGATCTTGGGGTCCGGCCGGGATACGCCGGGAATCTGTCCTTGGTGTGGAGAGCGGGACAAACCGGGGGAGGCAAGCTATGAGCGCGGTTGGTCTGTGAACCCAGTTGCCGGTGAGGTGCTCGTTGAACACCCGGATGCGAATCAGCATCGTCGCACCGCCCCCGGTTTGTCCCGCTCTCCGATTACCTCCCTGAAGGCTTGTGTAAGCTTGGGCTCGGACGCTCTGTCCTGCCGGACCCAGACGAAGAGATTGCCTGTGAGCTCCCGGTGGTCAACGTTCCCGCAGGCGCTCCGCCCAGCAGTGCTAAGGTGATCTGGCTGACCTTTCGCCGCCTTGCTGCCGACCATGGCGGGATCGCTATCGAACCGTGATCGGACGCTCACTTCGCTCATGTGCCACGGGAGGCTGCTCATGTCTTTGAATTTGTCCATTTTTCCAGCTCTCGGTGACGCGGGAATGGAACGGGCTAAAGCTATCGAACAAATCTCCACAGAGTTGGGGTATCACACCCGAATCGAAGTGGAGCCTGACCAGATTGCTGGGATCCGTTCGATGTTGTGTGACAGTGCAACGGTGTTCGATGTCAGCAGGGACGGCCCGGATCCTGATCAATCACCAGGAATCACGTTTCTGCCCACGTGGACGTCCACGCTACCCCATCTCCTTGTTGTGTGCACAGGCTATCTGCCACTCAACGTCGTTCCGGCCCGCTCCGGTGGTGCGCCGGCCTATCCCTACCCTGACCGCAGTGATGCCGTGACCGGACGATCTGAGCCCGTGTCGGATGCGGACATCAGCGGCGCGAGGCACCCGTGGGTCTCCGACGGTAATGAGTCGATTCTGGTCTGGGTCCAAGCACAGCTATCTGAGATAGCCAAGAGCCCCGGTCGCCGCTTCTCGCGGATCGAGTTCGACCGATTCATGGCCGAACTGGCAGCGGGAAGCGATCAGTCGGTAGCATCAGAACCGCTTCGGGAGCTGCGGGCCGAGGCAACCGCCTGGCGGGAGCGGTGGCGACTGCCCGACGTGGTCTTCCTGAGCCATCGCAGTCGCCACTATCCGAAGGTGGCGTCGTTCGCGGAGCAGCTCGAAGCGGGGGCGCTCGACGGTCAACCAAAGCGGAACGTGCTTGTGCTACCGCCGGGCCGGCTCACGCTGGATGGAGAACTGCTCTCAGAAGGCCGCCGTTGGATGCTCCTCGGCGCACTTGACGACCTACTGCGCACCTGCTCTGAGATGTGGGTCTGGGAGTCGGCTGACTACCTCGGGTCGTGGTGGACACTAGGTGAGCTTGTCTCCGCCTCCTACATCGACGACGGTGAGCACGCACCACTCACAATCGGGGCACGCCGACCCAGCGACAGAACCCCCACTAGCGCCGATCGCTACCGAGTAAAACTTAGCCTCCAAGACCGCGAGCACCTGGCGCGATACTTTGCGAACTCACGAGCCGACCAGATCTCTCTTGAGTTGAGCACAGTTCAGCGAGTGGAACGCGGAATATTTCGGGCCGGCCTGGGCCGCCCATACCTGAAGATCGTCGAACGGATCCTGTGCTCAGATAAGGCTATGGAGTGGCAGCGGGTCGCTGCCCAACTCGCGGGTATATGCGTGGAAGAGTTCGCCACCCTCCGTGAGCACGCAGGGAGCTTCGATTCCTATCGGAAACGTATCTTTCATCCAGCGTACAATCCCCGGTTCTGGAAAGATCTACTAGTCGATCGTCCTGACACTTGCTACGAGCTCTCGGCTCAGTCGCTCATCGCTGCTGAGTCCCACATGTTACGGCTCGACCAGCGAGAGGTCGCCGAAGCCGTCCGGTCAAATCGGCGGGCGATCGCCAGGGACGGCACCAGGATTACGGTCCGCGAACTCGCACCGCGCTACCTGTGGCGTCCGCGTCACTGGGCGGGGATGCTGGGCGGCGGCCTCGACCGTTTGCCCACCTACGTGAGTGAGATGTGACTCGGACCGCTAGTCGGCTTGGCGACTGGTTTCGATTTGTACCAGTTCGGCAGGTTGTTTGGCATCGGTCGGGTGACCGGGGGGAGTTTCGCCCCCCGGTCGGGTAGGTGCGGCGCATTGCTGCGCCGCACCCCCCTAAGAGTGAAGTAGGCCACCGGCGAGGTGCCCGCAATACGGATCCTTTTCCGTCGGCCCCTTCCCGAACCCGCCGAACGAGTTTCCCCGTAACGGGCTCTCCAGTGATCGTTTTCGGGTGGTCCCGAATGACGCTCAGAACGGTTTCAGTCCCCTGCATTCCGCAGCCCTCTCCGCCTGATCATCATGATCACCTGTGCCCCTTCGCCCTTATTCCGGCTTTCCCGGACCTCGTGGCCGGTCGTGACTCCGGGTAGGGTGGGCTGCCTGGCGAGGTCCCGTGCTCATTTCGCATGAACTTGGGCCTTTTCCAGGCAGCCTCCCTCCAAACCCGGCGTGCCCGCTTTCCAGGCACCGGGCTTTCCAGCGATTTATGCCGCGTGTGCGACCGGGTTCGCGTGGATCCAGTTATGGCACGGCGCGCAGACGATGAGCGTCTTGCGTCGTTTCCTCGCCATAATGGCGGCCCACGCTGGCTGGTCCGGTCCCGGTTTCCCGAGTTCGTTGAGTCCGGTGACCTGGTGGACTGCCACCGTGGTGCCGGTCTCGCAGAGTTCGCATTCCCGCTGGCGGAGCCGCGCGAGCAGTTCCTTGCGGGGGACGCGGACCCGGACCGGGGCGGCGTCAGTAATGACTGCCCGCCGGTCTTGCCGCAGGATGATCCCGCCGAATCGTGCTACCAGGTCCGGCTTGCCCCTCCGCCTCCGGCTGGCCTCGAAGCAGGTCCTGGGGCCGTCGCCGGTGCTGACCTTCGCCTTATGGCGGACGGCCATCTTGGGGACGGTGGACTGGTGCTTGAGGGCCAGCGTCTTGAGCATCGACGTCTCGGCGTGCCAGCGCAGCGCGCGCAGCCGCCAGGCGTCCTGGGCGAGCAGGTAGTAGTTCACGACGCCGCGATATTCGGCTCCGTAGACCCGCACGATGTCGTAGTCGTCCAGGTTCTGGATCCGAGGCCGGTGCCACGGCTTGCCGTGTTTCCGGTAGCGGGCGCACTGGGCCCTGACCACGTCCGAAGGCACTTTCAGCGCGATCTTGCCGTTGGCTGACCTGCGGCCGTTGCTGATTTTCGTGCTGGAGTGCTGGACGATGATGTCATGGCCGAGGAACCGCGCCCGTTGGCTGCGGGCGTGGCTGATCAGGGTTTTGGTCGCGTTCAGTTCCAGTCCGAGGTTCTCCCGGAGGAACCGCGCTAGCTTCGCCTTGATCTCCTCGGCTTCGGCCTTCGGCCCGGTAAATCCCAGTATGTGATCGTCCGCGTACCTTATGTACTTCAGGCGGCGGTAACCGGGGTCCATCGGGTCGGTTGAGGGGAGCGTGCGCATTTCCAACGCGAGACGCCGGGCTTCCGCCCGGTTCCCGCGCCGCTGCGCTCTCCTGAGCAGGGCGTCGACCTGCCGGTAGGCGGGATTGGCGGCCCGCGTCGCTCCCCGCGTGTACCGCGGGATCAGTTCCCGCTCGACGAACTCGTCGAGCTTGTGCAGGTAGAGGTTGCTGAGGATCGGGGACACCGTGCCGCCTTGCGGAACTCCGCTGAGCGCAAACATTCAGCGGTGCTGATGTTGGCTGGGTGAATGGCGTGTTGGGGTGGCCCGATGGGTTGTGTGCCGGTCGGGTGGGTGCTGGTTAGGCGGGACTGGGGTATGGCGGCATCCAGGGCCGCCCGAGTATGGCTTCGTGGAGGGCGTCGATCATGTTGTGGTTATGTTTGGTGGCGGTGGAGAGGTAGCCCCGGATTGTGTAGCGGTCCTGGGTGCGGTCTTCGCTGGTCAGCCGCCCGGAGATGTTCTGCTGCACCTTGGCGGGGCGGAGGTCTCGTTCGGCCTGGTTGGAGGTGGGGGGCACCTTCAGGTCGTGGGCGAAGCGCAGCACGTCGGCTTCCCGGTCCCGGAGGACTTCCAGCAGCAGTCGGGCCTTGCGCTGGCCAGGACGGTTCTGGTGGCTGAGAGTGTTGGAGAGCCCGACCCGTACTCCGCTGCGGAAGGTGTCGATGAGCTCGATCCTGATCGTCGTGTCGATCGCGGCCTGGTCGTGGTCGCGGGCGAGGTTGGCCTGATGGATCAGCTCGCGCAGGGCCTCAGCGATCTGGGTGGGCCAGTGTGCGTCGGGGTAAGTCTCCCCGGCAGCGGCAAGATCACGAAGGAGGTGCTGACAACAAAGTTGGTGGGTCAGCTTCCCGAGTGCTTCGGAGTCGTAGTTCTGGTACCGGTCGTGCACGATCACCGAGTTGGTGAGTTCCGGGATCACCGACGTGGTGAAGGTGGGCATCGAGCGGTCCCCGAGCAGGTAATGCGTGAAGCGCTCCGTGCAGGCGACCAGCAGGTAGCGCTCGGCTTTCTTCTTGCCCGGCTTCGGTGTCCGCGGCCCCACCTTGATCGGGGTCTCGTCACAGCAGACCGCGTGCGCCAGGGTGATCAGCTCACGGATCCGTTGACTCACCCCGGCCAGGTGCGCCGCGGTGCGCTCCAGCATGCCGTGCACGAACCCGACACTGGGTACCGCACCAGTCAGCGAGGCCAGCAACTCCACACAGCGGTGCGCCGGGATGAAGTGCACCACCATCAGATACACCGCGAAGGCCTGCAGGTTCGGGCCATAGCCCACGATCCCCGACCGGGCCCCTTCCGGGCGACTAGCGGTATGGACCCGGCCGCACCCGGTGCTGGTCATACTGGGTGACCTTGACCGACACCACCGGGATCTCGTGCTGCTGATAGCACTCGATGACCCCCAAGTCCAGGGCATCCGCGAGATCATGACCACACTCGCACCGGCCCTCGGGAAACCGATCCCGACACTCATCCGGGACCTGTCTCCACGCCAGACTCGTCCCCAGCGCCCCCGGCTGCTTACCCCGGGACCGCACCGGCCCCTCACCACGGCGCTTCGGCTTCTCCGGCGGCGGTGTCCTACCCAGCTCACCGTCCTTCGACGGCGGGCTCGAGGAGTTCGCGCTATTCCGCGAGAGCAAATGCTCCACCCGCGCCAACCTGCCCGCCAGCGCCTCGTTCGCTTCCCTCAACTCCGCGATCTGCCCAGCCTGACGCCGCACCAGCACAACCAACTCATCGCGCGACATCTCCTCCGGGACAACCACCCGAAGATCAAACTACATCCACACCCCCAGCGCTGACCGACACGCCCAAGACCCCCAAACGAACCATCACGCCCATCCAGCACCACAGCTCAGAGCAACGGCTGAATGTTTGCCGCTGAGCGTGTCATGGTATTCCCAGTCTTCCAGGTACCCGGCTTTCAGCATGTTACGTATCAGCCGGAGGAACCGGTTGTCGTGAATTTTCTCCGCCAGTATCCTGAGAAGGATCTCGTGATCAAGTGACCCGAAGCAGTCGGAGATATCTCCTTCGACAAACCAGGCGGTACCGGTCCAGGTATTGTTTATCTCCCGCAATGCGGTATGACATCCCCGGAATCTCCGGAACCCGTGCGAGCTGTCCGAGAACTGCGGTTCATAGAGTGCTTCCAGCAGCAGGCGGACCACTTCGCCAACTAGTTTATCGGACCATGTCGGCATGCCGAGAGGGCGGAGTTTCCCGTTCTTTTTCGGGATGTAGACGCGGCGAGCCGGGGAGAACCGGTATTTCTCCCGTCGCATCGCCTCTATGATCTGGTGGATCTTTTCCTCGGACATGCCGTCAGCGGTTTCCCCGCTGACCCCTGGCGTCATCGCCCCCTTGTTGGAGTAGATGCGCCCGTAGGCCATTTTCCGGATTAATTTTTGTCCGTGCTCTGTCTGCTATTGAAGATTTGGTGGAGTGGGCTGTGGCGATCATCGGGGGTCGCTGATGG
>Ga0213881_10000379_pt1 | contig 30385 bp, 28 predicted proteins | sample BarmaccoBMER_R08_FD_160104 | JGI IMG/M metagenome (GOLD analysis project Ga0213881, IMG submission 160104) | Barbacenia macrantha exposed rock microbial communities from rupestrian grasslands, the National Park of Serra do Cipo, Brazil - ER_R08 ...
TCAGCCCGGTGACCCGGCCCACCGTAGGCTGCAGGACGCCGCCGAGCCCGAGGACCAGCAGCACCGGGAAGGCCAGGTTTACCGCCAGCCGGGGCCGGTCGTGCACCAGCTTGACGACATCGCGCCAGGCGATCGCCGCCAGCCCGCTGAGCTGGCCGCCCGCCAGCCCGCTGAGCTGGCGGGCGGCGGGGCCGCGGCCGGCCCGTACGGTCACCGCGGGTCCGCCGCGCCGCTGCCCGCTGCCTCCAGCAGTGCCAGGTAGGCGTCCTCCAGCGTCCGGCGATCGGCGTTGTCGCCCGGTAGGCGGGCCTTGACCTCGGCCGGGCTGCCCTGCTCGATGACGTGGCCCCCGACGAGAACGCAGATGGCGTCGGCGTCTTCGGCCTCGGCCAGGTAGTGAGTGGTGAGGAAAATCGTGGTGGCGCGCGCTGCGCGGACCTGTCGCAGGTACGCCCACAGGCCACGGCGGCTGTGCGGGTCCAGGCCGGTGGTCGGCTCGTCCAGGAACAGCACCCGGGGCTGGTGCAGCAGCGCCCGGACGATCTCCAGCTTGCGCCGGGTACCGCCAGACAGCGTTCGGACCGGGCGGCCGAGGGCGCCGTCCAAGCCGAGGATCCCGGTCAGCTCGGCCACCTGCCGCCGGTAGGCCGCGGGCATCAGCCGCCAGGCCGGCCGCCACGGATAGAGCCCGTAGAGCACCGCGTGCAGCCGGAGGTTCTGCTCGGCGGTCAGGTTGAGGTCCAGCGACGGCTGCTGGAACACCACGCCGATCTCCCGGCGGACCCGGGCCTGCCCGGTGGCCAGGTCGTGCCCGGCGATCCGGACCCGGCCGCCGGTGAGAGCCAGCGTGGTGGTCAGGACCGAGACCGTGGTTGTCTTCCCGGCGCCGTTCGGGCCGAGCAGGCAGAACAACTGGCCTTCAGCCACCTCGAAGGACACGCCGTCGACCGCGTTGCGGGCCGCGCCGCGGTAGCGCTTGGTCAGCCCCGCGACCTCGATCACGCCCCGTCTCGCAGCCGGCGATACCGCTGTCCCGGGCGGCTGGCGCCAGCCAGCCTGGCCACCAGCCGGGCGGCCAGCCGCAGCAGGCCGGGCAGCACCGGGGCGGCGACTTCCCGCTCGAAGTCCCGCATGAACAGCGCGAGATCGGACAGGCGGGGCCGGGTGCGGGCGGCCGCGTGCTGGTCGCGGGCCAGCGCCGCCGCGGTTTCCAGCAGGTCCTGCATGGCCAGCGCGGGCCTGGTCTGCACAGCCACCCGGGCCGGGACGAGGCCGGGGTTGGCGAAGTGATGGACCGTGCCGGGCGGGACGGTAACGGTGTCCCCGGGACCCGCGATCTGCCGCCGCCAGCCGACCCGGAACCGCATCCGGCCCTCCAGCACGGTAAAGATCTCCTCTTGCCCAGGGTGGGCGTGACTGGCCGGCACTCGCCCGCCAGGAGCCAGCTCCAGCTCCCAGGCGAGCAGCGCGCCGCCGGTCTGCGCCGCGGCCTGCCGGATGGTGATCCGCTCGCCACTGAGCGGGTTCTCGATCACGTGGCGGGAACTCATGCCCTCATCGTGCGCGGCGCGGCAAGGCCCTGTCGTCGGCCGTGCGGACCGTCCGGGGGTCGTCTTCAGCGGTACGGCACGGGCGCGCGCATAAGACGCCTGTGGTAGCCGGGCCGCGGGTCAGCCGGATGAGCATGCTGCCGAACGTGCTTTCCGCGCCGGGCAGCGGCAGGCCGCGTGTCATCAGCGTCACGCCCAGGTACTCCTCGCCGGTGGCGTCGTCCCGGTAGCGGGCCGCGCCGTCCAGCCCGGCCAGCCGCAGGCGGTTCGGCCGGGCACCGCACTGGTATGGTCCCCACCAGCCGAGCACGACGACCCGCGAGCCGTCGTCCGCCACGTACTCGTTCGCGCTGAACCCCTCGTCAAGCGCCGGGCCGATCCGGTACAGCAGGCCGCGCTGTATGACTGGCCGGATGCCCTTGTAGACGGCGACCAGGTCCGCCGCCTCGGCGATGTCCTTGTCATCCCAGCGCAGCAGGTCCCCGCCGATACCGAGTGCCCCGGCCATCGCCACGTGGAACCGGAAGCTGAGCGGCAGCGAGCGCCCGGTCAGGAAGTTGGGGCTGTCGGTCACCCAGGCCATCATGACCTGCGGCGGATAGGCCTGGCTGAAGCCGTGCTGGATCCTGACCCGGTCCCAGGCGTCGGTGTTGTCTGAGGTCCATACCTGCTCGACGCGGCGCAGGACGCCCAGGTCGGCACGCCCGCCGCCGCCTGAGCAGGACTCGAACTCCACGCCGGGATGGGCGGCACGCAGGCCGTCGAGGATCGCGTACAGATGCCGGACGTGGTCCAGCCAGACGCGCTCGGGATTCCGGCCGGCCTCGGCGGGCCAGCCCGGCTCGGAGAACGGCCGGTTCATGTCCCACTTGACGAACTCGATATGGTTCTCGCCGAGCAGCCGGTCCAGGGTGCGGAACACCCATTCCGCCACGTCCGGCCTGGCCAGGTTCAGCACCAGCTGATTGCGGCTCAGTGACCTGGTCCGGTGCGCGAAGTGGTACACCCAGTCCTGGTTGCCTCGGTACAGGTCGCTGTCCGGGTTCACCATCTCCGGCTCGACCCACAGGCCGAACCGCATACCCAGGTTGTTGACCCGCTCGATGAGTGGCCCGAGGCCACGCGGGAACTTCGCCGGGTCCGGTGTCCAGTCGCCGAGTCCCGCACGGTCGTTGTCACGGCCGGTGAACCAGCCATCGTCGACCACGAAGCACTCGACGCCGAGGCGCGCCGCTCGCTCGGCCAGCCGACGCTGGCCGGCCTCGCTCACCGCGAACGAGGTGGCCTCCCAGGAGTTGTACAGCACCGGACGCAGCGGCGCCTCGCCGCGATCGGCGGCCGGTCTCTCCGCCGGGACCCACGGCGGCGCGATGGACACGGTCCGGTCACCGCGGCCGAGTATGTGCGCTCGCTGCCAGGAGTGCCATTCGCGGCTGGCCGCACCGAACCCTCCCGCGCTGTGCAGCGCCGCGAACTGGGGAAGGACAAGCTCAGCGCCGGAGGTCAGGCGATAGGCCCAGTCGAAGTCGTTCACGCCGCCACACGCGTGGGTCTGCCCGGTCGATCCGGTCTCGAACACGAGCTTCCACGACCCGCTCCAGGCCAGCGCGCCGCTCCACACCTCCCCGCTCTCCTCGGCGGCCGTCCCACCCGCGTCGAGCGTGAACCAGGGGTTGAAGAAGTGGCTGGTGGTGCCGCAGCGGCTTTCCAGCACCAGCTTGCCCGGGGTCAGCGTGGTCTCGGCGAGCTGTGTCTCGGCACCCCAGCTGCCGTGCAGGTAGCGCAGCCGCCAGGCCGACCGGGCGGGGAGCCACCAGTTCGCCGAGTGGGCCTGGCGCACCGTGATGGGCGGACCGTCGCCGAGGTGCTCCAGCGTCGCCCACCGCTCGAGGACGTCGAATCCGTCGTAGACACGGTAGGCCAGGGTCACCCGGAGCGGATAGCTGGTGTCGGCGAATACCAGCTCCAGGGTGGACGCCGCGCCGTCGCGGAAGACACGCTGCGCGGCGAAGCTCCATTCGACAGCGCGGGTGCCATCGGCGAAGTCGACCTTCAGCGATGGCTCGTCGTACCTCGGGCCGCCCCATGGCACGTATTCGTCGGGGTCCTCTCGTCCTCGCGCGTCCCGGACGGACTCCGCCAGCAGGGTCGCCATCGCTTCCCGTGGCAGCCTGGCTCCCCAGTGCAGGTGACGCAGCGCAGTGTTGGATTGGCCTGGGCCTTCGGCCGCGGCACCGTCGCCGGTGAGCCCGAAGGCATAGCTGGTGGAGCGCATGTCGAGCAGCCAGGTCCGAGACGCATCGTCGTAACAGATCTCCGCCATGGTCACGGCCACCTATATCATCATGCTGTCATGACCGACACCGTCGCAGGTATGACGCGCTACGCCCTCGTGGGTACCGGCAGCAGGGCGACGATGTACATCGACGCCATCTGCGGGAACTACCCGGGGAACTGCGAGCTGGTCGCCCTGTGCGACACCAGCTCGGTCCGCGTCGAATATCACAACCGGCGCCTCGCCAGCCGCTACCAGCGTGCCGGAGTCCCCGGGTACCTCGCCAGCGAGTTCGATCTCATGCTGAAGCGGGAGCGTCCCGACGTCTTCATCGTCACCACGGTGGACGCCTACCACCACGCCTACATCATCGCCGCCATGGAGCATGGCTGCGACGTGGTGTCGGAGAAGCCGATGACCACCGACGACGCCAAGGTCGCGTCGATCCTGGACGCCATCGAGCGCACCGGGCGCCGCCTGAGGGTGACGTTCAACTACCGCTATTCGGCCGCCTATACCCGGATGCGGCAGCTCATCGCGGAAGGCGCGATCGGGACCCCGCGGCTGGTCGACTTCGCCTGGACGCTGGACACCAGCCACGGGGCCGACTACTTCCGCCGGTGGCACCGGGAGAAGCCCACGTCCGGCGGGCTTCTCGTGCACAAGGCCACGCACCACTTCGACCTGATCAACTGGTGGCTGGACGACTGGCCGGCGACGGTGTTCGCGTTCGGCTCGCTGGCATTCTACGGCCGGGAGGCGGCCGCCGGACGGGGCGAGTCCTATGACTATGACCGGTACGACGGCCAGACCCGAGACGATCCCTTCGCGCTCGACCTGGACCGCAGCCCGATGCTCCGCGGCCTGTACCGCGACGCCGAGGGGGAGTCCGGCTATGTGCGCGACCGCAACGTGTTCGGTGAGCAGATATCCGTCGAGGACACGATGACGGTGACCGCTCGCTATCGCGGCGGCGCGCTGCTCAGCTACTCGCTGGTGGCGTACTCGCCGTGGGAGGGCGTGCGAGTCGCCGTCACTGGGGACAAGGGCAGGCTGGAGCTGTACGAACGGCACCAGGCGCACGTCATCGAAGACACCCCGGCCGACGAGGCGCCCGGCGGAAACGCCGACCGGAGCCTGCGCCTGTTCCCGATGTTCCGCGCGGCCGAAGAGATCGGGATTCCTTCCTCCGCCGGTCCGCACGGCGACGGTCCGCACGGCGGCGACAGCCAGATGCTCGAGCAGATCTTCGCGCCGGATCCGCCATCCGATCCGTGGCATCGGGCCGCGTCGCATCTCGATGGCGCGGCGTCCGTGCTGCTCGGCGCCGCGGCGAACCGGTCACTCGCGGAGGGCCTCCCGGTCGGCCTGGACCGGCTGCGCGCCGCGCTGCCGGCCAGGTGATCCGGTGCGAGATGATGCCTCCGGGTCCGCGGCAGGCCGCGTTTCCTGGTGGGGCCGTTACTGGTACCTGGTGATCCTGGGCTGCTGGACGCTGGCCTGGTTCCTGGATTGGTCCCGGCACGGCGGTATGGCCTGGCATTTCTTTACCACCGGCAGTTCGCTGCTGTTCGACGGTGCTCCCGATCGGCATGCGCCGCCCGGCGGCCTGCACCTGTACGCCAGCTACCCGCAGCTTCAGATCGGCCCGCTGGCCTTCGCCATCGCACAGGGCCTTCGTCATCTTGGTCCGAGCCAGGGCGTGCTGGTGACCGAGGCGGTGCTGACCGCGGCGGGCCTGTACCTGGTGCACGCCGTGATGCAGATCGCGCTCATCGTCCGCCCCGAACTCGCCCGGCGGCCGCTCGCGCTGCGCGTGACGTTTCTGGCCGGCGGGGCCGTCTTCCTGGTCGCCTGGGCCGAGCTGGCTGTCACGTTCGCGCATCTTGACGACGTTGCCGCCCTGGTGCTGGCCGTGCTGGCCGTACGGGCCGCCCTCGCCGGGCGCGCGGTCTGGACCGGCCTGTGCATCGGGCTGGCCACCGACGCGAAGCCCTGGGCGCTGGTTTTCCTGCCGATCGTGCTCATGCTGCCGGTCCTGGCCTGGGGGCGTGCGGCCGCCTGCACGCTGGCCGCGATCGCCGCGGCCTGGCTGCCGTTCATCCTCGCCGACCACCACACGGTGGCCGCCATGCACTACACGATCAGGAACGTGCCGGGATCGGCGCTGCGCGCACTCGGCGTCACCGATCCGCGCACTCCGTCGTGGGACCGGCCGGCTCAGCTCCTGGCCGGCTGGGCACTCGGGGCGGTCGCGGTGTGGCGTGGCCGCTGGCCCGCGGTGATCTTGCTCGGGGTCGGCGCCCGTATCGCGCTCGACCCGGCCGACCACGGGTACTACACCGCCGGGCTCCTGCTGGGCGCGCTGCTGTGGGACGCGGTGGGGACACGCCGTCCCATCCCGTTGTGGACCGTGACGTCGTTCGCCGCGCTGACCGCGGTCCACGCGGTGACCCACGACAGCGCATTGCTCGGGCAGCTCCGGCTGGCCCTCGTCATCGCGTTCACCGCGGTGATCATCCTCGCCCCCCAGACGCGTGCCGCCGCCCCCGCCGCCCCAGCAGGCGCGGGATCGTGAAACCACCGCCGTTCGCATTAAGGTTATACAACGAAACGATAGCGTCATACAATGACTGGCATGACTTCTACTAAGGTCATGGTTAGTCGTAATGGGCAGATCTCCGTTCCCGCCGAAGTCCGCCACCGGTGGCACACGAAGACCGTCCTCGTCATCGACCGCGGGAGCTATGCAATCGTCCGGCCTGTGCCTGACGACCCGATTACAGCGTTGCGCGGAAGTTATGCGGGCCCGGTGCCGACCGCTGAGGATGCGAGATCTGCGGACCGGACCGCTGAGTCCGAGAGGGAAGAGCGTCGGCGGGACCGGACCCAGTGACCGTACTCGACGCCTATGCGGTCATCTCCTACCTGCGCGATGAAGCATCGGCAGAAGAAGTAGCCGGGCTGTTGCGCGGTCCAACGGTGCTAACGTCGGTCAACGCGGCCGAAGTCCGTGATCAGATGGTCCGCGTCTTCGGCGCCGACCCCGATGCGCTGGAAGCAGACCTAGCGCTGCTCAGCCACACTGGCATGACCGTGCTGGCCGTGACCGCCGAACTCGGGATCGAAGCTGGCCGTATCAGAGCACGCCGGTACCACCGTGAGCGTGCGGCAGTGAGCCTTGCCGATTGCGTTGCCGCATCCGCGACGCTCGCCGGGTACGGACCGCTGGCGACATCCGATCCGGCCCTGGCCGCGGTAGTCCGGGCTGAAGGCGGCGAGATCCACCCACTTCCAGACAGCAAAGGAGTACGACCCTAGCTTGGCGAGATCCGGCGTGCCGGCCACCGCGCGAGTTCGGTTCGGGCACTATATTCCTTATGCCATCACAGCAGTTGCTTGACCGCGTTCGTGAGCTGCGGGACGCCGGACGCACACCGAAGGAGATCGCCCGGGCGCTCAAGATGCCGCCGAGCGAGGTCGCGCCGCTCATCAGGTCGGTCGCCGCCGCCCAGGGGCGGACCCAGCAGGACACGCTGATCGGATGCTGGATCAGTCCGGGCTGGTCATCCAGCGTCCAGGCACCGGAGCGGCCGGACTGGCCGGGATCGGCGCCGTCGGAACGCACCGGGGCCTCGGGGATGGTAACTGTGCTGGTCGCCCGGGAACGGGGTGGGTCCACGGCTGGGGTGTGCTTCTACCTGGTGGACACCTGGTGCCTGGGGCTGAAGAACGCGGCCGGGCCGCGGTCGATGGACCGGCGGCGGCTGGGCGGGTTCATCCAGCAGATCTTCAGCAGCTGGGACGAGCCGGCCGTGCCGGTGCCGCTGGAGCTGGGGCGCCAGCTCGTCTACGGCGCGATCGGATACGCGCGCGAGCTGGGGTTCGAGCCGCACCCGGACTTCGGGCGAGCAGCCGGGTACCTGGGGGCGTGGGACGGGACGTGCGAGCTGACCTTCGGCCGGGACGGGAAGCCGATGTACATCTCCGGTCCGCACGACGACGCGGAGAAGATCATCCGCAAACTGCACCGCAGCCTCGGCGACGGGAACTACGACTACCTGCACATCCTGCCAGGCTGACCGCAGACGGCAGGCGACCCTACCTTGAGGATGGGAGAGCGTTGGCGAGCTTGTCGCTCAGCGGAGTGACGGGAGGCTGCGGCTCGGCTTCGAAGCACCGCGGCTTGTGCTCGCGCAGCAGGGCCTCGCCGTCGCGTTCCCACGAGAAGCCGGGTTCGTTCAGCAGATGCTGGAAGAGCTGGCTGGCCCGGGCGGTATCCGCTCCAGCCAGACGCCGGAACGGCACCGCTGAGATGCTGTCGGAGTTCAGATACCCGAACACCGCCTGCCGGTGCTCGGAGTCAGCCGCCAGCCCGGGATTCTCGAACGCTTCCCGCACCAGCACGAAGTTAGCCAGGAACATCAGCCCCTCAGTTTCGTCGTACATCATCGCGACTGTGGGGGCGCTGGCCAGGTCGTCCGGCACGCCGAACGCCGGTGTGCGGGCAGCGACGTCAGCATCGAGGCCGCTTGCCTGGCTGGCATCCTCGAGCACACGGCGGGTGTACCAGGTAAAGAAGCCATTCATCCGGGATGCCACCTCCGCCCCCGGCACCACGACGAGATCGCCGCCGAAGAACTCGATGAACATGGCCCGCTGCTTCCGCGTCAGTTCCCAGCCCTGGGCCACCTTCTCGGGGTTACGGAACACCAGCCGCGGATGCCGGGCAGCCAGATCCGCTGCCACCATGAGCGCCCCCGCTCGCTGGGACTCGTTGAGCGTGTGCTGCGCCCCGCTGAGCATCCAGCCGACGCCGATCGGCACGATCCTGCCGATCACAAAGCATCCCGGCGCCATTGGCGCCAGGGCAGCCAGGCCGGCATTGGAGTAAACCCGGTAGGTCAGGTCGTCGATGAGATTGACAGCGATGATCGCCTCGCCATCCCGCTCGCGGATCTCGAAGACTCCCTCGACCACTTCACGCCAGCCGAGCAGCATCTGGCGATCGGCTTCAGCGAGCTCAGGATGCGCAGAGATGAAGGTCTCCACGACGGTACCCCCGCCCGGGAGAGGACGCTGCAAGATGAAGTGGTCGATGATGTTGATCTCATCGACATCACCGCCGGAGCCTGCCCTGAGCGCCTGGTCAAGCAGCCGCGAGAAACGCCCGGAGCGGGCGAACCCGACCAGCTGGCGCTTGAGATCACTGCAACGATCCAGCAAGCCTGCCACCCCGGACGGCGCGGCGGCATCGGCCACGGGCGGCGTTCGCGTCACCTGGGATCCCGTGCGAGCCGTTCCCTCCGGCCCCAGCGCCGGTATGTACGGGATGAGCCCCCGCTGGAAGGCCTCCGCCTGGATGTCGGGCGGAACGTGCCGGGCGTCCACGGCCAGGCCGTTCACCTCTATGATCCAGGCCAGCGGATTCTGCGCGAGCATATCGGCACGCTGGAACTCCGGCGAGAAGTGACTGATCCGCAGGATGTCACGGACCTGCTTGGCTTTGCTGCTCATAGTGCTCTTGGCCACCCCGAAGGCCGCACTGAGTTCGTCAGCAGTCACGCAAGGCTTGCTGTCCGGGTCGGACAGGAAGTTGACCTGACCCAGCGCATGCACCACCCCGGCCGCCCAGGTGGCACGGCGGCCCGCCCGCAGCGGTGAGGGCCGCTTGCGTGCCAGCTTCGCCACCGCCCGCCGAGCGAGATCGGCGTACTCCTCGTCGAGGACAGACAGGCACACCGAGTCGGTGATGCCGACGATCTCATCGACCACCTGCCGCATTGCCTTAGGTACCTGTGACTTGTCCACACGGAGGATTCTCCATGCGAACCGGCCCCGCCGATGACGAAAGGCCAAGATTCATCCGCGCACGCCGCTGGGAGGAAGCCGCGGACGCCCTGACGTTCCACGCCTCGAGCAGACTGGTGTGCGTCCGCACGAGGTAGGGCGCCAATGGCAACACTTCAAAATAATGTGCGATTGCGCATGTCGGGCATGTCGTCTTTGCTAGAGTGCGCTAGCCAGCCTGCTGAACTGCGCGTATTGGCGCATAGCGGGCACATGGACCGGCTATCATGCGGAAGGAAAGGGTCCTCTGGAAGAAAAGGTACCGGAAACCGGCGCCCAATCTTCCACGAAACCCCTTTCTTTCCGCGTTGCGCACCGCAGCCACCGCCACATAACGGTTATATCTCGGCAAAACCGGCGCCCGCCCATGACACGCCGCAAACTCGACTTGTTTTGAAATTTTGCCAATACGGTGGGTAAATTTCCACACCGCATGAAATTTCCGCGTTGTTGGCCCCGAAGGGCCGCCGCTGCCGCTGTCATTCCGGCGGGCTTCGGACGCTAGCTGACAACTGACAGACGGATGGCAGCGGTTTAACAGTGATCCGGCTGGGGCCGATGCGATGGTGGGTGCACGTCTTCGGCGTACGTGCCGATCCGACTGGAAGGAAACAGCATGAAGAAGATCCAGATCCGCAAGGCCGGAGCTGTGCGCCTGACGTCCACGGCCACACCGCTCTACGCCACGACCTGCATCAAGTAGCCGCGGTATTTCCTGCCCGGTCTGATAGGGATCGGGCAGGAATCCCGCTTTCGGAGGTGAGACGGATGGCCCCAGGTGCCTCGGACAGCCACGAGGTGCTATCCGTGCTTGACCGTCCGATCGCTCTGCACAACCTGACCTATCTGGATGAGGGCGACGAAGTAACGGTCGGACGGCCGGATATCGATTCGTACGCCATACTCCCGCTCGAGGGGGCCGCACTGCTGCGCCGCCTGGGCGACGGCATGACGCCCCGCCAGGCCGCGGCCTGGTATGAGCAGACCTACGGTGAGATGGCCGACGTCGAGGACTTCCTGGCCGGCGTCGGCGAGCTGGGGTTCATCCGGGCTCCGGACGAGGACGCCGTCGGCTCCGGACAGGTGCGGTGGCAGCGCCTGAGCCAGGCCGTGTTCTCACCGGTGAGCGGCTTTCTCTTCGTGCTGCTGATGACCGCCTGCGGCGTCCTGCTCGTGCGCGATCCCGCGCTGCGCCCGAGCTACCACCAGTTCTTCTTCACTAAATACATTACGGTAATGGCCGTCGGCCTATTCCTGATTCAGTTCCCGCTCATACTGATTCACGAGTCGGCGCACGCGCTGGCCGGACGGCGGCTCGGCCTGCGGACCAGATTGTCCCTAGGGCGCCGTCTTTACTTCGTTGTCTTCGAGACATCGATGGACGGGCTGGTGACGGTACCGCGGCGCAAGCGCTTTCTGCCAATGCTCGCGGGAATACTCGCCGATCTCGTTGTATACGCCATCTTCGTGATCGTCGCGAGCCTCACCCTGCACGGGGGACAGCCCACGATGGCCGGTACGGTCGCCCTGGTAATAGCGATCGACACGCTGCTGCGCGTCGCCTGGCAGTTCTACTTCCACCTGCGGACCGACATGTATTACGTCGCCGTCACCATGTTCAGGTGCGCCGACCTGCAAACGGTCGCCCAGCAGATGCTGCGGAACCGGATGCACCGGCTGCTGGGCTATCCCCGCACACCCGCCGACGAGTCGGGCTGGCACCCCCGGGACCGCGCGGTCGCCCGGTGGTACTCGTGGCTGCTGCTGCTGGGCAACGCGTTCTCCATCGGGACGCTGCTGATCGTTGTCCTGCCAGCCACGATCCGGGTCGTCCGGCTGGCCAGCCACGCGCTCACGGGGGCCGCGGGGGTGCCGCGCATGGCCGACAGCATCGTGGTGGTGCTCTTGAGCGCCGGTCAGCTGATTATCGCCGGCTGGCTGGCGTGGCGGTCACGCCGTCGGCGCCGATCCACTTCCCCATCGGACCCATCGGACCCATCGGACCCATCGGACCCATCGGACCCATCGGACGCGTGACCGGAGTACCTGATGACCACGTTCCCATCTCATCGCTGGATCGTCGGTGCGCAGCAGCGCGCCCGGATCGGCCACGTCGCCGGACTCGGCCTTCCGCACGCGCTGCTGCCGGCCGTTGACGCTCACCGGCGGCTGCGCGGTCCCTACACGGCGGCCGGCACGATTGCGCGCGGGCTCGCCACGGCCGCCATCGATCGGTTCCCCGAACTGGTCGAGGCGCACCAGATCGAGCTGCTCACCGCGGCACCCGAGCTGCGTGGGGTCGTGCCAGCCACCAGGGAGACGCTTACCTCGCTGGCGATACCGGACGAGCGCACGCGCTTCTACTCGCGGCTGCGCACTGGTCACCTGTCGCACGGCATGACCGAATTCGTCCGCGACTACGTTCTGCTGTCGGGCGCGAAGAAGTGGTCCCTGGTCATTGACAACCTCGATGCGGCAGATCCCACCGATCAGGAGCTCGTCTCGATCCTGCTGCGCCGCATTGACCCGGCACTGATCACCCTGGTCGCGGGCACCAGCACGACGCTCGGCGACCAGCCACTTGGGACCGCGCTGGCGTCCTACGCCCAGCTCCAGCACGCCCAGCTCCAGCACGCCCAGCTCCAGCATGCCGAGCTGTATACCGCCGAGCCCGGGACGGGAGCTGTTCGCGAGCGCGCCGTTGAGTACGTCGAGTCGGACTGCACCTCGACCGACCCCGCCCTGATCGACGCCTACGCCGCGCTCGAGGACGAGGAGCGGCGGCTGCTGCACGATGACCGAGCCGACCGCCTCGCGGCGCTCGGGGAGTTCTCGTTGAACCTGGGCGCCATTCCCTTCCACCGCGAGCACGGCACCAGCCCGGCCGATCGCGGCGCCCTGGCCCTGCAGGAGGCGCTGGACTATTGCATCAACATGGGCTTCTACGACGCGACGATCGACCTCGGCCGGCGCGGCCGGGCCGTCATCGACTGGCGCGAGCAGTCAACCGAGTACTGGGTCTTCACGACGAAGATGACCACCTCGCTCGCCGCGCTCGGCCGTCCCGAGGAGGCCGAAAGGCTCTACGACGAAGCCCGGGCACTGTCGGCCAGCCCGGCGCTGCACCAGCAGGCCGCCTACGCGACGGCGATGCTCTATACCCGCCACTTCGGGGAAGAGCGTCGTGATCACCATCGCGCGCTCGGACTGATCAACCAGGCCATCGCCTTCGCGACGACAACCGCCGATCCTCACGAGCGCTCGTTCAGCACCGTGTTCAACGAGAACGGCCGCGCCCTCATCGAAAACCACCTCGGCCGTCCCCTGGAAGCCCTGCGGCTTGTGACCGAGGGCATCGAGCGTCTTGACCGGGAGCTTGGCCCCGACGCGCACCGGCTGCACCGCTCGGTGCTCGTCCACAACCGTGCCATGGTCCTGCTCGGCCTGGGCCGCCTGCCCGAGGCCCTGACTGACCTCACCGCCGTGATCGAGGCGGACCCGAACTACCCTCAGTATTACTTCGACCGGGCCGCGGTGCTGCGCCGGCTCCACCGCGACGACGAGGCACTGGCCGACTACGACACCGCCATCCGGCTGTCCCCGCCGTTCCCCGAGGTGTACTACAACCGCGCCGACCTCCGCCTCGCCCACGGCGATGCCGACGGGGCCCTCGCCGACTTCAGCTATGTGCTCGAGCTCGACCCCGGCTACCTCGATGCGCTGATCAACCGGGCCGGCCTGCTCGCCGAATCGGGCCAGACCGAGGCCGCCCGCGCGGATGTCGAGGCCGGTCTCAGCCTGGCCGCCGAAAACGGGCACCTGCTGTGCCTGCTCGGCACCCTGGAGCTGGGTGACGGGCGGCTCGAATCAGCCCGGGTGGCGCTCGACACAGCGATCGCGCACGCCCCGGACCTGCCCGAGGCGTGGGCCATCCGCGCCGCCGTCGACTTCGAGTCCGGGAACCTGGCTGACGCGGTCGCCGACCTGGACCGCGCGATCGAGCTGGTCCAGAGCGCCGAGTACTTCTTCAACCGGGGTGCGGCCCACGAGGCGCTGGAGCACTGGGCGGAAGCCGAGGCGGATTTCCGCCGGGCGATCGATCTGTGTCCCGACGAGACCGACGCCCGGCAGCACCTCGAATCATGCCGACGGCATCTGGACGACGCCAGGCGCACCCGGGCTTGAGGAGCTGCTTCACGCCGCGTTCCCCTCAGAGCTTGCTCAGCTTGGCGAAAGGCGAAAGGATCCGCACCTTACGCGAGCCGAAGTCGACGACCACCGCATCGTCCTCGACCAGCGTGACCCGGCCGAGGCCGTACTTGTCATGGGACACCTGGTCTCCAGCAGCGAACTGCTCAACGGGCGGCGGATCGACCGGCGGTGCGTTGAAGGGACTTCCGGGCAGGGAGCGCCGGGACGCGGCGCGGGCAGGCTTCATCACTACCACTATGCGCCTTTCCCGCCGCCGCATGGGTGTAACCACAGTACGTTCGTTATATAGGTCTTTAAGCAGAACGGCTGTGGTATCACCTCTGCTGCCCCCGGCCCTTTCAAAAGGTTGCCGACGGCTTCACCTGGCCGTAACCCGGTAACGGGGAATGGTTTGCCGGGGTAAGTATCACTTTCGGCATGACTAGCCGCCAGCCGGGCCGGCCGGCCAGGGTGCTGCTGCTTACGCTGCTGATCATCGCCGGGCTGGGCGGGCTGCAAGCTCAGGTGACCCCGCCGCGGTGGGACGGGCCGCTGCATCGCGATGCGGTGGTCGTGGGATCCGTGCTCGAGTTTCTGCTCGGGATCATGCTGGTGGTCACGATACGGCGCGTGGTCACCAGGGCGCGCGCCGGAACGGCCGGTGCGGCGCCGGCCACGGCGGTGCCGGCCAAGCTGCGCTGGGTGCTTGTCTTCGTGCTCAGCGCCGGGATGATCGCGGTCGCGGTGATCATGCTCGTCGGCCTGCATCAGCACCTGTTCTCCGGCTCGGCGCGGGCGCGGCCGGGCCAGGGCGCCAGTGCGGCGCCCTCTTCGCTGGCTGGACGGCCAGGACGGCACTTCCTTTTCACCCTCCATGTCCATGTGCCCGCCGCCGTGCTGTACGGGCTGGTCGGCCTGACGTTCCTGGGCGGGGTGGCGCTCCGCGTCTGGTGGGTCCGGCGGTTCCGGCCGGCCGGCCGGTTCAGGGCGTACGACTACACCGCCAACGACCCGCAAGACCTGCGGGAGGCGGTGCAGGCGGGCCGGTCGGCGCTGCGCGCCATCGACGACGCCCGGGCCGCCATCATCGCCTGCTACCTGGCGATGGAAGCCAGCCTGGCCGAACGCGGCGCGGCCAGAGCCAGCGCCGACACGCCCAGCGAGCTGCTGAGGCGGGCCACGGCCACCGGGATCGTGCACGGCACCGCCGCGGGGCGGCTGACCGCGCTGTTCTACGAGGCCAGGTTCTCCAGTCACCCGCTGGACCGCGGCCAGCGTGGTGCGGCCGGGCAGGCTCTCAGCGAACTCCTCGCCACGCTCGCCGAAGGCGAGGTGGCCCGGATCCCGGGCCGCCGGAGGCAGGCGAACCGGAGGCGGGCGAACCGGAGCGGAGCGCACGCGTGAGTCCCTGGCGCGGAACCAGGCCGGAACTCGTCATCGCGGCGCTGCTGACCGTCGTGGTGGCCGCGGCGGGCTACGTCATGGCCAGCTGGGCAGGGCTTTCCGCGGTGGTTACCGTGGCCGCGGCGATCACGCTGGCCGTGCCGCGCGTCGTGGCGCCGAGGCTGGCGCCGGACCCGGTCAGGACGGCCAGGAAAAAGCCGGTAACCCGGACGCTGAACGGCTACGGCCAGCTTCCGTTCCTGGTGCAGACCGCGACCAGCAGCCTGGCTTCCTACAACGACGAGCTAAGGCCGGTGCTCGAGCACCTGCTGGCCGCCCGGCTGGCCCAGCGACACGGCGTTCACCTTTACCAGAACCCGGCTGCCGCCCGTGCCCTGCTGTGCCGGGACCCTCGCGACGCCGATCTGTGGCCCTGGATCGACCCTGCGACCAGGCCGGAGAAGTCCCCGCGAGGTCATGCGGAGCAGCCAGGCATCCCCCGGCACACGCTGGCGCGCCTGATCGACCGATTGGAGATCCTGTGACTGTGCCCGGCCGCGAATTCGAGCTGCACTGGAGAACGTCGCGGCACGCGCGCCGGCTGCTCACGCTGAGCATCGCCGGGGTACTGATCGCCTTGGCCGCCCGGCGCCCCGAGTTCGCGGGCGTGGCGGCTCCCGCACTGCTGCTGTTGCTCGCCGGACGGGCGCGACGGCAGCCGGCCCGGATCGTCGTGCGGATGCGGCTGAGCGCCGGCCGGACCTGCGAAGGCGAGCCGGTCACCCTGGATGTTCAGGCGGAAGGGCACGGTGACAGGCACCTGCGGTGGATGTTGTACCCGGCGGCGGAGATCGACCCGGGCGACGCCATCGCCGCCGACGGGCCGCGGGCACGCTTCACGCTCGTGGCCGAACGCTGGGGGTCCCGGCGGCTCGGCACCATGGGCGTGGTGGTGTACGACCGCTGGCGGCTGGCCGAGGGGCACCTGAGCGTGATCCTTCCCGTGCTTGACTGCTACCCCGCACCAGCGGACCAGCGGATCACGGTGCTGCTCAGGCGGTTCCCCAACTGGCTCGGCGAGCATCCGGCCCGGATAGCGGGCAAGGGCATCGAGTTCTTCGGCGTGCGCGAGTACCTGCCGGGCGACCGGCAGCGCAGCATCAACTGGCCGGCCAGCACCAGGCGCGGGCGGCTGCAGGTGAATACCTTCGCCGCCGAGCGCGCGCAAGACGTGGTGCTGCTTGCCGATGCCACATCGGACGCGGGCGAGCCGGGGTCATCCGCCCAGGACCTGGCGCTGCGAGGCGCCGCCGCCGCGGCCCGCGCCTACCTGGAGAGCCGGGACCGGGTGGGCGTGATCAGCTACGGGTGGGGCGGGGTCAGCTGGCTCCCGCCCAGACTCGGCCGACGGCAGCTGGACCGGATCATCGTCTCGATGATGATCAGCCGTCCGCTCACCACCAGGGCGAGCTGGGCCCACGGTGCGAGCCTCGGCCGGCTGCCGCGTGCCGCGCTGCCGCCCGGCGCGCTGATCGTGGTGTTCAGCCCGCTGCTTGACCGGCTCTTCGTCGAGACGCTACTCAGCATACGAGAGCGCGGCTTCACCATGCTGGTGGTCGACGTGCTCAATGCCGGGTCACCGGTCCAGCCGCGCATGTCCCGGCGGAGGGGCCGGAGGGGCTCGTCCTCCCGAGTCAGCACCGACCGGATGGCCAGGCAGATCTGGCAGATGGAGCAGGAGGCGATCAGGTCCTCGCTGCACGAGCTTGGCGTCCCCGTCGTGCGGTGGGACGGCGTTCAGTCCCTGGACCTGCCGCTGGCCGCGTACGCCCGCCGCCCGCTGGCAGCCCGCCGATGAAAGCGGCGGGCGACCGCAGGGCAGCGGTCCTGGTCGGGGCGGCCTGCGTGGCATGGGCTGCCGTGCCGCCGGGCCACACGGGCTACTCGGACATCGCGCTGCTCCTGGCCAGCCTGGGCGTGGCCGCGGGCGCGCTGCGGCTTGCCCTGGCCGCGACCCCGGTGCCAGCGGACACCCAGCTGCTGACGGCCGCGATGCACTTCTGGCTCAGGTTCGTGAAGATCCTGCGGCTGGCGCCCTGGGAGGAGGGCGCCCTCATCGCCGTCTTGTGGCTGGAAGAACAGCATCCGGCCCGGCCGTGGCACACGGCGGTGCTGGGCGCCGCGCTGATCGCCTACCTGCTGGCCACCCACCTGGCCGAGTCGGGCGCCTCCCCCGGCGTGCTCCGGCCCCAGCTCCGGTTCCTGGCCATCGGCGCGGGTCTGCTCGCGCTCGGCGCCGCGGCGGGGGCCGGGATGGTGACCGGCCCTGGCACCGGCGCCGGCTCGGCGCTGCTGCGGCTGGTAGCGGTGGGCACGCTGATCGCCGCGGTCATGCTGGTGCTGCCGTACCACACTCCGCCCTGATCCGGCCTCCGAAGGTCCACGCGATGGTCAGGACCCGCGCGGCCGCACCAGCCCGGAGTCGTACGCGACAACCGCCGCCTGGAGGCGATCACGCACGCCGAGCTTGCCCAGCATGCTCTGCACGTGGCTTTTCACTGTGGTCTCCGCCAGGTGGAGCTTCGCGCCGATCTCGGCGTTTGACAGTCCGCGGGCGACCAGCAGCAGCACGTCGGCCTCCCGCGCGGACAGCAGGTCCCTGATCCGCTGTCCGCCGTCCCCGGCCGAGGCCGGGTCCTCGGCCATCTTCTCCAGCAGTCGCCGGGTGACCGACGGCGCGAGGATGGCCTCGCCCGAGGCGATCACCCGCACCGCCTCGATCAGCTGGCCGGCGGTTGCCTCTTTCAGCAGGAAGCCGGACGCGCCGGCTCTCAGGGCCTCGGTGATGTACGCGTCGAGGTGGAAGGTGGTCAGGATCAGGATTCTGGTGGCCACCGGGGCGGTGCTGGATTGGCCTCGGCCTCCGGCCACGGCGCCGCGCAGCAGGGCCCTGGTGGCCGCGACGCCGTCCAGGAGCGGCATCCTGATGTCCATCAGCGCCACGTGCGGGCGCAGCCGCCGCACGGCCTCGACCGCTTCGGCGCCGTCGGCGGCCTCGCCGGCCACCTCCATGTCCGGCTCGGACTCGATGATGGCGCGCAGGCCCGAGCGGATCAGCGTCTGGTCGTCGGCGATCACGACCTTGATGGTCATGGCGTCTCCTGCCCGGGCAGTGGGATGGATGCCTCGACCTCGAACCCGCCGCCCGGTCGGGGACCGGTGCGCAGGGCCCCGCCATACGCGGCTACCCGCTCGCGCATCCCGACGATCCCGTGTGCCGTGCTCGAGGCCCGGCCGCTGGGTCCCGCGCCGTCGTCATGTACCGAGACCCGCACCGTTCCTCCGGTTCGCATGATGGTGACGCCGGCCTTCGCACCGGCGCCCGCGTGCTTGAGGACGTTGGTCAGCGACTCCTGCACGATCCGGTAGACCGCCAGGGCTATCCCGGGCGGCAGGTGCATCGGCTCCGCCTCGATCCGCGTCTCCAGGCCGCCCGCTCGGAGGCTCGCGACGAGCTCGCCCACCTGCTCAAGCCCGGGCTGCGGGCCCAGCTCCCCGATTGTTGGCAGCACTGTGGCTTCCGGCCGCAGCACGGCCAGCACGCCGCGCATTTCCGCGAGCGCCTGCCTGCTCGCGGCCGAGATCGTGCTCAAGAAGGCGGGGACGGCGTCCGGGTTCGACCGGGCCGAGCGGGCCGCGGCCTCCGACTGGATCGCGATCAGGCTGATCGAGTGGCCGATGACGTCGTGCAGCTCGCGGGCGATGCGCAGCCGTTCGTCCACGACCGCCCGCGCGGCGCGCTCGCCCTCCTCCGCCTCGAGCCGCGCCGCGCGGTCCTTCAGCTCCGCCACGTACTCGCGCCGCGTGCGGAGCGCATACCCCAGCACCCAGCTCGCCGCGACCAGCGTCCCGAGGGTGAACGAGTCCCAGGCTCCGGGCTGGCCGCGCGCGCCCGGAGCCACGGCGGCCACGGCCACCGCGACCGCGGCGAACAGCACGGCGGCCGCGCCCCGTAGCGTCCCGGCGAGGTCGGCCCCCCCGGCCCGCCGCCCGTATACGCCAAGGGCGTAGGCGGCGCAGCACGTGGCGAAGATCGCGTCGCCGTCCGGATAGCCGACGGCGAGCATGAACACACTCAGCAACGCCGCTACGGCGAGCACCGCCATCGGCGTCCGCCGCCGGGCTAGCAGAAGAAGGCCCTGCCCGACGGCGAGCGGCACGATGACGCTGTGGGGCAGCCATGCGGCGACCCTGTCCCAGCGCCCGGCGGCGGTGACAAGCGCCGCGACCACGCCGACGGCCACGTCCACGGCAAGCCGGCCCGGTCTCCACACCCGCACAGCCACCATCATGCCCTCGATCAGCAAGCCCGGCGCGTCAGGCGTCGCGGCCGCGCAGCGACAACGCCGCGGCGGCAGCCAGGACGAGGACCCATGCCGCGAGGCCGGCCACCGCGCTGCCCGGGCTGAGGCCCTGGTGGTGACGCAGCATCTCGTCGCCGAGGTTCAGTGGGAGATACGGCACGGTATGCCGCGTCACGGCGTCCGGCGTGATCTTGTCGGCCAGCGCCGGCAGCACGAGCAGGAGCCCGAACATGCCGGTGATCGCCGCGGCGGCGCTGCGTACCAGGACGCCGGTGAACAAGCCGATCAGACCTGCCGCCGTCATGTAGTAGACCGTGCCCATCAGGTGGCCGAGCACGTAGTGATCACCGAGCGAGACGTGCGGCGCATGAGCACCGGAGAGTATGCCCTGACCGGTAAAGAACGCCGTGAAAACGAGCACCACCGCCAGCGCGAACGCGGCCAGGCCGGCCAGGACCGCCTTCGCGGCCAGGACCAGGCCGCGCTGCGGCGTCGCCGCGAGTGTCGTGCGGATCAGCCCGCTGCCGTACTCGTTCGTGGCGACAAGCGCGCCGAGCACTCCGAACAGGAGAATGCCGAGGATCACGAAGTTGAAGTTGATGTAGAGCGGATCGAACCGGGCCTTCTGCGCCGCGTCGAGGTGCGAATAGCCCGCCGCGTTGTTGTGGACCGCCGAGGCCGACAGCCCGATGAACAGGAGTGCGCCCAGCAGCGGCGTCAGGAGCATGGAACGCAGCGACCGCAGCTTGATCCATTCGGCGGCCAGAGCGGCCCCCGCCCGGCGGTACGCGGCGGGCGGGGCGGGCGGGCCGGCCAACGCATGGGACATCACGCATCCCTCCTCAGGATGAGTGCGAACGCGGCGACCGCGGCCACCACGACGTAGGCGACAAGGACACCGAGTCCCTGCCAGGGCCCGAGCGTGTACGCGCCGCTGTGCACCAGCTGGTAGGCGTTCGTGCCGGCGTCGGGCGTGTATTCGCCCAGGTTCTTGGTGACCTTGCCCGGGATCTGGACGAACACGATCGGCAGGACGGCCAGGAGCCCGAAGAGCGCGGCCAGGGCGGCGGGCGTGTGCCGCACCAGGACACCGATGAACATGCCGAACAGGCCGACGAGGGTGAGATCCAGGCCCGCGCCGAACACCGCCGTCAGCACACCCGGGTCACCGAACCCGACATGCTTGGCCGGGGAGAGCACGCTCTGCCCGAGGAAGAACGCCGCGAACGACATCGCGGTGCAGCAGGTCCACACCACCACCGCGAACACCAGCGCCTTCATCGCGAGCACCTGGGCCCGCTGCGGCGTGGCCACGAACGTGCCGCGGATCAGGCCGCTGGTGTATTCGCCGGTCACGGTTATCACGCCGAGCGTGCCGACGAACAGCTGCGCCAGCTCGATCTGCTGGAAGACCGTGAAGACGGGGTCGAACGCGGCCTTGCCGGCCGGCGACGCGGACAGGTAGCTGCCGCGGTTAGCGGCGCCCAGCAGCCAGGCGCCCACCACCACGATCAGCGCGGTGGCCCCCAGTGCGAACGGACCCGAGCGCACCGAGCGGAACTTGATCCACTCGCTGCGCGCGGTGGCCCCCAGGCGGGAACCCACGGGAATGGCCTGCGTGCTCATGACGCCGCCCGGGCCGCGGCGCCGTGGCCGGAGGCCCAGGCAAATTCAACACCGTGGCCGGAGGCCGAGGCAAATTCAGCGCGGTACTCGACGCTCTCACCGGTCAGCCGGAAGTAAGCCTCCTCAAGCGACGCGGTCACATCACGCAGCTGATACAGCACGTGGCCGCGCTCAGCGGCCAGCTCGCCGATCTGCCTCGACCCGAGCCCGACCACGCCGAGCGTCCCGTCCGGCTCCAGCGTGACCCGGGCCCCGGCGGCGCGCAGGTCCGCGGCCATCCGCTGCGGGTCGGCGGAGCGGACGTCGACCCGCTCGCCGGAGTGCCGGGCGATCAGCTCCGACAGCGGCATGTCCGCGATCATCCGGCCACGGCCGATGACCAGCAGGTGGTCCGCCGTCAGCGCCATCTCGCTCATCAGGTGGCTGGAGACGAAGACCGTGCGGCCCTCCGCGGCCAAAGAGCGCATGAGCGTCCTGATCCAGATGATCCCCTCCGGGTCGAGCCCGTTGACCGGCTCATCGAACAACAGCGTCGCCGGATCGCCGAGCAGCGCCCCCGCGATGCCGAGCCGCTGAAACATGCCGAGGGAGAAGCTGCCGGCCCGCTGGCGCGCCACCGACGCCAGCCCGACCTGCTCGAGCACCTCATCGACCCGCGTGCGGGCGATGCCGTTGGCCGCGGCGAGGCTGTGCAGGTGGTTGTACGCCGAGCGGCCGGGGTGCACGGCGCGCGCGTCCAGCAGGGCGCCGACCTCGTGCAGCGGCCACACCCTGCCCTGGTAGCTTCGCCCGCCGACGGTCACCGTACCCGAGGTCGGCAGGTCGAGCCCGAGGATCATGCGCATGGTCGTCGACTTGCCGGCGCCGTTCGGCCCGAGGAACCCGGTGACCACTCCCGGCTTGGCCTTGAAGTCGATTCCATCGACCGCGGCCTTACCGCCGTAAACCTTCGTCAGTGATAGCGCCTCGATCATGCGCCGCTCTTTTCGTTCATGTCAGCGACGCTACGATCCGCCCGAGCCCGCCCACCTCGGCCGCAGGGAGGAAACCCGGCACCGCGCCGCGCAAAGTCTCCTCCTCAAGGAGGAGGAGACTTGCGACGGCTGGCGCGTGATGGCCGCCGCCGGCCTGCCCTGGATGTCCGGTAAGTCTCGAACGGGACGTGGATTACGATGGATTTACGCTTCGGGGTGGATTCAGCTGCGGCGGACGACTCGGAAGAAAAGAGCCCCGCGGAAGATAGGGTACCGGTTTCCGGCACCTTTTCTTCCAGAGGGCTCCTTTCAAGCTCTGCGAGAGCTCGTTGAGCCAACGTACGTTCGTTAAAAGGATCTTTCCTAACGAACGGGCGGTTGTTAAACGCACCGGGACAGCGGCGGCGGAAGCACAAAATAACGCAATTTAGCCGGATGCCGATTTGCGCACACTTCCGTTAGCCGACAAATATATCTGACAGCTATCTTGAAAAGCGGGCCGCCGCAATGCGAGACTCCGGTAAGGGTCAGGATGGTCCGTGTAATGGAAATTGCCGCGCACTCCTCTGCGATAAATGGCCACCCTTCCCCCGATGCGTAACAGGGAGGCATCCATGAGATACCCGCCCGCGACAACGGCCATGATCAGGACGCGGTTCGTGTCGCCCGCGGCCGCCCTGGCGCTGGCCATAGGCGCCATGGTCGCGCCGGCCACGCTCGCGCACGCGGCACCCGGCAGCCACGCGACACCCAGCGGCCCCGCATGGGGGTGCTACACATCCGGATACCTGTTCCAGAACCCAGGTACCGGGCCTACGACGATCTACCGCGTCCGCCTGCCCGACGGGGCAATTACCACGCACGCGACGGCCACGGATGCCGTGACCGCGATCGGCTACAACACCCGCGACAATTACATGTACGGCTGGGATGACACCACCGGCCACCTCGCCGGTATCGCCAGCAACGGGGCGCTGACCCAGCTCGGCGTCCCCGCCGGCATGTCCGCGGCGGTCGCCACCTACGGGTTCAACGTAGTGACTTCGACTATTCGGGGGACCTGTACCTGATGGACTCGGCTACCCGCGCCTGGGATGAGGTCGATCTCTCGCCGGGCTCAGCGGAGTATGACACGGTGATCGCCTCCGGCGTCATCCCGCGCTTTGGCGTCACAGGCCTGCTGGACTGGGCATACACCAACGGCGCGTTCTACGGCGTGGGCACGGACGGGAGGGATGCTGACCTGATGATGTTCAACCCGGTCACCGGGACGCTCACGAACCTGGGCCCGCTATCCGGCGTTTCCGGCAACGGTGTCTACGCCGCGGCCTTCGCTGCCCCGGGCGGAAACCTATGGGTCTCCGACGACAGCAGCGGCGTGATCTACCAGATAAACGTGATCATCGGCACGGCGAGCAGAGTCGCCGTCGGTCCCAGGGACGCCAACAGCGACGGCGCCCGGTGCGGACTCGCGCCCACCCCGGTAGCGCTTCCCGACGACGCCGTGACATTCATCGGCGACTCGGTGACCGCCGGTTTCGATTACTGCGGCATTGCCGAGAATGCCCCGAATATCTCCTGCACCGTGAACCAGGCGATGCCTAACGCGTGGTACTTCGGGGACAACAGCCTCCATGACTGCAATCCGCCCGCGCCTCCGGCGAATCCCACCAATGCTTGCAGCAATGACAACGACAACGGCAAGCCATGGGACGCGCCGCCGTGGACCCCAGGTCCCCGCGCTCCGACGATCGCCTATCCGTACCAGATCGCGGCGAGCCAGTCGGGCACCCACGGGGCGGAAGTCTCGGACTGGGCGGTCACCGGCGCGACACCCGCCAGATGGGACCCCCACGGCGGCATCTACGGTCCTCAGCTCGAGAAGATCAAAGACCAGTACGTCGTCGTGATGCTCGGGCGAATCCGCTGCTCGCTTCCTATCTGGACATCGACCTCGCGCCGTTCTTCCACGCCCACGGCGCTTGCGCGGACGCAACCGGATACGAAGCTGGCAGGATCTGGTATTCCGGTCCGATTTCCAGCACAGTCGCCTGCGGTGACCAGGAATGGACCAATTTCCAGCAGACGGAACACCTGGTCAACATATACAAGGCGCTGCTCAGCCTGAACGACCGCGTCCTGGTACTTGGCTATTACCTGGGATGCCCGTGGTCCTTCGGGAACTGGCAGTCGAAAGCCAATCTCTCCTTGGGCCCGGCGGAAGGCGTCAGCTGCAGCAGCCGGTTCCGTCAGGTGAGCCCGAATGACCACACCTTCGTGTCGCAATGGGACCAGGCGGTAGCGCTCGACGACAGCATGAACGACTCTATCCACGATGCCGTCGTTGAGGTGCAGGACTGGGCCAAGCGTGTATGGCCGGGTACGGACCGCTACCTGGATCTCGCCTGGACCACGCCGGACCAGAGCGCGTGGGCCGACCATCAGGCACTCAGCTCGAACGGGTCGTGGATCTTCCTGAACGACACCTGGATCCACCCGAACCAGGACGGCCAGGCGCAGCTCGCCCACTCCGTCACCGCGGCGATGTGCTCTCACTTCGGTCACTGGTGCGGCACCCCGCCCGTATGGGGCTAGCCCCACAGGCCCCCGCCCCAGCTAGGGTGGTCGGATGGATTTCGGGGAGATGCTGCGCGGTCATCGTCGTGCGGCGCGTCTGACGCTGGAGCAGCTCGCTGAAGTGTCGGGGGTCAGCGCCCGGACCTTGTCGGATATCGAGCGCGGACGGAGCAAGGGGCCCCAGCACCGGACCGTGACCGCCTTGGCGGATGCGCTCATGCTGGCTGGGGATGATCGCAAGCAGCTTATTGAGCTGGCGCGTGATGGCCGACTGCGGGATCACTGGACACGTCCGGCTGGTGCGTGTGAGCTGCCGCGGCTGGTTGACGACTTCACCGGTCGTGCCGCGGAGCTGGCCTGGGTGAGCGAGCTGGCGTATGCGGAGAGTTCGCCGGGCGCCGGCGCGGTGGGCCTCATCACGAGCTCGGGGGGCATGGGGAAGACCACTCTCGCCGTCCGGGCTGCCCATGAGCTGCGGCCGAGCTTTCCTGGTGGGGTGTTCTTCCTCGATCTGCTTGGCATGTCCCCGCAGCCCATGGCGGCCGGTGACGCGCTGCGGCTGCTGCTCCGCGCGCTCGGTGCCGCGGATGAGCGGGTCCCGGGCGATATCCAGGGGCGCGCTTCGTTGTACCGGTCGCTGCTGCGGGACAGGCGTGCCCTGATCGTCGCGGACAATGCCGGGTCGGAGGAGCAGGTGCGCCCGCTGCTGCCGGGTGACAGCGCGAGCCGGGTGCTGATCACCTCCAAACGGCTCCTGGCTGGCCTGGAGGGCGTACGCCGGCTCGGCCTGGAGCCCCTGGCGTTGCCGGAAGCCAAGGAGCTGCTGACCGGGATCCTGGGTGAACGTGCCGCCTCGGACGAGGAAACGGAGCTTACCCGGCTCGCCCAGTTGTGCGAAGGCATGCCTCTGGCGCTGCGGATCATCGGGAACCGGCTGGTAAGCCGGCCCGGATGGGATGCCGCCGAACTCGCTGCCCGGCTGGCGGACGAGGAGCGGCGTCTGGATCAGTTCAAGGCCGGCGACCTCGCGGTCGCCAGCGCGTTCGCGATGTCGTACGAACAGCTAGGGGATTCCGCACGGCGGATGTTCCGGCGGCTGTCCGCGGTACCTGGCCGGGACTTCGACGCCACACTAGCGGCGGTCGCGGGCGGGATGCCGCCCGGGGACGCCTGGGACGCTCTGGACGAACTCGTCGACCTCGGCCTGCTGCTGGACAGCGCCGCGGGCCGGTACCGGTTCCATGATCTGGTCCGCTTCTTTGCCCGTGCGCGGTTTGAGGAGGAGTCCCTGACCGAGCGCGAGGCAGTGATCGGGAGGGTGACGTCATGGCTCAGCCTCGGCACGGGGGCGGCCAAGGCTCTTGGCGATCTGGCGCGGTAGGTCATTCGCGAGTTACTTCTGCGTGCTGTTCTGCGTGGTCTGGCCGCTTCCCTGCCACTTGAATATTGCGTGCACCGGACGGGCGTGGGGCCTGTCCCCTTAGGCAGGAGCGACCATGGCAATCAGGAACGTCGTGCTCGTGCACGGGAACTTCGTGGACGGATCGGGCTGGCAGGGCGTCTACGATCACCTCACCGCCGACGGCTACCGGGTGGCGGTCGTGCAGACTCCCAACCTGTCGCTGGCCGGCGATGTCGCCGCGACCCACCAGGTCCTCGCCAGCCTGGAGGGCCCCGCGGTGCTGGTCGGCCACTCCTACGGCGGCGTCGTCATCAGCGAGGCCGGCAACCACCCCAACGTCGCCGCGCTCGTCTACATCGCGGCGTTCGCGCCCGACAAGGGCGAGTCGGTCAGCTCGCTGATCGCCGATCCGCCGCCCGGCGCACCGGTCCCGCCGATCCTGCCGCCCCGTGACGGGTTCCTGGTCCTGGACCGGGAGAAGTTCGCGGCCTCCTTCGCCGCCGATGTGCCCGAGAAGCTGGCGGCGTTCATGGCCGACTCCCAGGTCCCGTGCAACGTCGACGCGCTGAACGGGGCGGTCTCCGATCCGGCCTGGCGGACCAGGCCATCCTGGTACCTGGTCGCCACCGACGACCGCATGATCCCGCCCGTCGCCCAGCGCGCCATGTCCGAACGGGCCAAAGCGGCCGTCACCGAGACCCCTGGCAGCCATGCTGTCTACGTGTCCCATCCGGCCGCCGTGGCCGCTGTCATCATTCAAGCCGCCCAAGAGCACTGAGGGCGCCTCGCCACCGCGGCGCCGCCGGTCAGCGACTAGCAGGCAGCCAGCCCGCCGGCGGCCGGCCCGGTGCCATCCGGCTGACTACGATTTCCTGAGCCGAAAATATTTTCAGCTCAGGAAACTGGCGTTCGAAAGACACGGCACGTCTCCGGCTGGGCGCGGAAATGGCCCGGGTCACGAGGCGCTGACGCATGCCGCGATGGTCGCCAGGGTGGTGTAGGGCATCGTGAAGGCTCCGCCCAGAGCGTCGATGGCGGTGCCGACCTCATCGAGGATGGGGGCCAGCTGGCCGGGGCGGAGCCGGGTGAGGGCGCCGGTGGTGGGCAGCAGGGCCAGCCACTGGTCGCGGGTGTAGGACCGCTCCCAGTCGAATCGCCACTGTCCGGGTTCGTGGAACTGTCCCGTCTCACGGATCTGGCCGGCGAACTTGGCGTATACCGCCTGGTACATGTCCAGCGGACGGCGACCTGGCAGGCTGGCGAACGGCGAGTCTGGCATCACCCTGCGGTAGGCGGCGGCGAACGGCTCGGCCACCTCGGCGGGCGGCTCATACACATGGCCGAAGATCGCCAGCCGCCCGCCTGGGCGCAGCACCTGGGCCGCCTTCGCGGCACCGGCCGGCTGCCGTGTCGAGAGGATCCGTGAGTGCCGACTGGAGTGCATCTGCGCGATGCCCGGCGGCAGCTGTTCGACGCCGCCGAACGGGTGCTGCTACGGGACGGGCCAAGCGGCCTGACCAGCCGGGCGGTCACCGATGAGGCGGGCTGCGCCAAGGGTGTCCTGCACCGGCACTTCACCGACTTCGACGCCTTTCTCGCCGAGCTGGTGCTCGACCGGGCCGCGCAGCTCGAGGCGCAGGCGGGCGCGCTGCGCGAGTCGGCCGGCACCGGCACGGTGACCGGCAATCTCACCGGCGCGCTGACCACGCTGTTCGGGCCGGTCCCGACAGCGATCATCCCGCTCATCAACTTCCGCGACGAGCTGCGCGCACGACTACGCCAAGCCAGACCCGGAGGCGGCACCGCGATCCTCGCCCAGGTCACGACCGCGGTCTCCGCTTACCTGGGCGACGAGCGCGACCGGGGACGCATCGCGGCCGACGCCGACATCGACTCGCTCACGCTCTCCCTGGTCGGCGGAGGCCATCTCCTGTTCTCGGACCGCGAGCCCGGTCCGCCGAGCACGGCGACCGTCACGAGGTTCGTGGCATCTGTGCTCACCGGCGTCGTGCAGCGACGGTCGATTTAACGAACGTACGGTGGTTCATGGCTTCAGGAAACCTCAACGTGCGCGGCCAGCGGCAGGCTGGCCGAGGAATCGCCACGCCTTCTTAATTTCAGCTAATTTCATCGCGGCGGGTAGCGGGAGGATCCGTTTTACTGGTCAACGGCGCGGGCGGGGCGGGTGGGCGTTGACGGCGCGAGCCGAGGCGGAGTACCAATCCGGAATACGTGGCGGGCCAGGAGAACCGGACCGGCCCAGGAAGCGAAAGGCAGCGAAGCCATGAGCGCCAATCCTGTCGTGTCCGTGCGGAGAGGGACCCGGGGTGCACGGGTAGCGGCGTTCGCCGTGGTGCTGGCCGCATCCGCGGCCGCCGGAGCCGGCGTGACCCGGGCCGACGCCGCACCTGACGCCAATCCGGCCCTCCAGGTCAGCGTTACACCGGACCAGCCGCTGGCCACCGTCCCGGAGACCGGCATCGGGATCAACGGGTCGACCTACGACGGGAGCCTGCTCGACAAGCCGGTGCCGGGGCTGCTGAGGAGCGCGGGGATCAGGCTGGTGCGGATTCCCGGCGGCACCGAGTCCGACCAGTACGACTGGAAGGCCAACACCGACGTCCTCAGCGGGAGCAAGGAAGCTGTCCGCTTCGACCAGTTCATGTCGGTGATCCGGCAGGCCGGCGCGCAGGCCATGGTGACCGTCGACTACGGCACCGGCAACACGATCGGACAGCGGGACGGCACCGGGGAGACCGGCGCGCAGATAGCCGCCGACTGGGTGCGATACGCCAACGTCACTCACCACTACAACGTGAAGTACTGGGAGATCGGCAACGAGGTCTACGGCAACGGCACCTTCGGCGCGAACTGGGAACCGGATGCGCACTGCCAGACGGCCGCCGGCACGCCGGTGACGCTCGGCCAGGAACCATCCCAGACCTTCAACTGCGGGCCCGCCGCCTACGCGGCCAACGCCAAGCAGTACATCGCCGCGATGAAGGCCGTCGACCCGGACATCTCCGTCGGCGTGGTGCTCACCGCCTCCGGTGCGCCGAACAACTGGCCCGACGGCGTCACCAACGCGCAAAGCCCGCAGAGCTGGAACCAGACGGTGCTGTCCGCGGTGGGCGGCGACATCGGGTTCGCTGACGTGCACTGGTATCCGCAGAACCCGAGCAACGTCACGCCACCCGGCCCCACGGACGCCGGGCTGCTGGCCGACACGCAGCAGATCGCACCGGGACTGGCGCCGCTGCGCACCGAACTCGCCCAATTCGCCGGACGAGCCGGCATCCCCATCATGGTCACCGAGACGAACTCGGTGTCGTCCAACCCGGGCAAGCAGATCCTCAGCGTGGTGAATGCCCTGTACCTGGAGCAGGATTACCTGACCTGGCTGGAGAACGGCGCGCTGAACGTGGACTGGTGGCAGATCCACAACGGCATCGTGACTTCAGGGGACAACGGGTCAAGCCTGTTCGGGAATGCCACTTACGGTGACTACGGCGTGCTGTCTGACGGCACCTGCGGCACGACGCCCGCCGGCGCGAAGGTCTGCGAGCCGCCAGCGGACACGCCGTTCGCCTCCTACTACGGACTGCAGGTGCTCAGCCGCTTCATCCACCCCGGCGACGCACTGGTGAAGGCCAGTTCCAGCCAGTCCCTGGTGCAGACGTACGCTGCCCGCGCGCGCGGCGGCCGACTGCGCGTGATGGTGGTCAACGACGACCCGGCCAGCGGCTACGACGTCACGCTGTCGGTGCCGGGATACAAGCTCGCCGCGGGCACCCCGGTGATCTTCTACGGCCCCGCCAGCAGCCAGGTGCAGTACCTGACCGGTCCGGCCGCCGCGGCGGCCGCGCATACCGCGGCACCGTACTCAGTCACGGTATACACGCTGGTTCGTGACTAACAGCCCCCAGGCCGCCCCGGTATGGGCCGTCCGCTGCCGACGGCCCATACCGGGGGGATGCCGCAGCCGGAGAAACTACGCGGTGACGGCTTGCTTCTGGTCACTGCTGGTGACCTGGATGTTGCGGGGCTTGGCCGCCTCGTGGACCGGTATGGTCAGGGTCAGCACGCCTGCCGCGTAGTCGGCGGCGATCTTGTCAGCGTCGAGGGTCTCACCGAGGAAGACCTGCCGGGTGAAGGCGCCGTAAGGCCGCTCGGCGACGATCATCTCGGCCCCG
>Ga0213881_10000380_pt1 | contig 30383 bp, 27 predicted proteins | sample BarmaccoBMER_R08_FD_160104 | JGI IMG/M metagenome (GOLD analysis project Ga0213881, IMG submission 160104) | Barbacenia macrantha exposed rock microbial communities from rupestrian grasslands, the National Park of Serra do Cipo, Brazil - ER_R08 ...
CTTCGATATCCCAGGTGACTGTGAGCTGTGCGGTTAATGTGACGAAAGTTTCGGCTCTGGGCGGTCGGCCGGGCCAAGTCTGCGCGCGCCGACTTCCAGAGAGCCCGCGAATTAGCCAACGGGGTCCTATCGTGCACCAAAATAACCACAGAACCCGAATCGACCACAGGAGTCTGCTGGAGTAGGAGGACATACGGGATAAAACGGCCGAGCAACCCGCGCCAGTGAACGGGTGAGGCCGGCAACAACGGACGGGCAGGCCGGCAACAACAGACGGCGGCGGCCCTACGCCGGCGAAACGAGCCGACGGCCCGCGCCGAGAGAGGGCGGCGCTTGCGGCGTTCGGTACAGTCCACAGAGCCCGGAAAGCCGTTATCGAATCGTTGCCGGACGGTTGCGAAAAGTAGCAAATCCTCTGAATACCACACTTTGGCCGTGATCGGCGGTCATGTCTAGGCAGAATCAACTGAACGGATATTTTTGCGCGGACCAGACGAAGGGAGCCTGGTGACCCACCCTGAGTCCGGGCCTGAGATCGCGCCTGGCACGCCGATGCGCAAGGTCGTGCCGCCGCGTTTGGTCGGCCCTTACCTGACCGGGCAGCGTGACGTGCTGGCCGGATTTGTCTACCGGGCCGAGGACCTGGTATTCCGCGAGCCGGCGGATGCGTACGACGCACTGGGTCTCGGCTTCGACGGGTCGGAGTTCACACCCGGGATGAGCGAACTTCACGTCATCTGCTGGCCTGCACGTCCGGTCGACGGGTACCAGCGCCGCGACACCACGGCGGACATCCCCGAGTACTTCATTGATCCCATACCGATTCCGGTGGGCGCCACCATGCACCGGGTCGGACCGGAGGACTCGGAGGAACTCGTCGCCGAATATGACGGCCTGGCCTGGCAGCAACTGGGGGCGTGAGCGATGCGATACCGATTGATAGCCACCTACCTCGGCGCGCCGTACCAAGCCGCGCTCGGCCCGGACGGCGAGGAGGTGACGCTGTTCGCGGCCTGCCCGCCGCCTGAGGAGCTTGGCTTCAGCTCCGCCGCCGGCCACTGGCGCAAGCCAGTCGCCGTACTCGACCTCGACGGCCTGCGGGTGTCCAGGCCGGCGGGCTGGTACCGCGGCGAGCGCTGCCTGGTCCTCGACGACCAGGGCGACCGGCTGCACATCGCCTATCTTGGCCGTGACTCCAGGCAGGCGAGAGAGCTCGGATACTGGGAGATCGACCGCGACGTGTTCGAGATGGTCGTTCCCCGGGTCGACGTCAGCGATCTGACCGAAGAGCAGGTGGACATCCCGCTGGCCTCCGTCGCCATCCCGGCAACGCAATCGGCACCGCTGCCGGCGCCGCCACAGCAACTGGCACCGGAGACGCTGCCGGAAACGCAGCCGCCTTTTGTCCCGAACCCCGAGCCCGGCCAAGGCCAAGGTCCAGGCCAAGGCCAAGGTCCAGGCCAAGGCCAAGGTCCAGGCCAAGGCCAAGGCCAAGGCCACGACCCGGACTACTCGAATGGCTACCACGCCCCGGACCGCGTGGCGGCCTGGCACGGGTCACCGGAACCGTGGACGATCGACGCGACGTCGCGCAATGGGAATGGGCACAACTACAACAACGGACGCATCAGCACCAGCTACAACCAGCGCGGTCAGGACGAGGGCCCGCGGTACGGCTACCAGGAAGATCCTGGCCCTCGCATGGCGCGTCGGGAACGCGTGCCGATCCAGCCGATTTTCGCGGAGCTTCTTGATCTGGCCGCGATCCCGCAGTCGGCCTACGCGGTAGACGACGAAGTGCCCGGTGCTATGTGCCTGCTGAAGGTCGACGGCGGTTTCGAGGTGTTCGCCAGTTCCGCGGAAGCCCGGCTTGAAGTGCGGTATTTCGAGGACGAAGAGGCCGCCTACTTCTACCTGTTCGGCGTCCTCGCCGCCGAGGCGGTGCGCAGCGGACGGCTCGGGCCCCCCGACCGAGGGCCGATCCAAGGGCCGATCCAGGGGCCGGACACGCACGGCGATCAACTGGAAAACGTTTCGAAGTACTTACAGAAGCGAAATTGTCCCAATTCGCCCCGTAGTCAGGTTAGGCTCTTCAGTAGCCGGCGGGGCTGACGGTCCCCCGCTCCCCAAGCAGCCCCGTCGGCCCCTCTCCTGTTGCCACTAATCACTTCGCGTATCACGAAGCGGCACCCGCCACCGATCGCCCGCCAAGTACTGTGTCCATCGTGACCGCGCCCGTCTCCGGAGTAGCGAGCCTGGCGGTACGTGACCTGCTCCGCGGTCCTCGTCGCTGCGGCCGGGTCCTCGCGGTTCTCCCCGATGTGATCTACCTCGAGTTCCCGGACAGCGCACCCGAACCACGGGTGATAGCGGTGTCGTCGCCCGACGCTATCAGGCTGCCCAATGCGGTGGTCACCTCGCGCCAAGCACAGCTGATAACCAGCGGAACGGACGCGGAGGCAGGCGAAGGGCGCCTCACCGCCGGCGGTCTCGATGTAAGAATCATGCGCTGGTGGGATCCGTCCCCGGTTTTCGGCCCGCTGTCCCGTGTCCGGCTGGACCATGGCGCCGCCGTGCTGGCCAGGCACTGCCAGGCCGCCGAGTACCAGGGCGGCCTCAGCGACCATCACGTCCCGGCCAGCCTCGCGGCGGCATGCGCCAGCGGCAATCTGGCTGACGCGGTCGAGGCGGCCGAACTCCTGACTGGCCTCGGCCCGGGCCTGGTTCCCAGCGGCGATGGCATCGTGTGCGGGATCTTGCTCGCGCTGCGGCTGCTCGGCGGCGCGATCTCCGGCGGGACCCGGGCGGTGTGGCTGGCCGACTGGCTCGGCGCGGCGGCTACCGGGTACGCGGCGCAGCGGACGACTCCGCTCGCCGCCGCGCTGCTGCACTGCGCCGCCTCCGGCCAGGCGGCGGCCGAGGTGTCCGCCGTCCTGGGCGGGATGGCCGGCCAGGAACCGCTCGAGCCCGCGGCGGCGCGGCTACTGACCGGCACTGCGGGCGCGGACCTGGCGTGGGGCCTGGTGGCCGGATGCCGCGCCGCGCTGATGCTGTCCGTATCCTGACGCGGCCCCGGCGGTATCCGTATCCTGGCCCATGTGACAGTGCCGCTAACCGGAACCCAGTACCACATCGAGGCCGGCCCGTACCGCGCCACCGTGACCGCCCTGGGGGCGGGGCTTCGCGAGCTACACCATGGTGAGCAGCCGGTGGTCCATGGTTACGAGCCCGACGAGCTGCCGCCAGCCGGGGCCGGTCAGCTGCTCGCGCCGTGGCCGAACCGCATCGACTCCGGCACCTACACCTTCGACGGCGCCGAACATCAGCTCGCCCTCAGCGAACCCGGCCGCGCGACCGCGATTCATGGTCTGGCCCGCTGGGAGGACTGGACGGCCGTCAGCCAGGATCCCGGCCGGATCCTGCTGCGCTGCCCGCCGCACGGCCAGCAGGGGTACCCGTTCAGCGTCGAGATCGACGCTGAGTACCGCGTCGAGGCAGACACTGGCCTGCATGTCGCGATCACCGCGCGCAACCGCGGCAGCCATCCCGCACCATACGGCAACGGCTTCCACCCGTACCTCACCGTACGCACGCCCTCGGTGGACGAGTGCGAGCTGACCCTGCCCGCGGCGCAGTGGCTGCCGCTGGACGGCCGGGGCCTGCCGGCCGGCCCGCCCGAACCGGTGGACGGCACGCAGTACGACTTCCGCAAGCCCCGCACGATCGGCACGACGGAACTCGACAGCGCGCTGACCGGCCTGCTCCGAGATGACGGCGACGGGCTGGCCTGGGCGCACCTGGCCGCGAACGGCTCCCGCGTGAGCCTGTGGGCCGGGCCGGGCTACCACTGGCTCCAGGTGTTCACCGGCGATCCGCTGGGCCCCGCGCTGCGCCGCAAGTCGGTCGCCGTCGAGCCGATGACCTGCCCGCCGAATGCCTTCGTCACCGGCCAGGACCTGTTGGTCCTTCAGCCCGGCGATGAAATTTCACACACCTGGGGCATAAGAGCAGATTAATAACGAACGGGCGGTGGTAACACCTCCCCCGCCGTTTCATGGCGCACCGGGGATTCACCCGCTACGGGTGGGCCAGGTCCGCGATGGTGCGACCATGCTGGGTCACGCGATGATCAGCGACGAGGAGAAGGCTGCGTGACCCGAGGTGCTTGCCCAAGCGGCCGGGCTGGCCGTCCTGGCAGCCATATCCCCGACGGCGCTGCTCATAGCGACGGTCTACCTCTCCTGTGCCCGGCCGCACAGGACCACGCTGGCCTATCTGGTCGGTGCCGTTGTGATGAGCACCATCGTGGCCGTGTTGCTGTTGCTGGCCCTGCGCAGCGGGCACTTCCAGGACCGCGGCCACCGGACGCCGCGTTACGGTCTGCGAACGGGACTCGGGTTCCTTCTTCTCGCGGCGGCCGTCCTGGTATCCAGACGCAAGCCCAAGCAACCCGAGTCGCCCGAAGCCGGGGCATCGGCATCGTCCGGTAAGGGCATTGTGGCGCGGCTGACCGCCAGTCCGGCCCCGCTGACGGCGTTCATCAGCGGCGTGGTGATATTCACCCCTTCGCTCACGTTCATCGCTGCCATGCAGGCGGTAGCGACGGCGCGGGCCAGCGTGCCGCTGAGCACGCTCGGTGTGGTCCTGGTGGTCGGCATCACGGTCGCCAGCGTGTGGTTGCCGTTGATTCTCTACCTCACCACGCCCGCCCGCGCAGAACGCGGCCTGGCCGCGCTGAATCGCCTGGTGCACGCGCACAGCCGGGCCATTGTGATCGGCGCGCTGACCGTGGCGGGTGCGTATCTGGTGGTCAATGGATTGACCGGGCTCACCAGCTGACCACCGGTACCAGTCATCACCCCGTGCGGGGGAGGCGCACCGCGGATCGGTGAGGGACCGTTGTCCTGGCGGCCTTGGAGCACGCCGCACGAACCCGGGCCGTTGTTGGGGAGCGGCGGCCAGGTGTACGTGACGGGAAAGGAGTACGCGATGACGCAGCTAACGGACACTGCTGTTGCGCGACCCGTGCAACGCTCCAAGGTCGCTGCCACGATCGCGCGGCCCACCCCCGCCGACCGGGCGGACGCCGGCAAGGCCGCGCGGATCGGGGCTCCGCTGGAGGGCCACGAGATGTTCGATCCGGGCGCGGGGCGGCCCGACCCGGTTGGCCTGCTCCAGCAGCAGGCGGCGTCGCGGATGCCCGATCTGGTGCCGGTGCGATACGGCAGGATGCTCGTCTCGCCCTTCACCTACTTCCGCGGCGCCGCCCTGCCGATGGCATGTGACCTGGCTGGCACGCCCGTGTCGGGGATCACGGTCCAGGCATGCGGCGACGCGCATCTGTCCAACTTCGGCATCTTCGGCTCGCCGGAACGGCGCCTGATGTTCGACGTCAACGATTTCGACGAGACGCTGCAGGCTCCGTGGGAGTGGGACGTGAAGCGGCTGGCCGCCAGCCTGGAAGTGGCCGGGCGGGAGAACGGTTTCAGCCGTAAGGAGCGCCGCGCCATCGTCATGGCCTGCGCCGGCCGGTACCGGGAGGCCATGCGCGGCTTCGCCGGGATGACCAACCTGGAGGTCTGGTACGCCCGCATGGATGTCGACCAGGCGCGCACCCAGCTCGAGTCCCAGCTCACCAAGCGGCAGCGAAAGGCCTGGGCCGCGGGGGAAGCGAAGGCACGCACCCAGGACAGCATGCGGGCGCTGGGCAAGCTGACCCGGACCGTGGACGGCAGGCCGCGCATCATCTCTGACCCGCCGCTGATCACGCCGCTGGTGGACCTGCTGCCGGCGGACGTCGACGCGGCGGGCAGCGAGGCTCAGCTCAGAGAGCTGCTCGCCAAGTACACGCGCACGCTGGAAACCGACCGCCGTAACCTCCTCGAGCAGTACGAGATGGCGGACATGGCCAGGAAGGTGGTGGGCGTCGGCAGCGTCGGAACCCGTTGCTGGATCGTCCTGATGTTCGGCCGGGACGACTCGGACCCGCTGTTCCTGCAGGTGAAGGAGGCCGAGCGGTCCGTACTCAGCCCGGCGGCCCACGCGAGCAGGTTCGCGAACGAAGGTCAGCGGGTGGTCGCCGGCCAGCGGCTCATGCAGGCGTCCAGCGACATCTTCCTCGGCTGGGTCAGGAATCCGACAGGCATCGACGGAAGGCCGCATGACTTCTACGTCCGCCAGCTTCGTGACTGGAAGTTCTCGCTGGACATCGGCGCGATGCTTCCCGGCGGGATGCACCTGTACGGCGCGCTGTGCGGGTGGACGCTGGCCCGTGCCCACGCCCGCTCGGGCGACCGGATCGCCATCGCCGCCTACCTGGGCCGCTCGGACAGGTTCGACCAGGCGATCGCCCGGTTCGCCGTCGCATATGCCGATCAGAACGAGCGTGACCACGCCGCCCTCGCCGAGGCCGCGGCCTCCGGACGGATCACCGCCACGCCAGGCCTGTAACCGCGGCAGATATACGTAGCGACCACACAGGAGGTTACGGAAATTGACCAGGGCAGACAGCAAGGTGCTCGCGGCCGCCGACCTGGCGATCGGCCTCGGCAGCGATGCCATCGGGTTTGCCCTGTCCCTGATGCGTCACGGGCAGCCGCGGCTGGCGCCGGTCGTGTCGCCGGTGACCGGAGTCGCGCACACGGCGATGCCGATTGCCGAACTGACCGGACTGCCCGCACAGCTACGCGACGCCGCGGAGCGAGGCCGCCGTGAGCGGGCCGCGCTGACCTCGGCCGCGGCCCGGGGTGTTCTCGGTCTCGTTCCCCAGGTCACCACGGTCCTGCTCGATCAGATCGACCTCACGTCGCTGGTGGCTGAGCGCATCGACGTCGCTGGGCTCGCGAAGTACATCATCGAGGAACTGGATCTCCCGGAACTCATCCGCTCATCGATGGGCTCGATCACGTCCGACACCGTTCGAGGCAATTGTTCGCCGTGGCGGCGGCCTTGCTCATATACCTGTCGGCCGCATGGGGCACGACCGGCCAGACCTGGGGTGACCTCTTGTTTGGCCTACGCGTGGTGGATCACCGCGGAGGCCGGCTCCGTCCCGTCGGCACCATCCTCCGCGCGGCGCTGTGCGTGGTCTTCCCGATCGGGATCCTTCTCGTCCCGGTGAACCGGGCCAATCGCTCGGTGGCTGACGCGGTCCTCCGTACGTCGGTGGTGGCGGCAGCGAGCAGCTTCGCCGCCATCAGCACGCTCCTCGGTTCGCCCCTCCTGGGCGCGTTCCTCCTCATGGAGGCCTCCGGCCTGGGCGGCCCGCTGCTGGGAGTCGTGCTGCTGCCCGGCCTGCTCGCTGCCGGGGTGGGAGCCCTCGTCTTCGCCGGCCTGGACGCATGGACCGGGCTCGGCGCATTCTCGCTCTCGGTGCCGGGCCCCATGGTGCCGGCGATAGCGATGGGGATGGGAGCGATGAGCGTGGTCAGCTCGACGATCTCACCGCGATGTGCGACAGGTTGCGTCGCTGGTCGTTCCTCTGCGTCATCGCGCCGCTGCGGATCGCCGGGGGCACCGGATCACCGGTCAACCCCATAGCCATCTTCTAAGATCGCGTCGGGCGAATCACCCGGACCGGGGGAATGCCCGGTGGCCGGTCCCTAGTCCTGCCGGCGATCGAGCTGACGGTCAAGGTTCACCGCGGCGCTGATGAGCGCCAGGTGACTGAATGCCTGGGGGAAGTTGCCGAGCTGCTCCCCCGTGCTTCCGATTTCCTCGGAGTACAACCCCAGGTGGTTGGCGTAGGTGTGCATCTTCTCGAAGGTCAGACGCGCCTCGTCCAGCCGCCCGGCTCGAGCGAGGGCGTCGACGTACCAGAACGTGCACAGCGTGAACGTGCCCTCGTCACCGGCCAGCCCATCCGATGAGGCACCCGGGTTGTAGCGGTAGACGAGGCTGTCCGACACCAGCTCACGGTCGATCGCATCGAGCGTCGACAGCCACATGGGGTCGCGCGGGGCGATCAGCCCCTGCAGCGGCATCATCAGCAGCGATGAGTCGAGGACCTCGCTGCCGTAATGCTGGGTGAAGCCCCTGACCTTCGCATTCCAGCCACGCTGGAAGATCTGGTTGTAGACGCGGTCGCGTTCCGCGGCCCAGTGGTTCACGTCGGCGGGACGGGCGCGGTGGCTGGCCAGCCGGATAGCGCGGTCAAGCGCTACCCACGTCTGGAACCGGCCGTACGTGAAGTCCTTGCGGCCGCCGCGGGTTTCCCAGATACCCTCATCCGGCTGGTCCCAGTGCTCGCATAGCCAGTCGACGATGCTCGCCAGCTTCGTCCAGCCCTCATGGGCGGTCTGCAGGCCGTGAGCGTCGGCGAGGAAGACGCCGTCTATCGCCTCCCCGTAGATGTCAAGCTGCAACTGGTCGGCGGCGCCGTTGCCGACACGGACGGGCCGTGATCCCCGCCAGCCCTCGAAATGATCCAGGGTGTCCTCGGTGAGGTCAGAAGTGCCATCGACCCGGTACATGATCTTCAGCGGTCCCGAGCCCTCGCCGGCCTGCTCGCTGGCCCGGTCCCGCAGCCATCCGGCGAAGGCCGCCGCCTCTTCAATGAACCCCAGCCCCAGCAGCGCGTAGATGGAGAACGAGGCGTCCCGGATCCAGGTGTACCGGTAGTCCCAGTTCCGCTCGCCGCCGACCTGCTCGGGCAGCCCGGCGGTCGGCGCCGCGACCAGCCCGCCGGTTGGCGCGTATGTCATCAGCTTGAGCGTCATAGCCGACCGTGTCACCATCTCGCGCCACCGGCCCCGGTAGGTCGAGCCGGTCAGCCAGCTCTGCCAGAAGCTGGCGGTCTGTTCCTGTAGCCGTTGTACTTCCGCTGGCGCATATCGCTGTGGGGGCCCGCCCATCGACTCGAGCACGACACCCGCGGTCTGGCCGGCCCGGAGTGTACGCGCGACGCGGAGTCCGTCCTCATGCCGCTCGACAGTGACTCCCTCGGTCGAGGCACCTGGAGCACCGACCGAGTGCACCGTCAGCTCCAGGCCGTCCGCCTCGAACACCGCCCCCTCTTCGGACAGGTGCAGTTTGTGCGGCTGTCGTGCGTAATCGAACCTGGGCTGGATGTCCATCACGAACCGCATCGTGCCGCGAACGACGCGCAGCTGACGTACCAGGCGATGCCGGTCGGTCGCGCCGCCGCTGGCGACGGGCATGAAGTCCTGGACCTCCCCCACCCCGTCCGGTGTCATGAACCTGGTGATCAGTATCGCCGTGTCGGGCAGATAAAGCTGCCTGCTCACGTACCTGTCCTGGTCAGGTGCGACGCGGAAGTAGCCTCCGTGCTCCGCGTCAAGCAGCGACGCGAACATGCTGGACGAGTCGAAGCGCGGACAGCAGAACCAGTCCACTGTGCCGTCCGTGGTGACCAGCGCCGCCGTCTGCAGGTCGCCGATCAGCCCATGATCGCTGATGTTCGGATAACGGTTCACCGCTGCCTCCTTCTCGCTTTTCATACGCTGAATGCAATCTGGACCCGTACGCGCAAACATGCTTCACCCCCGCAGAGTGAACTGCGCGGCCACGAACGGCGGGACCATCCGTGATATGAGGAGCGCGGATGATGGCCGGGACTCCGGACCAATCGACAGCATGGAGGTGCGCTGGATTCTCCCGGGAATGCCGGGGGCCGCCACGCGGGAATGGTTCGGTCGTCTTCCCAGCGGGACGGATACCCGCGAAGACGTCTACCTGCTCCAGCCCAGCCTGCCGGGCCTTTCGGTGAAACTGCGAGGCGGCAGCTCCATGGATGTGAAGTCTTTTCGCGGCAGCCCCGGCATCCTTGGCCTGCGCGGCATAGGTCGCGGCCGCCTGGAGTCCTGGCGTAAATGGTCCTTCCGTTACGATCCGCCGGGCTGGGCCGGGGACCCTCCAGCGGGCTGGGTTGCCGTCCGCAAGTGGCGGCGCAGGATCTGGTTCCCGCTGGCGGCGAGCCAGCGGGAGGCACCCGGCCCGCCGCAGGCCGCCTCGACCGGCTGCATGGCCGAACTAACCGAGGCCGAAGTCCGCGGCGATCCGTGGTGGTCGGTGGGATTCGAGGCGACCGGCTCCGTGGTCCTGCTGCGTAGCGCGCTTCAGCACGCCGCCGATCTGCTGTTCGCCCGGCCGCTACCGCCGGGAGTCCAGCTCAGCCTGGACAACTCCTCGTCCTATGCGGAGTGGCTGGGCCGGCAGACCCTCCGCTCATCCGAAGGATGGCACCTTACTTGTCGCGGGAGTGGCTGATGACCGAACGACTTGTCTCCGGCGCCGACCTGAGCCGCGCGGCACCAGATGGGTATAACCAGCCCCTTGGCTGGAGCGAACGGCAAGTCAGGCGCGCGGACCGGTTTCAGCAGCGGCACGCCGTGTTCGGCTTCCCGCTGGCGGTGGTACAGAAGTTCGGCAACGACCAAGCGGGCAGCAAGGCGACACTGATCGCCTACTACGGCTTCTTCGCGCTCCTTCCGCTGCTGCTGCTGTTCGCGACCGTCCTCGGCCTGCTTCTCCCCCATAACGCCACGTTGCGCGCCGAACTGATGAATTCCGCGCTGCGAAACTTCCCGGTGATCGGGGATCAGTTGCGGGCACAGGTTCATCCATTGCAAAGCAGCGTCACCACGCTGGTGATCGGTCAACTTCGGCATGTTCCTGCTCGCGTTCATGCTGCTCACCGCGGAGCCACTGGGAGTATCCGACGTCGCGCCGGGGGCGCTACTCGCCACCTTGTTCTGGAGGACCCTTCAGCTCATAGGCACCTGGTACATGAGCAGGGAGATGCACAGCGCCAGTGCGGCATACGGCTACTTCGCGATCGTCGTCACGCTGCTGTCCTGGCTGTATCTCGGTGCCCAGCTTGCCTGTGGGACGACGAGGACGGGTTCTTTTACGATGTCCTGCGGCAGCCGGATGGCAGCTCCATCCCGCTGCGGGTGCGCTCGGTGGTCGGGCTGATGCCGCTGGCGGCCGCGACTGTCTTCAGCGATGCGGTGCGCACCGGCTTTCCCCAGATCCCGGCGGATGCCGCGGACTTCCTCGCCCGCCATCCCGCGGTAACCGCCGCCATGCCAGGCCATGGCGGGCAGGTAGAAGCGGAGGGCCCAGTGCTCCTGGCCCTGTTCGACGGGGATCGGCTGCGCCGGATCCTGGCCCGGATGCTGGACGAGCGGGAGTTCCTCAGACCGCATGGGATACGCGCCGTATCCCGGTGGCACGCCGAGCATCCCTACGTCCTGAAGCTGGACGGCCAGGAATACGGGGTCGGCTATCTGCCCGCCGAGTCCGACAGCGGCATGTTCGGCGGCAACTCCAACTGGCGCGGGCCGGTATGGTTCCCCATCAACATGATGCTCATCCGGGCCCTGCTGAACCTCTACGTCTTCTACGGCGACGGCTTCACGGTCGAGTGCCCAACCGGATCGGGCCGGCAACGGAACCTGCTACAGGTGGCCAGCGAGATCAGCGACCGGCTCCTCAGCACGTTCCGTAAGGACGCGGACGGACATCGCCCGGTGCACGGGGGGCAGCCGATCCTGCGTGACGATCCGCACTGGCAGGATCTCCTGCTGTTCTACGAGTATTTTCACGGCGACAATGGCGCGGGGATCGGCGCGAGCCATCAGACTGGCTGGACCGGCACCGTCGCGCTGCTCCCGCTGCTGTTCCGTAGCGTCGGCCGATGGATGGAGGTGGCCCGATGAATGGGTGGCCGGATCAGCCGGTTATTTACGAGATCAATACCGCGGTCTGGCTCAGCGAGCTGACCCGAGCCGCGGGACGGCCGATGACCCTGGCTGATGTGACCGCGGCCGACTGGGACGCTGTCACGCCAGCCGGCGTCGACGGGGTCTGGCTCATGGGCGTATGGGAGCGAAGTCCGGCCGGTCTCGCCCTGGCGAACACGAACGCCGGCCTGCGGGCGTCGTTCCGGGACGTCCTGCCGGACCTGCGGACCGAGGACGTCATCGGATCGCCGTACTGCGTGCGCCGGTACGTCGTCGACAAGCGGTTCGGCGGACGCCCGGCGCTGGCCGCGGCACGTGCCGCGCTCGCGGCCCGCGGTATCCGGCTGCTGCTCGACTACGTGCCCAATCACGTTGCCCCCGATCACCCGTGGGTGAAGGACTATCCAGAACTGTTCGTCCAGGGTGGCGAGCAGGACATCAAGGCCGAGCCAGGGGCGTGGCTGGTGGCCGACGGACACGTGCTGGCCCACGGCCGGGACCCGTACTTTCCGCCCTGGCCGGACGTCGTACAGCTCGACGCCTTCTCTCCGGCGCTGCGCGCCGCGACGGTCAGGATCCTGAACGATATCGCGGCCCAATGCGACGGAATCCGTTGCGACATGGCGATGCTGATGACGAACCAGGTCTTCGCCAAGACCTGGGGTGGCCGGACCGGCCCGGAACCCGAAGAGGAGTTCTGGCCGACCGTTATCGCTAAGCTGCGTGCCCGGCACCCGGAGACCGTGCTCGTCGCGGAGGCCTACTGGGATCTGGAATGGGCCTTGCAGCAGCAGGGTTTCGGATTCTGCTACGACAAGCGGCTCTATGACCGGATCATCGCCGGGGATCCCTCCGCCGTCCGCGACCATGTGCGCGCCGACCTCAGCTACCAGTGCCGCTTGATGCGGTTCCTGGAGAACCACGACGAGCCTCGCATAGCCGACCGCCTCCCAGGCGAGGCCGGACGAGCGGCGGCCACCGCCATCGCGACCCTGCCCGGCGCGACGCTGTGGCACGAGGGACAGTTCGAGGGGCGGCGGGTGCGGCCCCCGGTTTTCCTGGACCGGCGGCCCGACGAGCCGCCAGATACCGAACTCGCCCGCTGGTACCGCCGGCTGCTGGACGTCGTCGCGGCGCGTGGCGTACGGCGGGGAACCTGGCGGCTGCTCGAGGCCACCGGGTGGCCGGACAACCAGTCCAGCCGCAACCTGGCGGCCTGGTCCTGGGCAGATGACTCGGACACCAGCCGGCACGTGGTTGTCATCAACCTCTCAGCATCCCCGGCGCAAGGCCGGGTCCCTCTTTCATGGCCTGTCCTGCGCGGGCGTAGCTGGCGCCTGACCGACCTCCTCACCCAGGAGACGTTCGAGCGGGACGGCGGCGAACTGACCGATCCCGGCCTGTTCGTTGACCTGCGGCCCTGGCAGTGCTATCTGCTCGCCCTCCGCTGACGGCCTGCTGCTGGGAAAGCAGGAGCGCGAGGACGAGTCCCACCAGGGTGATCGCCAGGATGATCACGATGGACAGCGCGAACGACTTGTTGCCCGGCACCGCGGCCGCGGCGATGATCGAGCCCGCCATAGCGGTGCCGAGCGACGATCCGAGGTTCGACACGCTGCGCGAAAGTCCCGAAATGTTGTCCTGGTCCGCTTCGGGGAAGGCGGACTGAACCACGTTCACCGACGAGGTCAGCATCGCGCCGACCCCGATTCCGATCAAGAACAGCCCGGGCACGAACGTGATGATCGGCGACTTCTCCCTGACCAGGGCGACTAGGAGCACCAGGCCGATGACGGTCACGGCGAAGCCGACCCGGATGATCCATGGCTGCGAATGCCGCTTCGCGAACCGCTCCGCGGCGGCCGAGGCGATCAGGATCCCCACCGTCGCGGGCGTCAGCACCAAGCCGGTCTTGATGGCGCTGTACCCACGGACCTCCTGCAGGAAGACGGAAGCCACGAAGAATGTCCCCTGCATGATGAGCCACTGGATAGTCTGCGTTCCCAGACCGAGGTTGGACGTCCGGTCGCGGAACAGCCGCAGCGGGAGCAGCGGCTCCCTGCCCTTCTTCTCCCGGGACCAGATGTGGCCGAAGAACCAGGCGAGGATCGCCGCGCCGACGGCGACGAACAACCATACGGGCGAGACCCCGCCCTTCGGTATCACGACCGTGCCGCCGATCGAGAAGCTCTCGCGTGCGGCGAACCAGCCGTACTTGCTGGACTGGAGGATGCCGAGCACCACGAAGAACAGCCCCGCGCCGCACAGCACAGCACCCTCGATGTCGAACGGCTTTGGTCCGGTCACGCCGGGGTCCGCTATACGGCGGGAGAGCAGGACTATCGACGCCACGACGAGCACCTGGGCTATGAACGACCACCGCCAGCCGACCGCGGAGGTGATGACGCCACCGATCAGCGGTCCGGCGGCGGCGCCCAGGCCCCCGGCCCCGCTGACGACGCCGAAGTTCCTTGCCCGCTGCCGGATGTCCGTGAACGCCACCGTCACCAGGATGTAGATGGGCGGGATCAGCAGGGCGGAGCCGATGCCCTCCAGGAAGGAGTACCCGAGGATCATCACCCCGAGCCCAGGCGCGAAAGCTCCCAGCAGCGCCCCTATCCCGTAGACCAGCAGGCCCGCGACGAAGCATCTCTTGCGGCCCCAGATCGCCGTCAGCTTGCTGCCCGGGATCATCAGCGATGCCATGGTCAGGGTGAATAGGGTGATGGTGGCCTGGAGCCCGAGCACGGTGGTGTGGAGGTCCTTGGCGATGCTGGTGATCGCCACGTTCATGTTGGTCGCGGCGTAACTGCAGATGAACTGCGCGAGCGCGAGCGGCAGGATCATCGTCCGCGCCGATACGCCGCCGGGCTGGCTGGTGTCCGTCATGGCGCCCCTAACCGTCTTTGGCTGGTTGCGCCTCCATGGTCCAGGGTTGACAGGCACGCCGATTCACCCACCCGGGGTGGGGTGCCCGGTCCGCGGCACGGCTGGAATGAGGCTGTTCGCCGCAGGCTATGAGAGGAGAATCATGTCTGATCTGATTGCCATCGGAGCCACCACATAGTGGGTGGTGGCGCCGTGTGGGGCATGTTCTGGGGCATGCTGTTCGGGCTGATCTTCTTTATCCCGGTTTTCGGCATGGCGATAGGCGCCGGACTCGGCGCGCTGATGGGGAAGATCACCAAGTCGGGAGTGGACAAGCAGTTCCAGGATCAGGTCCGGGACATGCTCACCCCCGGCACCTCGGCGCTGTTCCTCATGGTCGAGAAGGTCACCCCGGATAAGGCAGTGGAAGCCCTGAGCCAGTACGGCGGCAAGGTCCTGAAGACCTCGCTGTCAAAGGAAGGCGAGGCCGAACTGCAGGAGGCACTGCATGGCGGGGGGACCTCCGGTAGCTGACCGGGAGCGAGGCATTGGCGGGTCCTCAGCACCACTTTGTCGTGCCGAGGACCTGCCGTTGTGCTCCGAGACGACAGCGATACCTGCCGTAAAACTACCAATTCGGAGAGTTTCCCGGGCTCCGCGGTCCTGGTTACGATCTCCCCGTCCGTACAGAGCAGCCGCCGCCCAGGACCAAGCTGGCGCTGGCTGTCATCACGGCTGGGGAGGAAAGATGGCCGGATCCGTGCGCGCGTCTGCCGAAAATCACGCGACTCCAGTTCCGGAGCCGCCGCCGCCCCCGGCCAAGATTCTGGCACCAGTACTTCCTGGCTGGATAGTCCCCCGGCCAAGAATTGAAAAATATATCGAGCAGGGTACGCGACGGGGAATCATAACTGCCATCTCCGGCCCTCCGGGCGCGGGGAAGACGACCGCGATCGCCGCGTGGGCGGCAGCCAGGCGGTCACCCGGGCCGGTGGCCTGGCTCAGCCTGGACGAATATGACAACCAGCCGGACTTGTTCTGGCCGTACCTGCTGGCCGCATTGCGGCGTGCCGATATACCGGCTATGCCGGGCTTCGCGGGTAATTCCTGGGAACTACCACGACTTGCCGCCATCCTGGCTGGTTTGCGCCAGCCAGGCGTGCTGGTACTCGACAACCTTCATCTGCTGCACGCCCCCAGGCTCATCACCGGGCTCCGCTATGTCCTCGCGCACGCCAGCCCAGGGTTGCGCGTCATAGCGTCTTCCCGCACCGATCCGCCACTGCCGCTTCATCAGTACCTGCTGACCGGGGACCTGACCGAGATACGCGCGTCTCATCTCGCCTTCACCCCGGCCGAAGCCAGGCTACTGCTGCACAAACACGGTGTGACGTTGTCCTCCGAGGCATTCTTCGAACTGCTGCGGAGGACCGAGGGCTGGGCGGCCGGACTGCGTCTCGCCGCGCTTGACCTGCACGAGCATCCTGGGAACGCCGATCGCAAGCCAGCTGGCATGGCCGATCCGACCGCCGCCTACCTGACCGGTGAAGTGCTCGACGCACAGCCACGGCGCGTGCGGGACTTCTTGCTGCGTACAAGCGTTCCTGACACCGTGAGCCCGGAGCTGGCGATGGCGCTGACCGGGCGAGAGCACGACCGGATAACGCTCTCAGCGCTGGTCAGAGCCAACATGTTCATCGAGCCTGCCGAGGACGGGTGGTATCGGTACCACCATCTCTTCCGCGAAGTTCTGCAGGCCAGGCTCCGGTACGACAGCCCGGACGTGATGACGGCGCTGCAGCGACAGACCGCCGACTGGTTCCGGCGGCGCGGGCGACTGGCTGACGCGCTGCGGCTCGCGGTGCGGGCCGACGACTGGCAGCTGGCCTCCGGTATCGTCGTCGACGAGCTTGCGGTGAGCACGCTCCTGGACCCGGAGGATGGGCGCGGCCTCGCGCGAAGCCTTCGCGCTATCCCGTTGCGTGAGGAATGGCAGGTGCCGCAGCCGTATCTCGCCACCGCGGCGGTTGCGCTGTCCGGCCTGTCTCACCCGGCCGACCGGGAGGATGAGTCCGGTACGGTGCGGCTGGGCCAGGCCGAGGACATCCTGCGCCGGCTGGGCCCTGACGATGAAGTACCGTCCCGCCTCGCCGCGACCCTCATCCGTTTCAAACTGGCGCAGCGCATGGGGCAACTGGAGGCCATGGCGGCCGCCGCGCAGGAGGCGGCGGTACAACTGGGCCAGCTACCGGCCGAGGTCCGTGCCCGGCACCCGGAGGCGGCGTTCTACGTGCTGGCCATGCGTGGCACCGCCGCGCTGTGGCTGGGGCACCTTGACGAGGCGGAACAGATCCTCGCCGAGGCTGAGATGGCACATGTGCCGGAAGCGCCGCCGGCCGTGCACGCCTACGGCATCGGCTGCCGCGCCGTGGCCGCGGCCCTGCACGGGCGGCTGAACCAAGCCGTCACGCTGGCGGCAAAGGCGTTCGCTTGCCGCAGACTGGACAGCCCGTCCGGCGAACCACTGCCGAACCTGCTGGCCGACATCGCGCTCGGATTCGTGCATCTGGAGCGCTATGAACTCACCGAGGTCCGCGAGTCGCTCAAGCGCGTGGAAGCCGGCCTCCGCACCCACCGGGACCGAGCCGCCGCCAGCGTTGCCAGCCTCGTGGCGGCCGGCCTGTTCCTCGCCGAAGGCCGGCACACAGCAGCGGACAACATGCTCGCCAGGGCACGGCAGGGCTGGTCACCGCCGGACTGGCTGGAGCACCGGCTTACGCTGGCCGAAGCTCGCTCCATGGCGATGGCCGGGAACATCCTCGCGGCTCTGGACGCCGCAGACCGATGTAGCCGGTACTCGTCCTTCGACGCCGCGACATCAAAGGCCGTCGCGTGGGCCGCCGCGGGCGACTTCCGGAAGGCACAGCAGGCACTCGGACATGCGGACGGGCCGGCGGACAGGTCTGACCGCGATCTGCCGATGATCGACATGCTGCTGGTCGACGCCCGGATTCACTACGAAAACGCTGACCCGGAAACGTGCACCCATTCGCTCGCCCGGGCATTCCGCATCGGCCGCGGTGAGGGTTATCGGCTGCCATTCGCGAGCCAGGGCGACTGGTTGCCCGCTGCCCTGCGTGCCGACGCTGAGCTCATGCGCGGCTACCGCACGCTGTTCCCGCCTGCTCACGGAGGGCAGGCGAAGAACGACGGGAAGACCACGGTGCCGGGCGATGCCGTCATCGAGCCGCTGACCGAGCGGGAACAGCAGGTGCTCAAGCGCGTGGCGCAGATGCTGAACACGGCTGAGATAGCTAGTGATCTGTACATATCGGTCAACACAGTCAAGACACACCTGAAAAGCATCCATCGCAAGCTGGCGGTTACTGATCGCCGGGGCGCGGTCCGGCGGGCCAGGCAGCTGAGCATGCTCTGACGCCCATCAGGTGCCGGCTCATCGCACCGGATCGGCCTCCCGGCCATCGGCGCTCTTGCCATCGGCGCTCTGGGCGGTGGCGGTCCATTCCGCACCGGTCTGCCGGCGAAAGGCGGCGACGGCGGATTGGATGGTCGGGTAAAAGCGCCGGGGTCGATCGGTCCTGGTAAGCCGCGGTGACGGTGATATCACCCCCGATAGCCCTCCCTTACTGAGGCCGATGAGCAAAAGGCGACCCGATGACAGCTTGGCCGGATCCGTTCATGGGCTGGACATGGCAGAACGTGCGGCATGCCGCCATCGCTGTCAGGCAGGGGGGGAATCCCGCGTTGACGGTGCTGAACGCCGCGGTGGGGTTGCGCCAGGAGGGCAAGGCCGAGAGCGCGATGAACGCGCTCAAGTCAATGATGAAGACGACCGCCAGGGTGCGGCGGGCCGGAGCGGAATCGCAGGTTCCGGCTGAGCAGGTCGTGATCGGCCAGTGGTGCCACGTTGGCGACGTACCGGTTGGTGTTCGAGACCTGGTTGGCGGTCCAGATGGCGAGGACGGAAAGCGGTGCCAGCAGGCAGCCGATGACGATGAGTACAAGCGCGACCGGTGCGCGCCAGCCGAATCGCCAGGCGTGTGTCAGCTCGCCCTCCGGCCGCCCGCGCTGCTAACGAGCATTCATTCCTGGCGCGTACAGGATCTTGTCCTTGCCCCGGCGGAACTCATCGTCATTGATCACGCCTTGGTCGCGGAGATCAGCTAGCCTGGCTAGTTCGCTGGCGCTGCCCGAGCCCGTCTTCCCGTCATGGACTCGCGCCGGGTAACCGGTGGCCTGCCGCTCCTGCATGGTGCTACCGCGCGCGATCAGGTAGATCGTGACGCCGATCAGCGGCAGCAGAAGGACCAGCACGAACCAGCCGGCCTTGGCCCAGCCGCCGATATCCCTGCTGCGGAAGATATCGATGACGATCCAGACAACTGTGAAGATCCACAGCATCCAGAGGAAGAACCACAGCATTGAAAGGAATATGTCGAGTAGCGGATAACCGGACATCTCTCACCATCCTGATCCGTGGCGCGCCGGTGGCGGCCTGTCTATGCGTTCACGATGTCCGCTGGTCATGCTGTCCGCGTCACCCATCCGGGATGGTCATCCAGCGGGCCAGACCTGCGGCCTGCGCAGCGAATGCAGCGTCGATCCGAACAAGGACAGCCGATCCCTCACCAAGCCGGCCATCGAGTCGTCCGTGCCGCCGGTCGACCTTTCGGCGGCCATCGCCGACCGGGTGGACTCCCGCTGGACCTTTCCGCACCGTTCTGTTCCCTTCTCGCCAGTGGTTTCAGCACCCGCGCTAATCCCGAAGGCTTCCTGACCGCGGTTCCGGGTTCACCACCCCGGCCGGGTGAGTCTTCTGGCGGGAGGTCCGGGTGCTCTGCTCTACGGAAGGCACTGACCAGCCGTGCCACCAGGGTGGCGAGGAAAACCTGGCCGGTGAGCGCCTCAAGGACCGCCACGGCTCGTCCGCCCTCCCCGGCCGCGGTGAAATCTCCGTATCCGAGGGTGGTCAACGTGGTGAAGCTGAAGTACTGGAACGTGTGTACGTTTGCTGGCTGGCCCTTGGCGAAGAAGCTGCCGGTGCCCAGACGGTCGATCGCGGCGTAGAAGGCAGCGAACATAAGCCCGATGAGCAGGTAGGCGCTCAGTGCCGCGTAGATGCTCTGGACCGTCACGCTGTCCCAGCTCAGCACGCGCCTGAGCGTGACGACCACGGTAAGCAGCAGCATGAGGCCGGTCCAGATGCTGGCCACGCCCAGGCCTGTGTCGCCGTCGGTCAGCGCGAGCACGAAAGCGACGGCGGAGCCGGCCAGCACCGCGGCACCCATCTTGCGCGCCATCTTCGGGTGCAGCGGAGCATCCCGCAACGCGAGCAGCGTCACCGCCACGAACAACGCGATCTGAGCTGCCTCGGTCCCGCGGCCACCAGTAAACGCCGAGATCAGGTAGGTGGCGACCAAGGTCACGAGGACCAGGCCGTACCGGCCGGGACGGCGCGCCCGCTCACCTTCGTACATGGCCCCAGAACACGCGTCGGACCGACGCCCGCAACCACCCAGTGCGGGTGAAGTCGCGCGACCGGTACTCGGACGAGCGTTGCTGGCGAGAGGTACTCTGCTCGGCGACCGAAGGGAATCAGATCATGTCTAGTCCAGTCAGCGCTGAGGTTGACGATACGACCAGGAACGTGCTGTCCAGCTTGTCGGCAGGCGACATCGACGTGCTGGCCGAAGGCCTTGAATACCGCGAGCAGTGGCGGCAGATGAGCGGGCTGGACGAGCGCAGTTACGCCCTGGTCAACTCCGGTATCCTCCGCGACGGGTGAGGCGCCCGCAGCCGGAGCCGGCGCGCGATAAGCGCGCATCCGGATGGATATTCCGGACAATTCGCGCAAGGTCGGCCGGTGTGTCGACATCGTCCGGGCTTCCCGTGTCGCCGCACTCCACCAATGTGACCAGGTCCTGCTGGGCCCGCAGGAAACCTCTGGCCCCGGTGTCGCCGGTAGCGCTGGCGATCACGTCGGCCCAGTGTTCCCTGGCGATGAGCACCGGATTGCGCGGCTTCCCGGCGTAGGCGGCGACGGCCACGCTGGCCCCTGCCCGGTACGCGTCGATCAGCCGACGCACCGCCGCCGCACCGATCAGCGGCTGATCCGCCAGCGCGATCACCGCCGCGCCAACCCCTTCAAGTGCCGCACCGTCAGCTCCCGGGGCACCTAGGGCCGTCAGCGCCACTCGCAGCGACGACCCCATGCCGGTCCGCCACGCCGGGTTGTAAACAGTATGCACACCAACGAGCCCGGGCCCTAGTTCGGGCGCGGCGCCGGTGACGACCAGCACGGGATCGGCGCCTCCGGTTCGGAGCAGCGCCACGCCACGTTCGGCGAGCGTCATCCCGTCCAGTTCGATCAGCGCCTTCGGCTGGCCGAACCGCGCACCTTCCCCCGCGGCGAGCAAAACGCCCGCTACCTGCGTCAGCACGGCCCCAGCGTACGACGTGCCCTGCTGGGTGAGGGCACCGGTACGGCAAGAGGCCGCAACGTCCTGATACGATCCTCCGGACTGGGGGGCCAGCGCGATGCGATGGTGGTGAGCCAGATAAAGGAAAAGCTCCCCGAAGGGCTGGATACCACGATCCCGAACGTCGCCAGGATTTACGACTACCTGCTGGGCGGTAAGGACAACTTCGCGGCGGACCGGGCGGCAGCCGAGCGACTGCTGACCGTGATCCCCGACGTCGCCGCGATAGCGGCCGACAACCGAGCCTTCCTCGGCCGCGCGGTCCGGTACCTCACCAGCATGGGCATCAGGCAGTTCCTCGACCTGGGTAGCGGCCTTCCTACCCGGTCCAACGTGCATGAGGTGGCCCAGGAGCAGGTGCTCGGCAGCCGCGTGGTGTACGTCGACTATGACTCCGTCGTAGCCTTGCACGGCAAGGCTCTGCTGGCATCCGGCGGCTCCGTCGCGGTGCTGCACGCTGACCTGACGGAACCCTCCGTCATCCTGGAGCATCCCGACCTGCTCCACGTGCTGGACCTGAGCCGGCCAGTCGGGGTGATCTTCGCCTCCGCTCTGCACTTCGTTCCCGATGAGGCGGACCCGTGGGACATCGTCGCCCAGTATCGCGACCGCCTGTGCTCTGGCAGCTACATAGCGATCACGCACGCACCCGCGCGGGTGCCCGGCGAAGATCCCGAACACGACGAGGAGAACGCGGCCAGCTTCTTCTGTCAGACGTCCGCGCCCCTATACATGCGGCCGCTGGCGGAGATCGAGCGCTTCTTCGACGGCTTCGACGTGGTCGAGCCCGGTGTCGTGTTCATGCAGGACTGGCGCCCCGACCCGGGGAGTCACGCGGCCGGCCGGCACCGGTCATTCCGCGCAGGAGTCGGCCGCAAGCCCTAGCGCGGCGAACAGAGCGAGCTTCGCGGTCAGCCCAGCGCAAACGGTGACCCCGCGGCGTGCGTGAGCAAGCTTCGCCGGTCAGCCCGCCGCAAACGGTGGCCCCGCGGCGAGCGGAGCGAGCTTCGCGGGGTCGCCTGGCCGGAAGGGCCTTTCAGGCCCTTCCGGCCAGGCGACACTACGGCGAGAAGCGTCGCAGGCGGGGGTCCGGGGGGTTGGTTTCTACCCCCCGGAAAACACAGCACTCTCATGATGGATGCGTCCCTCGGTGGCGGTCAGCGGCCTGCCGCTGCCGCCCCAGCGAAGCTGGATCAGCTCCGCGGCGATCGAAATGGCCGTCTCCTCGGGAGTCCTGGCCCCCAGATCGAGTCCGATCGGCGAGCGCAGCCGGGTCAGCTCCTCCTCCGTCACCCCGGCCTCGCGCAGCCGGGTGAGCCGGTCCTCGTGGGTGCGCCTGCTGCCCATCGCCCCGATGTATCCGGCCGGCGTGCGCAGCGCAACCTCCAGCAGCGGCACGTCGAACTTGGGGTCGTGGGTCAGCACGCAGATCACCGTCCGCGCGTCCACCTCGGTCCCGGCCAGGAACCGGTGCGGCCAGTCGACCACCACCTCGTCGGCGTCCGGGAACCGGGACGCTGTGGCGAACACCTTCCTGGCGTCGCACACGGTGACGTGATAGCCGAGGAACTTCCCGGTCCGGGCCACCGCGGCGGCGAAGTCGATCGCGCCGAACACCAGCATCCGGGGCCGCGGCGCGAACGAGTTGACGAAGACGCTCAGCTCGTCGCCGCGCCGTTCGCCGTGCGCGCCATACCTGCGGATGGCCGTCAGGCCCTGGGCCAGCATTCCCCGGACATCGTCGTCCACCGCCGCGTCAAGCCGCTCTCCGGACCCCAGCGTCCCGGACGCGCCCTTTGCATTGGGACCAGCCCCAGCGTCAGGCCGACCCCAGATCACCCGGCGTGCACCCACCTGGCCCGGGCCGGCGACGACCGTAGCCACCGCGACCGGCTCACCGCGCTCCACCGCGGCGGCGATCTCCCCCAGTTCCGGGAACGTCTCCCGGTTCACTCGTTCGACAAAGATATCGAGGATTCCGCCACACGTCAATCCGACTGCGAACGCGTCGTCGTCGTTGACTCCGTAGGTCTCCAGCACCGGCACTCCGGTCTGGCACACATCCTGGGACAGCTCGTAAACGGCCCCCTCCACGCAGCCGCCGGAAACGCTGCCCACGACCTCGTTGCCCTCCGGTGAGGCCGCCATCGCCGCCCCCGGGTCGCGCGGCGCACTGCGGAAGGTCCGGACGACGGTGGCCAGGCCGAACGTCTCCCCGGCCTCCCACCACTTGGTGACCCGATCCAGGATGTCACGCATACCGTCACCTCGGCCTTTCCGCCCAGCGAAGACAATCCCACGCTACGCGGACTACAACGCTGGTGGCCACGCCCGTATTCGCGAGCCGGTCCTGGTCAGCGCCCGACGCTGGCCACGGCTGCGGTGATCAGCGCCGGGATCTCCGGATGCACCGGATCGGGGTCGGCCAGCACCTCGCTCGCGGAGAACCAGCCGTGCCGGTCGATGCTGGATCGCTCCCAATCGTCCTGGCCATCGAAACTAACCTCAACCGCCTCCACCGCGACCGCGAAGAACGTCTGCTGCTGAACAAACCACCGGCCGCCCCACGTGAACTCGATTGTGTGACTCGCGATCGGGTCGCCCAGCCGGGCCGGATCGACCGTGATCCCGGCCTCCTCGCGCAACTCTCGCGCCGCCGCGTCCCGCAGCGACTCACCATCGTCCGTCGCGCCGCCCACGGTGAACCAGAACGGCTCATCCGGGCGGTGCGGATCCCAGCCGTGCAGCAACAGCACGCGTCCGTCCGGATTCACGGGCAGCACCCGGCCTGTCGTGCGCCGGACAGTGCCGGATTGGCCTGGGCCTGCGGCCGCAGTGTTGGATTGGCCTGGGCCTCCGGCCGCAGTGTTGGATTGGCCTGGGCCTCCGGCCGCGGCGCCTTCTGGTGTGGTCATGTACCCCAGCCGGACTACTCGACGATCTTGGAGATCGGGATCTCCAGTATGTCCTGCGCGCCCGCCGCCTTGAGCGCCGGGATCAGCGTGTTGACGCCGCGCTTGGGCACCACGGTCTCGACCGCGTTCATGTTGCCGCGAGCGAGCGTGGTGATCGTCGGCGAGGACAGGGCGGGCAGCATCTCGGTCACGGCGGCCAGCCGGTCAGCGGGCACGTTCAGCTTGAGCAGCACGTGGCCGCGGGCCTGGATCGCGCCGCGCAGCAGCAGCGCGATGTCCTCCATCGCCGCCCGCTTGGCCGGATCGGCGTGCGCCGGGCCCGCGGCGACCAGCTCAGTGTAGCTGGTCAGCAGCGTGTCCAGGATGCGCAGCCCGTTCTTGCGCAGCGATGAGCCGGTCTCGGTGAGGTCCACGATCGCGTCGACGATGTCGGGCACCTTCGCCTCGGTGGCGCCGTAAGACGGGATTATCATCGCCTTGACCCCGTGTGACTCCAGGAACCGCCTGGTCAGCGACGGGAACTCGGTCGAGATCCGGACTCCCTCCGGCAGGTCGCCGACGGACCGCCAGGCCGCCGCGTCCGGCACGGCGAGCACCACCCGGACCGGTTGCGAGGTGGCCTTGGAGTACTGCAACTCGCCGAGCGAGACCACATCCGCCTCGGTCTCGCTGATCCAGTCGCGCCCCGTGATGCCGAGGTCAAACAGCCCGCGCTCGATGTAGGACGGTATTTCCTGCGGCCGCAGGAACCGTACCCGGTCGATCCTCGGGTCGTCGATCGACGCGTGATAGTCCCGGTCCGACGACCGCCGCACGGTCAGGTCGGCCGCATCGAACAGTTCCAGTGTCGCCTTCTCAAGCGACCCTTTCGGCAGTACCAGCGAAAGCATTAAACCCTCATTTTCCCGAACGGCTGTGGTGCTTCTCCCCAACTACCCCACGCCAACGGGATGGATGGCGCCATTCATCTCACTGGGGGATCTTGGAGCGGGGGCTGACAGCCCGGTTAATGTCGCGCGGCGGAGGCGGAACGGATCGAACGAAGGACCAGGGCGGTGTCCAGTGCTGCCACTACCGCCTCCCATCCCTTGTCCTCGCGGCTGCCTGGCATGCCGCTACGGTCGCGAGCCGACTCTACTGTGTCACAGGTCAGCACGCCATTGCCCACCGGGGTACCGGTATCGAGCGCTACCCGGGTCAGGCCGGCCGTCACCGAGTCGCAGACGTACTCGAAGTGCGGTGTGCCGCCCCTGATCACCACGCCGAGGCAGGCCACCGCGTCGTGGTGGCGGGCCAGTTCGGCCGCCACCACCGGAAGCTCGATCGCGCCCGCCACCCGGACCACCCGCGGGTCCGGGACACAGCACGCCGCGGCCGCCGCGATCCCGCGCTCCACCAGCGAGTCGGTGATGTCCCGGTGCCAGCGGGTGGCCACGATGGCCAGCCTCACCCCGGCCGCGTCGACCCGGTCGCCAGCGGGCCGCCCCGCACCGCTCACGCTGACCTCGCCTCTCTTACTGGGGAGATGTCTCCCCCCAGACCCCCCTCAAGTGAATCGTCCTCGGGGGAAGCACCGGCGCCGTTCAGTTCTATGTTGTGATTTAGCCTGTCGCGTTTGGTCACCAGATAGCGGAGGTTGTAAGGGGTTATGGCCGGCGGAAGCGGGACGCGGCCGGTGATGTCGACCCCGCACGCGGTCAGGCCGCGGACCTTGGCCGGGTTGTTGGTGAGCAGGCGCACCGAGCGCACGCCGAGGTCGGCGAGCATCTGCGCGCCCGCCGAGTACTCGCGGGCGTCGACGGGCAGGCCCAGCTCCAGGTTGGCGTCCACCGTGTCGGCGCCGTCGTCCTGCAGTTCGTAGGCTCGCAGCTTGCCGAGCAGGCCGACGCCGCGGCCCTCGTGTCCGCGCAGGTAGAGCACCGCCCCGCGGCCCTCGGCCGCGATCGCGGTCATGGCCGCCTCGAGCTGGGCGCCGCAGTCACACCGCAGCGACCCGAACACATCCCCGGTCAGGCACTCGGAGTGCAGCCTGATCAGGACGTCTTCGCCGTCCGCTACATCACCGAGAACGAGGGCCACGTACTCCGTGCCGTCGATCTCGTGCTCGTAGCCGTAGGCCTGCCAGAGCCCGTGGGCGTTCGGAAGCCGGGTACTCGCCTGCCTGGTGAGCTGGCGCTCGGTACGGCGGCGGTAGTCGATGAGCTGTTCGATGGAGATCAGCGCCAGCCCGTGCGCGTCCGCGAACTCGCGGAGCCGCGGCAGCCGGGCCATGCTGCCGTCGTCGTTGACGACTTCGGCCAGCACGCCCGCCTCCGGAAGACCGGCGAGCCGGGCGAGATCGACCGCGGCTTCGGTGTGCCCGGGGCGGCGGAGCACGCCGCCGTCGGCGTACCGGAGGGGGAAGATGTGCCCGGGGCGCACCAGATCGGCGGCCGTCGTCTGGGGGTCGACCAGCTGCCGGATCGTGGTCGCCCGGTCCGCCGCGGAGATGCCGGTGGTGACCCCTTGGCGAGCGTCGACGCTGATCGTGAAGGCGGTACGCATGCGTTCGGTGTTCTGTGACGTCATCAGCGGAAGCTGGAGCCGGTCAAGCTCCCGGCCGGGCAGCGGCACGCAGATCACGCCGCTGGTGTAGCGGATCATGAACGCCAGCAGTTCGGGGGTGGCCATGCTGGCCGCGAAGATTATGTCGCCTTCGTTTTCCCGGTTCTCGTCGTCGACGACGACCACCGGGCGGCCCGCCGCGATGTCCTTGATCGCGCGGTCCACATCGTCGAGTACCGTGGCCGGTTCCGCGCTCACTTGCGCACCAGCCTTTCCACGTACTTGGCGATCACATCGACCTCCAGGTTCACGGCGTCGCCCGGCTGGCGATCGCCCAGCGTGGTGCGCTTGAGGGTTTCGGGGATGAGGCTGACCTCGAACCACTGCTCGTCCGCGTTTCCGTCTGTGTTGTCGTCGTCTGTGTTGTCGTCGTCTGTGTTGTCGTCGCTGAGGGCGGAGACGGTCAGGCTGACGCCGTCGACCGCTATCGAGCCCTTTTGGACGACGTAGCGGGATATTTCGTCAGGTAGTGAGACTCGTACGATGTCCCAGCGTTCTCCGGGAGAGCGGGAGATGATCCTGGCCGTCGCGTCGACGTGCCCCTGGACCAGGTGACCGCCCAGCCGGTCGGCCAGGCGGACCGAGCGCTCCAGGTTGACCGGCGCGCCGGGCGTCAGCGATCCGAGGCTGGACCGGTCGAGGGTCTCGCGCATGACGTCCGCGGTGAAGGACCCGGCCAGGATCGCGGTCACGGTCAGGCAGACGCCGTTGACCGCTATCGAGTCGCCCGGGGAGGCGTCATCCACACTGCCCTGAATGGTAAGCCTGGCCGAATCGGCGTAGTGCTCGACGCCGGCCACCTCGCCGAGTTCTTCCACGATCCCGGTGAACATCGCGCTTCCTCCTCGGAGCTCCCTGCCTGCCCCGGGGGAACGCGCTCGCGTGGATGGCCGCGCGGTGCGCCTGAACACGGTCTGCGTGCTGCCTGCGCCGTTACCTCGCCGGACAGCCAGCCGACCCTGCCCGCGTGCTACCTCCCATCCGGACTCTCACCGTCGGTCCCGGGATTCCACCGGGTCAACCAGCCGCTGGCTGCGGCCGGGTCGCGGACTGTCACCGCCGGTTCGGAATTTCACCGACCCCGGAGCACGCTCTTACTCGCACAACCAGTGTGCCACATGAGCTATTCCGCACCGCCACCCGCTGGTCGCTCCCGATCCGCGCCAGTCCCCCGTCGACCATCGCCCATCTCCGCAGACCCTCGACCTCCCACCTCCCGCGCACACCCTGCACCGCCCCGCGCGGACCCTGCACTTCCCCGCGCAGACCCTTCGCCTCCCGCGCGGACCCTGCACCTCCCCGCGGGGGCTAGTGGATATATGCTGATGTAGCACGATTTATCGCGCCACAAGACCGGCACGTGGTGAGCGGTTGCGGTGGGACTACGTGGAAGAAGAGAGCCTCGCGGAAAGAATGGCGCCGGTTTCCGCTACCTTTTCCTCCAGAGAGCGCTTTTGTTCCGCGCGATGACTGGCCCAGACGCCCGGTATGCGGCGATATACGCAGTTCACGAGGGTCGGCAGCACACCCCCAGCGAAACAGCGGGCGCCGGAATGTCGCGAACGCACGATATGCCGGAACGCTCACTCTCGGAGTAAGCGTCGCGATGACCAACCCCAGCGTGACCGCAGGCGGAATGCGTCCGGTTCGGAGCGAAATGTCCCTGAGACGCACACCGCTATCAGGCCTTGAGCCAGACATCGCCCGCCGCACGCGCCCCTCTCGGCCGGGACGGCCGGACGACCGGGGCGGCCGGGACCGCCGGGACCGCCGGGACGACCGGAAACACGCTCGCGCACCGCGCCGGCTGACAGTAACGTCGGGCTGGAGGACGGAAACCAAGCGGAAACCAGGATGAGGACGAGGAGCAGAGCAAGTCAATGACGATCCAGGCGGTCATCTTCGACTGGGGCGGCACACTCACCCCGTGGCACGACGTCGATCACGAGGCCCTCTGGCTTGAGGTCTGCTCGCGCCATTACCCAGCCACGCGGGCGTCCGTGCTGGCCACCGCCGCCCTGGCCGCTGAGCGGGAACTGTGGCTGCTAGGCGAGCAGGCGCACCAGAGCGCAACGCTTTCCCAGGTGTTCTCACGCGCCGGCGTCCTGGCCTCCGCCGAGCTGCTGGCCAGCTACTTCGAGGCGTGGGATCCGCACACGTTTACCGATACCGAAGCCATACCCGTGCTGACCGAACTGCGGCGGCGCGGGATCAAGGTGGGCGTCCTGTCCAACACGATGTGGCCGCGCGAGGCGCACGAGCGCATCTTCGGCCGGGACAAATTGTCCAGCCTGATCGACGGGGCCGTGTACAGCAGCGAAATCCCGTGGGTAAAGCCGCACCCCGAGGCGTTCCGTGCCGCCATGGCCGCCGTCGGCGTGACAGACCCGGCTAGCTGCGTGTTCGTGGGCGACCGGCCGTATGACGATGTGCACGGGGCCAAGAGCGCCGGAATGCGGGCGGTCTTGATGGCCAATAGCAGCGTCCCGGCTTACGACGGTTCCAGTCCGGACGCCGTCATCACCCGGCTGTCCGAGCTACTCGGCCACATCGAAGCCTGGTAGCCCCCCCCCGCAGCGCGCCACCCAAAAAAACTCCGCGGAAAAGTGTTGGTGTGCGCGGCCGGCCCGGCTCATACCGGTGTGGGGCCGCGAAAGGGGAATTGCGGGACGCCGGGATCCTGGTCGAGGGGGGGCAGGGTCCCGGCTCCGCGGCACGCCTGGCGGCCCGTCACGCCCGGCCCCACACCCCGGCAAGAACCCGTCGATCGGATCGTCCGAGCACACATCCAGATTCCGTTACCGCAACGAACTTCGCCTAATGTCGTCCAGACTTGTCCATGTATGGAGTCGCGCGACTACGGTAGCCCTATGCGCGACAGTGAGCTGGTCGCGGCCATTGTGGGGGGAGATCCCGAAGGGCTTGCCGCGGCTTACGACAAATATGCTGCCCGGCTGTACACGTACTGCCGGTCCGTCCTTCACGAGCCGGCCGACGCGGCCGACGCGGTTCAGGACACCTTCGTCATCGCGGCATCCCGGCTGGGTGGGCTGCGGGACCGTGAGCGGCTTCGTCCATGGCTGTACGCCGTGGCACGGAACGAATGCCTACGCCGGATCAGGGCCAGAGCGGCGACTTCCGCACTCGAAGAGGCGCCGGAAGTGACCGACGAGAGAGCGGATGTCGCGATCGACGCCGAGCGTGCCGAGCTGCGGGCGCTTGTCCGCGCCGCTGTCCTCGGCTTGAATCCCGCCGAGCAGGAGGTCATCGAACTCCAGCTCCGGCAGGGGCTCGAGGGCACCGAAGTGGCGGATGTGCTCGGTATCACTCGCAATCACGCGCACGCGTTGATCTCCCGGGCCCGCAACCAGCTCGAGGTCAGCCTCGGCGTGCTCCTCGTCGCCCGCACCGGGCGGCAGGCCTGCCCCGCCCTCGACACGTTGCTCGAGAGCTGGGACGGGGAGCTCACCACGCTGTGGCGGAAGCGGATCAACCGCCACGTCGAACGGTGCCCGGTCTGCTCCGAACGCAAGCGCAGCGAGTTGCGGCCGGCGATGCTGCTCGGTATCGCGCCGCTGGCGGCTCTGCCGCTCACCGCGGCCGCCCCGCCAGGCCTGCGGGAGCAGGTGCTGCGGCTGGCTTCCAGTGACACACCGGACGCCGTCGCGCACCGCGCCAGTGTCGCCGCGCGGGCCCGGCACTTCGGCCAGCAGGGGTTCCCCAGGCCACTGGACCCCCCCAAGCACTGGTGGCGCGCCCGGCCCACGCAGGTCGCCGCGGTCGCGGCGGCG
>Ga0213881_10000381_pt1 | contig 30333 bp, 22 predicted proteins | sample BarmaccoBMER_R08_FD_160104 | JGI IMG/M metagenome (GOLD analysis project Ga0213881, IMG submission 160104) | Barbacenia macrantha exposed rock microbial communities from rupestrian grasslands, the National Park of Serra do Cipo, Brazil - ER_R08 ...
GGCGGGGGTCGAAGCGGCGTGGCCTGGGCCTACGGCCGCTGTGCTGGATTGGCCTGGGCCTACGGCCGCTGTGCTGGATTGGCCTGGGCCTACGGCCGCGGCGCTGGATTGGCCTGGGCCTACGGCCGCGGCGCTGGATTGGCCTGGGCCTACGGCCGCGGCGCGCGTGCGGCGGACGGACAGGGGGGCGCCGTCGGCCAGCAGATAGTGCGGGGCGCCGCGGGTCACCGCGACGGTGACGATGTCACCGAGGCGCGGAGCGGTGTCATGGGGGGCGAAGTGGACAAGGCGGTTGTCGCGGGCCCGGCCGGACATGCGGTGGGTGGCGGCGTCCTTGCGGCCCTCGCCTTCGGCCACCAGGACCTCGACGGTGGCGCCGGTGAGCTTCTGATTCTCCGCGTAGGTGATCTCCTCGACCAAGGCGGTGAGGCGCTCGTAGCGCTCCTGCACCGTGCCCGGCGGAACCTGGCCGGGCATGGTCGCGGCCGGCGTGCCGGGCCGGATCGAGTAGCGGAAGGTGAACGCTCCCGCGAAGCGGGCCCGGCGGACCACGTCGAGGGTTTCCTCGAAGTCCTGGTCCGACTCGCCCGGGAAGCCGACGATGATGTCGGTGGTGATGGCAGCGTCGGGGATCGCCGACCTGACCTTGTCCAGGATGGACAGGTAGCGCTCCCGGCGGTAGGCGCGGCGCATCGTCTTCAGCATGGCGTCCGAGCCGGACTGGAGCGGCATGTGCAGGCTGGGCATCACGTTCCGCGTCTGCGCCATCGCCTCGATGACGTCGTCGGTGAAGTCCCTGGGATGCGGGGAGGTGAACCGGACCCGCTCCAGGCCCTCGATCTGGCCACAGGCCCGCAATAGCTTGCCAAAGGCAAGGCGGTCGCCGAACTCGGCCCCGTAGGAGTTCACGTTCTGACCCAGCAGGGTGACCTCGATGACTCCGTCGGCGACCAGCGCCTTGATCTCGTCCAGGATGTCGCCGGGGCGACGGTCTTTTTCCCGGCCCCGCAACGACGGGACGATGCAGAACGTGCAGGTGTTGTTGCAGCCGACGGAGATCGAGACCCAGGCCGAGTACGCCGACCGGCGGCGCGCGGGCAGCAGGCTCGGGAACGTCTCCAGCGTCTCCTGGAACTCGACCTGCGCCTCTTGCCTGGCCCGGGCCCGTTCGAGCAGCGCGGGCAGTGAACCCATGTTGTGGGTGCCGTAAACGACATCCACCCAGGGCGCCCGCTCGATGATCCTGGTCCGCTCCATCTGGGCGAGGCAGCCGCCGACGGCGATCTGCATGCCGTTCTTCTTCTGAGGCAGAAGGTGACCCAGGTTGCCGTAAAGCCGGTCGGCGGCGTTCTCCCGGACCGCGCACGTGTTGAACACCACGACGTCGGGCGCCTCGTCGTGCCGCGCCTCGCGATAGCCCGCCTCGTCGAGCAGGCCAGCCAGGCGCTCGGAATCGTGCGCGTTCATCTGGCACCCGTAGGTGCGGATCTGATACGTCCGGGTTGGTAGGGCCACCCGATCAGGATAAGGCTCCTTGATCCTGGTTCGATGTGGCTCGATTGCTACGGGTTGCTGCTGGTGTCCGCCAGTAGTCGTCAGGCATAGTTTTCCGTATGCCAATCCCCTCGGCCGAAATCTTTCCGTACGGCGAGTGGCCATCGCCCATTAGTGCCGGTGACGTGGCCCGCGGTCACATCAGGCTTTCGTTCCCGATGATCAGCGGTTCAACGGTGTGGTGGCAGGAAACCAGACCGGACGAGGGCGGGCGGCAGACCGTGGTATGCCATGGGCCGGACGGGATCAAACCGGACCTGCTGCCTGTCCCATGGAACGTCCGTACCCGGGTGCACGAATACGGGGGCCGGGCGTACCTGCCGGTGCCAATGGGCCTGGTGTTCGTGCACTTTTCCGATCAGCGGATGTACCTGTGCCGACCGGGCGGTTCGCCAACGCCGCTGACCGGAGATACCGGCGACCGGTTCGCTGACTTCGTCCTCTCCCCCGCCGGTGACGAGGTGTGGTGTGTGCGGGAGCGTCACGCCGACGGGCAGGTCAGCCGGGCGATCGTGGCGGTCCCGCTCGACGGGTCAGCGGCGGATGACGACCCCGTCTCGGGCACCGGAGCCGTGCGGGTGCTGGTGACCGGGTCGGATTTCTTCGCATTCCCGACGCCGTCGCCCGATGGGAGCAAGCTGGCCTGGATCAGCTGGGACCACCCGCGGATGCCATGGGACGGGACCGAGTTGCGGGTCGCGTCCGTCAAGGACACCGCTGATTTTCAGGTACTCATGGGTGGCCCGGCCGAGGCCGTGGTCGCGCCGCTGTGGCGCGACGACCGCAGCCTGTACGCGGTCTCGGACCGGTCGGGCTGGTGGAACCTGTACCTGCTTGAGCTGGAAACCCCGGCTCCGCAGGCGCTGTGCCCGCGGGAAGAGGAGTTCGCCGCCCCGCTGTGGCAACTTGGCGCGCACCCATACGCCCTGCTCAGCGACGGGAAGATCGCGGTAATGCACGGGACCGACGAGATGCGGCTCGCCGTGCTCGACCCGGACTCGGGTGCGCTGACCGACGTGGAAGTCCCGTACCGGATGTTCAACCCCGGCGGCGCTTCGGGCCAGGTGGCGGTCGGGCTGGCTGGCGGCCCGGGCATCCCGGTCGGCGTGGTCATGGTCAACGTGGCGAATACGGCGGCGAAGGTGGTGCGGCGCGAAGCCGACTCGCTGCCGGACACCGGGTACCTCCCCGTGCCATGGGCGGAGCAGCTGACCGCGCCGTCGGGCGCCGTGGTGCACGCCCTGGTGTACCCGCCGACCAGCCCGGTCGCCGCCGCGCCCGAGGGCGAGGCGGCGCCGTACATCGTCTGGGTGCACGGCGGCCCGACCTCGCGGGTGCATCCGCTGTTCGATCTGGAGAAGGCCTTCTTCACCAGCCGGGGGATCGGCATCATCGACGTGAACTACGGCGGCTCGAGCGGCTACGGCCGCGCGTACCGGGAGCGGCTGCGCGGCGAGTGGGGGATCGTGGACGTCACCGACTGCACCGCGGCGGCTCTCGCACTGGCCGACTCCGGCGAAGCGGACTCCAAGCGGCTCGGCATCCGCGGGGGCTCGGCCGGCGGCTGGACCGCGCTGGCCGCGGTCACCAGCGGTCTCGGGCTTGGTGCGGCCGACGGGAAGGGCGTGTTCGCGGCCGCGGTGTCCTACTACGGAGTGAGCGACCTGCGGGGGTTCGCGGCCATGACGCACGACTTCGAGTCCCGGTACCTGGACGGGCTGATCGGGCCGCTGCCGGACTGCGAGGAGCTGTACATCAAGCGGGCGCCGGTCGGGCACGTGCGCGACGCCACGTGCCCGGTCCTGCTGCTCCAGGGACTGGAGGATCCGGTGGTCCCGCCCGTGCAGGCCGAATCGATCGCCAGGGACCTCGCCGAACACGGCATCCCGTACGGTTACCTGACGTTCCCTGGCGAGGCGCACGGGTTCCGCCGGGCCGAGACGATCGTCGCGTGCCTGGAGGCCGAGCTGTCCTTCTATGGCCGGGTCATGGGGTTCACGCCGCCGGGCGTGAACCCCATCCCGCTGGAGGGTCAGCCGTTACAGATGCCCGACGGGGACACATCGCGGCGACATACTGCGGCGGATAGAGCCCGCGATCGAAGCCGCGGCTCCCACCGCTGCCGCATGGCTGCGGACCCTCAGCGCGCCGGCGCGCCAGTGCCGACGGCTAGCGGGCGAATTCGATGGCGCGGGATTCGCGCACCACGGTGATGCGGATCTGGCCGGGATAGGTCAGCTCCTCTTCCACCTTCTTGGCGATGTCCCGCGCGATCACCTGCGCCTGGATGTCGTCGACGTTGTCGGGCTTGACCATGACCCTGATCTCGCGCCCCGCCTGCATCGCGAAGACCTTCTCGACGCCTTCGTGTCCGGCGGCGATCTGCTCCAGCCGCTCCAGCCGCTTGACGTACATCTCCAGCGACTCGCGGCGCGCGCCGGGACGGCCGCCGCTGATCGCGTCGGCGGCCTGGGTGAGCACGGCCTCCACGGTGCGCACTTCGATCTCGTTATGGTGCGCCTCGATGGCGTGCACCACGTCCTCCGGCTCACCGTAACGGCGGGCGATCTCCGCGCCGATAAGCGCGTGGCTGCCCTCGACCTCATGGGTGAGGGCCTTGCCGATGTCGTGCAGCACCGTACAGCGCTTGAGCAACGCGGGGTCGAGCCGCAGCTCGCTCGCCATCATGCCGGCGATGTGCGCGGACTCGATCAGATGCTTGAGGACGTTCTGGCCGTATGAGGTCCGGTACCGGAGGCGGCCGAGCAAGGTTCGCAGCTCGGGGTGCATGTCGGTGATGCCCAGTTCGACCAGGGCGTCCTCTCCCGCGCGGACGCATAGCTGTTCGATCTCCGCGCGCCCGCGCTCGTAGGCGTCCTCGATGCGCTGCGGATGAATCCGCCCGTCGGCGATGAGCCGCTCCAATGTGAGACGCGCGACCTCGCGCCGGACCGGGTCGAAGCACGACAGGAGGACCGCTTCGGGAGTGTCATCGATGATCAGGTTCACGCCGGTCACGGACTCGAAGGCCCGGATGTTGCGCCCCTCCCGACCGATGATCCGGCCCTTCATCTCGTCTCCAGGCAGGTGCAGCACGGAGACGACCGATTCGCTGGTCTGCTCGGCGGCGACCCGCTGGATGGCAAGGGTGACGATCTTGCGGGCACGCTTGTCGCCTTCGTTCCGCGCCTCGTGCTCTATATCCCGGACGATGAGCGCGGCTTCCCGCTTGGCCTGGTTCTCGATGGTGGCGACCAGCTCACCCTTGGCCTGGTCGGCGGTCAGGCCGGCGATGCGCTCCAGCTCCTTGGTGTGCTGGGCTTCAACCTGATCCAGCTCGTGCTTGAGGTGATCGATGGCCTGGGACCGTGATTCGACCCGGCGGAGTTCGGTATCGAGGCGCTGCTCGCGGTCGGCCAGCCGCAGCTCGCGGCGTTCCAGGTCGCTTCTGAATTCGCGTACCTCGTCCTTGACCGCCCGGATTTCCTCTTCTACTTCGCGGCGCCCCGCAGCGGCTTGCTCGGCCTCGTCTTTCGCCCGCTGGACGATGCCCGCGGCTTCGGCTTCGGCGCGGTCGCGGATCTGTTCGGCTTCCCGCGTGGCCTTGACCGTCGGTCTGCGGGACATGATGACGACGGCGACAATAGCGATTACAACCGCCAGCACCCCGATCACCATGAACGCGAGCGACAGTCCGCTGCTCACGGTCACCCCTTTCCGTTCATAGCCCGCGGGGGACCCAGTGTTCTGTTACCAGTCGTCCTCAGGGTCATGCCCTGCTGCGAGGGGTCCATACACTGATTACTCAGCGTGCTGTGGTGGTCCTCCTCTGCTTACGCTTGGTGCAGCGTTAGACAACACCTCGCTGCCGTGAGGTTAAGGCTTGATCACGTTTTAATCAAGCAAACTATGCCCGACTGGACCGAAACCGCCTGGACAGTACGAAAAAGTGCACAGCACGCTTACCCAGGTCCTCGCCCAGCAGGCCGGCGAGCGGTACCAGTACTCACTCCGGGAAGAGCCGCACCCATGTGATGTTCATGTCGATAGCTGACCCGGAACGGCCGGCGTCTCGTCTCGCGGCTACTCTTCGCCGGACTCGAGGGCTTCGTAATCCGCAGGTGCGCCCTCGTACTCCAGGGCCTCCGCTTCCCGATCCGGGGTTTCGCCTTCTTGCTCGAGGATCTCGCGGATCAGGCGGTACGCCAGGCCCGGGGAATATCCCTTTCGGGCGAGCATGCCCGTCACCTTGCGCATCCGGGTCCCGGGCGGCTGGCCGCGAGTGGCGGCCAGCTTGCGTTCGGCCAGGTGCCGGGCGGTCTCGACCTCCTGGTCGGGATCCAGGGTCTCCACGGCCTCGATGATGTCGTCGCTTTCGACGCCGCGCTGGCGCAGTTCCGCGGACAGCGTGCGCCGGGACAGGCCACGGCCGTGATGCCGGGACTCGACCCATGCCCTGGCGAACGCCGCGTCGTCGATGAGGCGCGCCTTGGCCAGCTGATCGAGGACGGATCCGGCGACCTGGTCCGGAACACCGCGGCGGTGCATCGCGTCGGTCAGCTGGGCTCGGGTGCGCGGGGCGGTGGTCAGCAGTCGCAGGCAGATCTGGCGGCCCAGGGCCTCAGGACTGAGATCCGCCGGAGCAGCCGGCAGCGGCGGCAGCCCCGGCAGTGGCAGCGGATCGGACGGCTCGCGCTGCTCCGGCGTCTGCTTGTATCTGGGCACCGGCACTTACGCCGGGCCGCCGGCCCCTGATGCGGCGCCGCGGCCCGCCGCTCCGCCGCGCGTCGCCCCCGCTGACGCGGCCGCGGGAACGGATGATGCCGCTGACGACGCGCCCGGGCCGCCGGCGGGTGCGCCGGCCGCGCCCGGCCGTCCGGGCGCGGCCGGAGAGCCAGCGGAGGCGTCCGCATCCAGCCGGGCACCGACGCCGAGCTTCTCCTTGATCCGCTTCTCGATCTCGTTGGAAAGGTCCGGGTTCTCGCGCAGGAAGTTACGCGCGTTCTCCTTGCCCTGGCCGAGCTGGTCGCCGTCGTAGGTGTACCAGGCGCCCGACTTCCGCACGATCCCCTGATCCACGCCGAGGTCGATAAGGCTGCCCTCCCGGCTTATCCCGATGCCATACAGGATGTCGAATTCAGCGACCTTGAACGGCGGGCTCATCTTGTTCTTGACGACCTTGACGCGGGTCCGGTTTCCCACCGCGTCCGTACCGTCCTTGAGGGTCTCGATCCTGCGGATGTCCAGCCGGACGGAGGCGTAGAACTTCAGCGCCTTTCCCCCGGAGGTCGTTTCGGGACTCCCGAACATGACTCCGACCTTTTCCCGCAGCTGGTTGATGAAAATCGCGGTGGTCTTGGTCTGGTTCAGCGCGCCGGTGATCTTGCGGAGGGCCTGCGACATGAGGCGGGCCTGGAGGCCGACGTGGCTGTCGCCCATCTCGCCCTCGATCTCCGCCTTGGGCACGAGGGCGGCGACCGAGTCGATGACGATGATGTCGATGGCGCCGGAGCGGATCAGCATGTCCGCGATCTCCAGCGCCTGCTCGCCGGTGTCGGGCTGGGAGACGAGCATCGCGTCGGTGTCGACACCCAGCTTCTTCGCATAGTCCGGATCGAGCGCGTGCTCGGCGTCGATGAACGCCGCGATCCCGCCCGCCTTCTGGGCGTTCGCCAGGGCGTGTAGCGCCACGGTCGTCTTACCGCTGCTCTCCGGTCCGTATATCTCCACGATGCGACCGCGCGGAAGGCCGCCGAGGCCGAGCGCGACGTCGAGTGAGATCGACCCGGTCGGGATCACCTCCACCGGGACCCGCGTCTCCTCCCCGAGACGCATGACCGAGCCCTTGCCGAACTGCCGCTCGATCTGGAGGAGGGCGGTTTCCAGGGCCTTCTCCCTGTCGCTCGCCCGCTCCAGGCTCGGCCTGCTGCTGCTTGCTGCCATGAGGACTCCCTGCCGGGGTTTCAGGGCCTGCGGGCACCTCCCGCACCGTCAGGCCTTCATGAGTTGTCGTTATAACCGGACACCGTACGCCCCAGCTCTGACATTTTCGGGGGCCCGGGGGGCGTGCCCACGTATCTACCTTAGAGGGAACGTGTATTCGACGGCGACAGACACGCCGAGGTCTCCAGGAAATAAACGCAGCCGCTCGGGGACGTCGAATGTCTCGCATACCGCCCGCCAGACGACCTTGGCGTCCTCGCCGTCGGCCAGGGCCTGCTCCACCGTGCGACCACCCAGCCCGGCGAACACGTAGTCCTTGGCGACGCTTTGCGCGTACGCCGCACCGAACTGCGCCGTCATCCGCTCCCAGAACACCGTCAGCTGCACGCAGCCCAGGCTATCCGCCCGCCCCGCTGGACTCGCGGCGGGCGCAGAGGTGATACCACAGCCGTTCTGCCAGGTGTTGTTGATCTTTTCCTGGGAACTATGGAAAGCAGTGTCCACAGCGGGCACTGGGCGTGATGGAGGTCGGATGGCCGCGCCTGCACCACTGGGGACAGGGGCTCAGCCGGATCCCGGGAAATCCGCGGAGCCTGATACCGCCGCGCCACTCCAGGAACATACGGAACTTCAGGAACCCGCCTACGACGAGATCGCGGAACCTGAGAAGCACGTGAGCCCGATCGTCGTGATCGTGATGATCATCGCCATCCTGGCCGTCGCGACCGGCCTGCTCGCGGTCGTCACCCACGGTTTCCACACGAAAACAAGGGTCATTTACCATGTTCCCGCCGTCTTCACACTACGGCCGGGCGATTGCTTCGATTCAGGCCCGAACGACGTCAGTATCACCCCCCGGTCATGCTCGACGCCGCACGATGCCGAAGTGTTCGCGACGTTCCACGCGACCGGGACGACCTGGCCCGGCGACGCGATCCTGCAGGCGCAGGCGTCATCCGGGTGCGGCGCCAGGGTCTCCGGGTACATGAGCCCGGTTCTGGCCGCGAACGCCCTGGCCCAGGAGTACGTCTACCCGGACTCGGTGGCCTGGAAGGCGGGTATCCGCACGATCGTCTGCGATGTCCGCTCCCTGTCCGGCCCCCTCACCGGCTCGGTCCGGAAGTAGGTCTCAACGGGGCTGGGGCCCGCAGCCCTCGCTCTGTGCACAAATCGGAGTTTGCGGCGCTGGTGTCGTGGCGAGTTGCCGATTTTGCCCGGATATGACCGTTATGTGACGGTGGCGGGGTTGGACGACGCGGTCCCCCAGTGGGGAAGAAAAGAGCTTCGGGGAAGATAGGGCGCCGGTTTCCGGCACCTTTTCCTCCAGAGGGCTCTTTCTTCCCATTGAAGGATGGCCCATGTGTCCCGCTATGTATCGATACGCGTAGTTCACTAGGCTGCTCGCACGTTATCCGGAACGCGCACCAGCGAGAAGCGCAAGGACCTGGGGTACATCAGCTCGCTGTGCGACTCGGCTGCGCTCGCCGCGGTCATCGACTCAACCTACCCGCTGGACCGGATCGCGGACGCGCACCGGCGCGTCGACGCGGGCCACAAGAAAGGCAACGTGGTCATCACGATGTCGTCTTGATGGCGCGGGTCAGACGGTCGTGCCGATCCCGCCGTCGACAGGGATGACGGCGCCGGTGACGTAGGCGCCCGCTCGTGAGGCCAGGTAGATCGCGACGCCCGCCATGTCATCGGGACGTCCGATCCTTTTCAGCGGGGCCGAGCCGGCGATCTCGTCGCCGAACGACGCGAGTGTCGCGGCCATCATCTTCGACTCGAACGGGCCCGGGGCGACGGCGTTGACGGTGATCCGCCGCGGGCCGAGTTCACGGGCCAGCACCCGGGTCAGATGATGCAGTCCGGCCTTACTGGCCGAGTAGGCGTAGGTCTGGAACGGCGGCACCCGCAGCCCGTCGATGCTGCCGATGTTGATGACCCGCGCCGGGTCGTCGGGTGTTCCCGCCGCCTCCAGCAGCGGCAGGAACGCCTGGGTCAGGAAGAACGGTGCCTTCAGGTTGAGATCCACCACCTTGTCCCAGCCGGCGGCCGGGTACTCCCCGATCGGCGCGCCCCAGGTCGCACCGGCGTTGTTGACCAGCACATTCAGGGACTGCTCGCGCTGGCGTACCTCTTCCGCCAGCCGCAGGCATTCGTCCTCCCGGGAGAGATCCGCGGGAATGGCGGTGATGGTCCCGTGCCCGGCGAGATCCCGCTCGGCGGCGGCGCACGCGTCGGCCTTACGCGAGCTGATATACACCCGGACGCCGGCCTGCAGCAGTCCGCGGGCGATCATGAGCCCGATCCCGCGGGTGCCGCCAGTCACGACGGCTGTCTTTCCCGATACGTCAAACAGGTCCATGATCCCTCCGCGCGCTCAGCGGTGAGTCAACCCATCCGACAGGCGACACCTGATAGTCGGCCATATCTTTGTTCGTCTCCGCGGCAAGCCTATGCAGTAACCGGGCTCACCGGCACTGGAGACGTCATCATTCTGAAAGACCCATTACCGAACCCGCAGGCACGCGTACCCGTTGTGATTGATAAGTGACGCGCCGGGCCAGGCGGCGGCTCTCAGCTGTAAGCATGCGAAGGAGACTCAGTCGTGAGCCCAGGACCGCGTATCAGCCAGGCACCGCGTATCAGCCAGGCACCGCGTTTCAGTGAGGCACCGCATTTCAGTCCGGCACCGCGCTTCGGGCGGCTGCCCGGGAGATGGCTGGCAGCAGCGCTCATCACGGCAACATTGGCGCTGCTCGCGCCGGGAATCAGCTACGCCGCCACCAGCCAGTCCCACCAAGCGGCCACCGGCTGCATTGGCATCAACCCGGCGGCCTTCCCGGCGGTAGGTTTCATCAGCGACGCCACACGCACCCAAGGCGGCCACCTGTGGTGGCACCGCCAGAAGAACGGCGTCAGTATCTGCATTGGAACGGTCGTGGAGTCGGTTCAGTACAACGCCGCGGCCACCAAGACGTGGAAGGTGATCATCTACTCCTCCCGGCACCCGCACGGCCTGACCGTCGCGCGTGCGACGTTCACCCTCAACCGTGGCTTGTATTCATGGAAGTTCAGGGTCCGCCACGCCTATGTCGGATTGTCAGCGGTGTGCGTTACAGCTGACGACTCCTTCGGAGCAGCCTGCATTCGCTTCGGCGGTCCGCGGACCTGATCGCGAGCTGCCGTCGATAACAGCCCGCCATATCCGGAGTGGGGCGGATATGGCGGGCCTGGCTTTGGCTGGCCCGGCGTGAGTCCGCTGTAGCAAGGGTCGTCACGGCGGCCCGCCGACCCCGGCGGCCCGCTCCTCCACTAGCCGCTCAAGGCCGTAGCGCTCGACCTGCTCGGGGTCGGACAGGCTGATCGTGCGCAGGCCCTCAGCCGCCAGCCGCTCGTTGATCTCGTCGAAGTGGTCCAGCACGAGGCGCTTTTCCGCCTCAGTGGTCTTGCCCTTGTGCGGCTTGCCGGCGTGCTGGATGGTCGTGTAGTCGGTGCGGTCGCGAGCCGAGCCGTTGGTTGCCGCCCGGGCGGCGCGCCTGGCCGGCGGCGCCGCGACCAGCAGCTCGCTCATCGGCCGCTCCGTGGACAGCTTGTCGAACTCATCGGCCTCGATGGCGACACGGCGCGGTTCATCGTCGCCAGGAAGGTAGAGGTCGACGATCGCTATCCGCAGCGCCTCGTGTTCGATTGCCTTGGCCTCGTCGGCAAGCGCCTCCAGTTCGACCGGTCCCTCGCCGAGCTCGGGATGGTCATGGACAACGATGCGCGCGAACGCCTCGTCCTGCATGATCAGCTGGCCACTCAGGTCGCTGAACCGCACGGTCTTCTGACCCATGCTCGATCCTCCAGGGGTAGTCTCTGATCGCTCGGGTGTTGGAAGAAGCGCTCTGTGAGCGTGAACTCATGGAACACCTTGCCGGAACGATCTCCCCTTGTCAAACTTAGGTTCGATCGGCGTGTCGCGATCCGAAATTACCCACGACGCTGAATTGAGCTCAGTGCAGGCTCAGGCGAAGCGCGGTGGCCCGCTTCACCGCGGCGGCGAAGGCGGCCGCGCCGAGCGTGCCGTTTCCGAGTGCGGTGGCCAAGCCAGTTACCACGGCCTGACCTTGGCCGACGTCCCGGGCCGATGCCAGCAGCAGGTCCATGCCGGCCTGCGCCGCCAGCACCGCGCGATGCGCGTAGCTGCCGTACGGGCTGAGCGCACCCGCCTCCAGCGCGTCGGTGATGGTCACCCCCTTGAAACCGAGCCTGCCGCGCAGCTCTCGCTGAACCACGGCTGAAGACAACCCGGCCGGGCGTTTCGAGTCGAAGGCCGGATAGACCGCCCAGCTCGCCATGATGAGCTTCACCCCCGCGGTGATGGCGGGCGGGTACGGCCGTTCATCCACGCTGCGCAGCGCGGCGCGGGGAAGGCGGAGGGTCACCGGCCCGAGGTCGGTGTTCTGGCTGGTGGCCGCCGCGCCGAGCCCTGGAAAATGCTTGGCGGTCGCCGCCACGCCGGTACGCTGCTGCGCCGCGATGAACGCCTCGCCGCAATCGGCCACGATGCGCGGACTATTGCTGTAGGACCGCTGGAACTGCTCGATGAAGTTACCGGCCTGGCGGTAGACGTCGAGCACCGGTGCGAGGTTCACGTTCATGCCGGCCCCGGCGAGGTTCCGTCCCGCGCCGGTTCCCGCCAGCGCCGCCTGGGCGGCGGGATCGGCGGACCGGCCGATCTGCTTCTGGGACAGCACCGGCGCGCCGGGCAGGCGGCGTACCAGGCCGCCCTCCTGGTCGGTCATCAGCAGCAGCGGCGCCCGCACCGGGCTCCTGGCGTTCGCCGCTTTGAGGCGCCTGATCACCGAGGCGATCTGCGCCTCGCTGGATATGTTCTCGCCGAAGAAGATGACTCCCGCGGCCTCCCCCGCGCTAATCTGCCGCAGCAAGCTCGACGGCGGGGTCAGGCCCGGATAGGAGAAGATCACCCGCTGCCCGGCGAGCTGGCGCGGCGACAGCGGGGTGCGCCGAACCGGGTCCAGTCGCCGCAAACCAGAAGCGGCCAGGCCGAGTCCGGCTCCCCCGAGCAGCACCTCGCGCCGGCCGAACAGGCTCTCCCGCATGGCACTCAGATCCTTCCTCCCCGTTTTCACCGGTCCAGCTTTCCGGCCGCCGCGCCTTCGCACAAGGTGAGGCTGTAGATTAACGCCAGATTTCGATGAACGACGTCCCTGCGACGGACCGTCAGGCTCACCGTCGCGCGGGGCTGGCCACTTGCCGCGTGTCTCGACCGGTTACTTGCTGGGCTGCGGCGCCGTGCAGTTGACCTTCGGGTTGGCACCCGCGTAGTTCAGCGGGCCGGCCAGAATCGTCACCGCGGTCGTGCTGGCCTTGGTGCAGCTGCTGATGGGTCCGTTGTAATAGCCGCGCTGTCCAGCAGCGATGGCGCCGATGATCAGCCACAGAATCAGGAGCGCCGATCCGATATGCATTTGTGTACCTCCGCGAAATTATTTCTCAAAGCACACAGAGAAAATTAGCTGCAATTCCGACTGCAGCATACCCACCAACCGCGACGGCGATGTCAGCGTGGCGCTCGCACAATGCCGTTTCCAGAAACCTGGAAGCTGATATTGCATACGAGGTGACTACGTGGTGTCAGTGGGGACTGTCATCTGCTCACGAATCCTGCGCATGACCTCCGCGCGTTCCGCTCCAGCCAGCCGGTCTATGAACAGCTCGCCACGCAGGTGGTCGGTTTCGTGCTGCAGGCAGCGGGCCAGTTCGCCCTCGCCGCCGATGGTGACCGGGTTGCCTCGCAGGTCAGTGCCGCTGACCACGGCGTACGCCGCGCGATGCCGGACCGCGGCGATGCGTGGGACGCTCAGGCACGCTTCGAGGCCTTCCTGCTCGCCGGTTTCCTCGGCTAGCACCGGGTTGATGACGTACCCGAGATTCCCGTCCACGTTGTAAGCGAAGACCGCGAGGCTGGTACCGATCTGATTCGCGGCAAGCCCTGCCCGGCCAGGCACTTGAACCGTGTCGAGCAGGTCATCCACCAGCCGGACCAGCGCGGCATCGAACCTCGTCACCGGATCGCACGCGGTGCGCAGCACCGGATCACCCAGACGCCGGATCGGCCGGACGGTCATGACGCCGAACTGGCGGCGGTCAGCTTGCCGACCTGGTCCAGCACCACCTGATGCCAGGTCAGCTCCGCCTCGATCCGCAGCCGGGCGTGCTCGACGACCAAGTCGTCGGCCACCGTCTGATCCGGCCAGGGTCGCTCGCCGTGATGTGCGTACTGGGCGGCCTGCGAGCCCAGGACGCGGATCCGGTCCTCGATGTACCCGCGCAGTACATCGCCATCCAGATCGCCGCTCATGACCAGGGCCAGGTCCACCGGATCCGGCCGGAGCCCGACCTCCTGGAGCGCCTCGGCCCGCAGCGCCCGCAGTTCCCGCTGGCCGTCCGCGGTGATCGCATAGACCGTCCGAGCAGGCAGGTTGCCGGACTGCTCGGTACGCACCGGCTCGATGAGCCCCTCGGCCGCCAGCCGGTGCAGCGCACCATAAAGTGACCCGGGGCGCACATCCGACCACAGATCGGCGCGGTCCATCCGGGCGCCCCGGCGGATCTGATGGCCGTACATCGGCCCATGCCGGTCCAGCGCCCCGAGCACGAACAGTCTCGTAGGATTCATTTGAGTAGTAAACCACGACTACTCAAATACGACTAGTCCATGGTCGAACATCAACCCTTGCCAACGGGCCTCAACAGGAGGTCGTGCAAGCGGAGAATTGTCCCTTCGGGGAACGTGGGGAACCCATCCGCCTAGTGCCGCGTCTGTCTCGTTTGCCCCGTTGGTGTGCGGTGGGCCTGCTGGACCGCAGGGGCTGATACCGGCAGCACAGGCCTCGCGTGCGGCCAGCCCGCCGACGGCCGGCCTGGTGCCATCCCGCTGACTACGATTTCCTGAGCCGAAAATATTTTCGGCTCAGGAAACTGGCTTCAAAGAAACGGCACGTATCCGGCTGCCCCCGCACCGGATCTACGAGGCGGACGGGGGTAAACATAACCGGTCGCGGCACAGCAAAGTCTGGCCCCAGCGTCTCATGTCGCTGGGGCCAGATGCCCTGTTCGCCTAGGTATGCCTCTCTCCGGCATTCTGCTGGCCGACCTTATTAGTTAGCTCAGGCCGTTTCTGAAGCCATCCATAGCCCCAGATAAAGTATCCGCCAAGGGCCAAGATCCCTGCGGCGATTACGAGGGTAAGAACTCCTAGGGCCAGGCCGCCTCGTATGGCATTCAGCAGCGACGCTACACCAAGCGCAGCCAGGCCGAGAGCGACCACGACACATCCAGTCGCCAGGTGTATCAGTGGCGTGAACTTGACATTCTGCCTGGGCATGGCTGCTTCCCTGTCACTAGAATAGGTTCAGGCCAATGTAGGTGCCTGCCACCATGTTGGCAAGGCATCCGCCCGCCGGAATGCCCACCTCCCCAATGAAGTCGGCACCCGGAAGCAAGGCGATGAGGGGTTGTGCAGGCGCAGCCGCCGCCTCAGCCCCACCGATACCTGCGTAACACGCGGATGCCAGACCGAGGAGGTCCTGACCGACGCTGAGCAGGTCGCTCCAGAAGCTCTGCCCGGCTGGGTCGATGAAGTTAACGGGATCGTCGCCGGCGTAGGCGTACAGGTTGCCGTTGGCGGGGGAGTCGACCTGAGTTATGCTGTCGGGCTGGGTGTAGTGGCCGGGGCCGACCTGGTTCCCGACGCCGGTGTTCGGCTCGGCGGGCGGGCTGTACCAGCGGTTACCCAGGTGCAGGAACCCGGTGCCCGGGGTGACGGTGTCTTGCAGGGCGCCGGTGTAGGTGAGCATCGGGTCCAGGCCGCCGGGCTGGGCGTCCAGGCCGTAGGGAGTGTAGGGGTCGGTCAGCGTGCCGTTCCCGGAACTGTCAATGGTCGCGACCACGGATCCCAGGTTATCGGTGACGTACATGATGTCGCCTTGCGGACTGCTGGTGCCGTCGCTGTTGACCTCTCCCAGGATGTCGCCTTGCTGGTCATGCAAGACGTTGACCTTCTCACTCGAGCCGGTGGCGGTGTAGTCCTGGATCCAGGGCTGGCCGTCCTGACTGGCCAGGCCGTAGGTGATGTCGGCGGCGGAGCCGTCGGACAGCAGTTCGGCCTGAGTGCCGCCGGCGTAGCTGAAGCTCTCGGCGCCGGACCCGGCGGAGATCATCTGGTTGGCGTCATCGTAAGTCATAGCCCCGACGGACGGATCGCTGGTCTGGTTACCGGCCCCGTCGTAGGCGTAACCGCTGCTACTGACCTCGTTGGCGGAGTTGTACGTCCAGCTGCTGTTGGTCCCGGCGTCGTCGGCCGAGGTCATGTTGCCGTCGGAGTCGTAACCGTAGGTCGAGGTCGTCCCGTAGACGTTGTTGGTGGCCTTGGTGAGCCGATTGCCCTTGTCGTAGGTATTGACCGAAGTACCCGGCGCGAAGCCGTTCGCGATGTTCACCCATTGCACCAGGCCCGTGTCGGTGCTGGCGCTGCTGGTGGGGCAGGCTTTCCCGGACACGAACGGGCTGTAGCAGTACGAGGCGGAGAAGATCGTCCCGTTTCCTGAGCCGGTGACCTTGATGCCGGAGATGCGCCCGGCCTTGTCGTAGGTGGTGTTGACCTTGCCCAGATAGGTGGACTGAGTGGAGTCAGTGCCAAACAGGGTGAGGATCCGGCGCCCGTCGGTGTCGTACCCGAAGTACCACAGCTTGCCGTCGGGGTCGGTGATCCCGGTCAGCAGGTTGCGGTCGTCGTAGGTGTAGGTGGTCGTGGCGGTGCCTCCCACCTGCCCGGCCAGCGGGTCGGTGACCGAGGTGAGGTTGCCGTCCAGGTCATAGCCGTAGGACAGCGTGCCGCCGCCGCTGGTGGCGTTGCGGGACAGGACCAGGTTGCGGCCGTCGTAGCTCCAGGTGGTGGTCCCGGACGGATCGCTGCGGGTCTTCAGGTTGCCGGCGCCGTCGTACTGATAGGTGACGGTGACCGCGTGCGGGCCGCCGGTATAGGCCACCTGGGTGATCCGGTCGGCGTTGTCGTAGCTGAAAGTAGCAGTGTTCCCGGCCCCGTCGGTGACGGTGGACACGCGGCCGAACCCGTCATAGGTGAAGGTGCGCGGCTGGAGGCTGTTGCCGGTCGGCGGGGTGACCTTGGTCAGCTCATGGTCGCCATCGGTGTAGCTGTAGGTGGTGGCGTTGGACCCGTTCTTCGGGTCGGTGGAGGTGGCCGGGGTGCCGTCGGAGTTGTAGGTGACCTTGGCCGTGGCCGGCAGTGGGTCTGCAGATTGCAGCAGATTGCCCGCGCCGTCGTAGGTGAAGGCGGTCGCGTTGCCCTGTGCGTCGGTGGAGGAGCTCGGCTGGAAGTTCGCGGTCGGATTGGTGCCCGTGGCCGAGTTTCCATAGGCCAGGCTGGCCGCGGCCCCGGTCGGCGATTGAGACTTGGTCAGCGACTCCCCGCTGTTGGCGCCGTAGGTGTTGGCAGTCGTTCCCTGCACGCCGTTGGTGAACGTGGAAACGTCATCGAAGGGGGTGTAGGAGGTAGAGCGGGAATCGCCCTGCTGGTCGACCACCTTGGTGATTAGCGCGTCGGTGGACCCGACGGTGTAGGTGACGTTCGGCACCGAGACCACCGGCTCCAACTGGTTGGTGTTGGGGTCGGCCTCCTGCGTGGTGGTGGAGTTGGGGTAGGCGAACCGGGTCGTCGCCGTGGTGGTGCCCGTGGTGGTCTCGGTTACCGACGTGACCTGGTGGGAGGAGTTGTACTGCAGGATTATTTGCTCGTTGTCGCCGTTGATGATCGAGGTCAGGTCGTGCGAGGAGTCGTAACCGAACTGGATCGTCGTGTTGTCGGCCTGGGTGATCGAGTTCAGGTCACCGGAGGAGTTCACGTTGTAGGAGACACTGCGGTTCAGGCCACCGCCTGACTGCGCCAGCCCGCTTAGGTACAAGCCGGTGTAGCTCGCGATCACCGTCCGCGTGGGCGTGGACGCACCGTGCGGGGTGTACGTGACCTGCGTTTCCTGGTTCGAGCCGTTGTAGCCGATCTTGGTGGTGTTGCCGTTGCGGTCCGCCTCGCTGGTCAGCAGCCCCGCGGTGGTGAAGCACATGATCCGGCCCGTGGCGTGCCAGGTCATCGTGTACCCGGTCCCGCCGCAGGTGCTGCCCGAGGACTTGGCCAGCGTGACGTGGAATTGCGCCGGGCTCTTGTAGCCGCTGCCCGACGGGGTGAACTCGCCCGCCGTCCCGTCCTCGCCCAGGTAGGTGACCGACCCGTCGCTGGCCGGGTAGAGCTGGACGTCGACGCCTTCGCGTTGCCGCCATCCGTACCCGTTAGACCCCACCGCCACCCCGCTGCCGGTCAGCAGGCTGTTGTACGACGTGCCCAGCACCAGCGACGAGCCGATCTCCGGAATCGTGATGTCCGTCGTGGTCAGCAGCACGTTGCCCGAGCCCACGTTGACCCGCAGCGACACCTTGTCAGAAATGTTGAACGACTGGAACGTGCCGTTCGGGACCGGCCCGGATCCCACCGGGATACTCGGCGGCGAGTTCACCGTCTGCAGCGGGTGGTAGACCGCCGACGGCGCCGCCAACGCGGCGGGAATAGGGACGAGAGAAAGGGCTGTTACCGCCACCGCTGCGACAAGCGCGATGACATAAACCCATGCAGAAGAGAACCGACGAGCCAACACGACCTCGCTAACGCGGCAGGCGATCATGACTGGGCACCCGGAAGCCCGGAAGCCCGGACGGAGAAGTGGAGGGGAGACATCCCCGACGGAGACCCGGCCTGCTTTCCTAAGCGAGTGTCCGGAGACGCGGGCATCACGAACTCGGCAGAATGTTGCATCCTGCCGACATATGGAAGAACTAGTGGATCTCGAACCCCGTAAATATTCTTTAATGAATTCCTTTGTCCCGAATTGAAAGGTACGTTCTGCCGACGACAGCGTCAAGCTCCTCGATGGTAAGCATTTCCTTACTCCGAAGTTAGGTTCGTCCGGACCACCGTCGTCACCACTGCTCCCATCGCCGAGCCTCGTGTCACGGGTGCGAGATTGGGTGTTTTAGGTGGTCAAGTTGTTGTTGATTTATGTGATTCCCAAGTGTCAGGCGGAATGGGAGATCGCGTCGATTGGTCGCCTGGGTATGCCCACGCCGGACTTGACAGACCCAGCCGTAAGTGAGGTGCCATAGGTAGGGGTCGGTAAGTGTGGCGGTGATCATGCCGGTTTTGGTGTTCCGCACGTGAGCTAACGGTGCGCCTACATGAAAGGCGGCTTGCTTCTCGAAAGGTCACCAGGGTCCACGGAGCGACCGGGGGGGCGCCGACGCTATCCGGGCGTATCCACCCACTGGCCGCGGGCCATCACGGCGGTCAGCCGGAAGTCATCGTCAAGGACAACGAGGTCCGCGGCCAGGCCCGGGAGCAGGGCACCCGTGACTTCGGCGAGGCCGAGAATACGGGCCGGGGTGGTGCTCGCGGCCGCGGCGACGTCGGCGGCCGGCAGGTCCACCGCGGTGATCGCCCGCCGGACGACATGGGCCATCGTGGCGGTCGAGCCAGCGATCGAGCCGGCGCCAGGGACTCCTTCGGCGAGCCGGGCCACTCCCCCGGACACGACCACATCCTGAGGGCCGAGGCGGTAGCGGCCGTCCGGCATGCCCGCGGCGCCCATCGCGTCGGTGATCAGGACCAGATCGTCGCGCCTGAGGGCACGGGCCGCCAGGCGGATCGTCATATCGTGCAGGTGCGTGCCATCCGCGATCACCTCGCAGGTGACCCGGCGGTCCAGCAGTGCGCCGGCCGCGCCGGGTTCGCGGTGGTGCAGCGGGGGCATGGCGCTGAACAGATGGGTCGCATGCGTGACACCGGCGTCGATCGCGGCGGCGGTGACCTCGGCGGTCGCATCCGTGTGTCCGGCGGCGGCGATCACTCCGGCCCCGACCGCGGCCCGGATCAGTTCAATGGCGCCGGGCAGTTCCGGAGCGATGGTGATCTGCCGCAGATGTCCCCGGGCCGCGGCGTGCAGCCGTTCGAACGCGGCCAGGTCGGGATCGAGCAGATAACGGGGATCCTGAGCGCCGCACCGAGCCTGTGACAGGAAGGGCCCCTCCAGATGGATGCCGTCGATCACGCCCTCATCGGCCAGGTCGGCCAGCATGGCGACACGCCACTGGAGTTCGTCCAGCGGCGCGGTCACCGTGCTGGCGATGATCCGGGTGGTGCCGTGCGCGCGGTGGAACGCGACGGCTTTCCTGGCCTCGTCGGCGCCGCCCTCGGTGAACGACGCACCGCCGCCGCCATGGACGTGCATGTCGATGAATCCCGGGAGGATCCAGCTGTCGCCCAGATCCGTGACCTCGCCAGGAGGCGGTGGCTCACCGTTTCCGCGCGCTTCTATTTGCCCGTCGGCCACGCTGATCCAGCCAGGACGGTACCAGCCCTCCGGCGTGATCAGGTGCTTGGCTCGCAGAATCATAGGTAGATTCTTCCGCGCAGATTTACCCTCCGCGCCAAGGCCTCGCTGCGCTCGGCCGGCTTGGAGCCACGGCGGGAATTGCCGCCCCTCCGGGACGGCAACCGCTCCATCTCCCTCCGCGCCAAGGCCTCGCTGCGCTCGGCCGGCTTGGAGCCACGGCGGGAATTGCCGCCCCTCCGGGACGGCAACCGCCGTGGCGCTCGCTTCGGCTCGCCGTTTACGCAAGTATTACTGAGCGAGACAGGGAGCGGGGCTGGTCGGGGTTGATGGCCTTGCGGTCGGCCAGCGTTACGGCCAGGCGCTGTGCGCCGATCAGCCCGAGCAGCGGATCGCCGCCCCGGTTGATAACCGTAGCTCCGGTACGCGCGGCGTCGGCGGCCAGGCTGGCGGGAATCTCGCCGATGCCCCACACCACGGTGTCCGGATCGCTCACGCTGATCGGGCCGTGCCGGTACTCCATCGCCGGATACGACTCGGCCCATGTCCGCGACGCCTCGCGCAGCTTGAGCGCCGCCTCGTCGGCCACGAACGACGCCCAGCCGCAGCCGAGGAACGTGTACTCGGCGCGGTCGGCCAGTTCCGCGGGGAGCGGGCGCGTCAGTTCGGCGGCGGCCGCGGCGGGGAGCGCGCTCAGATCCTCACCCAGGTGAGCACGGAGCAGGACGATCGCGGCGGTGATGAACCGGCTGGACACCACCGAACGCTCATCGGCGAAGTCCAGAAGCACCAAGTTGGACGTTTCGCGGGCTAGAGGCGCACTTTCGGTCGCGGTGAGCGACGTCGTTCTAATGTTAGAAGGAATTTCCCGAAGTGCGGCAAGAACCTCTGTGGTCGTGCCGGTGCGAGAAATGAACACCATGTGGTCATAGTCCCTGGTAGATACCAGCTCCGACGCGGGATAACCATCGGTAGGGCCATGACCCGCGGCCTCACGAAGCCGCGCGTAGGCGCGCGCGACGTTGAGCGAGGAGCCGCAGCCGATCACCGCCACGCGCTCGCCAGGGGCCGGAAGCGTCCCGGCAGCTGACAGAGACGCGGCGCGGGCGATCGCGGTTGACCACACATCGGGCTGGCTGGTGATTTCGTCCGACAGGTAGCTCATCACTGCTCCCGGCTCCACTGCGCCCGACTCCACAATACTGCAATCATGATCTTTGCTCATTCATGAGTGATTCTTGCCTCTATGAAGCAGTATAGATCATGTAGTTATGACAGTGATGCCCCGCTCGGCGAAGCCTCCCAGCACCGATCTCACCAGGGCCGCCTCCCCGGCCTGGTCGTCGGTCACGATCGTGTCGATCTCATCGCTGGCGCAAACCCGGGCAAAGGCGCGTTTGCCCAGCTTGGAGCTATCCGAAACAATCGCCACACGCTCGGCTCTGCTGGCCATGAGGCGGTTGATGCTGGCCTCGCCCTCGTGGTGGGCGGTCGCCCCCGTCCGCACGTCCAGCGCGTCCACGCCGAGGATGGCCCAGTCGATGCTCAGTTCGGCCAGCACCAGGGTGGCGAGCGGTCCGATCAGCTCGTAGGACTGGCCGCGGGCCACGCCGCCGGTCAGGACGATCTTGACCTGCTGGCGGACGGCGAGTTCGTTGGCGATGTTGAGCGCGTTGGTGACCACGGTGATGGCCGGGTCACCCTCCTGCAGGTCGGGCCGGGTGGCGAGCGCCCTGGCGACCTCACTGGTGGTGGTCCCGCCGTTCAGCGCCACGATCGCGCCCGGCGTCACCAGGGCCGCGGCGGCCCGGCCGATCCGCTGCTTCTCCGCCGCGTGGCGAGCGGTCTTGTACCGCAGCGGCAGGTCGTAGGACACGTTCCCCGCGATGGCGCCGCCGCGAGTGCGTGTTATCAGCTGCTGTTTGGCCAGGTCATCCATGTCCCTGCGGATGGTGGCGAAGGACACGCCGAGCACCTGGGCCGCGTCGGCGACACTGACCTCACCGTCGGCCGACATCAGCTCCAGCAGGGCATTCCAACGCTGGTACCTGGACATGGAGCCCCCACGTCTAACGAAGCATCGTGTTTATGGAATGTACATATCATGATGCGGCCATGGTGCGTCGTTGTGCACCTTTAATGCCACGAAGCGTGTGTGAATCTGCGCGATCAGCGCCTACAGCGGTCAGCAACCGCCCGCGGGACCCGGTACCCCGGGGCCGGTCTCCGGATCGTCGACAATGCCGACGGCGGGCCGGATCACCCCGCCGAAGTGCACCACATACCAGACACCGCGCCAGGAAATCAGCGACGCGATACCGATCGAACGCTCCTGGCCGCCGGCGTCGTAGACGAGCCGCGTGCCGTTGATGTGCCAGTAACCCACGTAGTTGTAGCAGTAACCGGGGGGAACCCAGGCCGCTTCGGAGCTTGGCGCTATGTCGACACGAAGCAGCCGGGCCTGCGAGCCCACGACGCGATGCGCGGCGCGCACGTCCAGCTCGAAGTCGAGCCAGAGCCGTCCGGTCCAGTCTGCTTCCGGATTTCCTACGGCCTTGACCTTGGCGTATGCGGTCTCGGGGAAGAACGCCGGGCGGCCGAAGCCTGGGCTGCCCGTGGTCACCGCCAGCCAGACGTCCGTCATCGCGTTGCGGAATGCCTTGGAACGCGTGCTCGGGAACTGCCGGGTCTGCGGCCGGGCGCCTGCCCCTGGGTCCACCGGCAGCGCCTGCGCCTGCGCGGGGGGCCGGGGCTTCGGCGGCACGATCCCGGCGGATGACGTCCGGGGCGTCCGGGTAGCCGTGGCGGCCGGGCGGCTGGACCCGGTCGCGCTGGGGGAAGAACTCGCCGAGCATCCCGCCAGTAGCGCCACCGCGGTGAGCGCCACGGCGGCCACTCCCGTCCGGGGCGCCATCCGGTCCATCGCTGTCACCCGTCACGTTCTATCGGCCAGTTCCGACGGTCGAGACTACCGGGCGCGGACGGCGCGGGGACAGCCGGTCAAGAATGTCAGTGGCTGGATGCATTATGGGGGCATGAAGGGAAACTCGGCGCTGGCTGGATTCTCGGCCGCCACGCAAGCGTGGTTCACCGGTGCCTTCGCCGAGCCCACACGGGCACAGGCGGGGGCCTGGGAGGCGATAGGCAAGGGCGAGGACGCGCTGGTGGTGGCCCCCACCGGATCGGGCAAGACGCTGGCCGCGTTCCTGTGGGCGATCGACCGGCTCGCGGCGGCGCCGCTCCCGGACGCCAGGCAGCGCTGTCGCGTGCTGTACGTCTCGCCGCTGAAGGCGCTGGCCGTCGACATCGAGCGGAACCTCCGCGCGCCGCTGACCGGGATCCGGCACGCCGCGCACCGGCTGGGCCTGCCGGAGCCGGATATAAAGGTGGCGGTCCGCACCGGCGACACCAGTGCCGACGAGCGCCGCAGGCTGGCCAGCAAGCCGGCCGACATCCTGATCACGACGCCCGAGTCCCTGTTCCTGCTGCTCACCTCGGCGGCACGGGAGACATTGCGGTCGGTCGAGACGGTCATCGTGGACGAGGTGCACGCGGTGGCCGGCAACAAGCGTGGCGCGCACCTGGCGCTGAGCCTGGAACGCCTGGACGCGCTCCGCGAAGCTGGAGCCGCCAAATGCCCCGCCGGGGGGGTCATGGGGGGTCGTCCCCCCAGGCCAGCACAGCGGGTCGGCCTGTCCGCGACCGTCCGTCCGGTCGACGCCGTCGCCGCCTTCCTCGGCGGCGGCACACGCCCGGTCACGATCGTGCAGCCGCCGAGCGCCAAGCGCCTGGAACTGAAGGTGGCCGTCCCCGTCGAGGACATGAGCGACCTGGAGACGGCGGCCGGCGCCGGCGGCGACGAGGAGGATCCGGTCGCGCGCAGGTCGATCTGGCCGCACGTCGAGGAGCAGGTGCTCGACCTGATCGAAGCGCATAAGTCGACGATCGTGTTCGCCAACTCGAGACGGCTCGCGGAGCGGCTGTGCGGACGGCTGAACCAGCTCGCCACCGAGCGCGCCGGCCCCGACGCGGAACTGGTCGAGGTCGCGCGCGCCCACCACGGCTCCGTGTCCCGCCTGGAACGACTGGAGATTGAGGAATCGCTGAAGGTGGGACGTCTTCCGGCCGTCGTGGCGACCTCGAGCCTGGAGCTCGGCATCGACATGGGCGCGGTGGACCTGGTGGTGCAGGTGGAATCGCCGCCTTCGGTGGCCAGCGGGTTGCAGCGAATCGGCCGGGCCGGGCACAACGTCGGCGACGTCTCGCGCGGCATCATCTTCCCCAAATACCAGGGCGACCTCGTCCAGTCGGCGGTCGTCGCCGACCGGATGCGGGACGGCCAGATCGAAGAACTGCGCATCCCGCGCAACCCGCTGGACGTCCTCGCCCAGCAGATCGTGGCGATGGCCGCGATGGATGAATGGCAGGTAGACGAGCTCGAACACGCCATCCGCAGGTCAGCGCCGTTCGCCAGCCTGACCAGGCCGGTGCTGGACGCCGTGCTCGACATGCTGTCCGGCCGCTACCCGAGCGAGGAGTTCGCCGGCCTGCGGCCGCGGATCGTGTGGGACCGGGTCAACGGCACGATCCGGGCCAGACCCGGCGCGCAGCGGCTCGCCGTCACCAGCGGCGGGACGATTCCGGACCGCGGGCTGTTCGGCGTGTTCCTGCCGGCCGGCTCGGGCTCGGGTTCGGGCTCGGGTTCGGGCGCCGCCCAGCCTCGCCGGGTCGGAGAACTGGACGAAGAGATGGTGTACGAGTCGCGCGTGGGAGAGGTGTTCGTGCTCGGCGCCAGCTCGTGGCGGATCGAGGACATCACCCCGGACCGGGTCATCGTGACCCCGGCGCCTGGCGAGGCCGGCAAGCTGCCGTTCTGGCACGGTGACACGCCGGGACGCCCCGCCGAGCTGGGCGCCGCGATCGGCCGGACGATCCACGAGCTGGCGGCCAGGGACGAGGAGCCGGCCGCGGCGGCACTGACCGAAGCCGGCCTCGATGAGCTGGCCGCGAAGAACCTGCTGCGGTATCTCGGCGACCAGCGCAAGGCCACTGGTTACGTGCCCGACGACCGCACTCTGGTAGTGGAGCGGTTCCGCGACGAGCTGGGCGACTGGCGAGTCGTGCTGCACAGCCCGTACGGCGACCGGGTGCACGCGCCATGGGCGCTGGCCATCACCGCGCGGCTCCGTGAGCGCTACGGCGGCATGGACGTGCAGGCCCTGCACACCGACGACGGCATCATCATCCGGGTGCCGGATGCCGACGATCCCCCGCCGGCCGGGATCGCGCTGCTCGACCCGGACGAGATCGGCGACATCGTCACCGCCGAGGTCGGCGCGAGCGCGCTGTTCGCGTCGCGGTTCCGCGAGTGCGCCAGCCGGGCGCTGCTGCTGCCTCGCCGTCAGCCGGGGCGGCGGACCCCGCTGTGGCAGCAGCGGCAACGATCCGCTCAGCTACTGGAGGTGGCGTCCCAGTATCCGGCGTTCCCCATCGTGCTGGAGACGGTGCGCGAATGCTTTCAGGATGTGTTCGACGTGCCGGCGCTGACCGGGTTGCTACGGGACATCGCCGCCCGCCGGATCCGGATCGTCGAGGTGGAGACTTCTGCTCCGAGTCCGTTCGCCAAATCCCTGCTGTTCCGGTACGTGGGCGCGTTCATGTACGAGGGCGACGCCCCGCTGGCCGAACGCCGCGCCCAGGCGCTGTCGCTGGATCCCGCTCTGCTGGCCGAGCTGCTCGGCGGCGAGGGGCTGCGTGAGCTGCTCGACCCCGCTGTCGTGACCGATACCGAGCGTGACCTGCAGCGACTGTCACCGGACCGGCGGTGCCGGGACATGGAGGGCGTCGCTGACCTGCTGCGCACGCACGGCCCGCTGAGCGCGGCGGAGATAGAGCAGCGGTGTGATGGCGCCCTGGAGGCCGTCGCGGAGTGGCTGGCCGAATTGTCGGTGGCCCGGCGTACTATCCAGGTGCGGGTCGCGGGCGAGCCGATGTGGGCGGCGATCGAGGATGCGGGCCGGTTGCGCGACGCGCTCGGCGTGCCGTTGCCGGTCGGTGTGCCGGAGGCGTTCACCGAGCCGGTGCCGGATCCGCTCGGCGACCTGGTGGTCCGGTATGCGCGGACACACGGCCCGTTCCCGGCATCCGCGATAGCCGACCGGTACGGGCTGGGCGTCGCGGTGGTCACGATGGCCCTGCACCGGCTGGCGGCCAGCGGCCGGGTCAGCGAGGGCGAGTACCTGCCCGGCGGCCGCGGTGCTGAGTGGTGTGACGCCGAAGTGCTGCGCCTGCTTCGCCGCCGCGGCCTGGCCCGGCTCCGCAAGGAGGTGGAGCCGGTACCGCCGGAGGTGTTCGGGCGGTTTCTCCCTGTCTGGCACGGGATCAGCTCCGCGGGCGGTTCCGGTGGCACACGCCGGTCCGATGCCGGTGCGGTGCTCGAGGTCGTGGAGCGGCTGGCCGGGGTGCCGGTCCCGGCATCGGCGCTGGAGACGCTGGTGCTTCCGGAACGGCTGCCGGGCTACTCCCCCGCGCTGCTCGACGAACTGACCGCGGCCGGCGAGGTGGTGTGGTCCGGTGCGGGCGCGCTGCCGGGCGGGGACGGCTGGATCGTGCTCGCCCCGGCCGACACTGCGCAACTGCTGCTGCCCGAGCCCGCCGAAGTGACGATGACGCCGCTCCACAACGCGGTGCTCGAAGCGCTGGAGAACGGCGGCGGCCTGTTCTTCCGCATGCTCAGCGACCGCGTCACGGGGCTGCTCGACGGCGCCGCCGTACCGGACACGGAACTCGCCGCGGCCGTCTGGGACCTGGTGTGGGCCGGGCGCCTCACCAACGACACGCTCGCGCCGCTGCGGGTGACGCTCAGCGGCACCGGCACACGATCCGGGGCACAGCGCCCGTCCGCCGGGGTCCGGCCGCGCGCCCGGCCGGGCCCCGGCGGACGCTACCGATTCGGCCGCGCTCCCATGCCGACGCGCACCGGGCCGCCGACCGTCAGCGGCCGCTGGTCACTGCTCCCGCCGGCGGGCGGCGACCAGACGGTGCGGGCGCACACGCTTGCCATGACGCTGCTTGACCGGCATGGCGTGCTGACCAGGGGCGCGGTAGCCGCGGAGCGGGTGGCCGGAGGTTTCGCCGCGGTTTACCCCGTGCTGCGCGCGATGGAGGAGACCGGCCAGTGCCGCCGCGGTTACTTCGTGGAAGGCCTGGGCGCAGCCCAGTTCGCGCTGCCCGGTGCGGTGGACCGCATGCGTGCGCTAGCTGACCGTCCGCGCCGCGTCGCAGATACACATTCTCCCGAACGGACGGTGGTGCTTCCCGCCGCGGACCCCGCCCAGCCGTACGGCGCGGCGCTGCCATGGCCGTCACGTCCGGGGACCGGATCCGGCGGCCTCGACGGGGGCGGCCTGGCCGCATCGGGTCACCGGCCAGGCCGCAAGGCCGGCGCCCTGGTCGTGCTCGCGGACGGGGCGCTCGCGTTGTATGTGGAGCGCGGCGGGAAGACGCTGCTGTCCTGGACCGACGATCCCGAAATCCTCGGTCCATGCGCCGCGGCGCTCGCTTCCGCGGTGCGGGCCGGTGCCCTCGGCCGGCTGACCGTGGAACGCGCGGACGGCGCCGGCGTGCACGATTCACCGCTGGCCCTGGCCCTGGAGGCGGCGGGCTTCCGCCCGACCCCCCGCGGCCTCCGCCTGCGCGCGAGCTGACCAGCACCCCTAGTCCTAGTCAGCTCCCCGTCGCCAACCCCCGGCCCGCTCGCCCCTCGGCCCGCTCGCCCCTCGGCCCGCTCGCCCCTCGGCCCGGTGCCTTCAACCTCGGCCGACTCTCCAGCATCCTGAGTCGCTTGTTCGCTCGTGCCAGGGTAAACCCGCCCCATCGGGGAAGCCGAGAGGGTATGAGCAGGTCAGTGGATCCGCAGCAACGTCAACTGGGACCGGTGCGCCCCATGCGGGGCACCCGGGCCGGGATGCGCACGTTCGCGATCGCCGGGTCCATAGCGACTGTGATTCTCTTGGCCCTTGGATGCCTGCTCACGGCCGATCACCATCGGGGCGGGGTGCTCCTGCTCGTTATCGGAGCCGTAGGGGCCATGTTCTGGCTGATCATGATTCCGCTGGCGCGGCGCCGCGCGAAGGTATAGCCGACGTGTGACTGTTCTCTGGGTGGCCGGCTCTCGACCGCCGATGGGATCCTCGGCGCTGACCTGGACGAATTTGCGGACCAGCTCACTAAGTAACGACTTCAGCACACTGGCGCCTTTCGCGTCGCTCCATATCCGACGCCATGATTGCGTCACGTGGGCAACTAGTGTCGCGGAATCATTGCGGACAACGGTGCGAATGTGGGGCGTTTCCGGAATAGCTTGCGTTTGCGGCATATCGGACGTGACGCATTCGCTAACGTGCCAGGTCCGGCTCGTGAGCTTGCGCGTATCGCTGCATAGCGGACAGATAGGGCTGCCACCTTGTGGAAGATAGGAGCCTTCTGGAAGAAAAGGCGCCGAAAACCGGCGCCCTATCCTCCGCAGGGCACTTTATTTCCACGCCACTGGACGGCTGACGACGGACATAACGGGCCAGACATGGACAAAACGCCCGGCCGCCCGCGTCAACGCGGAGATTACGCTCGGCCGACTGCGTCAACGCGGAGATTACGCCCGGGCCGGCTGCGTCAACGCGGAGATTACACTCGGCCGGCTGCGTCAACGCGGAGATTACGAGTGGTGATCGACGTGTATGCACCGGCGCCCTTTCTTCCGTGGGGCCCTTTTGTTCCGCGTCGTCTCACGTGGCTGCCGTTGACGTAACGGTCGATCCCGGCAAAACCGGCGGCCACTCGCGACGCCGCGAACTCAGGTAACGGGCGACGGTCCGCGACGTGCTCCCTCAGCATCTCTCCGATCGGCCAGCGACAAACAGTCATGCGCAGCGTGGTTAAACGATCTCATACAGTTATCATGGCGTCTTCCGGCCAGAGGAGTCGCCGCCATGCATGGCAACCGTCACGCGAAATTGCTCGGTCTTGGAGGGCTGTTCATTGTCGCCTCGCTAGTTGTGGGAGTCCTGGCCTGCCTCCGGACAGCAAACGCCGAAAAGACGACGGTGACGGCAACGGGCAGCCCCGCGAAGGTAGCCGCTCGTACCGGTGCGGCAGGAGCGGCTGGGGGTACGGGCGGCGCGGCGAAGATCGCACTCAACGGCCCTCGCCGACGGGTCGCCAGCGACATGATCGCGCCGCCTCACCGTCCGGGCACGACCGGGTTGCGAGCGCTGACTCCGGTACAGGAGTACAACATCAGCGGACTCCATGCCGGGCCAGTCCGGATCAGCGGCGTAACGTACCCCGACAGCGTCCGGTTCACCTGCGACTCCGGCGATAGCGACAGCTCCGGGGACCTGGACTACGCGGTCAGCGGATTCGGTTCGCTGACCGCGACGGTAGGCATACCGGACGCAGATACCAAGGCCGCCGGCGGAACAATGACCGTCACGTTCCTCAACAACGGATCCGCGTCGCAATCGACCACTCCGGTCACCATCTCGCCCGGACATGCGCAATCCGTACATGTGACGTTCCGGCATTCCTCGCAACTGGTCATCTCGTGCAGCGCCATGGACGCCGATGGCCGGCATGCCGAGTACATGGAACTCGCCCTTGGCAACGCGACGGTCGGCCCGCAGCGCTGACCAACGGCTCAAGCTCCCATATGATCCTGCCCGGATGGATGTGGCAGCCACCCGGTTATAACCGGGTGGCTGCCACATCCATCCGGGCCCCTTCCGGGCACGCCCTGATGCAGGCGGGATAAGAGTGGCTAGATGTGTACCTGGGCTCCCTGCGCAGGACCTGCCGGGCTGGTACAAGCCCACGACGCTGGTGAATAGCCACGGTTCCAACGACATCGATGGCGCAAGGGTCCAGCCAGCGCCCTGTCCGCGCCACCTCTACTTGACGTCTGTTGGTCACTGCTGTTACAAACTTTCGTATTCCGTGATATTTGCGCAAGTGAGTCACGAAGCCTGGGCCGGTGAAGGTTGGCCTGGATGCGGGAGAGGGACGTGACGGTGACACGAAATCCGATGCGACGCCTGGTCGTCGGGGCCCTGCCGATCGCGCTGTGCCTGGTATCCGCTCCTATCGCGCAGGCAGCCGTTGCTCCGGGCGCGGTTTCCGGCGACAGCGCCGCGGCCGGAGGCCCAGGCCAATTCAGCGCCGCGGCCGGAGGCCCAGGCCAATTCAGCGCCGCGGCCGGAGGCCCAGGCCAATTCAGCACCGCGGCCGGAGGCCCAGGCCAATTCAGCACCGCGGCCGGAGGCCCAGGCCAATTCAGCACCGCGGCCGGAGGCCCAGGCCAATTCAGCACCGCGGC
>Ga0213881_10000382_pt1 | contig 30297 bp, 18 predicted proteins | sample BarmaccoBMER_R08_FD_160104 | JGI IMG/M metagenome (GOLD analysis project Ga0213881, IMG submission 160104) | Barbacenia macrantha exposed rock microbial communities from rupestrian grasslands, the National Park of Serra do Cipo, Brazil - ER_R08 ...
CACGATGTCGGGGTTCGTGCCGCGCGGCGGCATGAAATCGATCAATCGCACCGCGCCATCCGCCGTTTCAAGCGTTGTCTCTAGGATCAAAGTATCGCCGCGATAGCGGCGCGTCGCGCGAGTGACTTGGGCGCTCGGCGTGATGAGCCAGCGGCCATTCTTCGCCGTGCCCAGCAAGGCCGCGAAACACGCGCCTGAGTCGAATCGCGGAAAGCAAAGCCAGTCAATTGATCCGTCGCGCGAAACGACCGCGCCGGTCTGGGTATCGCTGAGAAAAGCGTAATCTTCGATCTTCATCCTGCCGGTGATTCGTTTGTGGCGCATGCGTCCCGCTTGCCCCGCACTTGGGACGATTGCGCAACCGTCAACGCGCCGCCTTTAGCGCCACGCGCAGATCGTTCACAAATAACTTGTACTCACGCTCGCGCGATTCTTCGTCCGGCTGCCGCAGCAGCGATGAAGGATGGACCGTGGCGACGACGCGTTTGGCCAGCGGCGATTCGAGCAATTGTCCTCGCTGTTTCGTCACCCGAAATGCCGGACCGAAAACTGTCTGTGCCGCAGTCGATCCAAGGCAAACAACCACCTTCGGCTGAACCAACCGCAGCTCCGCTTCCAGCCAGGGACGGCAGGCCGCTATGTCGCGCGCACTTGGTTTCTGGTGAATGCGCCGTTTTCCGCGCGGCTCCCATTTGAAATGTTTCACCGCGTTGGTGACGTAAACCTCGGCGCGATCGAACTCGGCCTCTTCAAGCGCGCGGTCGAGCATTTTTCCCGCGGGCCCGACGAACGGTTTCCCGGCGACATCTTCGTAATCGCCCGGCTGCTCACCGATCATCATTACGGTCGCGTGCTTGGGGCCTTCGCCGAACACCGTCTGCGTTGCGTGTTTGTACAGCGGGCAGGCGGTGCATGATTTAGAGGCCGCGGCCACTTTGCTCAAACTGGCGGTCTCGGGCACAGGCGCACGCATCCAGACGTCGCCGTTGTCTTGCGCGATTTTGTCTCCGCTCGATTTCATCATCGTTTCCACCCGCGCCGGCGCTTCATTCAAGAGCGCCGGAATGACGGCTGTTTCCGGCAGGTTTTTCCAGTACTTCTTCGGCATCTCGGCCTGCATCGCGTGCACCTTCACACGCGCAGGATTGAAAATATTTTTATAATAAGTGAGCCAGAGACCTTCAATCGCGTCGTCTTTGGGCGCATGCGATTTGTCCAGCCCGGACGTAAAACTCAGCTCGCTTCCATTCCAGTGCGCGCAACGCTCCGGGGTCAGGATCGACCAGCGCATCGAAGCAAAACGGTCCACGAAGAACTGCGCGTTCTGCTCAACAATGTGATGTTGCGGCTCAAACCAGGCGACGAACCAGCTGCCGTCTTCGTTCTTGATCTCACGGAAGCGAACGAAGGCGCGCATTTTGTGAATGTCGTGACGCACTGATTTGGCCATCTCGTGGGCGAGCGCGACATTCGCATCGACGAAAATCTCGAGCAGCTTTGGCTCGCCGTGCGTGAGCCGCCACAGAATACGATAAAGCAAAGCCCAGCGCTGCTCGTCCGAGTGCAACGCGATTTGTTTCGCGAGCTCGACAAATTTCTTCGGCACTAAAAACTGTTTCGTGCTGGTACTTGCGCCGGTGCTTGCGTCGGTGCTTTCCTCGAAGATCGGCAGCGACGGCGTATGGGAGCTCAGTTCCTGCCACGCGATCTCCTCCGGCGCGAGCTCCTGTTGCAGCGCCTCTCGCGCCGCGCGCTGCCAGTGGGCGAAGGTGGGAACAAACGTGATCTCAATCATGATGCACGCGTGCGCTACCCTCTCGCCCTGTTAGAACTGCCCGTGTATCGCAGACGCCGCGCCTTCAGCGAAGAGTTCCATCTGCGCATCGGCAGCTCGGAATTGCGCAAGGACTTCGTCCCCGTCGATCGTGAGCGCCTTTGCGTTGTAATCAGCGGTGGTTACAAACGGCAGCACTTTGTTCAGCGGCAGATGCAAGCGCGGCAGATCGTCGAGCCGCAATCGGTGCCAGCGGCGTACTTGCAGAATGCGTTCGACCGATCGGGTCCCGAGGCCCGGAACGCGCAACAGCAATTCGCGTGGCGAGCGGTTCAAATCGACGGGAAAGATGTCGCGGTTGCGGAGCGCCCACGCGAGCTTCGGGTCAATGTTTAGGTCAAGGTTTGGCGCTGCCGATGTCGTGATCTCCTCCACGTTGAATCCGTAGAAGCGCATCAGCCAGTCGGCTTGGTACAGGCGGTGCTCGCGCACCAGCGGCGGCGCGACGAGCGGCAGCTTGCTGGATGAGTCCGGAATAGGACTAAACGCGGAGTAGTACACGCGCCGTAATCTCTGCTTCGTGTAAAGTGACGACGCCTGCCGCAAAATCGTCGCGTCGCTCGCCGCGGTCGCGCCCACGATCATTTGTGTACTCTGACCAGCGGGCGCAAACAGCGGTACTTTTCTGTTTTCGCTCCGCGCTGCCTTTGCTTCCTCGATGCGATTGCGAATTTCGTTCATCGCGATCTGCGTCTTCTCGAAATTTTTTTGCGGCGCGAGCTTCGCCACATCGGCGGCTGACGGCAGTTCGATGTTGATGGAAATTCGATCAGCATAACGTCCCGCTTCCGTGATCAGCTCCGGCGCCGCTTCCGGAATTGTCTTGAGGTGAATGTAACCTCGGAATTCGTGCTCGAGGCGCAGCGTGCGCGCGACCGCCACCACTTGTTCCATGGTGTAATCGGGTGAGCGAATAATGCCGGAACTGAGAAACAAGCCTTCGATGTAATTGCGCCGGTAAAAATCGAGGGTGAGCTGCACCACTTCCTTCGCGGTAAAACGCGCGCGCTGCACATTGCTCGACGCGCGATTGATGCAGTACAGGCAATCGAAAATGCAGTAGTTCGTGAGCAGAATTTTCAGCAGCGAAACGCAGCGGCCATCCGGAGTGTAAGAATGACAAATGCCCATGCCCGTACTTGAGCCGATGCCTTTGCCATGCCGCGAATCGCGTTTGACCGTGCCGCTGCTGGCACAGGAAGCGTCGTACTTGGCAGCGTCAGCGAGAATGGCGAGCTTGCGCGCGAGTTCCATCGATTAACTTACGTTCGCGTGAACATACCGCAATAGATGCATGAGAATCGAAACCGCGCGCCTGATTCTGCGACCCTTTCATCCGGCTGACCTCGATCGCATGACCGAGCTTTTCGCCGATCCGCTCTTCATGCGCTTCTCGCTCGGCCCAAAAACACCAGCGGAATCGCGCGCGCTTCTTGAACGTTGGGTCGCAGCGCCGAACGAGAACGCGTTTGCGCCTTTCGCGGTGATCGAGCGCGCTTCGGACCAGCTCATCGGCTATTGCGGTTTTCTGCCGCAGGAAATCGATGGGGTAAATGAAATCGAGATCGGCTACCGGCTTGACTCGCGTTTTTGGAACCGCGGATATGCCAGCGAAGCAGCGCAAGCGGTGCGTGATCATGCCTTTGGCGATCTTCAACTCGATCGCGTGATTTCGCTCATTATCCGGAGAATCACGCCTCGCGACGGGTGGCGGAGAAAAATGGCATGCACCTCGAGAAAGAGACAACGTTTCGAGGTTTCCCGACGTTAGTCTTTGCCGTGTCGCGCGAATGTTTGTTCTCTTGACTCCAACATGCGGTACTTAAGTACAATGAGTGTTTTACAGGCGTTTGTTCGAAGCATTGTGATGAACAAATCAGGAGCGATGTTGTCGGTTGTGAGCGCGCTCTTCTCTGTTTGCGCCGATGCGCAGACGGCAAGGCCTTCTCCGGGGGAAATACTTCTGCACGCTTCGCAGATCACGCTAGGTGCGCGTCTCGATGCGCCGCTCGGTTCCGGTGCAGTGGAGCGGGCGCTGCGAGACATCGGCCAACAGATCGACGCGAAACGCGCAAGTGAAACCGCGCGCTCGCAGCTCGCTCCGATGTGGGATCTCGCGTTCTGGCGTTACTTACCAGCCGACCCGGCGCACACGCTTAATTCGCCAGTGTCACCCGACGACGACCTGTTCTCCACGCCAGAGTACCTGAAGCTCTCCGCTCGTCAGCTTGAGTACGAGTTGAGGAAATCGGAGAGGCACGATTTGTTTCGCTGAGCTTTCTCGGGACTGATACTCGAATGAAGGTGCTAAACGCGATTGCAGTTCTCGCGACTGTGATTTTGCCGACGACAGGCTCCGCACAAGCGCCAGCTTACACATTCGCGGAAGCTATCAGTGTCAGCGGCAAGCGTTATTTCGCGAGTCATTATCGCGGAACAACGCCTCCTTGGGTTCAGGACATAACAAACCGCATTGCTCCGGAATATCCTGATGAGGAGCGCGCCGCGCACCATTACGGCGGCGGACTTTATCGTGTGAAATTGGATCCCGCGACAGGGATGGTAACATCGGTGAGTACGCTGATTACTGCCGGGTACCGAGGCTTGGACGCGAGTGCGGTGGCAGCTTTGCGGCAGTGGCGGTGGAAGCCTGGCATCTGGAAACAGATCGATCTGCCAATTACATATAGCATGGGAGGATCCTCACCGGGAAAAGCAGCGAATCCTTTTCTACACATTCCGACTTCGATGGTAGGAGGCCCACGAGGACGCCCATAGCTGAGGTGCCCTATGGCTTAATCTGACACCGCGTTGCCGAGCGAGCGCGAGGTTTCGTTTCGCTATTTGAACCATGATGTTACTGTTTCAGCAGCAGAACCTCTGAGTAGCTGCGACTTCCCTTAATCTCGTTAGAAAAACCAATGTACTGCGCATCTTTCATATGGGAACCGGGTACTTACGATGCCGAGTTTCACAGACTGAACGGATTGATCGCCGCAGTTGCGCAGTCTTCCAGCGGATTCCTCGGCTCGGATTCGTGGCAATCTCCGGATGGTACTCGGCGCTGTGCAAACTACTACTGGAGCGATCTGGAAACGCTGAAAGCGTTCTCAATCCATCCCACTCACCACGAGGCAAAACAACAGTACGCTCGCTGGTACAGAGGCTACCAGATTGTTATCTCGGAAGTTATTCGCTCCTACGGCGACGGGAACTTGCCGCATATCACGGGCGCAGTTGGACGCGAGATGCCGGAATCGAAATAAGCGACGCGAAGCTTCTCACACGAGGCAGGGAATCGGCACTCGAAAAGTACATGCTCAGATTGTCGGCTAACTGATTACTTGACCGCCCGAACCGTACTTCGCCCGCAAGTGATCGATGTATGTGCTGTACTGCTGCGCCAGCGTTCCGCTTTCAATGAATAGAATATTCTCCGCGTTAAGCTCGGCGCTGCGCGAGAAGTTATACGACCCGGTGATCACAGTTTCATCGATCACCAGCACCTTGTTGTGCATGAAATCGTGCCGGCCGTCCGGCGCGTACGGCGTGGAATTCTTTCCCACCAGACCGGCGCGCGCGACAATCTCCTGCACGGCCGGCACCTTCCAGCGATTCGAGGGCACGTCATTCCATTGCCGGTACACATCTTCCATTTGCGTGCGATCGTAGATGCCATCGACCTTCACTCGCCCGGCGTGTAGCAGATCGAGCAGCGCACCGATCAGCGTTCCTGAATTAATAAGCAGACTGCAAATCCTGACACGGCGTTGCGCGGCGCGAACACGCTGTGCGACTTCCTGATCGATGGAAAGCCCGCATCCGGGCGAAAACATCACTCGCACCGCCGCCGGCGCCCCACCGAACATCAACTGCACGTCCGAGCTAGCCATTTCGCCGGTGCCTTCGAAATTCCCGCGCGTCCAGATTTCCTCGAAATCGCGGGCATAGAAGCTCGCGAGCTGGGCCGACTCGAGTACGACCACGTTGTTTTCCATCAACGTGAACGCGTCATCGGTGAGATTAAGCGAGCCGGTCCAGACTGCCGCCGCATCGCGCGCAATAAACTTGTGATGCATCAACTTCATTCCGCCGACGCCCCTCGACGGGAAACCCAGGGATCGAACCATCGCACCCGTTCCCGGTGGCGCAGGGTCCTGTCCTGCCGCGAGGTCGGGCTGGAGCGGCTTGTCGCCATCGAAGCAAATCCTCACCGCGACGCCCGCTCTTGCGCGCTCGCTCAGAGCTCCTTGCAGTTGCGCTTTTAATCCCTCGCTCAATCGCAGGTCATAAATCGCGAGATCAAGTGACCGCTGCGCCTTTCCGATGAAGTCCGCCAGCCGCGCCATCACATCAGTGGCGGACTGTTCCCCTTCGCTTAGAAAGAAAACCGAAAGCTGGTCCAAACGCTGCACAACATGCCCGGCTCATTCGCCTTGTGAAAGCGTGATTTCAGCTCGCTGGGGTATCGCCGAAACTTCAAATCACCTACGGGCAGAGAGTCACGCGTGGAACGGATGGCATAGCAGCCGCTCGACATCGCATTTACCAACTGCAAACTGCTCCGGTGCCACAGCTCACAACCACAGGCCTAATGGACCAACGTGCCGGTGCACACCCGGAAGGCGGATTGCACGGATTCGTCGCGAAGTTCGCGGTCTTGCGAGGTGCTCGGCGGGAATTGTGGTTGACGTTTCTGATCAAGTTCCTCATCTACACGGCGTACTCCGTCACGAACAAAACGATGGTCCTGTGGCTGTCGAAGGACCTTGGGTTCAGCGATCAAGCGGCCGGCGCGCTGGTGGGATGGGTTTGGGCGCCAGCCATGACTGTTTTCACCCTGCTGGCCGGCTCAGTCACGGACGCTATTGGCCTGCGTCGTATTTTTTTTATCGGTGTGGCAATTTGCACCGTCGCCCGCAGTGTAATGATTGTTGCGACGAATCCGTCGCTCGCGCTTCTCTGCGGCGTATTGCCGCTGGCGGTGGGCGAAGCGCTTGGTACTCCTGTGTTGCTGGCCGCGACTCGCGTGTACTCGACCGCAGCACAGCGCTCGATCGCGTTCTCGATCATCTACGCGATCATGAACGTGGGCTATCTCGCCGCCGGTTACATATTCGATTATGTGCGATCGCTCGATCTGCACGTCCACATCGGGGGTTTTGCGCCCAGCCCGCATCAACAGCTCTTCTGTGTAAGTCTGGGTTTCGAAATCGTTTTGTTCCCAGTGATTTACTTCCTGCGGCAAGACGCTGAAGTACGCGCGATCACTAACCGCGCCGCTACGTTTCAGACTTCGGTGTGGCTGAAGGCTGCGCGAACCGTGCGGCAAAGCGCTGCTGATATCGTCGCGCTGTTTAGCCGTCTCATGCGCCAATCGGCCTTTTACCGGCTGCTCCTTTTCTTTCTCTTCATCGGTTTCCTAAAGGCGATTTTTCTACAAATGGATTACGTCTTTCCGAAATTTGGCGACCGCGTGATGGGTTTACATGCGCCGGTTGGCAAACTCTCCGCGATCAATTCGTGGATCATCATTTTCCTCGCGCCGATTGTGGGCGCGTTGACACAGCGGATCGCTTCGTATCGCATCGTCGTCATCGGCAGCATCGTTTGCGCAGCGAGCGTGTTTGTCATGGCGTTGCCGGCGAATTGGTTTGTCGGCGCGGCTAATAGTCCGACTGGTCAGTGGCTGGGGCATGAATACCTGCGCCTCAGCGGCAGCGTTCATCCGTACTACATCATGTCGGCGGTTTATCTCACCATCTTCTCGGTCGGTGAAGCACTCTATTCGCCCCGCGTGTATGAGTACGCCGCCGCCATTGCCCCGGCCGGCCAGGAAGCCTCTTACGCTTCGCTCGCCTACCTGCCGTTCCTTGTCGGCAAGCTGCTTGTTGGCACTGGCGGCTGGTTGCTCGCCGCATTTTGCCCGGAGCAGGGCACGAAACATCCTGGCCAAATGTGGTTAATCTTCGCCTGCGCTGCGGCAGTTGCGCCCATCGGCTTACTCGTTTTCATGCCTTACATCCGGGTGCCGGAAGCAGGACGCGAGAGTTGAGACTTCAGCGTTGCTACTCGATAGTCGGGCATGCTGAAGCTTCCGCAAAGACCGCCGCCTCGTTCGCGCACGATGCTGGTCTTTTGTTTCATGGTCTTGGTGGGGCTAATCGGCGCGCAAATGTTTCTAAGTCGCGCGGGAGCGCAAAAACAGGAGGAGAAATCGATGGCAACATCAAAACCAAGCGCCACGCCGGCTGCTACTGAAGCGAAGACTGGCGAGTTAAAACAGAAGCTCACCCCGCAGCAATATTACGTGACACAACAATGCGGCACCGAGCCCGCGTTCAATAACGCCTATTGGAATAACCACAAGCCGGGCATCTACGTGGACGTGGTGACAGGTGAGCCGCTCTTTACTTCGCTCGACAAATTCGATAGCGGCACCGGCTGGCCGAGTTTCACGAAACCGATCGCGAAAGGCAAGGTAACGGAGAAAAGTGATCGCACCTACGGAATGGACCGCACCGAAGTGCGCGGCGCGAAAAGCGATGCGCACCTGGGGCATGTATTTGACGACGGGCCCGCGGACAAAGGCGGCCTGCGTTATTGCATCAACTCCGCCGCGCTGCGGTTTATCCCGGTCGAGAAGCTGAAGGAAGAAGGCTACGGCCAATTCCTGCCACTCTTCGAGAATTCCGAAAAGCATTGAGAGGCGGGGGCGGGAATCGAACCCGCGAATAGCGGTTTTGCAGACCGCGACCTTACCACTTGGCTACCCCGCCGTGTCGGCCGTGTGAAGCGCGCGGAACTATTCGGGTGCAGCAGGACGGTGTCAATGCTGCCATGCTGATGCACGAAGTCGTCCTCGCATGATTAATCTCCCCGACAGCTTAAGAGTAGGATTCGAAGTATGACTAAGAGATCGCGTCAGTGAGCATGACTTCGTCAGCATCGCTTTTTGCCCGCGCACGCACGCGGATTCCCGGCGGCGTGAACTCGCCCGTCCGCGCTTTTCGCGGCGTCGGCGGGGAGCCGTTCTTCGTCGATCGGGCCAAGGGGTCGCGTCTCTGGACAATCGATGGTCGCGAATTGATCGATTACGTCGGCACGTGGGGACCGGCAATTCTCGGTCACGCGCCGCAAGTGGTCATCGATGCCATTGTCGAGGCGGCAAAGCAAGGTGCGAGTTTCGGAGTACCGAACCCGTTTGAAGTGGAGATGGCAGAGCTCATCTGCGCCTGGGTGCCGTCTCTCGAGAAAGTCCGGATGGTCAACAGCGGCACGGAAGCGACCATGTCGTGCATACGGCTGGCGCGCGGATTTACAAAACGGGACAAGATCATCAAGTTCTCCGGCTGTTATCACGGCCACGTCGATTCGCTCTTGGTCAATGCGGGCAGCGGCGCACTTACCCATGGTTGCCCCGACAGCGCTGGCATTCCGTACTCATTCGCCGATCAAACGGTCGTGTTGCCATTCAACAACATCGAAACGGTGCGCGCGGCATTCCAGCAAAATCCTGGCGACGTCGCCGCGGTGATTCTAGAACCGGTTCCAGCCAACGCCGGCTTGTTTTTGCCGCGCGAAAATTTTTTGCAGGAACTGCGCGCCCTATGCACTGAGCACAACACCGTACTCATCTTCGATGAAGTCATGACCGGTTTTCGAGTCGCGCGCGGCGGTGCGCAGCAGCTTTACGGCGTGCTGCCGGACCTGACCGCGCTCGGCAAAATCATCGGCGGCGGTTTACCCGTCGGCGCGTTTGGCGGCCGCGCCGAAATCATGGACCAGCTTTCTCCAGACGGCGCCGTTTACCAGGCTGGAACGCTCTCGGGAAATCCGATCGCGATGGCTGCCGGCCTGGCGCAATTGCGCGAACTTGGCCGAATCGATGGCTGGAAGTCGTTAGAAGAAAGCGGCGCGAGATTGGGAGCTGCGATCGGTGAAGTCCTCGTGAAACAGCAGCTTACCTTCCACAGAATCGGTTCGATGTTCTGCCTTTTCTTCACGCCCGGCCCGGTATTCGACCTCGCCTCAGCTCAGCGCAGCGATACGAAACGCTTCGCCCGGTTTTTCCACCGTTGTCTTGAGCGCGGCCTGTACTTTCCGCCGTCGCAATTCGAAACGGCGTTCATATCGACCGCGCACACAAACGGCGACATCGAAGATACCGCGCGGATTATGCGCGAAGCACTCCGTTAGCGTGATCAATGCGAGTAGAAGACTGTGACTCGTTAGTCGTCACCGATGACTCGTCAGTTCATTCGGTGAGCACCGCTTCCGCCGAGCGAATCCGGGCGGTCGGGAAATTTTTCTTCGAAGGCGACCGCAAATTTTTCGTCAAGGGCGTAACTTACGGCCCGTTCAAACCGGATGCTGGAGGGGATTATCTCGGCACTCCGGAACGAGCCGCGCGCGACCTTGCGGAGATTCGCGAGCTTGGGCTAAATGTTGTGCGCGTTTATCACTCGCCGCCCGCCTGGTTTCTCGACTTATGCGAAGCAACCCGTCTGCGCGTCCTGATCACGCTGCCGTGGGCTAAACACATCGAGTTTCTGCGCGAGCGAAAAGCGCGCCGCGAGATCAGGCGTTCGGTAGAGGTCGCCGCCAAGTCACACGCCGGTCATCGCGCGATTTTTGGATACCTCGTGGGCAACGAAATCGCGCCGCAGATGGTCCGCTGGCTCGGCGTGCAACGCGTGACGGAATTCATCGAGGAGCTGATCACGCGAGCACGCAGCATCGATGCGCGCCCGCTTTATTCCTACGCGAGTTTTCCGCCGACGGAATTTCTTCTCCCGCAAAACGTCGATTTCTCCTGCTTCAATGTTTACCTCCACGATCAGCGCGCCTTCGAGCGCTACCTGCTGCGTCTGCAAAACCTGACCGAAGACCGCCCGCTCATTCTTGGCGAGTTCGGCATGGACACGATCCGCCACTCGCAGGAGGAACAGGCCGAGATGCTCAGCTGGCACATCGACAGCGTGGTCAAATGCGGGCTGGCCGGAACTGTTTTCTTTTCCTGGACTGATGAATGGTACACCGGCGATCAGGAAGTTACCGACTGGGCATTCGGAATTGTCACGCGCGAGCGGCAGCCGAAGAAGTCGTACTTCACGTTGCGCGACAAGCTGGGCCAGAACGATAGCGTTCTGCCACATCGCGAGCTGCCGCGGCAGCCGTTTGTATCGATTATCGTCTGCTCCTACAACGGCGGCGCGACTCTGCGCTCGTGCCTCAACTCACTGGCGCATTTGAATTATCCTAAGTACGAAGTCGTACTCGTCGATGATGGCTCAATCGATGATACGGCGCAGATCGCAGCTGAGTTTCCCAGCGTCCGCTACATTCATCAGCCAAATCGCGGCTTGAGCGCGGCGCGCAATACCGGCGCAGCCGCGGCTCGCGGCGAAGTTTTTGCCTACACCGACTCCGACTGCATGGCCGATTCGGACTGGCTCTATTATTTGGTTAGTACCCTAACGAGTGGCGATTTCGTCGGCGTGGGCGGCCCGAATTTTCCGCCGCCGGCTCAAAATTGGATCCAGGCGTGTGTCGCCGCTGCGCCCGGTGGTCCGAGTCACGTGTTGTTGACCGATACTGTCGCGGAACATGTACCGGGATGTAACATGGCATTCTGGCGCTGGGCGTTTGAAAACGTCGGCGGTTTTGATCCGGAATATCACGCCGCAGGGGATGACGTCGATTTCTGCTGGCGTTTGCAGCAGGGCGGCGGTGTCATCGCATTCAGTCCCACCGCGGTGGTGTGGCATTATCGTCGTTTTACTTTGCGTGCATTTCGGAAACAACAACAGGGTTATGGAGAAGCGGAATCGCTGCTCCGTTTCAAGCATCTCGTCTTTTTCGGCCCGACGGGCACGGCCAAATGGCGCGGGCAAATCTACGGCACACCGCGGTTCAGCTGGTTCATCAATCGCCCGATCATTTACCATGGCATCTTCGCCGACGGGTTTTTCCAATCGATCTACCCCACTCCGCAGTCCGAGGTCGCGGCCTACCTCAGCAGCATCGAATGGTTTGTCCTCACGCTGTTTTTATTCGGTTTGGGCGTTTTTTTGCCGGCGCTGCGCATTGTCCCTTACCTCATGCTCGGCGGCACGTTATGCGTGGCGCTTTCCTACATGGTACGGGCACGGATCGAGCCGCGTTTCGATACTGTGCCAGCGCGTCTGCTCGTGATGGTACTTGCGTTCCTGCAACCACTGGTCCGCGGCTGGTCGCGGTATTTTACCTGGCTGCATTTTAAACGCACACCGGCGGCGGTTATCGCGACGCACGAGACTCTTCCCACTGCGGAGAAGCGCGCACGAGGTCAACGCTCGCGCGTTTACTGGAGCGACGCCGGGAAGGACCGGCACGCGTTGTTGCACGAAATTATCGCACTGCTCCAAGCGGAAAACTGGCGCTACTCCGTGGACACCGGCTGGCAGGAGTGGGACCTGCAAATTTACGGGAACTTCTGGTGGAGCATCATCCTGCAGACCGTCACGGAATATCACGGCGGCCCGAAGTGCCTCACCCGCGCACGCCTCCGCTCTCGTTACGTCACGACCACTATCGTGGTGAATCTCGCGGTACTCAGCGTCACCATTTACCACTTCCTGAACAGCGGGCGCGTGCCGGATTTCGTCATCGTACTCTACGCGCTTTTCGTTCTGTTCCTTGCCACGCGCGCGCGGCGGCTGCGGCTGCGCGTGGCTGAGCTGGTCGATTTGGCGGCGCACCGTGCCGGTATGACGCGCATCCTTTCACGCCGTACTCCGAAGTGAGCGCACGCTTCTGGCTCGCGCTTGCTGCGGAATTAGCGCTCTTCGCCGCGCTTCATCGCTTTGATGATTGGACGCTCGAAATCATGCCGGTGAAGTTCGTTGCCTGCGCAATCCTCTGCGGGCTCGCCTACCTCTTGGCGGCAACCGAATTCCGCGGGCGTGGCAGATCAGCGCTCCTGGTTTTCTGGTGCGCAACAGTGGTGCTGCGGCTATTGGCGCTGCCGCTTCTGCCGAGCAACGAAGTGTGGCGTTATCAATCCGACGGCGCCATTCAACGCATCGGGTTCGATCCCTACCAGCTCGCGCCTGATCACCCGCATCTTGCCGGCGCCGAGCCTGAGCTTGCGCGCGTGCCGCGCAACGATGAGCCTACTGCGTTTGCGCCCGGCGCGGAAATTTTGTTCCGCATAATTCCGGGCACCGGCAATCCGCTGATCTACAAGCTGCTGTTTGCCGGCGCTGATTTACTTGGGATCGCGTTGTTGCTCCGCTGTACTGACCTGAGTACCGCGGCTTGGTACGCCTTCAATCCGCTGCTCGCCTACAGTTTTGCTGGTGCGGCCCATTTCGATAGTGTCGTTCTGCTCGCCGTTATCACGGTGATCTTCTGCCTCGTGCGTTTCGAGGAACCGGGCAAGCTGCGTTGGATGTTTGCGCTTTCCGCCGCGTTCGCGCTGGGAATCGCAATCGCAATCCGCTCGGTCATGATCGTGCTGCTGCTGCCCTGCGCCTTCGCTATGCGCCGGTACTTTCTCATGCTTGCCGCCGCCGTCGCGGTTCCGTGCGGTGCCTCGGTTGCTCTGCACGCGCGAATGCTCGGAAATCTCTTTGGTGATTTCGCGGCCGTGAGCCGGCTCAACGATCTCTTCTGGTGGATCGTGGAAGACACCGTGCTGCCAAACTGGCATCAACAGCATTACCGCTACGACACCGTGATTCTCATCATAGCAGCAGTCGTCGCCGTGATTTTCCTGCGAAATTGGCGGCGCGGACTGCTATGGTCGCTCGGGGTTGCGCTGATTCTCGCTCCCGTTTTGCACGCCTGGTACGTCACCTGGATCCTGCCGGTAGCGACCTGGCGACGCGCGTTTGCCTGGCACTTCCTTAGTGTCACCATTTTTGCGTACTACCTCTTCTTCGACGAACGACTGTTCGCGCTGCCGTGGCATGCAGAACCGTGGATGCGAGGAATGATCATTCTGCCGGTGTTGTTCGCGATCATCATGCTGGCATTCCAAAGATCGCGCGAAAACGCCGCCACAAGGCCGTCGATTGATCGCACGTAGCGCGATACAGAAGTGAGCTGCGCCCTATAAAACTGCCCGCATCGCCGCCTCGAAGTCTTCCGGAAATGGCGCAGTGAAATGAACGCGTTCGTCTGTGCGCGGATGATCGAACGCCAGTTTCCAAGCGTGCAACATCTGTCTAGGAAAATTTCCGCCGCGCCGGCCAGCGTAAACCTTGTCGCCCAAAACCGGATGACCGAGGTGCTGCAAATGCACTCGGATTTGGTGCGTGCGCCCGCTGTGCAGGCGACACTCGATCAAGCTCGCTTCGGCTCCGCTGCGCACCACGCGGAAATCAGTGCGAGCAGCGCGTCCACCCTCGCGTGCTACGGCCATTTTCGTGCGGTGAACACGGTGGCGCGTGATCGATGCATCGATCGTTCCGGAATCGCGCCGCGGTTTCCCACAGACAAGCGCGAGGTAGATTTTCTCCACGCTGCGCGCGGCGAACTGTCTCGCGAGCTTTAAATGGGTGAAATCGTTCTTCGCGACGACAAGGCAACCGCTCGTCTCTTTATCAAGCCGATGAACGATGCCGCGCCTCATTTCGCCGCCAACAGCAGAGAGACTGGCCGAGTGCGCGAGCAGCGCATCAACCAATGTGCCGGTACTGTGACCCGCGCCAGGATGCACCGAAACGCCCGCCGCTTTGTTCAACACGATCAGATCGTCATCTTCATGGAGGATGGCCAGCGGCACAGTTGTTCCCGACGCGGGAGTTGGCTGCGCGTCGGATTCCTCCCGCAGAGACGCCACCGTGATGCGATCTCCCCGTTTTACGATGTCGCGCGGCCGCGGCGTGTTTCCATTCAACAAAACAGCGCGGTCGCGAATCAGCGCCTGTACTCGCATGCGCGAAACGTCCGGAATTTCGCGCGCGAGAAATTGATCCAGCCGCAGGCGCGCGTGCTTGGCTTGGACGACAAATTTGCGCAGAGCAGACAATGGCGCGTTCATTGGCGCAGGAAAATCGCGAATGCTACTATCGCGGAAAATGGGTGACGCGAACACGCTTTCGTGTCCAAACTGCGGCGGTTCCATCGCTGCCGAGGAAGCGGAGCCGCTCGCGCGCGTGCCGTGCCCACATTGCGGTGAACGCGTGAGATCCGCGCTGTCATTCGATCACTTCGAACTGCTGGAGACACTTGGCACCGGCGGGATGGGGACGGTTTACCGCGCGCGCGACACGCAACTCGACCGCGATGTTGCCTTGAAAGTTCTGCGCAAGGATCTTGGGCCTGAGTACGTGAACGAGCTCCAGCACGAGGCACGCGTCACTGCGTCCGTGAATCACCCGAATGTGGTGCAGGTCTTCTCCTTTGGCCGCGCCCATGAGCAATACTACCTTGTCATGGAATTAGTCGATCGCGGAACGCTCGACGATCTGATCCAGGAGAAGGGCAAGATTCCCGAGGAAAAAGTGTTGCGCGCCGGGATCGAAGTCGCACGCGGACTGCGCGCGGCATTCCACAAGGGCTTGATTCATCGCGACGTGAAGCCGGCGAACATTTTGTTTAACAATGAAGGAACGGCGAAAATCAGCGACTTCGGCCTGGCTGGTTTAGCCGAGCCGCACGGTCAAACCGCGGGCGCGATCTGGGGAACGCCGTACTACGTCGCGCCCGAGCGGCTGAATAATGCGCCGGAAGATTTTCGCAGCGACATCTACAGCCTCGGCGCCACGCTCTTTCACGCCGCGGCGGGCCGCCCTCCTTTCGAAGGAGAAACAGCTTCGGCCGGCGAACTTCGCGCACTGAAGGATCGTCCGCTGAAGTTGAACGTTGTTGCGCCGGAGATTTCGCCGGGTACAGCGACGGCGATTAACCGCATGATCGCGCCCGATCCGCGTCTGCGTTACCACTCCTACGAGGGGGTGATCGCCGCGCTGGAAAAAGCGCGCGGCAGGTTACTCGGCGAGATCAGGCCGTCGCGTGCCAAACCAGTGCTGGTCGGCGGCGCCTTGCTCCTGGCGGCGGTGGCGATTGGTGGCTGGTTGATTTCGCATCGATCACATCATCCTGCGGCTCTGCCGCAACCGGTCCAAAAGAAAAGTGCCAACGCGCCAGCGATCGATCTCGACCGCAACTTTGCAGACGCTCGCCGGCAGCTTGTCCAGGGTAAGTACACCGAAGCGCGCGCTGCGTTCGCTCGTCTCGCTGCTGATGCTCAGAACAAACAACCGCTTTACGATTGGGCGAAGCTGAATCAGGCATTGGCGGCGTTGCTCGACCATGAGCCGTCGCAAATGCAACAAGCGCTTCAGGCAATCGAGAACGCCGGGACGCGCGGTTTCAAAGACCCGCAGCTCGGCGCGCTTCTGCTGGAGACCGCGCGCCGCGCGAATACTCGCACGAGCATCACCGTTGCAGATCTGCCGGAGCACGGCGGGCAGGCGTTCTCGCTCTTCTTCGCAGGTTTAGTGGACATCGATCTCGAGCGCTTCGATTCGGCGATCGATTTGCTGGAAAAATATCTGCACAGGCAACCGAAGAACGACTTCGCGTGGATGGCCGAGTACAAGCCGCTCGCGCAGCAGTTTCTCAACGACTCTTGTGCCTGGCTGAGCTGGCGTGAGCGGCGGTCCGATGCCAAAACTCCAGCGCAACTCAACACCGCGCTGAGCGATCTGCGAAGCTTGTTGCCGAAGCTGCGAAGCGCGACAATCGCGCGCGAAGCGAGCCTGGAGGAAAAAACCCTTGCCGCGCGCGTGAGTGATGCGCAATCGCTCGAGCAAACGCAGCGCGAGGAACAGCAACGCGCGCTCCTAGCCCGCGAAATGCCGCAGTGGAACGCCGGGCTCGAAGCATTTCGCCGCGCGGCCGCTGTTTACGACTTCGAATCTGCGTCGAAGGCCGTGCGCACTGCGAACGTGACCGAGCCGTCGCTCAAATCCACTCGCGACGCCTATCAACGCGCAGCCGATTCGCTCGTACTATGGAAACGCGACTTGATCACGGACCTCAATGCTCATGGGTACAACGTCGCGCTCCAAGTGAACAACCTGCAATATAGCGGCATCGCCGGCGCGAGCGCGACGGGGTTGAAGCTGCGCAATCCCTACGGCTTCACGGAAGTCGATTGGTTGAAAATTCCGCCGACGACATTACTCGAGGCATCATCAGCCTTCGCCAGCGACGCTGATCGTAAATGGCGTTGCGCGGTTTTTGGGTGGCTAATCGGGCAGACGAGCGCCGCGAACAAACTCTTCGACGCCGCTTGCGCGCTGAAGCCGTCCTACGGAGCAGACCGTAAGTTCTTCGAAGAGCCGAAACATTGAGCGGCAGGCGACAAATATCCCGCATCACGTTGCCGGAAGGCATCGCCCGTGAGTTTCCGCCAGAGCGCCGATATCTCGTCGGCGTTTCTGGCGGGCGCGATTCGATGGCTCTGCTGCACGGGTTACTCGAGCAGGGTTACCTTCGCCTCATTGTTTGTCATTTGGATCATCAGCTGCGCAGCCGGGCTTCGAAGCGCGATGCGCGCTTTGTGGCTGAGGCAGCGCGTTCCGCCGGCCTGCATGCGGAAATCGCAGTCACTGATGTTCGGCTGCGCGCGCGGCAGACAAACGTCTCAATTGAGACAGCCGGACGGCAGTCGCGGATGGAGTTTTTCGCCGCGGTCGCCCGCCGCCGCCGCTGCACCACCCTCTTTCTCGCCCATCACGCTGACGATCTCGTGGAAACGGCATTGATGAATTTCGTGCGGGGCGCGAGCCCGGCTGGCGTCGCGGCGATGCGCAGCGTTTCCGAGCAGCGTGTTGGCAGCACAAACCTGACTGTCGTCCGCCCGCTGCTGCATTTCTGGCGGAGCGAAATCGCTGAGTACACCACCGCACATTGCGTGCGCTTCCGCGAAGACGCGAGCAACGCCCTGCTCGATGCCACGCGAAACCGAATTCGGCATAGAGTCCTTCCCTACATTGAAAAACAGTTCGGGCGCAACGTTCGGCCGACCATCAGGCGCACAACCCAAATCTGGGCGGAAGAAGATGTGCTGCTCGAATCGATGCTTGCGCCGAACGGCTTGTACTCAACTCAACTCGAGCTGCAATGGTTGCGTGCACTGCCGGTCGCCCTTCAACGCCGTGCGATTATGCGCTGGTTGCGCACACAAAATATTCCGAATCTTAGTTTTGATGTGGTCGAGCAAATTCGCGCGCTTGCATCGCCTGATGCGCAAGTTGCGAAAGTCAATTTGCCCGGAAACAGGCATGCCCGTCGGCGTGCACGGAAAATCTTTCTTGATTAACTCTGCGCCGCGCCTCCCTCCGACAGCGCAAGTAGCCAGCACAGATCCGACACTCTGTTGAGATAGCGCAGAATTTCAGCGTTGGGATGTTGCAGCGAGGCGACACGACGCTCCGCTCGCCGGCACGCGGTTCGCGCCAGGTCCAGGCACGCCGGCCCGAATGATGCACCGGGAATTACCCAGCCTTTCTTTATGGTGTGATGCGATTCAATGTCGTCGATCACCGCCGTCACCCGATCGACCATCGCACTGCTTGTCGCGGGGAAATTGTCGCTGTGATACCGCTCGAGGTCTTCCGGGGAGGTCGCGAGCTCGCCCATCACGGTGATCAACTCTTTTTGCACCGCAAGAAGTTCTTCCCGAACGAACTCGCTTTGTGCTGCCGCCCGCGCCAGCCCGAGTGCGCTGTTCAGCTCATCAACACTCCCGTAGCTCTCCACGCGCAAATCCTCCTTGGGCACACGGCGCCCATACATCAGCGATGTCTCGCCTTTGTCGCCGGTCTTGGTTGCGATGGACACTATACAAAACTCCGTGGCGATTGTACTACGCTCTGCCCATACCTACGATGCTCGTACTTATAAAAGCAAAACGTCGAACCAGCGCAAAACCGGTTCGACGTCTCACAATTCAACTCAGCCGCAAATAACTATCCGATCGCCGGCTGCGGTTCGTTTTCTTCCATCACCGCTGCGCCTACCGGCTCGCCTTTCTCGACCAGACGAATCTCGCGGTGACGCGGGAATCCCGTCCCCGCGGGAATCAGATGACCCATAATCACGTTTTCCTTGAATCCGCGCAACCTGTCCACTTTGCCAAGTGTCGCGGCTTCCGTCAGCACCCGCGTGGTATCCTGGAACGATGCAGCCGAGATGAAGCTGTCGGTCTCGAGCGAAGCCTTGGTGATTCCGAGCAATACCGGCACTGCTTCCGCCGGTTTACCACCTTGTTCAGTGACACGCTTGTTCTCTTCCTCAAACTCCAGCTTATCGACCTGGTCACCCCATAACAGTGTCGTGTCGCCCGGATCGGTAATCTTCACCTTGCGCAGCATCTGCCGCACGATGATTTCAATATGTTTGTCGTTAATCTCAACACCTTGGAGCCGGTAAACTTCCTGTACTTCGTTCACGAGGTGCTCCTGCAAATCCTGCGGCCCGCAAATCTCCAGGATCTCGTGCGGCACAACAGGTCCTTCCGTGAGCTGCTGGCCTTTCCGGACGAAGTCGCCCTTGAAAACAATCACGTGCTTGGTGAGCGGAATGAGGTGCTCCTCCTCCGACCCGGTGTCCACGTCCTTAAGAATCAGCCGCCGTTTTCCGCGTACAGTACCGCCCATTTCCACAATTCCATCGATCTTCGCGATCTCGGCCGCATCCTTCGGACGCCGCGCTTCAAATAACTCCGCCACGCGTGGCAGACCGCCGGTGATATCTTTCGTCTTCGCCACCTTGCGCGGTGTCTTGGCTAACAAGGCACCAGCACGCACCTTGTCGCCTTCTTCAACAACGACGTGTGCGCCCGCTGGAATCGAGTAGCTGGCAACCACTTCCTTCTTCTCACCGACAACTACGATCTGCGGATGCAAATCTTCCTTGTGCTCGATGATGACCGTTCCCATCAGGCCGGTCGCTTCGTCAACGTCACGCTTGATCGTGACACCCGCGATCATGTCGCGGAACTCGACAGTGCCGGACTGCTCGGTCAGGATGGGCACGTTGTATGGATCCCCTTGCACGAAAGTTTCACCTTTCTTGACCTCGGCGTTGTCGGCTTTGGAAACAACTGAGCCGATCACCACATTGTAGCGCTCGAGCTCACGGCCTTCGGCATTGTGCACGCTGATCGAGCCGTTCTTATTCAATACAATCCAGCTGCCATCGAGCGCCTGTACTGTCCGTAAATCATTGAACTGAATGTGGCCGTCGTTCTTTGCCTTCACGATCGGCTGCTTGAAAGTCTGGCTCGCTGTGCCGCCGATGTGGAAGGTGCGCATCGTTAACTGCGTGCCCGGTTCGCCAATCGATTGCGCGGCGATGATTCCCACCGCTTCGCCCAGCTTGACAAACTGACCTGTGGCCAGATTACGGCCGTAACACATCGCGCAAACACCACGGCCACATTCGCAGGTGAGTACAGAGCGAATTTTCAGGCTCTCCACCCCAATGCGCTGCAAATCTGCCGCGATCTTTTCATCGATGAGCTGGTTCGCTTTCACTATTTTCTTTTTCTTATCCACTGGATCAGCGATCGTCTCGCAGCTTACCCGCCCGATAATGCGTTGAGCCAGGTCAACCACTTCTTCGTCACCTTCGTAGATAGAACGAACAGTGATGCCGTTCACCGTGCCGCAGTCTTCTTCATTAATGATTACGTCCTGTGCAGCATCGACCAGCTTGCGCGTGAGGTAGCCTGAATCTGCCGTTTTCAGCGCGGTGTCAGCCAGACCCTTGCGCGCGCCGTGCGTGGAGATGAAGTACTCAAGTACGGTGAGACCTTCACGGAAGTTCGAAGTAATCGGTCGCTCGATGATTTCGCCGCTCGGTTTCGCCATCAATCCACGCATCCCGGCAAGCTGGCGCACCTGCTGCCGGTTTCCGCGCGCCCCTGAATCAACCATTAGATAAACAGGATTCAGCTCCTTGCGCCCGTCATTATGCTCCAGCGTCCGGAACATGACGTTTGAGATCTCGTCGCCCGCATGTGTCCAGATGTCGATAATCTTATTGTAGCGCTCGCCATCAGTGATAATGCCTTTGCGATACTGCTGCTCGACCGTGCGGATTTGTTTGTAGGCATTCTGCAACTCGATCTCCTTCTCTTTCGGGATGATCATGTCCGAAATGCCGATCGAGACACCTGCCTTCGTCGCTTCGCGGAAGCCGAGCTCCTTTAACCGATCGAGCGTCTCGACCGTCCCTTCAGGCCCCGCGACCTGGTAACAACGCCAAATAATGTCGCTGAGCTGCTTTTTGCCTGCCGGCTTATTGAAAAAGCCCATGTTCTTCGGCCAAATCTGATTGAAAATGACACGCCCCGCCGTCGTCTCGATCACGCGCGAATCCTTGCTGCCGTAAATTGTGTCGCGACCGAAATCCGGATTCTGAAAACGGATGCGGTCGTGAGTTTTAACCGAGCCTTCGGCCATCGCGAACTCCACCTCGACTGGATCAGAAAACAGTGGCAACCGCCCCTCGCCGTCCGCTCCGGCAGCACGACGCGGCTGCTGCGTGAGGTAATAGCAACCCAGCGTGATGTCCTGCGAGGGCGTGGTGATCGGTTTGCCGCTCGACGGCGAAAAAATGTTATTCGGAGCGAGCATGAGCATGCGCGCTTCCATCTGTGCTTCGACCGATAGCGGAACATGCACCGCCATCTGGTCGCCATCGAAGTCAGCGTTGTAGGCCGTGCAAACGAGCGGGTGAATGCGGATCGCTTCACCTTCGATCAGTTGCGGCTCGAACGCCTGGATTGAAAGACGATGCAGCGTCGGCGCGCGATTGAGCAGCACCGGATGCCCGCGCGTCACTTCATCGAGAATGTCCCACACTTCCGGCGTTTGCCGCTCGATCATCTTTTTCGCGCTGCGCACCGTGTGTACGTAACCCAGGTCTTTCAGTCGCCGGATAATGAAAGGCTCGAACAACACCAGAGCCATTTTCTTCGGCAAACCGCACTGATGTAGCTTTAGTTCCGGACCGATCACGATGACCGAACGGCCGGAGTAATCGACACGTTTACCGAGCAAGTTCTGGCGGAAGCGGCCCCCTTTCCCCTTCAGCATATCGCTGAGTGACTTCAGCGGCCGGTTGCCTGCGCCGGTGACAGCCCGCCCATGCCGCCCATTATCAAACAACGCATCGACCGCTTCCTGGAGCATGCGCTTCTCATTGCGGATGATGACGTCGGGCGTCTTAAGCTGAAGCAGGTTCTTCAGGCGGTTATTGCGGTTAATGACGCGGCGATAGAGGTCATTCAGATCCGAGGTAGCGAAACGTCCGCCTTCGAGTGGCACAAGCGGGCGCAAGTCCGGCGGAATGACCGGCAGTACCTCAAGCACCATCCACTCAGGACGCGCGTGCGAAGAGATGAAGCCCTGCACCAACTTCAGGCGTTTCGCCAGCTTCTTGCGAATCTGTTTGCTCTTGGTGTTACCCATGGCCTGCTCCAGTTCCTTATTGAGCTTGTGCAGGTCTATTTCCGCCAGCAGCTTCTTGACCGCTTCCGCGCCCATCCCAGCAACAAAAGCTTCACCGTACTGCTCCTGCGCTTCGCGGTACTCTACCTCATTAAGTAGCTGGGTTTTCTGTAGTGGCGTCTGGCCTGGATCAACCACAATGTAATCCTCGTAGTAGATCACGCGCTCAAGTTGCCGCGCGCTCATGTCCAGCATCAATCCAAGCCGCGAGGGCATGCACTTATAGAACCAGATGTGAGACACAGGCACCGCCAATTCGATGTGGCCCATGCGTTCGCGGCGTACTCGCGCCAGCGTCACCTCCACGCCACAGCGATCGCAAATAACGCCCTTGTGCTTGATTCGCTTGTACTTTCCGCAAGAACATTCCCAATCGCGAGTCGGCCCGAAAATGCGCTCGCAAAACAATCCACCTTTCTCCGGCTTAAAGGTGCGATAGTTAATCGTCTCCGGGTTCTTTACTTCGCCCTTGCTCCACGAGCGCATGGTATCGCTCGAAGCCACACCGATTGCGACCTGATCAAAACCGACCGCTCTTTCTTCACCTACCAGCTCTCGCCAGGAATGTTCGTTCATTAATTAATTATTTCTCGTTAGCTGCTGAAATTGATTAGTTCGTTAGCTCGCCGTATCAAAAACGCTGCTCGGCGCCTGGCCACCGACTTTGACGTCCAGGCCCAGGCTTTGCATTTCCTTGATCAGCACGTTGAAAGATTCCGGAGTACCGGCTTCGAGTGAGTTGTCCCCCTTGACAATCGACTCATAGATTCTGGTCCGGCCCTGCACGTCGTCCGACTTGACCGTGAGCAACTCCTGCAACGTATAAGCAGCACCATACGCTTCGAGCGCCCACACTTCCATCTCGCCGAAACGCTGTCCGCCGTATTGCGCCTTGCCGCCCAGTGGCTGCTGCGTGACCAGTGAGTACGGGCCAACCGCGCGCGCGTGAATCTTGTCCGCGACAAGGTGGCCGAGCTTCATCATGTAGATGTAGCCAACGACTACTTCCTGGTCGAAGGCATCGCCGGTCCGGCCATCAAACAGCCGCGCCTTGCCATTTTCTTGTACCCAGGTAAAGCCGTCGATCTTCTTTGCGTCCTTGAGGTACTCGCGAATCTTCGATTCGGCGATACCGTCAAACACAGGAGTAGCTACTTTAAAGCCGAGCGCCTTGGCCGCGACTCCAAGATGCGTCTCCAGTACCTGGCCTACGTTCATTCGACTGGGTACACCTAACGGATTTAGTACGATTTCAACCGGCGTACCGTCAGCCAGGAATGGCATGTCTTCTTCGGGGACGATCCGAGCGACGACACCTTTGTTACCATGCCGGCCGGCCATTTTATCGCCGACGGACAGTTTGCGCTTACTCGCAATATAAACCTTAACTTGTTTGATGATGCCGGGATCGATGTCATCGCCGCTCTCCACTCGATCCAGCGCACGTTCACGTTCCAGCTCAAGCTCGGCGAACTTGTGTTCGTAAGAAGCAATGATCTCGCGGATTTTGTTACGAATGGGCGAAGGATCGATCTCAATATGGTCGTGTACATTGGCCAGCTTGCGCAGAAGCGTCTTGGTGATCTTCCGGTTCGCGGGAATGATAATCTCGCCCGTCTCGGCATTAACCACGTCGAGCGGAATCTTCTCGCCCAGGAGAATATTCGATAGTGAATCAGTAAGCTGCTCAGTCAGCTCTTCTTTCTTCTTGCGATGGTCTTCCGTAATCGCCTTTAGCTGCCGCTTCGTCTCAGTCGGCGTGAGCTTCTCGCGTGATACTTCACGGCGGGAAGATACTTTTACGTCCATGACAATGCCGTAAGTACCGGAAGGAACAGTAAGCGATGTATCTTTTACGTCGGCGGCTTTTTCGCCAAAGATGGCGCGCAGCAGCCGTTCCTCCGGGGCGAGCTCGGTTTCAGACTTCGGGGTGATTTTGCCGACCAGAATATCTCCCGGCTTCACTTCAGCGCCGACTCGAACTACGCCATCCGGCCCGAGATTGCGCAGCGCTTCTTCACTGACATTCGGGATGTCGCGCGTGATTTCTTCCGGCCCGAGCTTTGTATCGCGTGCTCCAATCTCAAACTCATCGATGTGAATGGAAGTATAAATATCTTCCTTCACTACTTTCTCCGAGATCATGATCGCATCTTCGAAGTTGTAGCCATTCCACGGCATGAAGGCGACAAGCACGTTGCGACCGAGGGCAAGCTCGCCCTGTTGTGTATTCGGTCCATCAGCGATGACCTGGCCCTTCTTCACGTGCTGACCTTTGCGCACAATCGGCTTCTGGTTCACACAAGTGCCGGCATTGGAGCGCATGAACTTGCGCAACTCGTAAACATGAATGCCTGCCTCGTGATCAGTTTTCAGCTTCTTCCGGCTCTCTGGAATGTGACCGTCTTTCGTGACGATGATCTGTTCGGCTGTGACTGACGCCACTTTGCCGCTCTCGGCCGCGAGTACCACGGCGTAGGAGTCACGGGCAACTTTTGCCTCAAGACCTGTACCGACGAGCGGCGATTCCGAGACGATCAGCGGCACGCCTTGTCGTTGCATATTCGAGCCCATGAGCGCGCGGTTCGCGTCATCGTGCTCCAAAAATGGAATGAGACCAGCGGCGACAGAGACAAGCTGCTTGGGTGATACGTCCATGTAGTTCACCTTCGATGGCTCTACTTCGAGAAAATCACCGCGATAGCGGACTGATACTTTCTCACCGGTAAATCGGCCGTGCCCATCGATCGGCGCGTTAGCTTGGGCTACGAGGAAGCTCTCTTCACGATCACCGGTCAGGTAGTCCACTTCATCAGTCACTCGCCCGTTAACTACTTTCCGGTACGGCGTCTCGATAAAGCCGAACTCATTGATCCGGGCAAAAGTGGACATTGAACTAATCAGGCCAATGTTCGGGCCTTCCGGCGTTTCGATCGGGCAAATACGGCCATAGTGCGATGGGTGGACGTCGCGAACTTCGAAGCCGGCGCGGTCGCGCGAAAGTCCGCCTGGCCCAAGGGCGGAAAGGCGCCGCTTATGGGTAAGCTCCGCCAGCGGGTTTGTCTGGTCCATGAACTGCGAAAGCTGTGACCGGCCAAAGAAGTCGCGAATGACCGCACTCAGCGCCTTGGGATTGATCAGCTTCTGTGGCGTCATCCCATCGATGTTGATGTCAAATAACGTCATGCGCTCTTTCACGAGCCGTTCCGTCCGCGCCAAGCCGACCCGGCATTGATTCGCCAGCAACTCGCCGACAGTTCGAACACGGCGGCTGCCGAGGTGATCGATGTCATCAAGCGTCCCCTCGCCGCGCCGGAGATTGATGAGGTACTTTATCGCGGCGATGAAATCCTTGTCAGTAAGGATCCGCTCGTTGAGATCGACATTGATCCCGAGCTTCTCGTTAATTTTGTAGCGACCGACCCGCCCGAGGTCGTACTTTTTCGGATCAAAAAACAGCCGCTTGAGCAAAGCACGCGCATTCGCGACCGTCGGCGGGTCGCCCGGACGCAACCGCCGATAGATATCTTTCAGCGCTTCTTCCTGGTCGTGCGCGGGGTCTTTCTTAAGCGCCTTTACGACTGTGTCATCCTGCGAGATGTCGATGACCTGTACTTCCTTGGTGCCGAGTGCCATGATCTGGCGCACCGTCGCGAGTGTCAGGGGCTCGAAAGCGCGCGCGACGGTAATGTCGCCATCGCGTACTTCAGCCGTGAGCACCTTGGTCGCGAGCATCTCTTCATCGAGCTTGTCGCTGAGCTTTAGCGTCTCGATGTTATAGAAAAGCTTGATTACTTCTTCGTCGCTGCCGTAGCCAAGCGCGCGGAGGAATGTGGTGGCGAGAAACTTGCGGCGCCGTTTGCGCCGATCGAGATAGATGTAAAGCAGATCAGCCGTGTCGAACTGTACTTCGATCCATGAGCCGCGGTCGGGGATGATGCGGAAGCTGTAAAGCACCTTGCCGTTCAGGTGCACCGACGATTCGAAGGCGATACCCGGTGAGCGATGCAGCTGCGAAACCACCACGCGCTCCGCGCCATTGATCACGAACGTGCCCTGCGGCGTCATGAGCGGAATTTCGCCCATGTAAACTTTCTCTTCCTTTACCGCCTTGTCCTCGCGCAGCTGAAAGGTGACGTGGAGCGGCGCGCTGTAAGTTTGTCCTTCCCGCTGCGCCTCGAGCGCCGCCAACTTCGGCTCGCCGATTTCATAATGGCTGAAGTCGAGTACGGCTTTTTCATCGTAGCTTTCGATCGGGAAAACCTCTTTGAACACGGCTTGCAAACCGTGGTTCTTGCGCTTGGCGATCGGCACGTCCTTTTGCAGAAACTCAACGTAGGAGTTCAACTGCACCTCAATGAGATTCGGCGGCTCCGTGCCTTCCTTGATGGTTCCGAAATGAATGCGTTCTGCCCGTTCTGACATAAATAAATTATTGCTAAGGGTGGCCACTCGACAGCGTCAGGGGGAACGCGGTGAGTTTCCGGGGGGAAAGTTACGTCTCCAGCCAGCTTTCCGGACGAGGGTGATCGCGACGGTACGGCTTCCGGCGAAGACGACAAAAATGGCAGCGAATCAGCAGCATGTCAAATTCGACAAAGCCACCGTTTCGTTGCCAGTTTAGATGTTCTCCGTTCTCCGCCGGGTTAAAAATAAACTTCCTTATTCTTAACGAGCGGAATCTATGCCACGAACAAGCCGATAGCGCAACCAAATGTTTTTCGGTGGATGACTGAATTTGCGCGACCGGCGAGTTGTCGGGCCCATTCCGTGCCAAGCTGCGGGTCTCAGTTCAGACCATAAACCTCGGCAAGGGCAATGCCGGTGGCGTTGTTCACTCCCCGGACAACGGCTGTGTAATTGCCCGGCGCGAGTGTCACGATCATGGCCGACTCAGTGTCGTTGGCCGGCGCCTTGCCGCTGGCCGCAATCTCCACTTCCTGCGTACTTTTCCAGCCGGTGTTCGAGCTGAGCAGCATGCCGTTTGCATTATGCAGCTCGAGCGTTGTACTCGGTAGCGGGTTGTTGATGCCAAACTGCGCCAGCGTCGGACCCAGTGCCCGCAACAGCACACTCTCGCTGTTGGATTGAATCACCAGGCCAGCGATCATGACGTTGTCGCCTGTGCCGACAAACCCCCGGGTGGAGATATTAATCAAGCGCGCGCTACCGGGCGCACTCGGGGCCATATCGTACGCCTCCATCAACGTGACACCTGTACTGTTAGCGACGCCGCGCCCGATTGCGGTGTATGCGCCTGGATTGAGGCTGGTGTAGATCGCCGACTCGAGCGGGTTGGGCGGACGGTACTTCGGAGGGATCGAGCTCGCGTTCGCAGCGTTCGCCCAATCATCATTGAACGCGATCTCAGCTCCCGAGGAATCATGCAGCTCAAGTGTGGGATTCGCTAGCGCCCCAGAAACGCCGAAACGTGTCAGCGTAGGTCCCAACGCGCGAAACAACACGGGCTTCGTGCTGCTCCCGCCAATCACCATCCCCGCGATCGGCACATCATTGCCACTGCCTGCCCAAACGCGGGTTGAGATATTGCCAAGGATCCCAGAGTTACCCATCGAACCGTTGATTTGCGCAATCCCGTTGCGTGTCAGGGAGCCGACTTGAGTGAAGTTGCCTCCGATAACTAGCTTGCCGTCGGATTTAACAGCAGCACAATTGACGCCATCAAACTGATCGGTGCCTACTTGACCCGGAAAGCTACCGTCGATTGTCCCATCCGCATTTAATCGGGCGATACCGCTCAACGGCGCGCCATTCACGTTGGCAAAATAACCACCAATTACGATCTTGCCGTCGCTCTGCACGGCAACTCCGAAGACGAATCCGTCCGCCGCGGCGCGGTTGAATGTGCCGTCAAGGCTGCCGTCACTCTTGAGCCTGAGTACGGCGAAATCCGACGCGGCGCCGTTGTCGGCCCGAACGCACCCGCCAAGGACGATCCCGCCATCTGGCTGCAAAGCTATGCTGTCGATTTCATTCAACGCGCCGATAGCTGCGCTGAATGTACGATCAACGCTTCCGTCTGCGTTCAGTCGCACGAGATGAGCTTCGACAACTCCGTCAAAGTGAGTGAAGTGTCCGGCGGCAATCACTTTTCCGTCTGGTTGAATGATTATCTTCCCAACTGCCAACGAGCCTGCACCGCTACCCGGCTGAAACGTAGTGTCGAGGCTCCCGTCGCCATTTAACCGGGCAATTCCGGAACGTGAGATTGCGTTTACCTGGTTGAAAAACCCGCCGATAAGGATCTTACCGTCACCCTGGATTGCGACGCTTTCTACGTCACTATCTGGACCACTGCCGACATTGAAGCTTATATCTAAAGCGCCGGTGGAATTAATTCGCGCGATGGCGGTTCGTGCAATTCCGTCCACTCCGTAGAAGTAGCCGCCGAGCAAAATCTTACCGTCGGGGGTAAGCGCTAGCGCCAGAACATCGTTTGTGGCATCACCGGTGAACGCGTTGTCCAAGCTACCGTCGGCCTTCAATCTTTCCAGGCAGCGAACTGGGCCGGTACTTCCGCCGAATTCCCCGCCCACGATCACCTCGCCATCACTTTGCACAGCCAGCGACCACAGATTGTACTCCGGATTCGTTATGTCTCCCGAGGGAGGAACGAAGGTGGTATCGAGCGTGCCGTCGGAGTTCAACCTCGCGACGCGGAAGCGCGCGGCCCCGTCCACTTGTGAAAACCGTCCCCCGACAAGTACTTTCCCGCCCGGCGAAGGCGCAACCGTCCAGACCGCGTTATCAGGGCCGGTTCCTGGATCGAACAATGGATCAACGCTCCCATCAGCATTGAGTCTGGCCACGTAATTGCGTTGAGTGCCATTTACGACAGTGAAGTTCCCGCCGATCAAATATTCGCCGGTAGGCAGCGGCAAGATTGTAAAAACTGTATCAGTTGCCGAGCTGTTTCTATTGAAGGTAGTATCGAGGCTACCGTCGCTATTCAGTCGCGCGAACCCATAACGCGTAACACCGTTTAGTACCGTGAAATTTCCACCCAACAATATCTTGCCGTCGATTTCAACAGCAATGCTATACAAAACAACAGCGCCAGCCCCAGCGATAGTCGGCCGAAAAGTCGCATCGAGGCTCCCATCCGAGTTCAACCGCGCGATGTAATTGCACGCTACACCATCGACTTCAGTGAAGTCGCCGCCGACCAGAATCTTCCCGTCCGATTGTACAGCGACGGAATTCACGGTGTAAGTCCCGCCCGTGACACTTGCGCCGAAAGCATCATCTACCGTCCCGTCGATGTTGAGCCGTGCGATATTTCCGTGGGCCACTCCATTTATTTGGTCGAACTGGCCGCCAATGATCAGTTTGCCGTCGGGTTGCTCCGCGATGGCGCTGACGGTGCCGGAATTCCCGCTAAAATCGGGCCCGCTTTCCGTAATACCGCTGAGCGCGTTGAATGTCGTATCGAGAGTTCCCTCCGGGGTAATTCTCGCGACGAAGTTCCGTGCCGTGCCATTAACATGCGAAAACCATCCCCCAACGACCGCCTTGCCGTCGGGCTGTAAAGCAATTGACACCACATCACCATCAGTGCCGCTGCCCACATTGAAGGTTGGGTCCAGGCTGCCATCTGCGAAGAGTCTGGCGAAGCTTGTCGAGATATTATTTCCAGTTCCATTCTGGAACATACCGCCGATCAACACGCGTCCGTCGGGCTGGATTGCAAGTGAATCACCTGAAACGGGGAAGCCGGGCAAAACTCCCAGCGATGCATTGAAGCTGAGATCAACCGTGCCTGGCGTTTGTGCGTAGCCTGAAACGATCCCGATAACAGCGAAGCTCAGGACGGCACAAACGCGCCTATGTGCACAGTGCACAATCTGAGTAAGCCCAGAATAATCTTAAAAAGACAAGCTCTATTTTTTGGGCGAACTCGGGAAGGGTAGCGCTTCTCGCGGG